>Ga0116170_10002066_pt1 | contig 19833 bp, 16 predicted proteins | sample AD_JPNHW1_MetaG_FD_89797 | JGI IMG/M metagenome (GOLD analysis project Ga0116170, IMG submission 89797) | Active sludge microbial communities of municipal wastewater-treating anaerobic digesters from Japan - AD_JPNHW1_MetaG | ecosystem: Engineered > Bioreactor > Anaerobic > Digestate | place...
TGACGCACCTCCTCCGGCCGGGGCGCATTGACATGATAAAAAAAGTTGCGCGACGTGCCCTTGAAGCGGAGATGCTCCGAGCCAACAATAACCCCGCGGGTGGCAAAGCGGGCGATGAGATCGCTGGTAAGGGAGTGGCTGACCGTATTGAGAACGATCGTCAGGTCCGCCTTGTTCCACAGCAGGCGCAGCACCGCGGCCGCGCGCGCCAGGGTCCAGTCGCCGCCGTGCTCATAGATGGGGACGACGGCGTCGAGAAACTCGTTGGCCTTGGCCGCCTGCGCGGTATAGCCGCGCGTCACCGCCGTGATATGGGCGGTGGGGTAACGCTGCCGCAGTGCCTTGAAAACCGGTGTGGCGAGAAGGAAATCGCCGAGCTGGTCGTGCTGCCGGACCACCAGGATGCGGCGGATGGCGGCTGGATCGATCTGCGCCGGTGGCATCTCGGCAACACCGAGAAGGCGGCCGAGGAATTTCAGCTGATGATGTTTAAAAAACTGCTCGAATCGGTTCCAGGGTTTCACCGTTCATCCCGCCTGTAGGAGCGAATCAAACAACGCCTCGAGCTGGTGGACCATCCGGTCGAGGGTAAAGTGCGCCTGCACCCGGCGGCGTCCGGCCTCGCCCCATTGCGCCGCGCGCGTCCGGTCGCCGGCGGTCGCGAAGAGGGCCTCGGCCAGCGCGCCGCTCTCCTCGACCGGCACCACCCGGCCAGTCTCGCCGTCGACGACGATCTCCGGCATCGAGCTGATGCGCGTGGTGACGCAGGGTTTGCCCGCCGCCATCGCCTCGATCAGGACAATGCCGAATCCCTCCCAGAGCGACGGCAGCACCAGCACGTCGATGTCGCGCATGACCTCTTCGATGCGGGCGTGAAATCCCGCCAGCACGATCGCCTCCTCGAGGCCGTGCTCGCGGCGCCAGGTTTCGATCCAGCTGCGCAGCGGCCCTTCGCCGACCAGGACCAGACGGCAGGCCGGCAGCCGCGCCTGCAGCATCTGAAACGCCGGCAGAAGCGTCTTCATTCCCTTTCGCTCATCAAGCTGGCCGACAAAGCCGATCAATGGAACGTCCGGTTCTACGCCGATGCGGCGGCGAAAGTTCCCGTCCCCCGGCGCCAGAAAAGGCGCCGGATCGATGCCGTTGTAGATGACGTGCACCCGCTCCGGATCGAGCCAGGGGGCGTTACGCAGCAGGGCCTGTTTGGTAGCCTGCGAGTTGGCGATAACCGCGGCGGCGAGGCCGTTATAGCTGAAGCGGTAGCGCAGGCGGTTTTTGAGCGGATAGTCGATGCCACGGCGGGCGATGACGCGGCAGCCGCCGACGAGCCGGGCGGCCAGCCCCATGAAGCGCAGTTCCTTGTCCATGTTGGTCAGGACGATCTGGTAGCGGTGGCGGCGCAGCAGGCGCGCGGCGCGCCAGATCGTGACCGGTCCGAAATCCCCGCGCACGGCGAGGTAATGCACCGTCAGACCGAGGGCCGTGGCGCGCCGGCCGACCTCGGTGCCGGGGCGGCAGAGAAGCGCGACGGTATGGCCGCGCCGGCGCAGGGCCTCGAGCGCGCGCAGCATCCAGACCTCGCCCCCGCCGAACATCTGTATGGTATTGGCAAAGAGGATTTTCATATGCAACCTTTCGCAACCTGCGCGTGTATTCCGCCCGGGTGGGTACGAGATGTATCTGCGCGTGCAACCGCCCGGGTGGGCACGAGATGATGATGCGCGTGCATGCCGCCCGGCCCGGCTAAAGCAGCCCCGCCAGTTGATGGATGCGCCGCACCACCGCGCGGCTGTCATGATGCGCCGCGACCCAGGCCCGCCCCTCGCGCCCCAGGCGCCGCCGCCCCTCGCGGTCCTCGATCAGGCGCAGCAGCGCAGCACGCAGGGTGTCGGCCTGGACTTCGACGAAGGGGTGATCGGGCCAGGCCGCTGCAAAACCGGGGGCCAGGCAGCTCGCCGCTGCGATGCCCATGGCCAGGGCTTCGAGGGCGTTGATGCCATAGCCGAGGTCGCCGATCTGGTCGATAAAAATATCACAGCTCCCCTTCAGGGCGATGGCGCTCTCCCAGGGCAGCCCCTGGATCAGCGCCACCTCGAGGTCCCGCTCCTGCGAGAGCGCCTGGAGCACAGGCACGATGCGGTCGCTGCCCTTGGCCGACCAGCTCGTCGGGGCATGGCCGATGCGCAGGGGCCGGTTCTCCAGGGGCTCGGGCTGGAGCTGGAAGCGGCTGCAATCGAAGGGGAAGAAAACGTGGGTGAGGCGCGGATGCAGAGCCTGGTGATCGAACTCGACCGAAACGTTGAGGTCGCTGAGGGCATCGATCTCGGGGATGACGCCGCGGGTGCGCAGATCGCTGCCGGTATAGCAGCAGATGATCTTGCGGCCGCGCCGGTGCATCTCGGGGATGAAATGCGGCTGCCGGGTGAAATCGAGGCCGCCGTCGAGCTGATAGACATCGAAGCGGTCGAGGCCGTGCGCCGCGATCGCCGCTTTAATCCTGGGCTGCCACATGCGGTCGCGCAGCCGCACCAGCAGGCGCTCGGAGGCCGTATGCGGCCGCCACACCGGCGGGATCTCGCCGGGGAGGCGCAGGCGGTTGTCGACCACCAGCCGTTCCGGCGCCGAGACCCGGCGCTTGACCCAGCGGGTGCCGGCGAAATCGATAAAGGCGAGATCGAGGCAGATGTCCTCGAAATAGCCGCGGCGGTCACGGAAGAGGGTCACCAGCCGGCTGTCATGGCCGAGCACCCGTTCGGCACGCACCAGCTCACCCGGCACCCCGGAGGTATTCATGGGCGCAATATGGAGGATTTTCAATCTGGCCAAGGGGGACCGCCGTTCACATCGCCGGATGCGGGATCAGGAAAAGGTCAGGCGCAGACTGTCGCGGAACACCCCCTGGGCGCCAAAGCTCTCCTTGAAATGCGCCAGCCCCCAGTTGGGATCCTCGTTGACCGTAAAAATGCCGAAATCGAGAAAACCGTAGCCGCCGGCCAGCCCCCAGTCGATGATGTCGTGAAAGAGGGCATTGACGCCGCGGTACTGCTGAAAGGCATCGTTATGGCTGATGTAGAACGCCAGCACCACCCGCGGATTGCAGATGAACATGACGACGCCAGCCACCATCTGCGTCTCATGGTAGGCGGCGAAGAGCTTGATGCGCTCGGGGAAGAGATCCCGCACCCGCAGCAGCTCCTCAAGGGTGTGGGTGGGATGGACGTTGTGCCGCAGCCGGAGATTGTTCTTGAGGATTTCGTAAAATACGTCATACTCCTCCGACTCGCGCACCACCACCCCCTGTTTCTGCGCCCGGCGCACGGCGCGGCGCGAACTCTCGCTGAAGGTGGAGAGAATCGCCTCGCGCGGGTAATCGAGCGGGATGACGCTCGATATTTCGCGCTTGCGATAGGTAAAGCCGTTCTGCACCAGGGCAAAATCGATATAGTTGCTGGGGCGGCGGAAATAGATCTGCGGCGGCGGCGTCAGATCGATGGCGTCAAAGCCCTCGGCCCTGGCATAGGCGATCGCCGCCTCGACCAGATCAAAACTCTCGCGGATTCCGAGTGTGTCGCGGACCATAAAGCCGCCGTAAGAGGCGCCGCGGTGCGACAGCAGAATGCGCCGTTCGCCATCATGAAAATCGACCGCCGGAAAAACGGCGATGCGCCGTCCGCCGCTGTAAAAAGAGAGCGAATGATCGACAAAGCGCCCCTCCGGATGATAGGAGAGGAACTTGCGGGTTTGAAACAGGGTGCCGTTGTTGGCGGACCAGACAAATTCGTCCCAGCCTGCAGTGTCTTCCGGGGAAAACCGGACCAGTTCGTACTTCAAAATGCGCTCCTCCGGCCCTAAGCCATCAATTTGACCATGATCGCCTTCTGGATGTGCAGGCGGTTCTCGGCCTCATCAAAGACGACGGAGTGGGGGCCATCCATCACTTCATCGGTCACCTCCTCGCCGCGATGGGCCGGCAGGCAGTGCATAAAGATATATTCCTTGGCGGCGTGTTTGAGCAGCCGGGCATTGACCTGGAAGGGTTTGAAGACCTTGCGCCGCGCCGCCGCCTCGGCCTCCTGCCCCATGCTCGCCCAGGTATCCGTATAGACCACATCGGCGTCCTTGACCGCGGCGACGGGGTCCTCGACGACCAGGATCTGGCTCACGCCCTTCTCGCGCGCTTTGGCGAGGATGGCGGCGTTGGGCTCGTAGCCCTTCGGGCAGGCGATGCGCAAATCGAGGGGAAGAATCCCGGCCACATTGATGAACGAGTTGACGATGTTGTTGCCGTCTCCGACATAGGCGATCTTGATCCCCTCCAGATCCCCCTTGTGTTCGGAAATGGTAAGGAGGTCGCCGAGGATCTGGCACGGATGCAGCAGGTCGGAGAGGCCGTTGATGACCGGCACCGGGGCCCACTGCGCCAGCCCCTCCACCAGGTCATGGCCGAAGACGCGCGCCATGATGCCGTCGGTAAAGCGCGAGAGAACGCGGGCCACATCGGCGACTGATTCGCGCGTGCCCAGGCCGATTTCGGCAGGGCCGAGATAGATGGCATGCCCGCCCAGCTGGTACATACCCACCTCAAAGGAGACGCGCGTGCGGTTGGAGGGTTTCTGAAAGATCATGCCGAGCACCTTGCCCTTGAGCAGATGGTGCTTCTCGCCTTTTTTCACTTTCTTCTTCAGCTTGCGGGCGAGCTTGAAGGTTTCGATGATCTCTTTTTTGCTGAAATCGGTTTCGGCCAAAAAATCGCGTTTCACAAAAACCTCCCTCAGTTTGGATGATCGGCGGCACCTGCTGCCGGAGTGAGGAGCTTACTGCGGCAGACTTGTGTCTTCCGCTCGATTTGGATGATCGGCGGCACCTGCTGCCGGACCGTCATGGTCCAGGCTGCCACCGGGGCCCGAGCGATCAGAGCACGTAGCGGCTCAGATCCTCGTCGGCGATCACTTCCTTCAACTTGTCCTGCACCATCTTTTTATCAATGCGCAGGACCTTCACATCAATATCAGGCAGCTGGAAAAGGATCTCCTCCAGCAGAATCGTCAGGATGGTATGGAGGCGGCGGGCGCCGATGTTCTCCGCCCGTTCGTTGGCCTCCGAGGCGATGCGGGCGATCTCGCTGATGGCGCCGCGGGTGAAGACCAGATCGACCCCCTCGGTGTGCAGCAGGGCCGTATACTGCTTGATCAGGGCGTTCTTGGGCTCGACCAGGATGCGCTCAAAATCGCGCGCCGTCAGGCTGTGCAGCTCGACGCGGATGGGGAAACGTCCCTGGATCTCCGGGATCAGGTCGGAGGGCTTGGCCAGATGAAAGGCCCCCGAGGCGATGAAGAGGATGTGGTCGGTGCGCACCATGCCATATTTGGTGATGACGTTGGTGCCTTCGATGACCGGCAGGAGATCGCGCTGCACGCCGCTGCGCGAGACGTCGGGCCCCATACCGTCGCTCTCGCCGATGATCTTGTCGATCTCGTCGAGGAAAACGATCCCGGTCTCCTCGACGCGGTAGATCGCCTCGCGCACGACCTCATCCATGTCGATCAGTTTTTGCGTCTCCTCCTGAATCTGTAGCATCAGGGCCTCGGCGACGCTGATCTTGCGGCGCTTGGTGCGTTTCGGCATCAGCGGGCCGAAGAGTTCCTGGATGCTCAGGCCCATCTCCTCGATGCCGACCGGGGAGATCACTTGCATCATCGGCGGCAGGTCGCTGGCGACCTCCATCTCCACCAGGCGGTTATCCAGTTCGCCATCGAGCAGCTGCCGGCGCAGCTTGTCGCGGCTGCGGGCGAGCCGTGCCGTCTCTTCGCGCGTGGGCTTGTCCTTCGCCTCGGCGTGCCCCTCTTCCTCGCTGCCGGGCCGGGAGTGCGGCAGCAGGAGATCGAGGATCCGTTCAAAGGCCTGTTCACGCGCCATTTCCTGCACCTGCTCGACGCGCTCGCCGCGCACCATATTGACTGCCTGATCGGCAAGATCGCGGACGATCGATTCGACGTCGCGGCCGACATAGCCGACCTCGGTAAACTTGGAGGCCTCGACCTTGATGAAGGGGGCGCTGTCCAGCCGCGCCAGGCGACGCGCCAGCTCGGTCTTGCCGACGCCGGTGGAGCCGATGAGGATGATATTGTTGGGCATGATCTCTTCACGGAGATCATCGGGGACCAGCTGGCGGCGCCAGCGGTTGCGCAGGGCGATAGCCACAGCGCGCTTGGCCTCATCCTGGCCGATGATGTATTTGTCCAGTTCGCGGACGATCTGCTGCGGGGTCAATTCCATGGCTATTCCAGAGACTCCAAAGTCAGTTTGTCATTGGTGAAAATACAGATCCCCGCGGCGATCTTCATCGACTCCTTGACGATTTCCTCGGCGGAGAGTTGGGTATGGGCGATCAGCGCCCGCGCCGCGGCGAGCGCAAAGGGGCCGCCCGACCCGATGGCGATGACCGAGTCGTCGGGCTCGATCAGGTCGCCGGTGCCGGAAAGGAGAAAGATCTTGTCGCGATTGAGCACCACCAGCTGCGCGTCGAGACGGCGCAGGTAGCGGTCCATGCGCCAGTCCTTGGCCAGCTCCACCACCGAGCGCGGCAGGTTGCCGTTGAACTCTTCGAGCTTGGCCTCAAAGCGCTCGAAGAGGGTGAACGCGTCCGCGGCGCCGCCGGCAAAACCCGCCAGCACCTCGTCGTGAAAGAGCTTGCGCACCTTGCGGGCGCGGGTTTTGAGGACCATATCGCCATAGGTGACCTGTCCGTCGCCGGCAAGCACAGCCGCGCCGCGGTGGCGCAGCCCGATGATGGTGGTGGCATGGGTTGATTTGAGATAGGACATGCAAACGGCCTTTCATGAGGATGCCGGATCAGCGCCGTGCCGGACGGTCCTGGGCTCTGGCCGCGGCGGGCGGAGGAACGATCAGATCTTGCGCCGCAGCCGCGAAACCGGCAGCCCCATCTGCTCGCGGTACTTGGCCACCGTGCGACGCGCGACGTTGTAGCCCTTTTTCTTGAGCATTTCGGCGATCTTTTGGTCGTTATAGGGTTTCTTCGGCGGTTCGGCGCTGATGATCTCCTTGATCAGGTTCTTGATGATCTTGTTGGAGACATCCTCGCCCTCATCGCTGCGGATCTTTTCACTGAAGAAGTATTTGAGTTCGAACAGCCCCCATTCGGTCTGGACATATTTGCCGTTGGTGACACGGCTGACTGTGGAGATGTCCATGCCAATCTCGTCGGCGATGTCCTTGAGGATTAGCGGTTTGAGCTTTTCCGGACCGGAGGCGAAAAAATCATGCTGCTTCTCGACGATGGTCTCCATCACGCGCAGGATGGTGGCGCGCCGCTGATGAATGGAGTTGATGAGCCAGCGCGCCGATTCGAGGCGGTTCTTGATATACTCCCGGGTCTCCTTGCTGGTGTGCTTGCGGTCGAGCATCATCTTGCGGTACTCATTGTTGATCCGCAGCTGCGGCACGTTCCAGTCGTGCATGTAGACGCGGAACTGGCCATCCTCCTCGCGCACCTCGAGGTCGGGGACGATATAATTATCGACCAGAGAGGTATACCCCTCTCCCGGTTTTGGATTCAGCCGCGTGATGTGGGCAAAGGTCTCCTTGATCATCTCGAGATCGAGGCCGAGATCCTTGGCCAGCTTTTCGAAGCGCTTGTTCTTGAAATCCTCAAAGTGGTCGCGGATGATGGCGAGAGCGGTCTCATCGCCCGGCTTTTCCTCGAGCAATTGCACCAGCAGGCACTCCTGCAGGTCGCGGGCGCCGATGCCGACCGGATCGAAACGCTGAATGACGCCGAGGATGCGCTCGATGGTCGCGGCATCGAGCTGCAGATTTTCGGCGATCGCCTCGATCGGGGTGCCGAGATAGCCGACCGGATTGATGTTCCAGATGATGTACTCGCCGATCACCTGCTCCTCGGGCGAGAGCGGCGAAAGATTGAGCTGGGTCAGGAGGTGATCGGTGAGGTTTTCCTGATAGACCTCGGGGCGTTCGAAGGTATCGACATTCTTTTCCCGGGGGACGCGCACCTCATAGCTCTCTTCGTCATTGAGGATCTCCTCCCAGTCGATCTCCTCCTTCTCGGCTTGCTCCTTCTTCTCGGCCGGATCGACCTCTTCTTCGGGGTCTTCCTGTTCGAGCGACTGCTCCTGATTTTCGTCGGTTTCCTGGAGCAGTTCATCCTCGGTTTCGAGCTCGAGCAGGGGATTGGTTTCCAGTTCAAGGCGGATGCGCTGCTCGAGACTGAGGACGGGCAGCTGCAGCAGGGAAGAGAGCAGCACCTGTTGCGGCGACTGCTTGAGCGCCATGACCAGTTTTTGGGAGATCTGCACCATCAATACAACTCCAACTCTGACAAAGGTTAAGTGGGCCGCACGCCGGCGGTCGCATCGCCCTTCCCCGGGTCGCGATGCGCTGAGCTAGCGGTCGAGCCTGAATTTGTCCCCGAAATAAAGTTTGCGTGCCTCTTCATCATTGGCCAGAAACTCGGCCGTGCCCTCCTTGAGCACCTTGCCCTCATAGAGCAGGTAGGCACGATCGGTGATCGAGAGGGTTTCGTGAACGTTATGGTCCGTGATCAGCACCCCGATGCCGCGCTTCTTGAGGTCGGCGACGATATGCTGAATATCCTCCACCGCAAGCGGGTCGACGCCGGCGAAGGGCTCGTCGAGAAGCATAAAGCCGGGATTGGTCACCAGGGCGCGGCAGATCTCGACACGCCGCCGCTCGCCGCCTGAGAGGGTGAAAGCCTTGCTCCGCGCCACCCGCGTCACCCCGAGATCCTCGAGCAGCTGCTCGCAGCGCTCGCGCCGCTGCTTGCGATTGAGCGGCAGGGTCTCGAGGATGGCCAGGATGTTCTCCTCAACCGTCAGGCGGCGGAAGACCGAGGCTTCCTGCGGCAGATAGCCGATGCCCAACCGCGCGCGGCGGTACATCGGCAGGCCGGTGATCTCCTGCTCGTCGATGTGGATGTGGCCCGAGTCGGGACGGATCATGCCGACGATCATGTAAAAGGTGGTGGTCTTGCCGGCTCCGTTCGGGCCGAGCAGGCCGACGGTCTCGCCCTTGCGGATCTCGATGCTGACCTGATCGACCACGCGGCGTTTGCCGTAAACCTTGACCAGCGATGTGCAATGCAACAGCGGCTCAGCGGCCATGGCGCGGACTCGTATCGGTTTGAAGATGAAAGGGATGCAGCAAAGGTTCCAGCTCCTGCAGCAGCGGCCCCAGCTGGCCGTCGGGGTAAAAGATGCCATTCGAGGCGGCGGGATTGCTCCTGACCAGGACCCGTAGCACCTTGCCCTCCCGAAAGCTCATCATCAATTCATCCCCCAGCACTTTATTGATGCCCTGGTATTTTTTCTCGTCGTAAAGGTGGTAATAACTGGTCGCCTGTCCCTGGACGTGCACCGAGTCGATCCGGCTCTCCACGAGGCCGACATAGACCTCCTCGCCGCTGAGGTAATCGAATTGCTGCTTCGGGCTCACCAGGGTATCGACCTCGGTCACGACCACGGCGTGACCGCGAACCGTCAGGCCGGAAATCCTGCGCTGCCGCAGATGCAGATCGATCTCCGTGCCGCGCAGCATATCGGCAGAGCGCTGCGCCTGCGGCTGCAGCTTGAGGGTCAGCTTGTCGTTGCGGCGCTGGAAGGTCAGTTCGCCGCAAGCGGCGGAGACCTCGCCCTGACGCATGGTCACCTCATCCCGGGCCGAGATGCGCTCGCCGTCCTCGAACATCTCCATGAGGCGGCTGCGCACCGCCAGGCTGTCGCTGCCGCTCGAATCGTGGCGAACGAAGAGCGGCGCGCCATCGACCCGGGCATAGCCCTTGAGGCGGAGATACTCGATCCGCTGCCCCGAGAGATAAGCCCGCTCCGCCGAATCGGCGATCACCGCATGGCCCTCGGCCAGCGCCCGCTCCTCCTTCTCGAAATAATGGAGGGCATCGGCGGTCAGGAGCTGCCGCGGCGTGATAAGACATGCGTGACCGCTGGCGATCTGCTCCCGCCGGACCTCATAGTGCTGGATCTCATCGGCGCGCAGCTCGCGCGGCGGGGTAACGATGCGCACCCTGCCGGAAAAGAAGGCGACATGTTCGTCGGGGTACTGGATGGCGCGGTCGCAGTACATGCGGCTCGAGTCCTGCATGAATTCAACCTGCCCCATCAGCTCGCGCGCCAGCCGGCCGTTCTCGAGATAGCCCCGCGCCGAATCGGCATGTACCAGCTGCAGAGTGCCGCCCTGGCCCTGAAGCCGGCCGCAGCAGAGGAGCAGCAGCAGTGCCGCCGCGCTGCGGAGTGGCCGCCGCATCATCGCCGCTCACCCGGGCTATTGCCCGCGGCCGCCGTCGAATCAGGTTTGCGCATCGGCGGCGCACTGCCCGCGGCCGCCGTCGAATCGGGCTTGCGCATCGGCGGCGCACTGCCCGCAGCCGCCGTCGAATCGGGCCGGAAGGCGGGACGCTTGCGAAAGCGGTCGCCGGAGAGATCGACCCGGGCATGACTCGCGCCGGAGAGCTGCTTGATGCGCCAGTTGCGCATCTGGGTATCCGACTCAAAACCGCGCCCGTAGAGGGTGTCACCCTGGGTACTGATCAGCACCACATCCACCTCCGAATAGATCCGGCCGGTGGCCTGACGGAAGCCGAGGCTCTCGGTGAAGAGGGTGATGCCGGTGTCGGAGACCACGACGACATGGCCGTTGGCGGTGATGTCGTTGTTGGCCTCGTTCATCTCTCCGGTTTCGGCGTCGAGGCGGGTGCGTTTGCGGCCGTTGAGGTCGTAAAAATCGACGGCCACGCCCTCGTCAAAATAGACTTTTTTGCGGTTGCTGAAGCGGCGCATATGTCCGTAAGAGACGATGGCTTCCGGCCGGCCCTTCTTGGTCGCATGCACCTGCGAGTTCCATCCCTCCTGGTCGGGAATCTCGGCGGTGCTTTCATTCAGCGGCCCGGCCTCATTTTTCCTGTGGCACGCAAAAGCCGTCGCCAGCAGCAGGGCCAGAAGCAGCACCCGGCCGCGCCGGGGCAGGTACACAAGGCTGCCCATGTTACGCCTCACCCGCCGAAAGCACGCTGCCCGGCTGTTTCTTCCAGCGCTCATGCATCCAGACCCATTGCTCCGGATGGCGGCGGATCGCGCGCTCATAGGCGTCCGAGACCCGCTGCACGTTGGTCACCAGGTCGCGCTCGGCATCTCCGCTGTCAGCCAGGGCGATCTCTTCATCGAATTCGATGAGATACGAGCCGTCCGCCTCGAGGTGGATAAAAGCCGGCAGCAGGGCGCAGCCCATTTTTTGCGCCAGAGTGACCGGACCGCTGGCCGTATGGGCCGGGCGTCCGAAAAATTGGACAAAAACGCCCTCGACACGGGTATCCTGATCGACGAGCATGCCGAGTACCTCATTGCCGCGCAGGGTGCGGACGATCTCGCGCGTTCCCTTGCCGCGGGCAATATTGGTATAGCCGGCGTGGTTGCGCAGCCCGACGATCAGGCGGTCGAGGCGCGGATCGTAGGCCGAGGTGCCGACCACCTTGACCGGAAAGCCGTTCTGGGCCACCCAGGCGCCGAAGAGTTCCCAGTTGCCAAAGTGGCCCGTGAGCACGATCACCCCCTTGCCGCGCGCCAGGGCGGCCTGCAGCCGCTCGGCGCCGCGGTCATGCACCAGGGTGTTGATGCCGGCGGCAACGATCTGCGGCAGGCGCACTGCGTCGGCCGCCATCCCGCCGAAGTGGCGCCACACCGCCCGCGCCAGGTCCAGAATTTCCTGCGGGCTCTTGTCGGCGCCATAGGCCCAGGCGAGATGGCGGATGGTCTTCTGCCGCTCCTTGCGCGCCAGGCGAAAGCCAACGCCAGCCAGCCCGCGCATCAAACCCCGCGCCGCACGCCGCGGCAGCAGACGCAGCAGGGCGATGAGGGCGACCACCAGGCCATAGATCGCGTCGTTCTTGAGCCGCTTCTTCAGGGGCGCCATCAGGAGCCTATCCCGGCTTCCAGCAGATCGTGGAGATGCAGCATGCCCACCGGATGCCGCGCTTCGTCGACCACCACGATCTGCATGATATTGAACTGCTTCATCACCTCGAGGGCCTGGCTGGCCCGGCTCGTCGGGCCGATGGTCTTGGGCGTGGCGTTCATGATGTCGCCGGCGCGGAGGCTGCGCAAATCCTCGCGATCCTGCATCGTGCGCCGCAAATCGCCGTCGGTGATCAGGCCGGCGAGTTTGCCCGCCTCATCGACGACGCAAGTGCAGCCGAAGCGCTTGCGGGTGATCTCGAAAATGACCTCGCGCAGGCTCGCCGTCGGCCGCACCACCGGGATGTGCTCGCCGGTGAACATCAGCTGTGCGATCCGCAGCAGTTTTTTGCCGAGGGTGCCGCCGGGATGAAGAAACGCGAACTCTTCCCGTCCGAAATCCCGCTTCTTCAGCAGCGCCACCGCCAGGGCATCTCCCATCGCCATGGTCGCGGTGGTGCTCGCCGTCGGCGCCAGATCGAGCGGACAGGCCTCTTCGGCGACACCGACATCGAGCACCACATCGCTGCGCTGCGCCAGGGCCGAACGCATGTTGCCGGTCATGGTGATGATCGGCACGCCGATCTCCTTGAGGATCGGAAAGAGATTGGTGATCTCGTCGGTATTGCCGCTCTTGGAGATGCAGATCACGACATCGTTGCGGAGCACCATCCCGAGATCGCCGTGAACCGCCTCGACCGGGTGGAGAAAATAGGCCGAGGTGCCGGTGCTGGTCAGAGTGGCGGCGATCTTTTTGCCGACGATCCCCGACTTGCCCAGGCCGGTGATGATCACCCGCCCCTTGCAGTTGAGGATCAGCTCGACCGCACGCGCAAAGCCCTCGCCCACCCGCGGCATCAGCCCGGCGATCGCCTCGCTTTCGATGCGCAGCACTTCCAGAGCGCTGGCGACCGGGTCATTGTCATCACGCTCAAGCAGGATACTTCGCCTCCAGCTCGCGCCGCAGATCATCCATCCGCTTGGCCTGAATGAGCAAATGCTCGAGGCGGTCGAGCGGCCACATACTCGCGGCATCGCACAGGGCCTCGGCGCAGTTGGGATGGGTCTCGACAAAGAGCACCTCGCAGCCGGCGGCCAGGGCCGCTCGCGTGAGCGCCGGCACAAAATGGGGATTGCCGCCCGCCGGATCGCTGGAGGAGATGCCGTAGACGCGGATGGCATGGGTCGGATCGATCACCACCGGATAGCCCAGGCTGCGCATGACCGTGAGCGAGCGGTAATCGATGACCAGGTTGTGATAGCCGAAGAAGGTGCCGCGCTCGGTGAGCATGATGTTCGGATTGCCCTCTTCCTCGATCTTTTGGATGACGTTCTTCATGTCCATGGGATCGAGGAACTGGCCCTTCTTGATGTTGATCGCCTTGCCGGTGCGCGCCGCCGCCAGGGAGAGCGAGGTCTGCATCGAGAGATAGGCCGGGATCTGGATGACGTCGAGCACCTCGCCGGCCAGGGTCGCCTCGTGCTCATTGTGCACATCCGAGAGGATCGGCACCCCGAGCCGGCTGCGCACCCGGTCGAGAATGCGCAGGCCCTCTTCCAGGCCGAAGCCCTGGAAGGATTTGGCCGAGGAGCGGTTGTCCTTGGTATAGGAGGATTTGAGGATGAAGGGCATGCCGAGCTTGCGGGCGATCGCCTGCACCCGCTCGGCGGTACGCAGCACCAGCTCTTCGCTCTCGATGACGCACGGCCCGGCGATGAGGGCCAGGGGCTCGTCCGGCCCGATGGCGATGCCGCCGGCGTTAATGGTCTTCATGCACAAGCTCCTTATCGTCGCTGGAGATCATTTTCAACTTGTACTCTAGTGCCGCCGCGACAAAATCGCGGAAGAGCGGATGCGCCGCCAGCACGCGGCTCTTGAGCTCGGGATGAAACTGCACCCCCACGAACCAGGGATGGCCCTGGAGCTCGATGATCTCGACCAGATGGGTCTCGGGATTGCGGCCGGCGATGACCAACCCCTCTTTTACCAGAGCTTCCACATAGCTGTTGTTGACCTCAAAGCGATGGCGGTGGCGTTCGCTGATCTCGCTGCGGCGGTAGGCCTTCAGCGCCGCCGTCCCGGGCTCGATCAGGCAGCGGTAGGCCCCCAGGCGCATGGTGCCGCCCTTCTCCTCGACCTTGATCTGGGTGGCCATCAGATCGATGACCGGATGAGGCGTCGCCGGATCGAACTCGGTACTGTTGGCCCCTTCCAGGCCGCAGATCGTGCGGCTGAATTCGATCACCGCGCATTGCAGCCCGAGGCAAATGCCGAAGAAGGGCATGTTATGTTCACGCGCATAGCGGATGGCCGCGATCTTGCCCTCGATGCCGCGCTCGCCGAAGCCGCCGGGGATGAGCAGCGCGGAGACATCCTGAAGGAACTTGTCCGCCCCCTTGGACTCGATCTCCTCGGAGTCGAGCCAGTGCAGCTCCACCTTGGCATCGTTCTCGACACCGGCGTGGATGAAAGCCTCGATGATGCTCTTGTACGAGTCCTTGAGATTGGTGTATTTGCCGCAGATCGCGATGCGCACATAACCGGCCGGATCCTTGGCCTTGCGCACAAAGGCCCGCCATCCCGCCAGGTCCGGCTCGCAGGGCTCGAGGCCCAGGCGCGCCACGACGCGCTCGCCGACGCCGTCCTCCTCCAGCAGTAGCGGTAACTCATAAATGGTATCGCAGTCGCGGGCCTCAAAGACCATCTCGACCGGCAGCGAGCAAAAGAGGGCGATCTTTTCGCGCGCCTCTTTGGGGATGGGCACCTCGGTACGGCAGAGGAGCATATCGGGCTGGAGGCCGATCTCGCGCAGTTTCATCACCGAATGCTGGGTCGGCTTGGTCTTGATCTCGCCCGAGGCGCGGATATAGGGGACGAGGGTGAGATGGACATTCATCACGTTCTGATGGCCCTGCTCGAGGGTGAACTGGCGGATGGCCTCGAGAAAGGGCTGGCCCTCGATATCGCCGACCGTGCCGCCCACCTCGATGAGAACGACGTCATAGGGGACCTCGCCTTCACCGGCGGCGAGGATGCGGCGCTTGATCTCGTCGGTGATATGCGGAATCACCTGCACCGTCTTGCCGAGATAATCCCCGCGCCGTTCCCGGGTGATGACCGTGTAGTAAATCTGGCCGGTGGTGGTATTGTTGCGACGGGTCATGTTGGTATGGATAAAGCGCTCATAATGGCCAAGGTCGAGGTCGGTTTCGGCGCCGTCGTCGGTGACGTAGACCTCGCCATGCTGAAAGGGCGAGAGCGTGCCGGGATCGACGTTGATGTAGGGATCGAGCTTGATGATCGTGACGCTGTAGCCGCGCGCCTTGAGCAGCCGGCCGATGGAGGCGGCGGAAATGCCCTTGCCGAGGCTGGAGACCACGCCACCGGTGAAAAAGATGTATTTGGTATGACCCTTATTGAGCATCTTCCATCTCCTTGATACGCCGCTCGACCGCCGCGATATGTTCGGGCAGATCGACACAGACCGGCCGGAAATCACACAAACCTACCTTGATGGTATAGCCGTTTTCGAGGGCGCGCAGCTGTTCGAGCTTTTCGGCCTGCTCGAGCCGCGAGGCCGGCAGGGCGGCATAGCCGAGCAGGAAGGGCTTGCGATAGGCATAGATGCCGATCTGGTCGTAAAAGGGAAAGAGACCGGCCCAGGCGCGGACCTCAGGCACATCGCGCACAAAGGGAATCGCCGCCCGGCTGAAATAGAGGGCGCGCCGGTTATGATCGAGGACCACCCGCGCCGTGTCATGGCCGAGCAGCTCCTCGCCGTCCGCAACCTGCCGGGCCAGAGTGGCCATGACCGCCTGCTCGTCGGAGAGCAGGGTGGCCGCCACCAGCTCGAGGGCGGCGGGATCGAGGAGCGGCTCGTCCCCCTGCAGATTGACCACCACCTCGACCTCGAGATCGCGCGCGACCCAGGCGACACGGTCAGTGCCCGAGGCAAGATCGCCGGGGGTCATCACGGCACGGCCGCCAAAGGCCAGCACCGCATCGTAAATCCGGGCGTCGTCGGTGGCGACGATGAGATGGTCGAATCCGCGCGCGCGGGCGGCGCGCTCATAGACCCGCTCGATCATCGTCCGGCCCGCGATCAGCGCCAGCGGCTTGCCGGGGAAGCGTGAAGAGGCATAGCGCGCCGGAATGATCACCGCCTTGCGCAGGCTCATTGCGTCCTCCCGCCGCGGCGGGTGTCCGCGTTCATCCCCGCCTCTTCGGACTCCGGGGAGGCTGACAAAGCCGCCGGGGGCGGCCGGAGCGCGTTGTCATCCTGGCCGCCGATGACCCTGGGGACGCTGAAAAAGCCGTCGTGCGCGGCCGGCGCGTTGCGCAGCGCCTCCTCGCGCGTCAGGGAAGGGGCGACCTCATCCGCGCGCAGGGGCGCACCGGAGTCGAGAGGATGCGTCGCGGGCGGAACACCGGCAAGATCCAGCTCGTCGAGTTGCGCGAAGTAGGCGAGCATCTGATTGAATTCTGCGGTGAATCGCGCCTGCTCCTCCGGCGAAAAGCCCAGTTTGGCCAGGGCGGCGATGCGCTCGACCTCGGCGAGGGTGACCTGCATGGTGTGCTCCTGGTTCCAGTCCACGGTGCTGCAAAAAAATGCCCTTTCGCCGCGCCCCTGGGTGAATCCGTCGCCGCAGCATACAGGACGGAGCGTCGAAAGGGAGAAAAAAACACGGCTGCCTCCTCCACCCAAAGCCATCGCGCATGGCCGCATCGTAGCGGCGAACCAAAGCCTCTCGCGCCCACCTGGCTCAAGCAGCGCGACGAAACCTCTCGCGCCCACCGGGCTCCAGCGGCGAACCAAAGCCTCTCGCGCCCACCTGGCTGCAGCAGCGAACCGAAGCCTCTCGCACCCGCCTGGCTGCAGCGGCGCACCGAAGCCTCTCGCGCCCACCCGGCTCAAGCAGCGCGACGAAACCTCTCGCGCCCACCCGGCTCCAGCGGCGAACCGAAACCTCTCGCGCCCACCTGGCTGCAGCGGCGAACCAAAGCCTCTCGCGCCCACCGGGCTCAAGCGGCGAACCAAAGCCTCTCGCACCCACCTGGCTGCAGTGGCGAACCAAAGCCTCTCGCGCCCACCGGGCTCCAGCGGCGAACCAAAGCCTCTCGCACCCACCGGGCTGCAGTGGCGAACCAAAGCCTCTCGCGCCCACCTGGCTGCAGCAGCGAACCAAAGCCTCTCGCGCCCACCCGGCTCAAGCAGCGCGACGAAACCTCTCGCGCCCACCCGGCTCAAGCAGCGCGACGAAACCTCTCGCGCCCACCTGGCTGCAGCGGCGCACCAAAGCCTCTCGCGCCCACCGGGCTCCAGCGGCGAACCAAAGCCTCTCGCACCCACCGGGCTGCAGTGGCGAACCTGCAATTAATATAGGACAATACCCCTAAAGAGTCAAGTCCTATTTCAAAAGCATGGCATGCTTTTTGTAGTATTTTTATTCCCGGCTTAACAGCACGCGACCGGGTTACCAGCCTCTCGCGCACTTGGCGCAAGACCCCGGCATGCTACCGAGTCACCACTCTCTTGCGTACCTGGCGCAAGACCCCGACGAGTTTCCAGATCACCACCCGCTTGCCGCCCGCGCGCTACTTCGTCACCACCATCTTGCGCACCTGGCGAACCCCCCCGGCGCGCAATTCGTAGAGATAGACGCCGCTGGCCAGCCCTGCGGCGTTGCAGGACACGCGATGCGCCCCCGCCTCCAGGCGCTCCTGGATCAGCACCGCCTGCTCGACGCCGAGCAGATCGTAGACCTTCAGGGTCACGTATTCCGGCCGCAGCAGCCGGAACGCGATCGTCGTCACCGGATTGAAGGGATTGGGATAGTTCTGCAGCAGCGTGAAATCCGCCGCCGGCGCCGGCGCCAGCGGCACACCGACCGCTTCCGGGGCAAAGATGGCGATGAGTTTGCCCGGCGACGAGAGCGTGATGCGGATGGTGTCCTCCCCCGCCTGGGAGAGGCCGTGCCAGCCCGCGAAACGGTAGCCCTTGGCCGGCAGCGCCACACAGGTCAGCGGAATGCCAGTGAAATAGGCCAGCGTCAGGCTGTCGCCCAGGGTCACCCCCTCCAGCATCACCCGGCCCATGCGGAAATCATTGGCCTGCACGGTCAGGGCCGCCGTGCCGGCAAGAGCGAATTTTCCCTTGATGTGGCCCATCATAGCTGCCGGCCGCTTGCGGGCGAATTCGCGCGTGATCTCCATCTGCGCCTCCCAGGTGGCGCCGAAGGAGAGCGAGGCCGGCCAGCGCTGCTTGTGCCGGGGGATCTCGGGGGCGAGGAGGGCCTGAAGGCTGTCGATTCTGGCGACGGCCCGAGCCGGGGCGAAGGTGGTCTGGATATGGCCGGCGAAGCGCTGGATGAAGCTATTGCGGAACTCTTCATTTTCCAGCATCTTGCGTATCAGCAAAGTCGACCAGGGCGGGTTGGCGTAATAGGTTTCGACCGGGGAAGTGACGTTGGCCAGGGTATTGCTGTCGTATTGCCCCTGTGGATGGGCCCCGAAGCCGAGATCGGTATCGAAAAGGATCCAGCGCCATTTATGGCCCTCGCCCCATTCCCGCCAGAATTTGATATTGCCGCCGGGCCAGTCGATGTTGGCGAAATAGATCTCGGCGATGAGGTAATTGAGGTACTCGTCGATATCGATCTGCGCCCGCACCTGATCATAATTGGCCTTGTCCGCCAGGCTGTGGGTGCTCACAAAACTGATCAGTGCCTTGTACAGGGTTGCGGAGCCCTCATGCACCGTGCCGTCGTCCGAGACGATATCGACGCGATCGGGATCGATGCCATAATTGGCCTCGAGATAGTGCTCGTTGTGCTTCTCGCGGAGATCCTGAATGCCCCAATAAGCGCCATTGATAAAGAGCACCGCGGGCTGGTAGGCCTGCCAGTCGATGTCCATGCGGTCCTTGACCAGCAGCTGCATCATGCCGTCGCGAAAAAGGGTGCGGTACCAGTCCTGGCCGCTGTTGCGCAGGACGAGATTGTTATAGCTGTCGGACTTCCGGTCCGGGAAAACCGGATAATTGATCTTGCTGCTGCCGTAAATGCTGCGGGCATAGACCGCTAGGGATTTTTGCGGATATTTGCGGGTGCAGCCGCCGCCGATCTTGATCCCGGCATCGAGCTGGAAGCAGGGCCGGCCGGCGGCGTCGAAATACTCCAGGGTGGCGGGTCGCTCCCAGTCCTGGTTCCAGTTGCTGGGGGTGCTCATGCAGTAGCCGGTGACGCCATTGCTGCCGGTGACGTAAATGCCGCTCCGGTCGTCCCAGAGGTTGGCGGGGTCGGTGGAAAGCGAGACCACCGGCAAAGTGCAGGATTCGTCGATGAAATAGGTGCGGGTGATGATGCGGCTGGAAAGGCTGCCGCTGCGGTGGGCCTGGGCCCGGAGCACGGTGGTGGCGGTGAGGCGGATGGGCGCGGTATAGATCGCCGCCGCGTCCGTGGGGAGGGCGCCGTCGGTCGTGTAGCGGATGGTATCGGCACGGCCCTCCTGCGTGAGCGCTACGGTCTGCGCGCCGCGATAGAATCCCCCGGGCAGCGAGGCAACCGGATCGGGGACGATCCCCTCGAAGGGCTGGACCGTGTTGGCGGTGCCCGGCGTCGGCGTGCTGAAGTAACGCCAAGCCCCCTGTCCGTCGGGATAGCGGCCGCAAGAGACATTGGTGCTCTGCTGACTGTAGGAGAGCGAATCGATCAGCTTTTGCGTATAGTCAAAGAGCCCGATCTGCTCGCCCTCCGCGGCGAGCTTGTAATTGGTATGCAGCCCGGTATTGCGGTCGTCCGCCCAGACGATGAGGAA
>Ga0116170_10002067_pt1 | contig 19831 bp, 9 predicted proteins | sample AD_JPNHW1_MetaG_FD_89797 | JGI IMG/M metagenome (GOLD analysis project Ga0116170, IMG submission 89797) | Active sludge microbial communities of municipal wastewater-treating anaerobic digesters from Japan - AD_JPNHW1_MetaG | ecosystem: Engineered > Bioreactor > Anaerobic > Digestate | place...
GAGATCGATGTCGCGGGTGTTGAAATAGAGGAAATTCTCGACCCGGGAGTGGGTGCCATAGACCTTGGTGGGGGCATAGCTGGTGTTGAGCTCGGGGAGGACCACCAGGGAGTTGGTGAGCACAGAGTAGTCGATGTAATGGGCGATGAGGTTGTAGCTGCCGCAGTCGTAGACCGTGACTTTGTTGATGGTGACCTCGGGATCCTTGGTCTCCATTTTGGAGTCGAAGGCATCGATATAGATGGCCTCCGAGTTCATGTCCCAGAAGGTGCAGTTGTCAACCTTGAAGACATTGACCGAACCGGTGGCGGTCAGGGGATCGTTAAAGCTGATGCCCATGTCGAGAATGTGGGCGAAGGAGCAGTTCTCGATGAGGACCGAATCAACGACTGAGCTGGGGACGCCGAAGATGCCGAAGCCGGTGGTCTGGCCCTTGTCGGAAAAGTTGAGGAAATCGGTGTCCAGGACCTTGAGGTTATACCCGCTCGTATTCTGGGCATTGGTGATACCGATGGCGGTCGAGTCGGCGCCCTGCGCGCCGTCGAGGATGACGCCCTGCAAGGTAAATCCGGCGGAGATTTCGAACACGGCATCGGCGGCGCCCGAGGTCAGCACGGGGCGCTGCTTCAGTCCATCGGCGGCGCGGATGGTGAGCGGCTTGTCGATCACCATTTTATGGGTATTGTCATAGATCCCGCTATCCGACACCAGCATGACGGTCTGGCCGGCGACGGCCGCGGCCACGGCGTCGGCAAGGGTGTTTTCGCCGGCAAAAACAAAGACGTATTCAGAGTTGTTTTCCGGCCACCAGCGGGGGTCGCCGAGGCTTTTGCCGTCATCACCGGCGCCGATCGCTGGCGAGCCGGTCATCAGGGTGAAATTGCCGCTGACGGCACTGGCGTAGAGGGGATCAACCCCGGCCAGGATATTGGCCAGCTGGCTCTCCAACGCTCCGGCCTCGAGGGTAACCGAGTCCAGGCCGTTATACAGGAGGTTGCTGATGCGGGAGTTCGGGCCATCGAGGAGGCAGGCTGTGCCCGGTGAGGTCCCGGAGTTGGTGATGATCGAATTTTTAATGACCGCGCCGTCGATATCACGGGGGTAGATATTGCCGCTGGCCGCGTCATGAATGGTCACGTGGTCGACGACAAATTCGGCCTGTGGACTGGCATCGATAGCGGTCGACTGAAAATAGAGGGCATAACCTCCGATGTCCCAAAAGGTCGAGTTGGTGCAGAAGAAATGCCGCACCTGGCCCGGAGCAATAGTGCCGCCGCTGAACTGGAGGGCCTGTTTGGTGATGTGCGTGAAGGAACAGCCATCGATCAGCAAGGTATCCAGCTGATTGGAATCCTCGCCATAAATGGCATAGTCAAAATTGACGAAATCGCAGTTGCGGATCTTGAGATTGTAGCCCAGTTTCAGGGCATACCATTCGGGTTCGGCACCGCGGATACCGACTTCGCGCGCGCCGCCGGCGATGGTGCCATCAATGGTGATCCCCTCCAGGGTGAGGTCATCCGCGGTTTGCAGCAGGGCCCAGCCGCCGGAGGCGGTCCAGCGCGGTTTGTTTTGCAGTCCGGCTGCGGCGCGGATGGTGACAGGTTTGCCTTTGGTGATGACGAGATCGTTGCCCTCAATGTACTCGCCGCCATCGCTGGTCAGCTCGATAATGTCACCGGCCGCTGCTGATTCGTAGGCGGTGGAGATGGCATCCGACCCGGCCGGCACCTGGTACACGGTCTGGGCAAAAAGAGAAGAACAAATGAGAAGCAGGAACCCCAGAAGGTAGAGATAGAATTTGGTCATGAACAACCTCACGTAAGGGTTACAGTCGAACGGTTAATGAGGGAGCGGATGGCCCTCCCTGCATGACTGCCGCTGCAGGGAGGGCCGTGGATACGCTCTTACTTGAGCAGAATCATTTTGCGCAGTGAAGTAAAGTGATCGGCCTGGATTTTGTAGAAATAAACGCCGCCGGACCACGAGGCGCCATTCAGGTCTATCGTATGATACCCCGCCCGCATTTTTTGGTCCACCAGCACGGCCATCTCCTGTCCGAGGGCATTGTAGACGACGATCCGGACCTGGCTCTCCTTCGGGAGAGCATAGGTGATGGTGGTTTGGGGATTGAAGGGGTTGGGATAGTTTTGCTTGAGCTCAAATTGCACCGGCAGAGTGTTCGCCTGCTCCGCCTCGACACCCGTGGGCAAGGTGTAGAGCCAGATCGAGGTGGCGCCGAGCGGTGAGTAGTTGGGCACTTCGTCATAGGCGAAGGCGGCGTAATAGTTGTTCTGGTAGAGCACTGCGGTGGAATCGACACAGCTCTCGGCCGGTCCCTGATAGACGACATCGCCATCGCTGATGCTCGCCGGGAAGCGGTCCGTCCGGCGCAGCACGATGACGCCCTGGAAATCGGGCGCCGGCGAGATTTCGCCGGTGAGTTTGATATCGTCGATCTCGGCAAAGCCGCTGCCGGCATCGGAGGAGGGGATGATAAAGTCGAGCCGGGCCATGTTTTCGAGATCGAAGGAGCGGTCCATATTGGCGTGCCAGGTCAGCGCCGAGAAGAGTCGCAGATCGAGGACCGCATGTTTCCACTCTTTGGAGGTTAAATTCAGGGACTCGGAATACCACCAGTCATCATTTTTGCCGTTGCGGTCGTTGTCCTGCTCGGCGATGAGCCGCAGCGCCCGGTTCGAGCCGTCGCCGCGGTACCAGAAATCGAGATACGGCGTGGAACTGATGTTGGGGAACCCGGGCAGCGAGAGGACCCCTCCGTATTGATCCCAGGCGACGGTAATGGCGTAATTGATGCGCAGGGCATTGCCATGACCCTCGGCGCCGGGAACGGTCTCGAGCGACCCTGTGGCCGTACCGTCATTCTCGCCAACAAAGCCCTCGATGCCGGTTTCAAATGTCGCCAATGGCACCTCGACATGCAAGGGGTCGGTCGGATTCTGCCAGTTGATCTGCAGTTTGGTGCGGCTGAGCAGCGTGCCGGTCAGCGAAGTGACGGCCGGCGGAGCGACGACATCGGCGATGACGCTGATCTTGCCGCGCGAGAAACGTTTGACAGGCGGATTCTGGGTGTCACGGATCAGCGCATAGACATAATAGGATCCGGGCGTGACACGGGAAACATCCCAGTCGAAATAATTCAACGAGTCATCCTCGCTGATGTTTTCGGCGATCAGTTCGCCCGGGCTGTTGACGTCGGCGGTATAATAGAGGTTGATTTTGGCGTCGTCATCCGGATCCGAATCCACCCAGCGGAGGCGATAGAGGTCGCTGCTGCTGTCCTCGATGCCATCAGGTTCGGAGATATAGATGGTTGGCGGCGGCGTGCTGCTGGTGGTGAAGGTCGCTGAGTAAAAGATCGCACCGGTGGTGTCCCGGGCCGAGAGGGTGATCAGGTCGCCGTTATTGCTGACATCGAGGGTCGAAAACCCCGGCTGTTTGGAATAGAACATGCTGTAGGGTTTGTCGACCAGATTGAGGTCGGTGTCATAGAGGCTGAGATTGGCGCAGCCGGGACGGACATAGTTGACGCCGGCTTTGTAGAGGTGCTCAAAGCTGTGGTCATCGCCGGCGAAGGCGATGATGCGCTTGCCCTGGGCGGCATACTTTTCATACAGCGGCAACAGGTTCTCTTTTTCGGTCGCCGACCACTGGCCATGGTAGGCGGTGGAGAGAACATTGGTGTGGGAGAAGATAAAGATCCATTTGTTATCGGCGTTCTTGATCTCTTCTTCAAGCCAGGCGAGCTGCAGCGATCCGGCGAGATAGGAGGGGCTGTAGTCATCGCCGTTGCTGTTGATGGCAATGATCTTGACGTCGCCATAATCCATGCTGTAATAGGCTTCGGGGGTCTCGCCGTTCTCGGGATGGGTTGGCAGCGAGAAATAGTCGTAATAGGTCGACGGGCCGAAGGCGGTTTCATGGTTGCCGACGGAGCTGATCACGGTGATGTTGTCGAGCAAGGGTTTGCCCGGCGTGAAAAATCCGCCGTTCCACTCATCACGCACGCTGCCGTCATTGACAAAATCGCCGATGAAGACGGTCAGGTCGATCGAATCCTGCGGCGCCCGTCTGGCGATCCCCTGCCAGAGGCTGTAATGGTTTTCGTGGATATCACTCATGGTCATGAGGCGGAAGGGCGTGCCGTGCTCCGGTGCGGTTTTGGCCTGGTTGATCTCCACGCCGATATCGGTGCCATTACCGACGCGATAATAGTAGCTGGTGAAGGGCTGCAAGCCGGTGAGGATGACCTCATGCATGATGCCCTCGCCGGCTATGAGCCAGCCCTCCGGGCCGGTCACGATGGTGCCCAGCTCCGGCGTGAGGCCATATTCCACGATCGAAGCGGGTGGATCATTCTCCAGGGTTTCCCAGACGATGCGCACCGAGGTGGTGGTCGGTGACATGCTGGCGGGACCCTTGACCAGCTGCAGTTCATTGGATTTCTGGGTGGAGACGCCCCAACGCGGGTCGCCGATGGTCGAGCCGTCATCGCCGGCGTTGACCGCCGGAGAGTTGCTGTAGAGCATAAAGTTGCCCGATTCCGGATCGACGAAGAGGGGATCGACGCTGAGCATGTTTTCACTTTTGCCGGTGTGCAAATTGGTCTTGAGGTTAAAATAGATGGAGTTTTTAACGATCGAGTTGTCGCCGTAGAGATAAAAAGCGGTGCCTTTGACCGTCGAGGCAGCGGCGATGGTGTTCTTGATCAGGGCATTATCGATGTAATGCGCCAGGAGGCCATAGGAATCGAAAGCGTCATAAAAGGTGCAATGATCGATAAGGTAGACCGGACCGGGGGTGGCCAGATTGCCGTCATGATCGCGGATATAGACCGCATCATCGCCGATCTTGGCCATGGTCGAGTTAACCAGGTGAAAGTATTTCACAGTGCCGATTTGGGGTGCGGTGCGTCCGCCGAGATAGATGCCCTCGCGGGCGATCCGGGTAAAATAGCAGCCCGAGATGACCAGCGAGTCCACTTCGCCCTCATAAAGGCCGTCATAGATAGCGTGGCCGGTGGTACTGCTCTCGCCGCCAAGGTTGGCCAGTTCGCAGTCGGTCAGAAACAGATTGTAGCCGCTCGAATCCGTGGCAATGCCGCCGGCCGCCAGGAGCGCACCCTTGCCGCCATCGAGATTGACGCCGGTAAGGGTGAGCCCTGCCTGGGTGCGGATCAGATAGCCGCCGTCATCGGAGGTCCAGACCGGTGCATGAACGCTGGTTTCGGAGGGTTGAATGGTGAGCGGCTTGTCGATGACCACCGTAGTGGACTCGACGTAGAGCCCGCCATCGCTGGTCAATTCGATGATATCGCCGGGATTGGCTGCGGCGACCGCCGCGGAGATCTGGTCCCTGCCCGCAGCGACATAGATGCGGCCGGAGAGCCTGGGCCACCAGCGCGGATCGCCAAGGGTCTTGCCGTCGGTGCCGGCATGAAAAGCCGGCGTACCTTCCAGCAGGGTGAGGTCACCGGTCGCGGCGGCGGTGAAAAGGGGATCGACATTGTCCAGGAACCCGGTGTAGGTGGCACCGGTTCCGGAGACCGGGGCGTTGAACACCAGGGTATTTTCAACGGTGCCGCCATAGAGGTTGAAGGACTGCCCGCCGCTGATCGTACCATCCGTGGCGAATAGGGTGTTGCTAATGCTGACGTCGGTGACGCCGCTGTTGGTGCGGATGCGCTGGCAATTATAAAAGGTGACATGGTCCAGCTCCAGCCGCGGGCTCACCGAGGGTGAGGCTTTGCTGTAGAAATAGATCGAAGGCTCAGTCTTTTTCATCTCCATGAAGGTGGAGTTGCGGATGGAGAGCCGCTTGACAACACCGGGATCGATGGTGCCGGCGGGAAAATAGAGGGCCCGGTTGGCGGCCTTTTTGAAGAGCGAGTTGACGATGACCAGGGAATCCAGGGCGGAAGAGGAGCTTCCGTAAATCATATATTCGAATCCCTGGAGGGTGCTGTTGACGATCTTGATGGAATAGCCGGCACTGCCAGAGGTGTTGATGGCCCTTTTACCGGCTTCCTGCCCGTCGAGAGTGAGCCCCTCCATGATCAGGGTGCCGCTGACGGTCATGAAAGGCGAGGCGTCGCACCGCCAAACCGGCGCGGCGATCCCGGCAGCCGCACGGATGGTGATCGCCTTGCCGGCGGTGATTTCCAGAGCGGCACTCTCGGTATAGGCTCCGCCGGAAGTGACCAGCTCCAGGATATCGCCGGCCGCCGCGGCCTGGTAGGCCGCTGAAATGGCGTCCGGGCCCGCTGCGACGGGATACACCGTCTGCGCGAATGAGGCCACAGCAAGGATGAACAGGAAAAAAAACAGGAAGCGGAAGGTCTTTCTCATCATCGAATCTCCTCTGGTGGTAGTCGTTGATGCCCGTTCACATCGCTCCACCCCTGGCGAAAGGGTACACGCGACGGGCAGGGAGGGCTCTCCCTGCCCGTCTGCTAAACTGCTCAGGCTATTTGATCAACATCATCTTGCGGATTTCACGCGCACCGGCACTCTCCAGGGTGCAGAAGTAGATGCCGCTGGGGAGATCCTTGCCGCTGAAGGCCACGATATGCTCGCCGGCGGCGTAGAGGCCATCGGCCAAAGAGGAAACCTGCTTCCCGAGCACATCGAAAACGCGAATCCGGATATGGCCCTGCGTTGGCAAGGCGAAACGGATCCGGGTCTCGGGATTGAAGGGATTGGGATAATTCTGATGCAAGGTCAGGTTGGCGGGAACCGCGGCCGTCGGCCGGGTGGCGACACCGGTCGAACCGTTGAGATTGAGGATATAGCCAGCCACGCCGGGCATCGAAGCATAATCCGCGCGCCAGGGCGAAAGGTTCTCACCGGCATAGATCATGATGGCGATCTTGTCCGGTTGCTGGAAATTCTGCAGATAACGGGGATGGAGCAGCTGGGCTTTGGGAATGGCCATCTCGACGTCGTTGCTGAGAGCGTTCCAGGAGACCCAGGCGCCGCGCAGGGAATCGACCACCTCGAAATCCCAGCCGTTGCCCGCCTGCTTGTGCTCCCAGACGGCCTGGGGATAGCCGCCAACCGAGGCGTAAACGGAGTCGGAAGGATAGGCCTGGACGAAGAAATCATAACCATTGCCCCACCAGCCCCAGGTCAGGCCGGTGGTATCGGCCGCACCCGGATCCACCGAGAAATAGGCCGCAATAGCGGCGCCGCCGTGATAGGAGGTATCGTTGGGCACATTGGCGAGGTTGGCGATCGAATTCATCTTGACGCGCAGATAGATGAAATCGGCATCGTCGGTGGCGTAGACATCATCGATGTCGAGATCGGCAAAGTAGCTGGGGACGGCGGGATTGGGACAGTCCGGGTCACCGGCATCGAAGGTTTTCTCTTCCTGGGTGGCCGGGGTGTCGAGCTGCATCTCGGCGGTCCAGTCAAAAAAGAGGCCGTCGATGGCGATGGGGCCGGGCTTTTTCAGGGCCACCTTGAAGCCGGCCACGCCGGGATTGCTGGCGTAGTCGGCGCGCCAGGGGGAAAGGTTCTCGCCGGCGTAGACCATCACTGCAATCGTATCCGGACGGACGAAATCGGTGAGGTAGTGGGGGTTGAACAACTGCTGCTTGGGCACGGAGAACTCCACCTCGTTATTGGTGGCGTTCCAGGCCACCTTGCAGCCGATGGCGGAATCGGCGGGGACAAAATCCCAGCCATTGCCGGCTTGCTTGTGTTCCCAGAGGTACTGATCATAATGGGTTGAATTGACAACCACACTGTCGGTCGGGTAGACCTGGACAAAATAGTCGTAGCCGCTGCCCCACCAGCCCCAGGTCAGACCGGTGATATCCGACCAGCCGGGATCGACGGAGATGTAGACGGCCAGCGCCGCACCGCCGTGATAGGAGGTGTCGTTGGGCACATTGGTGAGATTGGCGACCGGATTCATCTTGATGCGGAAATAGACGAAATCGGCATCATCGGTGACGAAGACATCGTCGATGTCGAGATCGGCGAAATAGCTCGGCACGGCGGGATTCGGGCAATCCGGATCGCCCAGATCAAAGGTCAACTCCTCCGCCTGGGGGGCGACGTCCACCTGGGTGGCACTATCCCAGTCGAAGAAAAGGCCATCGATGGTGATCTGCGCCGCGGCAGGTTGCTGGAAAACCAGCATGCCGAGCACAGCCAAACAAAAGAGCAATGTTTTTTTCATGTTTCCCTCACAAATGAAGATTAAGGTGATGCCGCTCCAGTAAAGCAACAATAATCTCCTGCTACCTGGGCAGGCCGCATACTGCGCCATGCAATCCGATTCGGGAGCCGGTGCCGGCGCCGCCGGGGCTGATGTTCCCCGGGCAAGCCGCATACTGCGCCATGCAACCCGATTTTGGAGTTGCTGCCGGCGCCGCCGGGGTTGATGTTCCCCGGGCAAGCCGCAGTATTCTCGCGTCCTACCGGATCAATACCATTTTTCCTGTCCGCCGTTTCCCTCCTGTTAAAAGTTCGTAATAATAGATGCCGCTGGTTAACTCATGCGCCGAAAGGGGCCAGGAATGGGTGCCGGCGCTCATCATGCCGAGATGGTACGAGGCGGCGCTTTCGCCGCGTATATTGTAGAGCCGGAGCGTCACCTCGCCGGCCCGGTCGAGGCTAAAAGGAATGCGGGTGGCGTCGTTAAAGGGATTGGGATAGTTCTGGCCGAGGGTGAATCCCGCGGGCTGGTGTTCGGCGGGTCTCCCGGGCACGGCGGTGCCGCTGTTGAAGGTGTAGACCAGAGGCTCACTGCCGAAGCGGTCGGGCGCGGCATCGACAAAGGTGAAGGGGGTGACCGCGCGATTGGTCTGCAGCATCAGGGTGAGCTTTTGCTGCTGCACCGCCAGCGGCATCATGGCGAGGGGAAGGCTCAGCTCGGTCTGGGTGCCGGAAGTGGCCCGCGACAGGCCGCTCACCTGTGTCCAGCTCCAGTTGTCGCCTCCCGTGCCGGTATATTGCCAGAGGGCGAGGTTCTCCATCATCAATTCGGCGCCGGCGGCGGCGCTGTCGGCATAGCGATACCCGGTCTCCGGATTATTGTCGATGTCGAAGAAGACATGGTAGAAATAGCCGCTGCTGAAGGCGGCGGCGGTGGTGAACTGCAGATAGAGATTGGTCGCGTCGTGAGCAACATAGAGATCCACAAGGTCGGCGGCGGCATCTAGGCCGTCCCCGGCCGTCTCGACGGGATTCGGCGGAGTGTCGAGCGCGGCGATGCCGCCCCAGTCGGCGAAAAGGCCGTCGATGGTGATCAGGGTTTTCGAGCCCGCCGGCGGGGTGGCCTTGAGCGTGCGCAGGTTTTTGTCCTCATTGCCGAGGGCATCACGGGCGCGCACCAGGAAGGTATAGGTCGTATAGTTGGCAAGGCCGGTGACCTGGTACTCCCAGGCTTGACTCGCGCTTTGCCAGGTGGCCGGCACCTGATCCAGGCGGGTCGCCGTGGCGATGTTGAAGAGCGGCGCGTCACTGTAAAAAACGGTGAAGGAGAGGGGCGCCGACTGATCCGTAATCTGCCGCCAGCGCAGCCGGACCGCACCGTCGGAGGCCACCGCTTCGGTCAAGCCGATGGCTGAATTCCAGGTCGGGGGATTGACATCGACGGGATGGCGGTGAAAGACCTCGTAGCGGATCTCGTTGAGAGAAGAGGAGGAAATGAAATCGCTCCAGCCCAGTCCCAGGACCTCGGCGACCTGCTTGTTGATGGCGGCGGTCTGGCTGGCGGAGTAGTAATCGAGGGCGATCACCGCAAAGCCATCGGGTTTGGCGGCCTCGGTATTGACCTTGGCTGCCCAGACGGCGCGCTCGCCCTCCTTGAAATAGGATTCGAACATCACGCCGTCAATGAAGGGGCGGATCGAGTGGGCATACGAGGTAGCGAGATCGGGATCGAAATAAAAGAGGCCGCGGTTGGCCACCAGATACTTGTCCGGGTAGGTCGTGTGAAGCCAGCCGACCAGATCGGACATGGCCACCACCATCCAGCGATAGGGCCAGGGCGACCAGGGCGAGGCGGTGTCGATGGTGTCGAGGAAGAGCCCGTCGCAGTTTTTGGTCTTGAGGATATTGTCGGTGCCGGTCGGGCTGGTCTTGAGAAAACTGCGCCAGGAGGAGTCGCCGGCGTTGACGTAATAGCTGCCCCAGTTGCCGTTCATGTCCGGTTTTTTATCGTGATCGGCGTCGTCGAGATACCAGGAGGCATAGCCGGCGTTGGTGTAGACGACCGAACTGGTGCCCCAATCCCAGTAGCAGGGACCGCGGCCGTCGCCCGTCCGGCTCCCCTGATGATCCTCGCCGATCGAAACGTAGCCGATGACGATGACATCATCGGTGGTGCTGGCGAGGCCGTCATGGCCTTTTTTCAGCTCGGCGACCTGGGTGGCGGAGATGTTGGAGGGTTCGAGGATGACGAGATCGAAATCCTTGGCGCGGAAGAGGTTGTCGTTGTTCCAGGCGCCGTAATAGCAGAGGTAATCGGAGCGGCTGTCGATGGGCAGCCGGGAGGAGGCCAAAGCCGCTGCAAAGGCGGAGAGAAACATGACGAGAGCGATGCCGGAATGGAGACGATGCAAGGGCAACCGGTGGGCCCATCTGGTCACAAACGGCATAAATACATCCTGTTGGTTAGGGATCCCTGTCAGACGATGATCACCTCTACCCCGAGGTCGATAAGCTTTTTCTGGTCGGCAGCCGTGATATGCGCATCGGTGATGAGATGGTGGGCAGCCTGGATTTCGGCGATGACGCCGAGGCTGCGGCGGCCGATCTTGCTCGAATCGGCAACGACAAAGACGTCGGTGGCGGCGCGCAGCATCATGCGGTTGATGGTCGCCTCCTCAAGGTTGGGCGTGGTCAAGCCGAATTCGAAATGGATACCGTCGACGCCGAGGAAGAGCTTGTCGGCGGTAAGGCTGCGCAGCGCCTCCTCGGAAAGCGGTCCCACCAGCGAGAAAGAGTTCTCGCGCACCATGCCGCCGATCAGGATGACACGGTTTTTGCTGGCGGTCAGCTCCCAGGCGATGTTGACAGCATTGGTGATGATCGTCAGCCCCTGCCGCGCCTTGAGCGCCCGCGCGATCGCGGTGGTCGTCGACCCGGAATCGAGAATGATCACCTCATTGTCGCGGATGAGCTCGGCCGCCTTGCGGGCGATCCGCTCCTTCTCCCGGGCATGGATGTGCTCTTTTTCGATGAGGGCCAGATCGATGACCGTAGGATTTTTGACGAGGATAGCGCCGCGATGCACCCGCTTCAATACACCGCGGTGCTCGAGCACCTCCAGGTCCTTGCGGATGGTGACCTCGGAAATCTCCATCTGTTCGGCCATATCCGCCACAAGGATGCGGTTCTGAATCTTGAGAATCTCCTCGATCCGGTTACGCCGCTCCTCAGCGAGAAGCAGGGTGCCTCTGGTTCCTGACGCCATAGTTTGGCGAACTTTCGTTTGATTTAATTGTTTAAAAAGAGGATTACGATTACTTGCATTTAGTTATATTTGCTTTCAAATTGTACTCATATTCGAGGGAAAAAGCAAGAGAATTCTGGAAGGACGGGAGAAAAAATTATCGAAGGGATACGTGGAGGGAATCAATGAGCCCCGGGCGCCCCGGGCTGGCGGGGCTTACTGGCGCGGATCCGAAAGGTGGATGGCGATCTCGAGGCGGGCGCCGCTGCCTGCCAAAACTGGCTCCCACCCGGCCCGGCGGGGCTTACTGGCGCGGATCTGAGAGGTGGATGGCGATCTCGAGGCGGGCGCCGCTGCGGGTGATGCGGCCGAATTTTTCCTGAAAATCGCGGAAGAGCAGGGAATCCTGGCCCGCGGGCAGGGGCGTCAGCCAGGGGTCGAGCTGCGCCTGCACGTTGGCCAGGGCGGAGCGGGCGGCCGCCGTATCCGGATAGTCGATGCGGAGATAGCCCTGCACGGAGAGGTCGGGCGTGCGACGGTCGGCATAGACCCCCATCGCCCGGCCGGCCAGCTGGAGCACATCTCCCTCACCGAAGGTAAAGAGCGGCTGCAGGCTGTAGGGGCCGGCCACGAGGAGCTCGGAACCGGGGATGCAGCCGGACGGCAGCTGCGCGAACCATGCCGCGGCGGCCTCCTCCGGGATGTGCTGCAGAAGTTCCTGCACCAGCGTGACCATCACCGGCAGCAGCTCGCCGCCGCTGAGATTGGTTACCTGGATGTAATGGCGCCCTTTGAGCGCGGCGAGCTGCCAGCCATTGCCGGTCGCGCGGCAGGGAATCCCCGCAATCGGCTGCTCCTCGCCCTTGCGCGCCAGATAGATGCCGAGGGCCGCATCTGCAGAGGCCATGCGATAGAGATCGAGAACGAACTCCTCTTCGCCATGGCTGTAACGCTGGACGGTCAGTTCAGCAAAGCCGTATTCGAGGAAGAGCTCGGCACCGCCGTCGATATAGCCGTAAAGGTTTTGCGCGGCATAGATGCGTGGCGCGCCGCTGCACCGCCAGCCGGGGATGAAATCGCCGGCCGGGAGGCTGATGGCGGCTACGGGACCCGCCTGCGCGCAGGCAGGTGCGAGCCCGGCGGCGAGTATCAAGGCCGCCGCCAGCAGTAGGGCAGACCTCAGACACCACGCTGCATTTTGTCGGGTGTGCCGCCGGTGCGTTGCAGAGGCGGCCGGCAGGCGCAACCTCTGCAGATGGCGCTCATCCAGGCGGCGGCGCAGCGCACCCGGCCGGTCAGGCCACCACATGGACGATTTTCTCCGGAGAGGCCATGCCCAGTCCCAGTTTCTCGGCGTAGCGCAGGTACTCGGTGAAGCGGGGGTGCTCATTGACCTTGACGTTCATCTCCTTGCGCTTCGCCACCAGGAGGTTATGGCAGGTCATGTCAAGGGCGAAGGGATCGGTGGCGAAAAAGAGGCTGTTCAAGTCCCAGGTGAACTGGGCCGCCCCGTCGGGGCCGCCGTCGTATTGACCGCGCAGGCCGTCGGTGATGTTGAGGAACAGTTTGTCGCGCACGGCCGGAAAGGCGAGCACCTCGGTGCAGACATCGAAAAAGAGCGGCCGGTGCAGGCGTGCGGTATTGCAGATGGCCGCATAGCCAAGATTCTTGGTGGCCATCGAGACGCCATTGCCGGTGTTTTTGAAGACCGGGAGATTGATGATTTTGGTCAGGCGCTGCGTCACCAGTTTGCCGAAGTAGGAGTATTTGCCATTAAAGACGTGCTGATTGAGGTAGGCCTCGCTCTGATCGGCCTCGACATCGGCCCAATAGTAGACCTGCTGGTCATAATTACCGGCGCTGACATGGGTGCCGTCGGCCTTGAGCCAGCGGCTGTTATCGTTCTTGCCCTCCGCGGCGGCTTCATCCATGGTCTGCAGCCCTTCGATAACGATCCCGGGAAAACGCGCAGGGGTAAAGCCGGCGTCGGCGAGCATGTAATCGAACCGGTCCCAGATGACGATGTGATCCCGCTTGAGGCCGCAGCGCGTGAGCCAGCCGATGACCGCATCGACCAGCTCAAGATGGGTGGCGATGACGCCGGGTCCGACAGGATTGACCTTGATGCCGACGACATCCTGTTTATTGAAGAAGAGTTTGCCGCTTTTTTTCAGGCTGGTGCCGGTCAGGTTTTGCAGCCCTTTTTCGAACATGGCCTGGACCACCTCCGGCTGCGCGCGGCCCTCCCGGGTTGCGCCCGCATCGGTAACCTGCACCACCCGGCCGGGGAAAGGGCCGGGCAGGGAGTGCGCTGTTTTTGGAATCGCAAGCACTTCTTCGATATTGGTTTTCGGTTTGGCCGGCGGCTGCGATTTTTGCGCCTCCTGGGCCCAGAGCGTTGGCGTGCCCAGCAGCAAGCCTGCGCCCGCGCCCAGTTTGAGCATCTCGCGGCGGCTGAGTGTCGCAGCGGTTTCCATCGAGCGATAGCGGTTTTTTTTCATGAGATCCTCCTGCACCAGTATACTAAATTTCCGGCAGCAAAACAAAACGGTTTTTTGCCGGTCGGCTGCGGCTATTTCAGCAGCGTGAATCGACGGGCTCGCATCGTTCCTCCGGCCCGGATCTGGATCACGTAAACCCCGCCTGGCGAGGCGACTGCGGTTATTTCACCAGCGTGAGCAGACGGGACTGCATCGTCCCTCCAGCCCGGATCACGATCAGATAGACTCCGCCGGGCGAGGCGGCTGCATCCCAGCGGAGTTCATGCGCACCGGCCAGCTGGAAGCCTGCAAAGAGGCGCGCGACTTCGCGCCCCCTCAGGTCATGTAGGGTGACCTCGACCGGACTGCCGCTGGCCAGCTCATAACGGAAGAGGGTGCTGCTATTGAAGGGATTGGGAAAGCTGGCGTCAAGATGCACGGCCTCCGGTACCTCTGTCGGCGCCCGTGTCACGCCGGTATAGAGCAGCACATGCGCCTGCACCACCCGTTCGCAGAGGAGACGATGTCCCGAATTGTTGAGGTGGATGTGATCCCCGCAGTCAAAGGGCGGCAGGATATTGCCGGCGCTGTCGGCCAGGCCGCTCCAGAAATCGAGGGTTCGGGTCCAGATCCCGTCAGCGTAGCGGGCGAGGAGCGAATCCCGCAGCACCATGAGGGCCAGGCGCTGGCCGGGATCGAGAAAATTGCGCGGTTGCGAGGTTGAGAACCAGATGGGAGTCTGATTCCGGCTGGCGTATTGCGCCAGGGTATCAAAGTTGGCCAACTGTGCGGTGATGGGAAAATAATTGGCGGCATCGTTGCTCGGCAGATTGACAATGATCGCGGCGGGGTGCAAGGTCAGGGCATAGGATATATTATGATCTGCGATGGGCGCAAATCGTCGGGAAGGCGGGATGAATCCGTCCGGCATGATCTGAAAGGTGGTGATGCCGCCAACCGCGAGATTGACAACCTCCAGATCCGGGCTGTAATACCGGAGATAGCTGCGGTAGCGGTTGACCCAGCTGCTGTCCGGCGGATTGGCGCCGGTCCCCAGTGCGGTGGATGAACCCAGGACGACGACCAGAGTGCTGGCCATGCCCTGATGACGCGCCGCGAGCGCGCCGGGAGGAGAGCCGCACGCGTCCGCCATCCACCCGGAGGTGAGGACCACGGTGCCGGCAGCCGCCAGCAAGGGGCTCAGGAGAGCAGCGATTCGTTTCACGGGATCCTCATCCGGTTGCCGCCTGGTCCGTTCTGGACCTGATTTTCAGGATCAGCGGATTGGTTTTCAGGGGCAGGAAGAAGAGCGACAGCCAGGCGCTTTTGCGGACCCACGTGCCGAAGAGGGTAGGCAGGACGACACCGGCCAGGATGGCGATCGCCCCCACGGGCAAGGAGACCGTCCCGCTCGCGCGGGTCAAAAGCCGCGCCGTGTGCTGCATGATGAAAAAGTGAAAAATCAGCACAAAAAGACTCCGGCAGCCGACCCGCGTCAATCCGCTCTGCAGCATCGGTATCCTGGCGCATACCGCAGCCAGGGAAAGGACAATATAGATCATACCGAAGGCGTTCAGCGTGGAAAAAACCAGGTGGTCATAGCGCCTGAGGTTGAGGTCCATTGAGGCTCCGGTAGAATACTGGATCGCAGTCACCAGGCCGATCGCAGCGAGCAGCGGGATGCGCCGGGAGGAGAAATTCAGCAGGGAATCCCGCAGCAGAAATCCGTTGAGAAAATAAAAACAGGTCAGCGGCGCCAGGTCCAGGCTGAAGGGGAGCCCGGCTTTCTGGAACGAAAGCGCGCGCACCTGGAGGGTGACCGACAGGGCGGGGTGCAGCATCAGCACGCCCGCGCCCAGCAGCCCGAGAAGCATCAGGACCCGGATGTAGATCGACCGCGTCCGGATGCGCGTAAAGCGCACGAAAATCCATGCGAAGAGGATCACGCAAAAGAGGTGGGGCAAAAACCACATCGGCCGCCAGCGCAGCGGCAGGAGGCTGCTGGTTCCATAGAGGATGCCGAGCAGATATCCGCCGGCATCGACCTCACGGCCGGCCACCTGGGGGATGCCATACAGCAGCAGGGTCACGAAATAGGCTTTCAGCAAGGCATCGGCTTTGTCGATGAAGACCTGGGTGAAGGGCTTGCTCTCTTTGAAAAAGATGCCGGAGACGAAGAAGAAAAAAGGCAGCCGGAACGAAGTGAGAAAGTTATTCAGGGGGATCATTCGGATCAAAACCGGGCTGTGCCCGATCACCACCAGGATGATACTGATGCCTTTGGCAATATCGATCACGATGTCGCGATTTTTGGTCTCATTCAACATATTTACTTCCAGTTCTACAAGCGGAGATAAAGCGGTTATAGGCCATTCCGGCGGCTCAAAGCCGTGTTTTTTTCCAGCGCCATCGGGCCATGGCCGCATGGGTTGCCCAAACGGCAGCCGGGAAACAGACCAGGGCCACGCCGACCCCCGCCAGCACATCACTGAGAAAGTGCACGCCCAAGGCAATGCGCGAATAACAAACCGTGAGCGCCACGGTCACCAGCACGAGTTTCAGGAGAATGGCGCTGCGGGATTCCTTTCTCACGAAAACAAGAAAGGGAAGGATCAGGGCCGTGCTTTCGGTGGCATGGCTCGAGGGAAACGAATAGGTGATGGGCCGGGTGACGGGCTCGATTTGACCTGAATAGGCGATGAAGGGACGGGAACGGCCGATCAGCATTTTCAACCCCTCACTGGACAGCCCCGAGAGTACGAACGCCAGAAACATGAGCAGGTAGATCGTTCTCGACTTGCGGAAGGCCGGTCTGGTGAAGGGCAGCAAATAAGCGAGGGTGACGACAAAGATAGCCCCCATGCCATACCGGGAGACCAGGGAGAGGAACAGGATCAGGCTCGTATGCTGGCGCAGTGCTTCATGGGCGAAGACGATGCGGCGGTCGAGTTCGCTTTGCTGCCAGATGGCCAGAGCCAGGATCCACAATCCTGCAAAGAGGAGCAGCATCCAAAGTGTTTGTTTTTTGGTCAGGCTCAATCCGTTCTCCAGACTCGTCCGCGTGTAAACGGCCCCGGCGTGTGCTGCACCTCTGTCCGCGCGCGGGACTCGTTCCCACCTGCCGAGCGCTCTGCGCGCAAGCCCGCACTGCCGGCGCTGCCCATCCGTTCGCGCGCGGGACTCGTTCCCACCTGCCGAGCGTTCCGCGCGCAAGCCCGCACTGCCGGCGCTGCCCCTCTGTTCGCGCGCGGGACTCGTTCCCACCTGCCGAGTGCTCTGCGCGCAAGCCCGCACTGCCGGCGCTGCCCATCCGTTCGCGCAGTACTCAATTTCTCCTCCAGGCTGGCCCGTGTCCCCTGGATGCTGAATCGGCAATATACCTGCTCTTAAATGGGCAAATCCAGAATCGCCTCGGTCCGCCACTCCTTTTCACGCCAACGCCAGGCCATACGTATGCCGAGATCGAGGACAACCGGGAGGGAGAAGAGATTGACATCGGCGGTCAGCTCAACACCGCTGGCGCTATACCGGGTATTGCGGCCCTGCAGGCTGGACCAGCCGCAGTCGTGGAAGAAGAGGCTTTTCAGCCGCTGCACATAGAGGAGGGCCCAGAGGTTTTGATCGGGATAGGCGAGCGGCAGGGTATAGTCGATGGCGAGGCGGCCGATGCGGTCCTGGTAGCGGTAGCCGTAGCCGCGCGGGAAGCGGATGATGCTGCTGTAGCGGTAGTTGACCGGTTTTTGCTCCTCATAGTCGGCGTGCAGCGCCAGGCCGTGCCGGCGCACCAGGCCGGGCAGGTAGAGGCTGGCGCTCAGGGTGACTCGCTGGCCCTGATAGCTGCTGCTCCAGTGGGTGTGGTCGAATCCGGCCTTGAGGCTCTGCCCATAGACCGGCAGGATGTCAGCGGCGGCTTTGCGGTAGCGGTAGAACTCGATGGCATAGCCCAGGGATTTCCACCAGCCGTTTTGATAGTCCCAGCGGTCAAAGGCGTTGTCGTCGCTGATGGCGCTGATCCAGGTCAGCCGGGCGGCGCTTTGCAGGGTGAGGCCGGTGTTGTAGCCGCCGCGGCTGAGGTTCAGCGGCAGGCGCAGGCCCGCCTGGGCGCTCTGTTCCCGCCAGGTATAGCGCTGCAGCCGGCCGGCCGTATTGCTGTAACTGGAGGCGCGGTGGCCATAGATCATACCGGCGTCGATGAGGGGATAAAAACGCGCCCAGGTGAGGTGGGCGCTACCGGCGCCCGCTTTTTCATCGCGGTCATAGTCGTAGCCCGCCGAGGCCTGCAGGGTGCCGAGCAGGTTCTGCGAGTAGAGTCGCCCGCCATAGGTGCGCGCGGTTTCGTCCGCGGTGATCTGCCAGCTGTGTACGCGGAGGAGATCTTTACGGAAACCGAACGCACGGACCGGATAGTGCTCTGTGGGGAGATCCTGGATTACATTGGCGCCCGCCTCCTGGGCGGCGACGGGATCGAACCAGGAATTCTCCATCTCCGGGAGATGCGCGATGGTGGTCCAGTGCGTGGAATCCAGGGCCATTTCCGCGACGTGGTAGCCCTCGAGGTCATAATCGCTGAAGAGCAGCCGCCGGCCGTCGGCGGAGACCGCCGGATAAAAGGCGCCGAAGGGCCGGGAGGTAACCCGGAAGAGGCGGCCGCTGCTGCGCTGCACCGCGAAGATTTGTTCGACATCGCAGTCGTTGCTGCTGAAGAGGATCGACGCCCCGGACCAGATAGGGGTGGTGATGGTCCAGGCGCCGGGGAGAATGATATCGCGCATCCGGCCGTCGTCGAGGGTGATGGCGGTCAGGGCCCGTCCGGCGTCGGTCAGGCGGCTGCAGACGATCTCGCGGCCGTCGGGCGACCAGGCGGGGGTCATGAGAAAATCGTTATCGGGATTGTCAAAGCGGCGGATTTCCGCGCCGGTTTCGGCGTCGAGCAGCACCAGGCGGCACTGATTGTCCTCTCCGTAGTGGATGGCGGCGACGCAGCGGCCGTTCTGCAGGCTATCGGGCGCGCCCTCCGGAGGGCGGCTCGCCGGGAGCACCGGGGAGAGGTCCCGGGAGCGGGCGGACAGGCTCTCCGGCGACAAGACCGGGGCGAAATAGCGGCTGCGGGCGATGAGGGTCTTGCAGGCGCCGCTGCCGAGTTTGCAGATCCGGATGGCACGGTAATCCTGATTCCCCCAGCGCGGATCATAGGCCTGTTCCGACCAGACCAGCAGCCCGCCATCGAGGCTGTGCGGGCTGCCGTCGACCGGATTGGGGTGGAAGAGGATCTCCTCGCGGCCGTCGGGATGGATGCGGATGAAGGCGCTCTGGTCCGCCAGTCCGAGCTTGAGGGCGATGACGGAGCCATCGCCAGCGAATTGCGGCGCCTGGTAGACCGTCCAGAAGCCGGCATTGCCGCGGTCCCAGCGCCGCACAGAATCGCCCGGCGCGCTCGGTACCGTCTCGCTCTCACCTCCTCCGCTTCCGCCGCCAACCATCTCGTTCCCACCTGCCCCCTTCCCGCCGCCTACCATCTCGTTCCCACTTGTCCCCTTCCCGCCGCCAACCGTCTCGCTCCCACCTGCCCCCTTCCCGCCCGGCCCCATTTTCTGCAGCGCCAAGTTCGCCCGGTAATGGCGCTCCAGTTCGGCCAGCATCGCCGCATGGCTTTTCATACAGCCTCTGCCGGTGCGGCGCTTGAGAGCCCAGGAGAAGCGATAGGGAATGAACGGCAGGGCCGCCGTGCTCTTTAAAATCCCGGGCCAGAGAGCGCCGCCCTGCTGCCGGCGCAACCAGGTTTGGAGGACAAAGCCGTATTCGTAGGGATTGGCGATCCAGTTCTTGTAGGAGCCGAGATTCATCTTGTAGTACGAGTAGCGCCGGCCGGAGAGGAGCATGGTGCGGATCGGCATCAGGAATTCGGGCTGGCGGCCGCGGCC
>Ga0116170_10002071_pt1 | contig 19808 bp, 14 predicted proteins | sample AD_JPNHW1_MetaG_FD_89797 | JGI IMG/M metagenome (GOLD analysis project Ga0116170, IMG submission 89797) | Active sludge microbial communities of municipal wastewater-treating anaerobic digesters from Japan - AD_JPNHW1_MetaG | ecosystem: Engineered > Bioreactor > Anaerobic > Digestate | place...
CCCCGAGCGCCGGTGAAGCGGAAACCGCCGTTCCCATGAGTCTTAAAGGCGAGATATGGTTGATTTTTGTGGGCCTGGTGGCAATGATTGCCGGTTCAAAACTGCTGCTGCAAGGGTCAGTTGCCATTGCCAAAAATGCCGGTATTTCTGATGAAGTTATCGGTCTGACGCTGATTGCAGCGGGCACTTCGCTCCCGGAACTGGCAACTTCTGTGGTTGCGGCTCTGCGCGGCCAGTCTGATATTGCCATTGGCAACGTCGTCGGTTCGAATATTTTCAATATTCTGGGTATTCTCGGTCTGGCGGGCATGATTCTGCCGCTCGACGTTTCGCAGCACATGGCAAGCATAGACTGCCCCTACATGTTTGTCGTCAGTCTTGCCTGTCTGCCTATAATGCGCAGCGGGTTTTCAATAAGCCGCTTTGAAGGCGTGCTGCTTCTCGCTTCCTATGTTTTATACACCTGGATACTGTTTCAGACACCAATGTAGAAGGCTGCCAGAGACTCAGCCGAAGGCCAAATATGCCCTTGCCTTGCCAGTGAAACTGCTTAGCCAGATTCACTGGCTTGTTGTTGCAAAAACATCGCAGCTGGTATCATTACAAAAGCTCATTGAATGTTTCAAAGCAACCTAACTGGCATGCAGCGCCGTCGAATTGACGGGAAACACTTGACATGCTCTTGTTTAGATTCTGGCCGGGCCGGGAGCCTTCGGTCAGGCGCCGGTTGCCCGGGCCGACGTTTCAGTGGTGGCTGGTCATCAGGTCGATCATGCCGGTCGCGCCCCAGCTTCTGAATCTGTCGACTTCTTTTTTGACATCGGTTGGGTCGAAAGTAGAGGGGCTGTTCCAGATTGATACGTTGCCATAAGGTTCAAGTTTTTTAACGATTTCGGGGGTTACCCACTCGGCACGCAGTGCATACATTACCGGTTTGCCCGCAGCCTTTGCGTATTCAATCAGTCGGGCAACCGCTGCGTCGGTGTATTTGCCATCTTTGCTGCTGCCACCGCCCGGTGAAAGCTTGATACGGCAGCCGGGAAACTCTTTGCGGATCTTTTTTAAGCGGGCATCTTCGCCGGCCTTTGGCCCGTTGCCGGGCTGGCTGACGTTAATGTTGAGGATAATGCGGCGCTCATCGACCTGATATTTCTTCAGGGTTGCCAGCACGCCATCGAGGGCTGAATTATCTTTGAGATCGACCTTGATACCGCGGCCCGAAGCGGCGACAATTCTGACCCAGTCGTCGAACAGCATGCCATTGGTCTGATAAGAGTCGTGCGCGGTTACCGGTCTGGGCTTGCCGTCGAGAAACGGCGCGTAGCGGCGCAGTGGCCCTTCGGGTCTGACATCGCATTCGAACCAGTTGCAGTCACTCTCGAGTGCTTTTTTCAGTTCGTCAAAGGTGTTGGTGTAATGGGCGTTGACGACGTTGGCGATGTCGCCATCGAGTGGCCATGCATGGTCGGCATTTTCCGCGGCAATCTTTTCGAGCTGCTGGCGCTTTTTTGCGCTCATGGTTTCTTGAACAAAAAGTGCCGGCAGCCGCGAAATTTTGGGGAAAAATTCTTTGAATTTTTTGAAACCGATGCTGAATTTGTCGCGCATGCCGGTAAACTTGCTTTTAACGTCGCTCAGCAGGTCGGAAGCGTCGCCGGTAAACTTTTTGTAACCATCGACGACCGTGTTTTTTATACTTTTAAGAAAGCCGAAAGGCCCCCGGCCGGGTTTTTCGCCTGAAGTTTCAGTGTTGTTGCCGCTTTTGATTATTATCGGATCGTTGGCGGCAGCCAGAGGGTTTGCCGAGGAAACTGCGGCGGTTTCACCCGCGATGGTAACGACCGGAACCAGCAGACAACCGATAAGCAAAATAATAGACAACAGATACTTCATAAGCCCCTCCAGCAAAACTTTCGTCTTCAGGCAATAATACCATGTACCGGCCATGAAAGTTTTTTTGGGGGGGCAGGGTGGGGCGGATCAGCAAAAATATCAGTGAATTTTGCAGGTTGCTGATTGGAAAATTATCTGATCTGGCGTAATCTCAAAGTGCTACGGGCAAGGGTGCCAACTTTCAGCCAGGCGAAACTATGAAGCGAAACTATTTTCTTTATCTGACCACTTTTTTATGCGGTGCTGCCATCATGGGGGTTGAAATAGCTTCCAGTCGGTTTATGGCGCCATATTTCGGCTCCTCGATGATCACCTGGACCATAATTATCGGGGTGATCATGGTGGCCATGAGCATTGGCAACCTTCTCGGCGGCCATCTGGCCGACCATCATGACCCTGCGAAACGTTTATATCAGCTGATATTGGCAGCCGCTCTCTGGATCGCCATGATCCCGTTGCTTGGCAAGTATCTGGTGGCAGCGATTGCTGTTGGTGCGGTTGCTCTGTTTCCTGGTGATGCTATTCTGGTGGGCAGTCTCTGTTCATGGATAGCGCTCTTTGCAACGCCATGTATCATTCTCGGAGCAACTTCGCCATGTATGATTAAAACTGCCACCGAGAACCTCGAAAACAACGGCCGGGTGGCCGGCGAAATTTACGGATTATCGACGGTTGGCAGCATTTTCGGCACCTTTCTGCCAACTTTTTTGACTATTCCGTTTCTCGGAACCGACAAAACCTTCTTGCTGTTTGCCGGTATTCTGGCGCTTCTGGCCCTGGCCGGCGCCGTTCGCAGAAAAATGCCCGCGACAAATCCCGCAATCATGCTGTTGCTGGTCGTGTTGCTCGCAAGTTTGCCCACTCTGCCTGCTTTTGCTTTCTGGGAAACACCGCTCTGCGAAACCGAATCGGTCTACAACTACCTGCTGGTTAAAAAGAATGATGCGGTCACAACCCTGTCAACCCACGTGCTGCTCGGCACCCAGTCAATGTATGTGCCCGGGCCCGGTCTCACAGGGCTTTATTACGACATGGCGCTCCTGGCACACTTTTTTCTTTCGCCTGTTCAGGGCAGCGAAAAACTACCAATCCTGGTTCTCGGCTTCGCAACCGGAACCTACGCCAAACTGGCGCGGCAATTTTTCCCCGAAAGCGCTATAGATGGTGTTGAAATCGACCCCGAAATAGTCAGGCTGGGCCGGCAGTATTTTGCCCTCAAAGATTCTGATGCCAGGGTTTTCGTCGAAGATGGCCGGGTTTTTGTGAACCGCACCGATAACCGCTACCGCATCATTTTTCTTGATGCTTTTCAGGATGTTACCTACCCGTTTCACATGGCCACCCGGGAATTTTTTGTCAGACTCGCCGGGATTCTTGACGAAGACGGGGTTCTGGCGATCAACGTTAACTTGCGCTCACCGTTTCGGCCTGACCTGATCGATTATTTGACCGGCACTCTCAAATGCGTTTTTTCTGAAGTTGTTGTCTGCGATCATCCTGACTATTACAACCGCATTATTTTTGCCATGAACAACCCGAAAATGCTCGATACCTTTAAGAGCCGCACCGCGGTTCTGCCGGCCGAGCACCCGCTCTTCAGCCTTGCGGAAAAAGCTGCGGCAGGGCTTACACTCGCGACGCCGTCACAGCTGATTCTGACCGATGATCTGGCGCCGGTCGAGCTGATCGGCTTTAAAATGCTTAATGAGCAAGTTCGCGAAGCCTGGCACGAGATTATCGCCAGACTGATTGCCGCTGTAAAGGAAAACCTCGGTTGATCGACTTTTTTTACAGCCTGCCATTTGCCATTCTCATAAACCCGCTGTTTGCGGTTGCACTGGCACGACTTCTGGCCTGGCCACTGGTTCCGGCTATAAATAACCTGTTTTACGAACAGGCTTTTATTGTTATGACAGCGTTTGTCTGGCTGTCGGCTATCAGCATGCAGGTGTTTAATCTGTTACGCCATTTATTCGGCTACTGCGAGTATTACAACTCAACGCTGGTCAAAAGTTCTATTGCCTCCGAACGGCGCATTAAAAACCGTCTGCTCGCGGTTTTTTCTTTTCCGTTCGATATGCTTATTCTGACAATGTTGTGCTGCATGCCCGTGCTGGGGTGGGGTTTCGCGTTGATGTTCAGCTGGGGGCATTTCAGTGACTGGCCCTGGAAAAGCCGGGTTGTGCGCAACTTATTTTTCGGGTCGTTGCTGGCGATTCTCTTGTTTTTCAGTTTTATGTTTCTTGCTTTTGAGCAACCGGTGCGGCCGGCAGTGAATGTGACCAGCGGTACTGCAAAATTTGGGCTGATCTCGCAGCACGGTGACTGGGTAGCCCCTGCGGTTTATGATGAAATACTGCCTTTTAACCGGCAATCGCTGTTGACTCTTTATCGCCAGGGCGACCGCTGGGGTTACCTGCGCAAGAACGGTTCGGTAGTTCTTGAACCTGTGTTTGATCATATCGGCTGGTATCTTGAAGAGGACTGGTATGACAATTATATCAATGTCTTCGACGGACTGCTGGAAGCAAGCGGCCGAATGCTGCCTTTCAGAAACGGCGACCGCTGGGGCTTTATAAATTCAACCGGCCTCACCGCTGTTTCTGCGCGCTTCGAAGAAGTAAAACCCTTTTCAGGGTCGCGCTGGCGCCGGGCTGAGCGCCTGGCCGCCTGCCGTCTTGAAGGGAAGTGGGGTTATATAAACGCCGATGGTCAAGTCATTGTTGCCACGGAACTTGAGCAGGCATTTTCATTTTTCATTGATAATGATGAAAGGGTACCTTCGCGCCGACTCAATTCGTTGGTTAAGAAAGACGGTCACTGGTTCAAATTTTCACTGCCAGATACTTTTACGCCGATTGCTGACAGCGAGTTTTCTCAACCTTTCCCGGCCGCATACGGTCATGCATGGGGTTTTATCGATATCAACGGCCATTTTGTCGTTGCCCCGGTATATGCTGACGCGTACCCATTTAAAAACGGTTTTGCGCGAGTCAGAATCACCTTGAATAACGCTGACCCCAAGCTGAAAAGGGCACTCTCGAAGTCGGTTTTGTCTATTGTCGATAGAGACTTTAACGTTGTTGCCTGGCAAAACTACGCCGATCACACATGGTTTTACGAAGACGATGAAACTTCACCTGAGCTTGAAGCAAAGCAGCTTGAACTCTTTGAAACCAAAGGTTACAAACGCTTTTTTATTTTCAACTGGCATGGCAAAACCGGCGCCATTAACCGCGATGGTGAGGTGGTTATCCCTCCGGTTCACGCTTACGCAGATATTGGCGCCCTGCTCGCCAGCTCGAAATTTTAACCTGAAGATAGCCAGAACGACTGATGCGAGGTGCCACGGGCTATTGATTTGTGTGTTTCTGGCGTCATCGTTGCAGTAAGTCCGGGAACTCCCCTGGTGAATGCGGAACCAGCGTTTCGGGAAAAATGACTGGCAGATTTGTGCCTGGTATGTTTATATGCCTGAGCATCAACGAGAATGAAAGCGGGTCGGTTATGGCTTTGTGGTTTGGCGCAGGTCTTTCTGCAAGTTGCTTCTGCATAAGCCTTTATATGAGTTATCTGACTTATGAAGCTGGCTCAGGCGGTTTTATGCTCTTTGCCTTGTTCGGCATTCTTTCTCTGGGCTTTTTTCAGGCCTGTTTTCGCCAACTGGTAGCGGTTAAGTGGCTTGCCGGGCGAGACTCTTCGGGCAAACCGGCTGCCGTCGCACCGGTTCGCTTTGTGCCACATTTTTTCATTCTGGTGGCCATTCTGGTCAGTGTTTTTATTATTCTGGTAATGGTTCTGGCACCTCTGGCCAACAGATAAATCAATTCATCAGCTCTTTCGAGAAACTCCTTTATCGGCTTGACCAATTATTTCAGACCACCGCTGTTTGCCCTGGGGTGACACAAGGCTTGTTCTTTGATTGTGGAATTGGTAGAATACGTTCTATTGAAACTGAGAGAGGTAATGTATGAAAAAAGTTTTCGGCCTGCTGCTGGTTATGCTGACGGTTGCACTGCTGCCTTGTTTTGCCACAGACCTGACCTGGACAAAGGGGCAGGACGGCCTTAGCGTTTTTTATCCTTCCACGGGCTGGACCTGGACCGAAGGCTCCGATGGGCATCGGGTTGTCTACCCGCTCTCAGGCTGGACCTGGACTGAAAGCCGGAATGGTCGGCGGGTGATTTTTCCGATTTCCGGCTGGACCTGGACCGAAGGCAACGACGGCCGGCGGATAGTCTACCCGCTCTCAGGCTGGACCTGGACCGAAGGCCGCGATGGCATTCGAGTTGCTTACCCGCTCTCAGGTTGGACCTGGACTGAAGGCCGTGACGGTCACCGTGTAGTTTATCCTTTCTCAGGCTGGGCATGGCGCGAGGATGCAACTGGCCGACGGGTTGTTTACCCTACCAGCGGCGATCCATGGGTCAGGGTTGAAGACCTTCTTTTTAACGAGCTGGTCAGTCGAATTCAGCTGACCGAGGCGCAACGACCGTATCTCTATCTGTTGCTCGAACAGATGGGCTTTGATGCCACCGGCAGTGCTTTCGACCCACAACTCAGCAGGGCGCACTTTCTGCTTAATAATAACGAAATTTCTGCGGCCCGTGACCTGTTTCGTTCGATTGCCCGCATGGGCAGCGGCGAATACGTCAGACGTGATGCCGCCTACATGGTCGGTTATTGCACCGCCAACCTCAATGATTACTGGCAGGCAATTCAAGAATACCAGGATTTTCTTGCCCAGTATGATCGCCACGACAATGAGCGCCTGATTCCAGATGCACTTTATGTTCTCGGGGTTCTCAACGAGCATGTAGGTCGCAAATCCTCAGCTGCCGACGCCTATCGCAACTGCATTTCTAGATTTCCCTCTGCCCAGGTGGCTGCCCAGGCTCGTGAACGTCTCAAAGCCATCGGTTATCGTGACGCGGCGCGCATTGCCGGCAGCGTCGGCGACTCCGGGGTTGTTTTGGCCCCCCGCCGCAACCCGTTCGAAAGCGTCAAGGTTGATACGGCCCAGATCGCACGCGTCTGCCAGTTCGTCTACTCTGTTGAAAAGCTTGACGGGGTTAAAGAGTCACTGGCACAGCTTACCGCTGCCGATGAGCAACTAGAAACAGTCCAAAAATACCGGCGCATTCTCAGAGAAAAGCGCAACTTCGAGAAGCTTCATCAGAACTGAACCTACGGGTTTGGTATACTGCGGGCAATAATGAAATGGCCCGCCAGGTGATTGGTTGATACAAGACTGCCCTGTTTTTAGCCAGGTTGGCATAAAACAGGGCAGTTATTTTTTTGGCGAGCGACATGTTGATGCCTGGGTAAACAAAGAAACCCGACTGACAGGCTGGTCGGTGAACTGACCAAAGTTGGTAATTGCCGTATTCGATGGTATCTGCAACATTTGGACCTGACTGGTTATGGCAGCAGTGTTAATGCCAGATTGCGCAGCGGTCAGCCCTGATCAGCGAGTTTTTCGCCGTTGGCGATGTTTGCAAGGATAGTATCGTCGAGAATTTCAATTCTGTTGTTGTTTACCCTTATGACACCGAGTTCTTGCAGCTTTTTAAATGTGCGGCTCAAGGTTGCCGGTATAGTGCCGAGTTTTGAGGCAAGAGCACCCTTGGTTTGCTCAAGCTCAACTGTTCGTTTCGCACCGGGTTCGCAGTTGTGAATCAGGTATTTGGCGAGTCGCGCCGCCACGTCTTTTAGCGACAGATCATCGATCAGCTCTACAAACTGGCGCAAACGCCTTGATAAAATCGCGAGCATATTAAGAAATATCTCAGGCTGCTGCCTGCCAAGCGCGATAAAGCGGTCACGCCCAAAATATAGCACTTCGCAGTCTGTCACTGCAGTGGCACAGGCCGGGTAGGCGGTTCCCTGAAAAACCGGCACTTCGCCGACGACCTCGCCTTCGCCAAACTGGTGAATCAATTGCTCGCGACCATCGTTGCCGATCCGGTAAATTTTGACCAGGCCAGTGTTGATCAGGTAGAAGCCGGTCGCTTCCTGGTGCTGCAAAAACAATGTCTGCCCGGCCGGCAGGCGGCGTTCGACGGTTATGGACGCCAGGGCTTCCAGAAACTCCGGTTGCATTTCGCGAAGCAGGTCACTTTTGCTGAAACTGTCTGCCAGAGTCTTTTCCATAGAACCTCACAAAATAAATAAAAAAAGTTACTGCATTTGACTTAAGTCAAAGCCTAAATGTGCGTTTTCGACCATAATAATAATGTAAGAACACAAGAAAACCAAGGAGCAAAATATGGCACTGCGCAAAATCATCTCGATTAACGAAGAACTCTGCAATGGCTGCGGCAATTGCATTACCGGTTGTGCCGAAGGCGCTCTGCAACTGGTTAACGGCAAGGCGAAACTCGTTAAAGAAACCTACTGCGATGGTTTTGGCGACTGTATAGGGGCCTGCCCGACCGGCGCCCTGAAGATCACCGAACGCGAAAGCGAAGAATTTGATTTTGACAAAACGATCGCCCATGTTGATAAAACGCGTGGCGAAGCCGGTGTTAAATTTATGCGCGACTCACACAAAGTGCACGAGCAGAAACTCGCAGCCGCGCAGACACAGCACGCGGGCGGCGGTTGCCCGGGCAGCAGAATGCGGGCGGTGCAGGCGCAGGCGAAACCGGCTGTGCAGGTTGCCGAAGGTACGATGCCCGTAGTCATGAAGTCAGAAATTTCCCAGTGGCCTTTGCAGCTTCATCTTCTGCCGACCCGCGCACCGTTTTTTGATAACCGCGAACTGGTCATTCTCAGCACCTGCTCGCCAGTAACCAGCCCTGATGTTCACTGGCGCTATATCCGCGGTCGTTCAGTAGCTATTGCCTGCCCGAAGCTTGACCGCAGCGAAGGTTATGTTGAAAAGCTCGCCGAAATTTTTGTTGCCAACAATATCCCCCGCGTCATCATTCTGCGCATGGAAGTGCCATGCTGTGGTGGTCTGACTGCCATGGTCAAGGCGGCCCTCGAACGTTCAAGCCCGAAGAATCTCGTCGTCGATGAAGTAACGATGAGCCTTGATGGCGAAATTATTAAAACTTCACGAATATACTGACAACTACAAGGAGGCTTTGTTAAAATGACTCAGGTCTGGAAACCCGAAATCGTTATTGATCTCGCTGGATTCGTTACTTTTGCTGATGGCTCGATTGTCAGCAAGACACTTCTCGACAAGCCAGCCGGCAGTCTGACTTTGTTTGCCATTGCCGCTGGCCAGGGTATAACCGAACACAAATCGCCATACGATGCGACGGTGCAGGTGCTTGAAGGGAAGGGCAGTTTTCAGGTTGGCAGCAATATCCACGTAGTGAAGGCCGGGGAAGGCCTGATCATGCCGGCAAATGTTCCGCATGCCGTGTTGCCAGGCGAGGCCTTTAAAATGCTTTTGATCATGATTCGTTCAAAGAATGAGCAGGGTGATTAAGCTTCTACGCTTACATAAACTGCCATCAGGCTTTCGTGAAGCAAGATTTGTTTTAAATCCGTTCAAGAATTAATTATTCAATATTTCAAGGAGAGACTATTTATGAGTATGTTCTGTTTTCAGTGCCAGGAAACCGCTGCTTGCAAGGGTTGTTCTGTTAAAGGCGTCTGCGGCAAACAGCCAGAAACCGCTAACCTTCAGGATCTGTTGCTGTTCGTTCTGAAGGGGCTCGGCGAACTCGGTGAACTCGCTGCCGCCAAGGGCCTGGTTACCAATGAACTCGGGGAACTGGTCTGCAATTCATTGTTCATGACCATTACCAACGCCAATTTTGACGATAACCGCTTCTACGCCCAGATCGACCGTGTAATCAAATTCCGCGACGAGCTGAAGGGCAAACTCGCCGCAGCCGGCGTCAATGTTGCCGGTCTGTCAGAAGCCTCCACCTGGAAACCAGCCTCTAAGGCCGATTACCTCGCCAAGGCTGTGAAGGTTGGCGTTTTGGCCACCGAAAATGAAGATGTCAGATCGCTGCGCGAACTGCTCACCTATGGTCTCAAGGGTGTGGCTGCCTACGCCGAACACGCCGCGGTTCTCAAACACCACGACGATAGCATCAACAAATTTCTGGTCAAGGCTCTGGCCTCGACCACCAAAAATCTCAGCGTTGACGCCATGGTCGCCCTGGTCATGGAATGCGGTCAGATTGCCGTAACTACCATGGCATTGCTCGACAAGGCCAACACCTCAACCTACGGTAACCCTGAAATTACCAAAGTTAAGATCGGCGTCGGCAAACGCCCCGGTATCCTCGTTTCCGGTCATGATCTGCGTGATTTCCATGATCTGCTCGAACAGACCAAAGATGCCGGCATCGATATTTATACCCACAGCGAAATGCTGCCCGCCAATTACTACCCGACTTTCAAGAAATACAGCCACTTTCATGGCAACTATGGCAACGCCTGGTGGAAACAGGATACCGAATTCGCCAGCTTTAACGGCCCGATTCTCATGACCACCAACTGTATTGTGCCGGTTAAAGATGCTTACAAAGACAGAATCTACACGACTGGCAATGCCGGTTACCCTGGCATCAGGCACATTGCTGACCGCATCGGCGATGGCAAAAAAGATTTCTCGGCGATCATCGCTCAGGCAAAGACCTGCCAGCCCCCGACCGAAATCGAAACGGGCGAAATCGTGGGCGGATTCGCGCACAATCAGGTTCTTGCTCTCGCTGATAAAGTCGTTGCCGCAGTTAAGAGCGGTGCAATCAAGAGATTTGTGGTAATGGCCGGTTGCGATGGCCGCCAGAAAGGGCGCCAGTATTTCACTGATGTGGCACAGAACCTGCCCGAAGGCACTGTCATTCTGACAGCCGGCTGCGCCAAGTATCGCTACAACAAGCTGCAGCTCGGTGATATCGGCGGCATCCCCCGGGTTCTCGATGCCGGTCAGTGCAACGACAGCTACTCGCTCGCCGTAATCGCACTCAAGCTCAAAGAAGTGTTTGGCCTCAAAGATATTAATGAGCTGCCACTCTCTTTCGATATCGGCTGGTACGAGCAAAAAGCGGTCGCTGTCCTTCTGGCACTGCTCTTCCTCGGAGTTAAGAAAATCCGCCTCGGGCCTACGCTTCCTGCTTTCCTCTCGCCCACGGTCGTTAAGGTTCTTGTCGAAAAATTCGACATCAAACCGACCGGTGAATTCAAGGCAGACATCGATGCAATGATGGCTGGCAACTGATCGAATTCTGAGTTATAAACCCCTGCGTGCGGCATTGCCGCATGCAGGGGTTTTATCTTTTTCAAACTGCCTAAAAAAAGAAATCCGGGGTTTATCCCGGACTGAAAAATAAGGAGGCAAACAAATCCATGAACCCCTTCGACCGCAAATGAAGTTTCTTTAACGATTATTTTTCGGGCGCCGGCGTACAAAGACAGACAAAGGCAGGGTCTGGCATACCGGTTTGGCCAAGGGCAGTTGCAGGCGTACAAGATTTTTTTTGCTTTTTTTTGGCCCCTCGACCTCACTACCCTGTATGTTATACTGAGCCAATGGAAAACCTCTTTCTTTTTGACCGCGATAAGCTGATTATCGAACTGAATGAAGAGCAGTCGCCCGGGCATCTTGATCAGATCGAACTTTTCTACGATGATACGGCGCAACTCTTTGATTCAATTTCTGAAATCATTGCCACCAGCCAGTTGGCAGTAACATATGTTTCGGCGCGGCCCGACCAGTTCGCGGCGGCCCCGGCCAGCGAGCCTTCGGGTTGGCTGCTGCAATGGCCTGATGGGCTACATGGTCTCAGCTGCATTATCCGCAGTGATGACCAGGGGCAGACAAATGCGCTGCAGGCGGTTTTTCCGTTCAGCAGCGAGGGAGTGACCTGCTCATGCCGGTTGCTCGGGGTCAGATTGTTTAATAACCGGCTTGAAGCGCAGCTGCAGGTGCTGGTCGGCGAAGAAGAAGAGCTGGCGCTGACTTTTTACGACAGCAGATATCTGCATGATCGCCTTGCCTACCGCAAGGATGCTACCTATCAGTTTGTTCTCAGGGCTTTTGCCTACGTTTTTGCGGCGTTGGCGCCGGGAGAAGATTCGGTTGACGGGCTTTGGGCTTTGTTTAACCGTGAAGAACTGGGTGCCGATCATTATGAAATTCATGGGCCGGTTCGTGCGGTTGCCGAATATGAATTGCCGATGCTTGGTCAGAAACTATGGCGCGTCAGCGTGGTCATCGGCTGCTCCTCAGAAATGGAAGAACAGCTGCTCGATATTCTGGTCAGCGCAAAAGTGCTCGGCAAGGGCAAACCACCCATGGTCGGCGACCAGGTGCGGGCGGTTGTCTGGCTGCAGGGTCATCTGTGGGGCGAAACTGCCGCCTGATCTCTGGTTATTTTTTGATGATGGTCAGCATTTTTTCGCTGCCGAGACCCCGTATGAGAGGTTTTTCGCAGCCAACTGTTTGTCGCCAGAAGTTGTCGTCTTTAAAAACGTCGATGACCAGCGGAAAATCGCCATCCTGCGATACCAGAACCCCACCCGGAACCAATTTGGGGTAGATATGCTGCAAGCAGGTGCGCGTCGATGAGGCCAGATCGACATCGAGGTAGGCGGCGCATATCTTTTCGTTGAAGACTGGAAGGGTGTTGTCAAACCAGCCTTTAACGAACCGGCAAACGCTTATATCGCCGTATTTGCTGACGTTACTCTTAACTTCATCAAGTGACCCGCAGAATTCTCTGGCTTTGAACCAGTCTTTAATAGAACTGCCAGAAATCGTTGTTTCATGGTTTTCGCTGTTGTCGGGCAGACCTTCGAATGAATCGAATACAACCAGTTCGCGTTGCAGATATCGGGCAACCAGGCTGAATTTAGCGGTGCTGCCGCCTTTGAAACACCCGGCCTCGATGATCACCCCTTCGATTCCTTTGGGCATTTTCAGCATGGCGGTGACAAATGAAAGAATATGGCTCGGGTTGTGCGGGCAATCAACGTTGCGGGAAACAGTCTGAAACTGGTTGAGAAGTTCTTCAAGTCTGGCGGCTGGCAAAAGTGTCGATAATTCATGGCGAAGCTTTGCCATTGCCATTGATTCTCTCCAGAACTCTTTTAATCGTGCAAGCATGCTTCAGTTCCTTTGCTTGAGAAATCTGCCACCAAAAATATCGAACAATATAGCACGCTGTCGGTTCTCGCACACGAATAATTGCGTCCTGCAAAAACGAACTTTGCGTCTGGTGCTGAGTAAAACCGGTTCAACAGACTGTTATTTTTGAGTCTGTCTGCCGACTTGGCAATGGTAACTTTTTATAAGGTTATCAATGTTTCAAGCCTGATCTGGTTGACCGAAGGCTCGCATCGCGGTTTCTTTTAAACCGCGCAGATCGACCTTGCCGGTACCGAGCAGCGGTATTTTATCAACTTTGACAAATCGGTCTTTTTTAGGAATGAAAAGGTTCGGCAGCCCCATGCCAGACATCTTTTCAAGCACCCCGGCAATTTTTTCCTCGTCGATGGTGTGAACGACAGCCAGGGTTTCGCCTTTACGCTCGTCAGGAACAGCAGTCACGGCGAATACCTTGATATCTGAACCGAGTGCCTCGTGCAGGGCGTCTTCAACCTTGCCGTGCGGCACCATTTCGCCGCCGATTTTAGAGAAGCGTGACAGGCGATCTGTTATTCTGACAAAGCCGCTTTCATCCATGACTGCAATGTCGCCAGTGTTGTACCAGCCATCTTTGAGAGCTTTGGCAGTAAGGTCTTCGCGGCCAATATAGCCCTGCATGACGTTTGGCCCTTTTACGAGAAGCAGCCCTGGTGAACCCGGGGTTTGCAGGGCGCCCGACTCGACATCGACGATACGCACCGAGACTCCGGGCAGCGGGTGCCCGACAAAACCACGCTTTGAGCCAAACTGGTAAATGCCCTGGCCACGAAAATCAAGAGTGCTGACGGTAATGGCCGGTGAACATTCGGTGGCACCGTACCCTTCAATCGGTTTAATGCCGAATTTTTCTTCGAACGCGCCCGCGAGGCGTTCGGTGAGCTTTTCGGCACCGGTGAACACGATTCGCAGACTGCCGAATTGCCCGGGTGAACATCGGCGCATATAAATCTGCAGAAAAGTTGGAGTCGCAATCAGAAAGGTTATGCCCTGATGCTCGACGACTTCACCAATTTTTGCCGCGTCGAGGGGGTTCGGATGAAAGATAATGCTCATGCCGAATCGCACGGCGAACCACAATGACATGAACCCGAAAGAGTGAAACAGCGGTAGAATACCGAGCAGGCGGTCTTGATCGTTGACCGTGAGCACCTGACCCACCGCCTCGACGTTCGCGCCAACATTATGGTGTGAAAGCATGACGCCCTTGGGTTCACCGGTGCTGCCGCTCGAAAAAATAATGGTCGCAAGCGAATCAATGTTTTGAGGTGTGCTTGTGCCGCAATATTTTTCAAGAAGGCTTATGGGCAGCAGGAGTGCTGCGAGGGTGGCTGCAAGTTTTGTTACGGGGCTGATTGAAGCGAGCTGGTCTTCAAGATAGATAAGACGAGCCGCTTCGGGAAGTTCAAGCGCCGCTTTTTCGACAAATTCGCGACTGGTGATGATGGTGCTGATGCCAGCCTGCTTCAGCGCCGAAGTCATGCCCGCCCGCCCGGCGGTAAAGTTGAGATTGACCGGTACTTTGCCGGCCATGGTTGCGGCAACATTCGCCAGAGCGCCACCAATGGTGGGGGGCATCAGTATGCCGATGTTGGTCTCGGCACCCCAGGCTGTCTTGAGGCTTCTGGCAAGACTGATAGTCGAAATCAGAGCCGGCAGGCGGCGTAGTTCCCGGCCTGATGAATCTGCGAAGGCAACGCGCCATGGCCCGGTGCGCATCCGCCTGATGAAGTAATGATGCAGGGGCCGTGCAGAACTGCGTCGGCAGTCCCAGGCGCGGGTGGCCAGTTCTTGAACCGCAATACGGATCTGATGAGCAGATGTATCGGCCGGCAAGGGGTCACCGAAGGTTACGGTGATCGGGTAGGGGAAGGTTTCTGGGAGTTTGGTTAGAAACCGGCCGCCTGAACGACTGTAAATGCTTCCCCAGACCCGGTCGAGGTTGACTGGTATGATCGAGGCTGCGCGGCCGCGCACGATTTTTTCCAGCCCGCGTCTGAACGGCAGCATCAGGCCAGTTCGAGTTACCTGCCCTTCGGCAAAGATGCAGACCAGGTCGCCCTGATCGATAAAGTTGCCGGCGTCACGGAGCGCCCGCAGAATCATTTTGAGGCCCCCGGTTGCCGAAACGGGTATGGCATGCATCGCCTTCATGAAGGGGTGCAGCAGACGATGGTTGTAATAAAGCTCATCGACGATGAAACGCACCTGACGGTCGGTGCTTGCCATGACCAGAAAACCGTCGATAAATGAAACATGGTTGGGCACCAGCAGCGCGCCGCCTTCGAGGGGTATCTTGTCGCCGCCGCTGATGGTGAGGCGGTAGAATGTGTGGGTGACAATGACGAAAACCAGCCTGATAAGAAAATCAGGCAGCAGATAAATCGCCCAGAGCATGCCGGCGGTGGTAATAAGCGAAGAAAAGACGAGAATACCCGCCGGAGAAAGCCCTGCCAGCGACAGGGCCGCGGCACCCAGCGACCCCGTAACGATGGCGGCGAAGATAAAGACATTGGCCAGGGCAATGATGCCGCCACGGCGTTCAGCCGGTGAGCGCCATTGCAGAATAGCGTTCAGCGGCACCACCACCAGACCACTGGAAATGCCAAGTGCTGTCATGATTACCAGAGTTGCGTTATAACCGGGTGCAAATATGCCAAACAGCATGGTGAAAAAGCCAATGCCGGTGGCGCCGAGCGGTATCAGGCCATATTCGACCAGACGCCCGGAAATGCGGCCGGCGAGAACGCTGCCAAGCCCGACTCCCAGACCGTAAAATGCCAGCGGCAGCCCGCTAAGCGTGTCAGAATCAGGCAGATGGCGGGTGAGGTTCTTGGCGTAAACAAGAATATCCTGACCGAGCAGGCTGGCTATTGCCCAGAACAGGCACGAACCCAAAACTGCCAGCCAGATAACGCGATCACCGGTTATCGCCCTGAACGAACCCTTGAGGGTGTCAATAAAGCCACCTTCACCTCTCGCGGCCGTTACCTGCGGAATGCCAAGAGAGGCTGCCAGCCCGGCAATAGCAAGAATGGTAAGAATCAGAGCCGTTACCCAGATGTTGTTGCCGGCAAAGTCAAGAAGCGGACCGCCCGAAGCTGTGCCGCCGATGATGGCGATGAAGGTGCACATTTCAAGGGCACCGTTGCCCTTCGACAACTGGTCATGCGGCAACAGTTCAGGCAGAATGCCATACTTTGCCGGGCTGAAAAGTGCTGACTGCATACCCATGAGCGCAAGAATAATCAAAGGCGGCAGCAGTTGCGGGTAAGCCAGACTGAAGATCGCCATGGCCATCAACAATACTTCGAGCGCTTTCATAACAATGATGATGGTCGTCTTGCTGACCCGGTCAGCCAGAACCCCTGCCGGCAAAGAAAACAGAACCATCGGCAGGGTGAAAACCACAAAAGTCATGGTGGTTTGCAGCTGCGAGGCATTTTCAAAGGCGGTTCCACCTGGCTCCATGCCAGTAGTGGCCGATTTTATCGCCAGAAAAGCGACGATCATTTTCCAGGCATTGTCATTGAAAGCACCGAAAAACTGAGCGATCAGCAGGCGTTTGACTGTTGGCGGCAGAGAGTTTTCTGTCATCGTTTTTTCCTCATTTTAAAGAACCAGGTTCAGGCATTTTATCTGCACAGCTATTTCTATAAGTCGACAGACCATGCCAGGCCTTACAATATCAACCTTGCGGCAGGATTGATTCTGGCACCCGACATGGCTTTTAACCAGTCAGTCGCTACTCAGCACCACAGTTGATGCCGCTTGGGCAAGTGCTGTCGCTGCGTTCAAGCTGCAAGGTTGAGTGCTCGATACCGAATTGTTTGTGAAGCTCATGGCAGGCCCGGGCAATCAGTTCGTCGTCATTCTGATGATCTGGCTTGACCAGATGCGCGGTCAGGGCGGTTTCAGTGGTGCTCATACCCCAGATATGCAGGTGATGTACCGCGGTAACCCCCGGTAGACCACTGAGAAATGCATGCACCGCGTTGGGGTCAATGTTTTCAGGAACGGCGTGCAGGGCCAGGTCAACTGATTCGCGCAGCAAGCCCCAGGTGCCGATCAGAATTACAGCCGCAATTATAAGGCTGACCAGTGGGTCTACCCAGGCCCAGCCTGTATACATGATCAGAACCCCGGCCAGAACAACGCCGGCTGACACCGCTGCGTCTGCTGCCATGTGCAGAAAGGCACCCCGGATATTCAGATCGTTTTTTCGCCCGGACATAAACAACATGGCCGTGGCTGTATTAATGATGATGCCAAGCAGGGCAACCCAGATAATTGTTGTGCCTGCCACGGGGGCTGGTTCTGAAAATCTGCGTATTGATTCCCAGGCAATGGCGCCAACTGCCACCAGCAGCAGCACGGCATTAAAAAGAGCGGCAAGTATTGAAGAACTTCGCAGCCCGTAAGTGTGGCGTTCAGAGGGTTGGCGCTGTGAGAGCCTTGCAGCGCCCCAGGCGAGCAACAGACCGATTACATCACTGAAATTGTGCCCCGAATCAGCTATCAGGGCCAGTGAGCCGGCAAAGTAGCCATAAAGGGCTTCAGCTGTGGCAAACCCAACATTAAGAAATACCCCGATGGCGAAGGCCTTGTTATAATCAACCGGGCCATGACTATGCCCGTGCCCATGACTGTGCCCGTGACCATGCCCATGGCTGTGCGCATCGTCATGGCTGTGCTCGCCGCCACAACCATGGTTGCTATCGTGATCATGGTCGTGAATATGCTCATGGTCGTCGGGCATAAAAAGGCAGGCCTCCGGGTTTGCAGGTTGCAGACAGTCGATTGTAACACAAAACCCCGTTTGTGCAACTTTGAGGTTTTATTGACTGTCAGTCTGCAGATGCCTTGGCATTATTGAGCGCGGTGCGGGCTTTTTCGAGCTCTTCGGCCGCTGCACTGGCTTTTAAAGTATCTTGAGCTTCTGTTGCTTCGACATATTTCTGGTATGCTTTATCAACAGCGGTCTGAAGTGCATTGAGATCAGTGGTAGATACCGTTGAGGCAACGGCACCGTTTGTTGCTGACCCGGCAATCTGACCCTGAGAAGCTGCGGGCGTATCTTTTTCAGCTGTTGCCTTCAACAGGTCTATTTCATGCATCTTTTGTTTATACGCGGCGGCCAGATTTTCATAATTTTTGCGGTCAGACTGGGTGAAATATAGCCAGAATTTCCACCAGGGGCGGGCGTTAAAGTCATGCATGGCTTTGTCTCGCTGCGCTTTTAAAGATTCTGCTTCGATCTCAAGATAAGCCATCTTCTGCGCAGGGTCAGCCGGGTAGCCGCTTACAGCCTTGCCCGCCATAACTGCTGCCTGTTTAAAGGTCAGGTTTCGGTTCAACAGATTGATGCCGAAGTTAACGAATGCCTTATTGCGCGTCGTCGAGACTTTGCTGCTGGCGAAATCAAGGGCGGTGCCTCGCACTGCTGCAGAACGGGTCAGCTTGAGCACGCCCCTTTCAAGAGCCTGAAAGCTTTTTGCCAGCAGGGAATTATTAAGAAAATCACGGATTTTTGCACCTCGGTCAGTCGTTCTGAAATTGCTGAGGTCTTCACAGGGCTTCGCTTTTTCGGCGATACGACTGATGGCCATTGTGGCGCCCTTGCCGTCTGCTACGCCCGTGTCAAGGTCAGCATAGACTTCGCGCATTTCTTTAAGTTTGGCCTGATCTGAATTGCTTAGGTGATTCGCAAGACTCAGTTCAGTGAGTACGAGGGTTCGGTGATTCAAAAGCTCTTTTTTCAGCTTTTCACGGTCGCTGCTGAGGGGTTTGCCGGTCATGCGGCTGTATGCATCGCGAACGGCGATCAGAGTGTCAACATCCATAAAATTGAGGCTCTGGTTCTTCAGCCCTGCTTTGTTGCGATCATACATGACAATGTCAGCACATAATTCGTTGGTCGTATGGATGGGCAGGCCTGTATTCAGGCTGTCAAACATTTTTTTGTTGTCAGAATAGCCGTTGGAACCATGTGCAGAAGAATCACCGGCCAGATGACTGCGTATGCCGGCGGCTCTTGCCATAAGCAGTTCGCGGGCGGGGCTTTTTTTGGTGCTGGCAACGCTTTCCATGGCTTTGGCAAAGTCTTCGCTGTGATAAACGCCGTAATCTTCACTCTGCCCGTCGTCTAGGCCGATATCGGGTTCGGTCGAGCCTGCCAGATAAGCACCCAGCAAATCGTTGCTGACTGGAAACCCCTTTTGAGTGCCGGCTTCATAGGTAAGGGCAATGTGACTGATCGGCCCCCATGCTGAAAGATCTGGTGCAACTATCATGAACGCCAGAAAGGTAGCCAGAGACAACAGCTTAATATTTGCAGGCATTTTACAGCTCCTTACGCCAAACCATCTAATAATTATACTGATTGTACGGTAACCCACAACTGGCAACGCGACTTTATAAATCGTTTTATAAATCGAAAGTGATTTTGTAAGTTTCACCGGCAGAAAGGTATGGAAAATAACACAATACCTGGGTCTTTTCGTAGGGAACCATTTCATCAGGCTGAAAACTGAAATTTTGTGGCTGGCAACCGGCCGGCAATACGATCAAAAAAGCCTGGCGGCGGCAGGCTGGTTGGGGCATGTCTGGCAAAACAAATCGCTTTTTCCCATTATTGACCGTCAGGCGCCCGTCTGACAGTCGGCAGCAGATATGGCTCCCACGCCCTGATTTCCATGGTTCGGCAAGGGAAATCGAAGCGGTTCCGCCTGCGACACGGCCTTCGGCCCGGTAAAATACCGAAGTCAAAATATTGCCGTTTTCGTCGATGAAGGGG
>Ga0116170_10002072_pt1 | contig 19807 bp, 17 predicted proteins | sample AD_JPNHW1_MetaG_FD_89797 | JGI IMG/M metagenome (GOLD analysis project Ga0116170, IMG submission 89797) | Active sludge microbial communities of municipal wastewater-treating anaerobic digesters from Japan - AD_JPNHW1_MetaG | ecosystem: Engineered > Bioreactor > Anaerobic > Digestate | place...
AAAACTCGAGGCAATCCTCTCGGGGGCATGATGGCAGCGCGGAAGGAAACCCGACAGCTGACCTTTGACGGCGGCTTTTCCCCGGCCCTGCCCCCGGTCCGCACGAGCGACGGCCATATTATCGAATGGGACAGGAACCGGATCGTAGAACAGATCAAAAAGGAGACCACGCTTGTAGAGGCTTTTTATGGCTACAAGGGTGCCGATGACGCGACCGCCCAGGAGATCGCCCGGCTTGTCGAACAGCGCATCCTTTCCCTTGGCTTAAAGGCACTCTCGGGCCCGCTCATCCGGGAGATCATGAACATCACGCTCCTTGAAAAGGGTATGATCCAGTACCGGAACGTCTGTACCCGGGTCGGGACGCCGGTGTACGACGCCCACCTGATCGATGTGGGAAAAGGTTTTGAAGCGCACGACAACGCAAACCTCCAGGAGAATGCCGAGACAAGCCACAAGAAAAAAGCGGACAAGATCTCAAAAGAGCAGTACCTGCTCCAGCTCCCGCCGGAACTTGCCGATCACCACCTCTCGGGCGAGATGCATATCCACGATCTTGAATATTTCGGGACGCGCCCGTTCTGCCAGGACTGGGACCTTCGGTATTTCTTCTACTATGGCCTGATGCCGGACGGGAACGGGACAAAGGCATCGGTCGCAGGGCCGGCAAAGAGGGCAGAAGTTGCAATCCTCCACGCGGTAAAAGCACTCGGGAGCGCCCAGACAAACTTTGCCGGGGGACAAGGGTATTACAACTTCCTCACATTCCTTGCCCCGTACATGGAGGGCATGGGTTACGAGGAGATCAAGCAGAACATGCAGATGTTTGTCTACGAGATGACGCAGATGATGGTCGCACGGGGCGGCCAGCTGGTCTTCTCTTCAGTCCAGCTCTCACCGGGTGTCCCCACGCTCTGGGAGGACAAGCCCTGCGTCTACAAAGGTAAAGTCTGGGACGGCAAACAGGCGCCGCACCGCACCTATGGCGAGTTCGAACGCGAGGTCCGGCTGCTGTTTAAAGCGCTCATGGACGTGATGATCGAAGGAGATTACTGGGGCAAACCGTTCAATTTCCCAAAACCCGAGATCAGTATCGAGCCGGACTTCATGAATGAACGCGAGGAGTTTAACCGGGCCCACCCGGATCTCCCGACATACCGCGATCTCTATCTCATGACGTTTGAACTTGCGTCAAAGTTCGGGACGCCTTACTACGACAACCAGCTGCCCGCATACCGTGGCGCCGGGAAGGGTATCTCCTGCTACCAGTGCTGCGCCTACCAGTTCTCGGCAGTAGCCGACAAGGACTCGGACTTTAACAGGAAACTCTACTTCGAGGACGGCAAGCATTTTTCGATGGGATCGTGGCAGGTCGCTTCGGTTAACTGCCCGCGGGCCGCATACAAGGCAGAGGGTAGTGACGAGCGGTTGTTTGCCGAGCTGCATTCCCTCATGGACGTAGCAGTCGAACTTTTCAAAATCAAACGCCGGTGGATGAACAATATCCGGGCAAGCGGCCGGATGCCCTTTGCGATGCAGCGCCCAAAAGACCCGAACACCGGCGAACGCGGGGCAATTGCGGTTGATCTCGAAGGTCTTGTGTACACGATTGGCGTTGTCGGGGTAAACGAGATGGTCCAGCACCACACCGGCCAGCAGACACACGAGTCAAAAGCGGCGTTTAAGCTTGCCATCCGGGCAATGACCGAGATGGAACTCTACGCCCGGAAACTCTCGGAAGCAAACCACATGACCCTCGCGCTCGCCCGGACTCCGGCAGAGACAACCGGCCAGCGTTTTGCCGTCGCCGATCTTATTGACAAGCGTTATCACGATTTTGCGGTGAAAGTGATCAAGGGCGACCTCGATTACGCGCTCGAAAACCTTGGGAAGACCCGGGACCTCCCGATCTATTATACAAACGGCACTCATGTTGCCCCGGGTGCAGATGTCCCGCTGACAAAACGCATGGAGATCGAGCATGTGTTCTTCCCGATCGTTGATGGAGGGAATATCTTCCATATCTGGCTTGGCGAAGCCCGGCCCGATCCCCGCGGGCTCATGGATATGGCAATGAACCTCTGCCGGAACACGCAGATCGGGTATTTTGCGTTTACCCGGGATCTCACAGTCTCCCTCCGGCAGTTCCGCGAATACCGGCCGGATAAAAAGACGATTCACGAATGGGCGCCGGCTGATATCCCGGCAAAAGCGTAATTTTTTCCCGTTTTTTCCGGTACTTTTTCTCGCATATACGCCAGCAGGTTTTTGTTCCGGACGTTCCCTCATTGATACATGAAACGCTTCCTGCCTGTTTCCTTGTGCGTCCTTGGAGCGCTCATCATATTTCTTTTTGCAGCCGGTTGCATGTCAGCACCACCGGCCGGAACCGGGGCCGCACCTGCGGGTACGACACTTCCACCAATGAATACAACCGGCACTACAATCCCGACGACCATATCGCCTGTTCCTTCACCCACCGCGATGTTTCCGGGTGCACTTACCTTAAAAGAGAAATTTTCTTTTATTTCCGGTGACATGAATGGCGAAGCTACCGTTTACCGGTACTGGCTCAACGACACATACCGGTGGCGCAACCCGGTGGACAACAAGGACTACACACAGGTTCCCCCCAAAGGCTACCGGTATCTCATCATCTTTGTGAACCTTGTCAACCGGGGAGACACCCGGATCTGGCCGCCGTCATCAGATTCCATTCATCTCTTGTATGCAGGAAACGAATACCACCTTGATCCTGACCATTTCCTGCCGGGCACTTCAGGCAATGGAAAGGATATACCGATTTCAATCCAGGAAATCCAGTACTTCCAGCAGTTATACAGCATGGACCGGGTGTCGGATTACGGGTACTCCCGCGGGCAAAAACTCGGGGCAGTCTACCCGGGAGAGAGTAACGCCCTTGACGGTTACCTGATCTATGTCGTCCCGGTATCGCTTACCCCTGACGAGACATACGTGCAGATTGTGTTTGCCGGAAAAGATACGGGAGTGTGGAAACTGGCGTGAAGGTAAAGGATTTTTTGCTCTGTAAAAAACACTTTTAAAAAATAGGCAACCCCCCTCTTGCGCCACCAGTCCCCCGAGGGGGATGGGGCGCAGTATGATGCCGTTGTATTACCTGCACCCAAGTTTAGGTAACTATTATCGCTCGTTTGTGCAGGTAATACAAAACTATCGCAACCGGGGGATGCCACAGCGGCGGGGGCGAAGGCAAGAATTGCCGGAGCCCCCAAGAGCGTTCGCATAATCAACTGTTGGTTTTCTATAAAGCAGATTTTTTATTTTTATTTGGAAAAAAACAGAGTTTATGATAGAATCTCCCCTTTCCTGCGCCAGTGTTTTTGCCATTTGGGGGGCACGGAAATATCCAGATTTTGATGCCAATATCCGAACGGGGATGAAAAAATCTCCGGCGTAAGACCTCCCTCTGCCCTCCGGGGCCCCATAGAAGCATTCTGTTGGATTCCCTACCGCAAGCACGTTTTTAAAAAATCCGACCACAGGAACGCTGCTATTAGCGGCCTCACATTTCTGACGTAAAAATGACACCCGTACCCTTCATAAGTGCCGGTTTTTGACACTTGAGTGCCTCATGACCGGAAAAATCAGGGGATCAAAGCCCAATTTGGGCCCGGAATACCGTATGTCAACAGGGTATGGAAACACAGGGTTTTTCTGTACAGTCCTGACTAAAATATTTCAAAAATAAAAAAGTCCGGTTTACCGGTAATCCGGAACTTTCCGGAGCGAGATGTCCATAACGCCCCGGTGCACCCGGTACGTGCTGTGGATAATGTCGATGGGCTTTTCAAGCATCACGGTAGTCGAGCGGTTATCGACACAGATCCGGACTTTGTCGGGCTGGATATCCGCATAGGGTGAGTGCTCTGCCTGCGGAGGAATTGCAGCAGTGATAAAGAAATGAGTATCGGTCTCCTGCATCTCGTACGGGATATCATCGTCACTACTGTTTGAACCGCCGGGGAATACCCCGGGCTCTCCGGGTGCCTGCCGGGTCACGATGGTGTACCCGATGATACGGGCGTTTTCAGCTTCGGACATGTTCCGTACTATCTCTTCAACTATCTTTGAGAGATTGCCAAACACTTCATCGTATGGATTGCTGGGGTTCTTCGGCATAAACTCCTCTGAGTACGATCCGGTTTTTCTTTCGGGATGCAATGCCCCGTTTCTCAAACTCGTCAACGACCGGTTCGATTTCCTCCCAGGGATATCCTGTTGCCTCCTCAAGTTCCGGGGGTGTCAGCGGTTCATGGGAGAGGGCAATTGCCACAGATAGTTCTCGCTCGCTCCTGAATAAATCACTATGGTTACGGGCAAGGTCTGATAGTTTTGTGTCGATATCGTGGTTCAGCTGTTCAAGGTGTGCGACCATCTGGTCCTGGGCCTGGACCATTTTTGCGAGCATGACAACTGCCTGGCGGGTGCGTTCATTCTCTGCGTCACGCTGCAGGTCTTCCTGTCCCTGCCCGTTCAGGATTACGTGCAGGTTTTTCAGGCTGACTTCGACGAGAATATCATTTGCGAGATAATAATATTTGCGCCGGCGGTCATCCATCTGGCACGAAAGGATCTCTTCCCGCTCCATGAGCTGGAGGTGCTCAATGACGGCTTTCGGCGAGATCATGAGCGTCTCCGATATTTCGGTGACAAAACACGGTTTCTGCCGGAGCAGTTCGATGATACGCCGCCGGTTCCGGTTCCCGAGGATATCCAGGAGCCGGGCGACCTCTGCGAGATCCTCCATATTTACTTAATGTTAGTGTTAATTCAGTATAAAATTATAAGTTTGATACCCATCATGCCAGGAGCATCCGACTATATAAAAAAATGACAGGGAACAGACAGTGAAGTACGAGAATACCAGATGAAGCATAATGACATAAATTCTGTGTATCTATCTGTTTTTTTGAAAATATGATCATCCGAAAATGGATTTGCCGTTTTTTTGGTTGCATAAAAATACAATATCTTTTTTTAAATCGTATGAAATAAGCCCCGTTTGTCAAAATGAGAGTATTTTACAAAATGAGATTTGCGGTCAATGACGGCACTTTCCACAAAAGACACTTCTCCGACCAAGCCTCATGATTATGGGAACCGGATTAGGATTTCCTGTGATAATCAACCAGATCTATGCAATCTCTCAGAAAAACAGAGTTACTACGGTTTTGTTTTTCATCGTTCGGGTGTGAACCGGATCAGTTCATGTCCGTTTCAACAGAGCCTTTTTTGCATATTTACTATATTATTGATTTAATAATCTGAATACTGTTCTATAAAAACTATTAACACTCCAGCGCGCTAATAAGATAATGGTGATATTATTGGAGAGACAGCCAGTTCAGTCCTGCATCCTGCGCTCCGTGGGATATGATGATGCCATGAAAAATCTGGAGATCGAATTTCACTCAGGACTTGTATTCCAGTACTCGGGTGTCCCTGCAAAAGTCTATACCGATCTCATGAGTTCCAGCATTGTTGGAAAATACTTCTCCGACCATGTCCGGAACCGGTTCCGATCAAAAAAAATAGTCGTATAAAACGAGTCCGGTAATACCACATTTTTTGTACATTCTCCGATAGGAATTGCCGGACTGTTAAAAAAAAGTAAAGATAACGTTTATTTTTTGATGTGCGTGATGTACTGTTTGTTCACCTTTTCCCAGTATACCAGGTTCCAGAACGCTTCGATATACTTTGCTCGGTCATTCTTATAGTCCACATAATATGCATGTTCCCAGACATCGAGCACAAGCAGGACCCGGAACCCCGGGTAAACATTGACGTTGTGCTTTTCGATCTGGTTGATGAGCAGCCGGGGTGTTGTCATACTCGCGGAAAGGACTGCCCATCCGGAACCTTCGACACTGGATGCTGCCTGCGTGAATTCTTTTTTGAACCGGTCAAACGATCCGAACTCTTCATCGATCGCTTTTGCAAGTTCGGCTTTCGGCGCCCCGCCCCCGCCTTTCCCGGCCGGTGCAAGGTTCTCCCAGAACAGGTTGTGGAGCTTGTACCCCCCGATATGGAACGAGAGTTCCTTAAGGGTCGCCTTCATGTCAAGGTCTGCTTTCTCCTTACGGGCTTTGTCGAGTTTTTCGAAAGTTGCGTTTGCACCGGTTACATACGCCTGGTGGTGTTTTGTATGGTGCAGGGTCAGCTGTTCCTTTGACATGTACGGTTGGAGCGCCGCATAATCATACGCCAATTTCGGAAGTGAAAATGTTCTTGCGTCTGTCATAGTCTACCTCAATAATTAATATAAATAGTAATATTCATGCGCCCCTGTTTTATAATCCCTTTTGTGACACGGGATTTTTGCATAAAAAACAAAACCCATTCAACTCAGGCAGAGAGTATCCCTTGTGGGGAAGATTATAATCCGGTGATCAATCGGGATTGGTACGAAAAGATCAGTGTTGAAACGGGACGCAATGCGCCAGCGCATTGCACTGATTTATAATAAATTCAGTATGGTTCATTTATGTCAAGACCGGGATTATGCTGTCATTACCGGACTATCGGTGTGCGTATCTCCGGAGTATGGAGTGAATGTTGTGAAAAAAATGCCAATTATCCTGACCCTGATGGCCATCTTCCTGCTTGTCGGTACAGTCTCTGCCACGGGCCCGATTTCCTTTAGCCAGGACGGAAAGATTACTGTAACGTTTGTTTCAAAAGAAGCCGCCAACCAGGCTGAATTTGGGATTAGTTCCCCGGTAAATTATGAACTGGGGGAGATACACGCTAATGCAGTCGGCAGCCAGTGGACGTATGATTATACCGCAGGATCCCCGGTTGTCTTGTATATTAAGACCCACGTCTCAGCACACGAGAAGTATATATTTTATTCTGATGGCAGTGGTGCAGATGCCAGCAAATGGAATGTCGATCATGCCCAGGTGACCAACTCAGAGGGGGTCTATACCGTTGCATTTGAAGACCTGTACGGCGGAGCCGTGGATTATAACGATGCAATTTTCACCGTATCATTCACACCAAAAGAAATACCAACCACTATCCCGACCACTGTTCCGACCACTGATCCCGTTTCAGGACCTGTCGCGACACCGGAGTTCCCGACTGTTGCACTTCCGGCAGTACTTCTTGTCGGCATTATCGGCGCAGTACTAGTTCTCCGACAAAACATTGAAAAATGACGGGCAAACGTATAACCCACCTTTTTTTCCGGAGAATCTCCATCCATTTGAGGAAAAATCAGACCTGGCTAAAGGGGAGCCCGTAAATTATTCTCCCGGATGATTTCCAAAAAAAAAGTTGCGAAATGTTTTTGGATAAAATGATGGCCCCCTTGTAATCGTTTCCAGGTTTTTTAGGGTTCCGTGTGATCCTGATCGACAGATGTGCGATTCAACAGGATACTTCACCAAATCAGGCGCAAAAACCCCGGTAAAACCCGGGCGGGAAAAATCAAAACTTATTCGAAGAGCCGGTAGTTCGGCGCTTCGTCAGTGATAAGGATATTGTGCGGATGACTCTCGGTCATTCCGGCATTTGTGATCCGGACAAACCGGGCTTTCTTGTGCATCTCTTCAATTGTTGCCGCACCAGAATATCCCATCGCAGACTTGAGCCCGCCGACAAGCTGGTAGATTACTTCCCCTACATGCCCGACATAGGGGGTTACACCTTCCACACCTTCAGGCACAAACTTCGTAGTCCCGATGCCCTTCTTCTGGAAATACCGGTCGCTGGACTGTCCCGAACTCATGACACCAAGGGAACCCATGCCACGGTACTGCTTGTAGCGCCGGCCCTTGATGGTGATAACCTTGCCCGGTGCTTCATCAGTCCCGGCAAACATGCTCCCCATCATGACGGTGTCGGCACCGGCAGCAATCGCCTTTGCCACATCGCCCGAGTACCGGACACCGCCATCGGCGATGATCGGTATATCTGCCTTTGATGCCACATCGGCAACTGCTGCAATCGCCGAGATCTGCGGGACACCGGTGCCGGCAACGATACGGGTCGTGCAGATCGAGCCCGGTCCGATCCCAACCTTAATACCGTCAACGTTTGCAGAGACAAGCGCTTTTGCTGCTTCGGTTGTCGCAATATTTCCGGCAATGACATCGGCTTTGACACTTTCCTTGATGTTTTTGACTGCTTCAACCACCTTCATGTTGTGACCATGGGCACAGTCAACAATCAGTGCATCGACACCGTGCTCATCAAGGAGTGTTGCACGGGCAAAATCAAACGGTCCGACAGCTGCTGCAACCTGGAGGTTGCCTTTCTTGTCACGGGTCGCACGCGGGTACTGGCGTTTTTCAAGGATGTCCTGCATCGTGATGATGCCGATTAGCCGGCCGTTCTTGTCGGCCACGGGGAGACGCTCGACCTTGTTTGTATACATCAATTCAAGAGCCTTCTCGGAAGTTATGTCCTCATCAGCCGTGATCGGCTTTTTGGTCATAATCGTCCTGATGCTTTCCTCGCCGCGTCGCGATACAATCGCCCGCACATCCCGCCGGGAAACGATCCCGATGATCTTTCCTTTCCCGACAACCGGGACGCCTCCGATGCTGTACCGGTTCATCAGTTCTTCGGCATCGGAAACTGTTGCGGTATCCTCAACAAACAGGACTTCACGCTCAATAAGTTCATCTGCCTGCTTGACAGTCGTAACTTCATGAAGTTCATTCTCGGGGGTCATGTTCCGGTGAATGACACCGATCCCGCCCACCCGGGCAAGCGCAATTGCCATGGTGGATTCGGTCACCGTGTCCATCGCAGCAGAGACCAGCGGAATATTCAGCGAGATATTTTTGGAAAACCGCGTCCTGGTATCGGTCTCTGAAGGTTCGGTCCACGATTCCAGCGGTTCCAGCAGCACATCATCAAATGTGAGGGCAAGGGGAACTTCCAGTTTTTTTGAGTACATGTTTCACCTGTTCGTATGTTACCCGGACGGGAAATCTTCGAAACTTATCCGGTATTTACCGGATCATCGCCATTGCAGTTTTTACGAGGTCTTCGCGGATGGTTGCATTCCTGTCGCCCCCGCAGACCATGCCCCGGACACCGATGATCTCCGGGTCAATGCGTTTCAATGCATCAAGATCGTCGAACCTGATCGAACCGGCAAGGGCCGTGCCGATACCGAGTTTCCGGTTTTCTTGGGTAAAACGGCCAAGCGTAGCCTCGTCCATGAAGGAAAACGTGCTCCGCCCGTCTTTTATTCCCGTGTCAATCATTGCAAAATCGGCACCGCAGTCAGCAGCGATTGGCGAGATGTCAAACGGTGAGATCGAATCCATCCGTTCATAATCGGAATACCCGGCAATGACAACAAATTTTTGAGGAAATTCGTCTTTTACGGCTTTTGTTACCGCTTCGATCACTTCGCGGGCCTGTGCTTTCCCGGAAAACGCAAGCCCGATCTTGATATAGTCAGCCCCGGCGCAGGCAGCGCCGTATGCAGCAAGGGAAGCCTGGCCCGGTTTGTACGGGAAATCCCCGATAGCTGCACTCACCGGTTTTTTCGCAAACGATTTGATCTCTTTAATCACCCAGGGAAAATTAGCCCCAAGAGAGCCCTCGGAAGGTTTTTTGACGTCGACAATATCAGCGTCAACAGCACTCCGGGCCTCGGAAATAGAGCTGGGGCTGACCAACAATTGCATAAACTTTAATGATCTTTTGTACTAATAGTGGTTGCGTTACCGATGGAACTGGTGCTTGCGATGGATTTGCGGCGCAATACGGTCGTGCACGGGAAATCCGGGCATCGTGAGACCTACAAACCGCTTGACTGGGGACTTTCTCCGACGGCAGATCCAATTGGATTTGTCAGGGCAATCGCGCCAAAATTTATTTACATCGCAGACCTCGACCGGATCGAAGGCACCGGATCGCACGATGAAATTATCCGTAGCTGTGCCAGCGTTGTTGAATGCTGTTATGTCGACCGGGGGATTCGCACACCGGGCGATTACCTCTCCGGGTCGCACATAAAAAATATTGTCGGAACGGAAACGGGTGGAGCCGATCTTTCCCGGTATCATGGCGGTTACCTGAGCGTGGATGTAAAAGACGGTAAAGTTATTCCATCAGGGGCCTCTCCAGAATCCGTCCTGAAATCGGCACGGGACCTTGATTTTGAGGGATGCATTCTACTGAATGTCAGTTTTGTCGGCACCGAAACGGGGTTTGCATCAATGACCGACACACTTGAATCGTGGAGATCTGCATATGACGGCCGATTGCTTTACGGCGGCGGTGTTGCATCAACCAGAGATCTTGAAATTATCCGGGACGCCGGGTTTGATGGCGCCATTATCGCGACTGCACTCCATAAAGGTGCGATACCGACTGAATGGATCCGGAGGGGACACTATTGTTAGTCACGATTGAAGGCATTGACGGGACAGGTAAGAGCACGCTTGTCGCCGCACTAAAAGAACAGCTGACTGATCTCGATCCGGTCTTTACCCGGGAACCGGGGGCAACGTGGGTGGGGGAATCAGTCCGCCGGGCAATTGCCGAGCAGATTGATCCCATCACCGAGGCGACGCTCTTTGTCGCCGATCACGCTGCTCATCTCGCAACGCTTGTGCGGCCGGCGCTTGCGGAGGGAAAACTTGTCATCTCCGACCGGTATTCGGACAGCCGGTTTGCCTACCAGTCGGTCACGCTTGCCGGTGTGATTCCCGATCCGGAAAACTGGCTCCGGGCGATGCACAACGGGTGGTCAATTGTTCCGGACAAAACGATCCTTCTCGTGATCCCGGTTGACGATGCACTTGCACGTCTTTCCAAAAAGAACGGCCGTGAACATTTCGAGCAGCGGGAAATCCTTGAAAAAGTCCAGAACAGGTATCTTGAATTTGCCCGGGCGGAACCGGGCCGGTTTGTCATTGTCGATGCCATGCTGGATAAGGATGAACTTGCCCGGTTTGTGGCGGATGCGATCCGGCTGATCGTCTCAGAAGGGAAGAACCGGAAGAGGAAATGATTTGGGAACCCGGTTCTCCTCAAATAGTCCATACCGGTTCCTGCAATTGCGTAAGGACACCCCGGACATTCCCTGGAAAGCAACGGCCGGCATGCGTGACAAACTCATCCATCACTACTTTGGTGTGGATTACGAAGCGCTGTGTGAGAATATACGGCAGGATTTATCGTTTGTACACTTTCTTTCGAAGGCCCACTTTGAGGACTTCCATTGTTAGTGCAGTATCATCGATATCGAGAACAACGCGATAACTTCCGACCCTTTGATGATACCAGGGGAATCCTTCACACTGCTCCGCTGTACGGTGTGGATTCTCTGTCATTGATTCGATTTTGTCAACAATTCTTTGAGAAATAAAAGGAGATAATTTGGAGAGAAATTTCTCAGATCGATGAGACCATTTCAGTACGTAACTCATTCGATCCCAAGTTTTGCCCGTAACTCTTTGGTTGTGTAAAACTTACCTTGGCGAATCTCTTCTTTTGCTTCTGCAATGTCCTTCAGGTCTTCTTCGTCAAGGCAGGCATCGGGTTTTTTGCACTTTCGACGGGCAAGTTGGGGCATAGATGAACATCTATCTGTTTCTCTCATCTTAAATTTGTATGTCTCCATGCAGAAATGCTGAATGCCGGCAATCATGAGGGATGCACCATCGTTCAATTCCATCTACAGGACGCTGATCAATAAAGCCAAACGAAAGAAAACGAATGCGTTTTCTCCGGCAAATGGACCAAACATCTTACCGAAAAATCAACCGTTCACCCCGATCCAGGAATTAGATTAATTATTGAGCTCCGTTTTGAAAAATACGCCAAAATTGAGCCTCATATAATGCCTTTAACCGACCCGTAAACGCGTTTTGGCAGCACCTTTTTCCCATATCCATCAAGTGCCTGTTTAGCATAAGATCGGCCCGCAAAACGCGTTTATATGGGCCATATAATTCTCCCGTTTGCCAAAATAAGGCTGATTTGGGCTCATTTTGAAAAGGAGCCCGATACGGGCTCCGTTTGGATCCAGAAAAGGGCAATCCGGACTCAATTTGGGCTCGGATTGGTGCATGTCAGATCGTGGGGGGTGGGGGCGGTCGCCTCCTTACGGAAGAGGGCAGTTGCCGCACCTGACAGAGCACCCTGCGGAGGATTAAGAACCTAAATAATTATATTCGATTAATTTTTATTCTCTGAATTGCTTTATCCTATTTATTAGCATGATCTCTGATAAGCAGTGGGATGTTTTTATCTCTCACGCCACTGAGGATAAACCAATTGCAAGACAAATTGCGGTAAAACTGAATACCTTGGGATATACTGTATGGTATGACGAATGGACACTCAAAATAGGTGATCGTCTTTTTTCAACAATTAATAAAGGCTTGGCAAACTCGCGATATGGTGTGGTTCTTTTAAGTAAAAATTTTTTCAATAAAGACTGGCCCCAAAAGGAACTTGGCGGTCTTGTTGAATTAGAAAAAAATGGAAAAAAAGTAATTTTACCCATCTGGCACGAAATTACTCGGGATGAGATTGAGACATATTCTCCTATATTGGCGGATCTTATGGCTGCCCAAACAAAAAACGGCATAGATTCCGTTGTAACGGGTATCGTAGAGGTACTTGGCCCAATAGATGAGCCGATTGCTAATGAACTACTACCACCTCCACAACCAATAAAACCTAGTGAAAGTAGAGATCGAAAAATAACCTTACTCCTCCAAACACTCAGAGACGATTATGACGATAAAAAACGCAACTCATCTGCCAGAGAACTCCGAACATTTAACGAGCCAAGAGTTGTTGATGCACTTCTTGATGCAGTAGAACATGATGCTAAAGTCAGGTATGAAGCTCTTGTATCTCTCTTTGAATTAAAAAGTGAAAAATCAATTGACTCCTTCGTTCACTACTTGGAAGATAGATCAGGTCGTATTCGTCATATTTCTATAAGGGCACTGGGGGAGATGGGACGAGAATCTGCGATTAAACCTCTTATGAGTCTTATTTTTTCTTATGATCACCACAACTGGGAGACAAAACGTCCGAGAAGTAAAGGCTGGACAAACAACTGGGGAAAAACCGAAAATGTTCAAGCTGCAAAAGATGCACTTGGACGGATCTTACATCGATTAAACCACCCGGTTAAAAAAGTTAAAGAAATAATGACCCCGGATCCCATTGTTGTCCCTGGGAAAACGTCAATCTCACAAATTAAAGAGATTTTAAAGAGGAACAAAATATGGTCGATATTAATTGGAGATTCTTACAAATGTATTGGAATTATCACACAAACCGATCTCAAATATAGAGGCAGACGTAAAGGATCAAATACCCCTGCATATGCAATTCGGTCAAAAAATGTATATTCTATTGATAAAGAGGAAGACGTCACTAAAGCGATATTTTTGATTCTTGAAAAGGATGTTAATGGTCTAACTGTAACCAGTAATGGTATCCTATGTGGTGTCGTTACGCGATACGATATTCTGAATCGATATGCTGGGGATTTCTCTACTTCGGACAAATCACATGATTTTTTTTCAAACACAATAAACGTCAACATCTTGCCCCGCCGTGCCCCGTGAGGGGCCCTGAGGCGGGGAGCCATCGTTAAAAAATATAAAAAAACTCACACGTAAAAATAAAATATTTACTTTATCGCCACCGTCACGATCACATCGCCGACCGTGATCACGTTGACCTGTGCACCCTCTTCCATGTAGGAATATTTCGGCACAAACGCATTTTCCGGAACCGCAACTTCGGTCCCGTCAAGCTTGATCGTTTTTGGCGTGTGCGCCAGTTCTTCCGGAGAGAGAGCCTTTACGGCTTCCATGAACGCTCCTGCCTGTTTGCGGAATGTCGGACCGACCACCGAGCGGTTGAAATCAATGCCGGAGATCACCTTGTCAAGGTGAGCCTTGTCGGTCCTCCAGTGGACATCCGCGTTCAAGGTCCGGGCCGTATCGCTCTCATCATTGACCGTATGCGGTGCATAGAGAGTGACTTTCCCGAGCGGGGCGTTTAACGCAAGACCGTTGTCGTGCTTGTACTTGCGCACTTCGGCAACCACTTTCACGAGCAGGTCACCTTCGGCACGTGCCGCAGGATCGTCAAAGGTAAACGAGACCCACGGCTGCTTGTGGACGCTCCCCTTGTTGAGGTACGAATAACACTCCTCGGCAAAGTACGGGATAAACGGCGCAAGCATCCGGCAGAGCGAGTCGTAGGCGACATAAAGCACGCGGCAGGCGCTCTTTCTTGATACGCCTTCAGAATACAGCCGGCCCTTCGCGAGCTCGATGTAGTTGTCGGCAAGCACGTCCCACGCAAATTCCCTGATGGCCTTAAGCGCCTCATCGAACTCGTAGTTCTCCATCCGGGCGCTGACCGTTGCAATCGTGTCCGAGAGCCGGGCGAGCAGCCACCGGTCGGCAAGCGCAGTGACCGGCGCGTTCTCATCGATACCCTCCTTCTCGAACTGGATGAGCGCAAACCGGAATATGTTCCACATCTTGGTCTGGAACCGGGACGCGGCAATCACATCGTTCCACGAGAACATGATATCGGAACCGAGTGCCGCACCGGTCGCCGCCCACTGTCTGAGCGCATCGGCACCGTACCGTCCCACAAGGTCCTCGGGAACAATCACGTTGCCCCGGCTCTTGCTCATCTTGAAACCGTCCTCGCCGAGCACCATGCCGTTTACAAGGATCTGGTCCCACGGTTTGCTTCCCGTCAAAGCAACCGAACGCAGGATCGAGTAGAACGCCCAGGTCCGGATGATATCGTGGCCCTGCGGCCGGATCTGCGCCGGGAAGATCTTCGGCTTCCCTGAACCGTCCCAGCCGGTTACGTTCAGGACAGAAACAGACGAGTCCATCCACGTATCAAGCACATCTTCTTCACCCTTAAACTCATTCCCGCCGCACTTCGGGCAGGGGTGTTTTGGTTTTGTGAGCGTCGGGTCGCAGGGGAGATCCTTCTCGTCCGGCACCACGATCTCACCGCACTTTGAACAGGTCCAGACCGGGATTGGGGTCGCAAAGATCCGCTGGCGGGAGATACACCAGTCCCACTCCATCTGGTCGATCCAGTTCTCCATCCGGAGAAGCATGTGATCGGGATACCATTTGATCTGGTGTGCAGCGTCGCGGATCTCCTGCTGCTTGATCCGGATAAACCACTGCCGGTTCGACAGGATCTCAATCGGCGTCTTGCAACGCCAGCATGTGCCGACACGCTGCTCCAGTTTCTCCTGCTTTTTGAGGATACCGGCAGATTTCATGTCCGCGAGAATTGCCTTGCGGCATTCGGTTGTCGAAAGGCCGGTGTAATTCCCGCAGATATCAGTCATCCTGCCCTTGCGGTCGATGGCCTTCCTGAGCGGGAGATTGTGCTGTTTCCACCAGTGGACATCCTGCTTGTCACCAAATGTACAGATCATGACAGCACCGGACCCGAACTTCGGGTCGACTGCTTCATCCAGCACAATCGGGACTGCGTGGCTGAAGAGCGGCACCTTCAGGGATTTTCCTTTCAGGTTGTGATACCGGTCATCTGCCGGGTGTACCGCAACGGCAACACACGCGGCAAGAAGTTCGGGTCGGGTGGTCGCGATCTCAACACCGTCAAAATCAAAATAATTAAGCTGCGTCTCGCGGTCTTCGTATGTGACTTCCGCAAACGCAATTGCCGTTTCGCACCGGGTACAGTAGTTGACCGGGTGCTCGTCCTGGTAAATATAGCCGGACTTAAGCATCCTCAAAAACGAGAGCTGGGTCTTTGAGTAATACTTCGGTGTCATCGTGATGTACTCGTTACTCCAGTCCGTTGAGAATGCCATTCGCCGGAGCGTCAGGCGCATCTGCTCGATATTTTTGAGCGTCAGCTCGCGGCACATCCGCCGGAACTCTTCACGGGATACATCGTTTTTCGTGATGTGGTTGAGCTCCTCAACCTTTACCTCGGTCGGCAGGCCGTGGCAGTCCCACCCTTGCGGGAACATCACGTTAAAACCTTTCATCCGTTTGTACCGGGCGAAGAAATCGATATAACACCAGTTCAGTGCATTACCGATATGGAAATTGCCTGTAGGGTATGGCGGGGGTGTATCGATCACAAACTGTGGCTTTTTCGAGTTCGTGTCAAAATAGTGGTCCTCGTCACGCCAGCTCTTCCGCCAGCGCTCCTCCACCTCGGCAAAATCATAATTTTTTGGCAGTTGATCTGACGAAACCATTCCGTACCGGTTTAGTCGTTTTATAAAATATAGTGATCGTCCCGGTAGCAGATCCTTGTTAAGATAATCAGATTCCCGGCTTTTTAAAAAAACGACAAGGCTCTTTTTATCTAAAAAACAAATGACTAACTAATGGCCAAACAGCGGGGACTGGGATATGCAGCGGCTCTCGCAGGAGGCGTCGTTCTTGCCGGCCCCTACATACAACCGCACTGGCTGATGGCGTTCATCATCATCATTTTTTCACTGGTTCTCTGGCGCGCCTTTAACACAAAATACCTCACGTACGTATTTTGCATCCTCTCCGGCCTTTACGCAGTTAACCTTCTCCCGTTTATTGTCCTTGCAACGACACTTGCAATGATATCCCTTGGAGAGCTGGTTTTCCAGACAGGGGCTGATGATCTCAATACCTACTTTTATTATATCATTTCAACCGCATGGGCGGGAATGCTTGTCATGGTCTATCTCCATGAAGCAGCATTTTTAATGGTCGTCTTCGGGATCATTGCGGCGGTGCTCCTGAAAGTGATCCTGTTGAAATTCGAGGACTCGCTCGTCCTTGAAGGGATCGGGATCGCGATGACGATGTACCTGATAAAGGAACTCAACTACACGGTTGATATCGAAATAGTTGTTATCGCGGTTTCCATCGCATTTGTTTTCGGGTATTTCGCGTTCCGGGCAAAGACCGCCGATCTCTCGGGACTTTTCTCGATCGCGCTTGTCGGTGTAATTCTCCTTGTCTTTGCTGAAGCCACATGGCTGCTTGTCATGCTCACGTTCTTTATTCTCGGGTCGGCTTGTACGCGGTACAAATTTGAGTACAAGAAAAACATCGGGGTTGAGCAGGGACAGAGCGGGGCGCGGGGATACAGGAACGTTTTTGCCAACGGAATCATTGCATGTGCAGCGGCGGTACTGTACGGTGTTTTTGTTCAGCCGATCTTTATCGTAATGTATGTCGGGTGCGTTGCAACAGCTGCGGCTGACACTATGGCAAGCGAGATCGGTGTAACCGGAGGTATTCCCTACCTGATAACGACGCTGCGTAAGGTGCCGATCGGGACAAACGGCGGTGTTTCGGTCAAAGGGGAACTGGTCTCTTTAATCGGGAGTTTTGTCGTATCGTTTGTGGCACTGGGCTTAAACGTTATTACGCCGTGGATGATGGTCGTCTGCACGATCGCGGGATTTGTCGGCACAAACCTTGACAGTCTTATCGGTGCGGTCCTTGAAAACAAGGGATTTTTAGGAAACGCGGGAACAAATTTCCTTGCGACACTGGGCGGGGGGTTCTTTGCGGTCGTACTCTACTGGTTCCTTATCACACAGGGGATTGCGTGGTAGATAGCAGATTAAAGAAATAATCAGGCTCGGTTTTCATATTTTTTTTCGTTTGGGATTACACGGTTGATTGATTAAAAAAAGAACTCAAAAGATCTCGTGAATTTTTTCTCTCAAAACACAACAGGTCACCTATTTTTGAGGTTGTTTTAGGAAACCGGTACTTCGCACCGTACGGCAGAGCAAGCACGTGCCCCCCTGCCCCCTTGCGCTCAATGGGTGGCATCGCTACACCCGTCTCGCCAGGGGAGGACCAAGCAATGCTAGGGATGACAGCCGCTGTAAACGATGAACCTGATATTACTCGGACAAGAAAACTCCACTCATTCCCTTTTTGGATACAGGTAATTGAGCATCATCACAATGCGGGGATACCACAAGCGTGTGGAGGCGAAGCCCAAAAGAGCGTCACAATTCAAACTGCCTATCCTGCAAAAATTTTTATGGCGTAAAAAAATTGGATTTCTTAAACTCCCTCGAAAAAATTATTTCATCCTGATGAACCGCAGGACATCCGCAAGGCCGGCCCGCTTCCCGTAGGTCAGCATCCCCATCCGGAAGATCCGGCCGGCAAGCCGGGTGAGGACGACAATGGAGATTACGAGGATCGCCATGCTCAGGATAATTTCATACGGCGGCACGGAAACAAGCGTGAGCCTGACCATGCCGATGAACGGCGCGGTGTAGGGGAAGTACGTGAGAAACTGCATCGCAAGGGAGTTTGGATCTGCGAGAAGGAACTGTAAAAAGACGAGCGGGAAGACGGCAAACATCGAAAAGATCGCCGAGACCTGCTGGGCCTCGCGGACTGACGGGGCAAGCGACGCGGCGCAGGCAATCGAGACTGAGAAGAGGAAATAGCCAAGGACAAAGTAGACCACGGCAACAAAGACAAGGCCGGTCAGCTGCAGCCCGGAGAAAAGTACCGCAAGGGGACTTACTGCAACCGCAACAAGTGCAATCGCGATCCAGACCCCCATCTGGAGCAGGCTCACTGCGGCATACCCGAGGATCTTTCCCGAAAGCAATTCCTCAGCCGAGCAGTACGAGAGCAGGAACTCCCCACGCCGGCTCTCTTTTTCCTCACCAATGCCCTGCATCAGGTAACCGGACGATGTCAGGATTCCGAGCGCAAGCACCATCGTCATCGCAAACGGCAGGATAAAGCCGGCGATCTCCTGGCTTCCTTTGGGATTGCCGGATTCGTCAAGCACGATCACGGCAGGTGTCGACGGAGATACGATCTTCTGCACGGTCCCTTCGGATACATTTTCATGCCACAGGAGGTTCTTTGCCATGAATTCCTGGACTGCCTGGCTGGAGCCGGTTGACCCCATCAGAGAACGGTCCATCGTGTAAACCGTGAGCGAGCCGGTCGCGAGATAATCATGAGGGACGAGGAGCAGGCTGTGAATCTCCCCCTTTACCAACGCCGTTTTGCCGGATTCAATATCAGGGTACGGAACATAGCCGGGCGAGGTCTGCACAAACCCGGCCCCATCGACATACCCGACGGTCTGGTTTGCCGCGCCCATCGCAATCCCGGCGCCGGTGTAGACAGAAAGGCCGATCACAAACAGCATCAGGAGAGGCAGCCCGAGTGTGCCCAGAATAAAACCCCTGCGCCGGACGGTTTTTACAAATTCAAATTTCGCGACGACAAGCGATTTTGCTGTCATTTCCTGCACACCTCCAGGAAGATCTCGTTCATCGAGCGTTGTTTGATCTCGAACTTCCGGATCGACACATGCGCTGCAAGGGTCTTCAGGAGAGCCTGCGTATCGGTTTCTTTTGCGACAATCAGTTCAGCGGAATTACCTGAGTCGTTGATGCCAAGGATATTGTCGAGATGCGGGAGCCGTCCTTCGTACTGCACTTCAATCGAGAGACCGAACTGCTGACGGATTTCATCAAGCCTGCCGTAGAGCACAACTTTCCCGGCATTGAGCATGAGAATCCGGTCGCACATCCGTTCGACCTCATCCATCTGGTGGGTGCTCATAATGACCGTGGTGCCTTTCGCGCTTAATTCAAGAAGGATATCCTTGAGTGTTTTTGTGTTCAGAGGATCGAGCCCGGAGAACGGTTCGTCAAGGATGAGGAGAGGGGGTTCGTGGATGACCGCAAGGATGAACTGGAGCCTCCGGTGCATACCTTTGCTCAGTTCCTGGATTTTCTTGTTCCGGTATTCGCTCA
>Ga0116170_10002073_pt1 | contig 19802 bp, 19 predicted proteins | sample AD_JPNHW1_MetaG_FD_89797 | JGI IMG/M metagenome (GOLD analysis project Ga0116170, IMG submission 89797) | Active sludge microbial communities of municipal wastewater-treating anaerobic digesters from Japan - AD_JPNHW1_MetaG | ecosystem: Engineered > Bioreactor > Anaerobic > Digestate | place...
CAAAGGTCTGAATTCGGAGGTTTTACAGTATTATAGCCTGGCAGCAGGCGAAGCCGGAAAGCGTTTTGAAGTAACCAACAAAATTGACTGGCAATCGAGAGGCGTCAGTCTGAAAGCTTCTTTCCCGCTTACCGCGAGCAACGAAAAGGCAACCTACAACCTGGGCGTCAGCACTATCAGCCGTAGCAACAACCACGAAACACAGTTCGAAGTTCCGTCGAAGGAATGGTTTGACCTGACCGACAAAAGTGGCAGATACGGAGTTAGCATTCTGGAAGATTGCAAATTCGGATCCGACAAACCGGACGATAACACCCTGCGGCTTACACTGCTATACACACCCGAAGTGAACTGGAAATGGCTCACCTATCAGAGCACTCAGGACTGGGGAATTCACGATGTGAAATATGCGGTGTTTGCACATAAAGGCAATTGGGACGAAGGTGGATCTGCCTGGCAGGGAAAATTCTTCAATCAACCGCTGCTGGCTTTTGAAGCACCAAAACATGAAGGCGAAAACGGTAAAACGTTTTCCATGCTGTCCATCAGCAATCCCGCTGCCGGATTGATGGCTTATAAAAAGATGGAAACGGGCGATTATTACCTGGTACGATTCAATGAATTGTCGGGTAAGGACCAGAAAACCGTTAAAGTTAAATTCCCGGCAGCTATAGTCGATGCTTACGAAGTTAACGGTCAGGAAAAGAAGATAGCTGCTGCAACGGTAAAAAACAAAGAACTGGTGTTCGACCTCAGTCACTTTACCATCCGGAGTTTTGCCGTCAGACTAAAAACCCCTAGTCGTACCGTGGAAACGCTGCAAACCGAAATCGTACTGCCTTATAACGCCGATTTTATAAGCGCTGACACCAATCGCTGGGATGCTACCCTTTCGAAATCTTATCCGGCTGAATTACTTCCCGAAACGATAATCAGTGAGAATATACATTTCAGAATGGGCGACAAAACCGACGAAGCCCTGAATGCGGTTAGCTGTACCGGCCAAACCATCCAGCTACCTAACGGTAAATACAAGAACCTATACCTGCTGGGAGCCTCCCTGAAAGATAAAAAAGCAGATTTCATACTCGACGGTAAAAAAATAACTGTAGGTTTTCAACCCTGGACAGGAACTATCGGACAATTTTACAACCGCCTGTTGAGCCGCGATAAAAACACTGTTGAACAAATGGAGGAACCATTCGTAAAAATGGATAATATTGCCTGGTTTGCATCGCATTGTCATAACGCCTACCCTATGAAAAATCTTGCCTATCAGTACTGTTATCTGTATAAATACGAAATTCCAATTCCGGAGGGAGCTAAGACAATCACGCTTCCGATCGATAAGGACATTTACCTGTTTGCAATGACAGCGGCGACAACATCGGCAGATGCAGTCACACCGCTTCAGGCTTTGTACGATAATTTCGACGGTAATCCATCTTTTGTACTCCGAAAAAAGAATTGAAAAATCCACTTCTTACGAAAGAAATGTGGTATCAACAAATAATTCCACATTTCTTTCGTTGCAGATTTTAAGAATGCTATCAGCCATTTATCCATTCACATTTATTATTTCCTGATATTTAACGCATAGTAATACAGACATATCGGTTAAATTTCGTAGATTTTCACTACCTTTGCACCCTCAAATAAAAAAGGTATAAATGCAAAAGATTAGAAATATTGCCATTATCGCTCACGTTGACCATGGCAAAACAACATTAGTTGATAAAATGCTGGTTGCCGGGCATCTGTTTCGCAACAACGAACAAACCGGTGAACTTATTATGGACAATAACGACCTGGAACGCGAACGTGGCATCACCATTTTGGCCAAAAACGTTTCGATCGATTATGAAGGATATAAAATAAATATTATTGACACTCCGGGTCACGCCGACTTTGGCGGAGAAGTGGAGCGCGTTCTCAATATGGCCGACGGCGTGCTGCTTTTGGTCGACGCTTTCGAAGGTCCCATGCCCCAAACCCGTTTTGTGCTGCAAAAAGCGCTTAACCTGGGATTGAAACCCATCGTAGTGGTCAATAAAGTGGATAAACCCAATTGCCGACCGGACGAAGTCAACGAAATGGTATTCGACCTGATGTACCACCTCAATGCCACAGAAGATCAGCTGGACTTCAAAACTATCTATGGTTCGGCTAAAAATAACTGGATGTCGGACGACTGGCGCCAGCCCTCAGAAAATATCCGTCCGCTGCTCGACGCCATCATTGAATACATTCCGGAACCGCTAATGCTGGAGGGAACTCCGCAGATGCTCATCACTTCTCTCGACTTCTCGTCGTACGTGGGACGTATCGCCGTAGGGAGAGTACACCGTGGCATTCTGAAAGAAAACATGGATGTAATGCTCTGCAAGAGAGACGGTTCAAAGATTAAATCCAGAATAAAGGAACTGCATACCTTCACCGGTCTGGGACGTTCGAAAACAAACGAAGTAAAATCGGGAGACATTTGTGCACTGGTAGGTATCGACGGTTTTGAAATCGGTGATACCATTGCCGATATTCAAAATCCCGAACCTCTGAAGCCAATTGCCATTGATGAGCCAACGATGAGTATGGTTTTCACCAATAACGACTCACCCTTCTTTGGCAAAGAGGGAAAATATGTAACTTCGCGCCACATCCACGAACGTTTGATTAAGGAACTGGACAAAAACCTGGCCCTGCGTGTGGAAAAAGAGATCAATGCCGATGTCTGGCATGTATTCGGACGCGGGGTGCTTCACCTGTCGGTACTTATCGAAACCATGCGCCGCGAAGGTTACGAATTGCAGGTGGGTCAGCCACAGGTTATCCTAAAGGAAATTGACGGTGTACGATGCGAACCGGTAGAACAACTAACCATCAACCTGCCCGAAGATTGCTCTGGAAAAATTATAGAGATGGTGGCAATCCGCAAGGGAGAAATGATAAGTATGGAAGCTGTTGGCGACCGCATTCAGCTGGAATTTACCATACCTTCCCGCGGTATTATCGGGCTGCGCAACAATGTGCTGACCGCATCAGCAGGAGAAGCCATCATGTCGCACCGTTTTCTGGAATACCAGCCATATAAAGGTGAAATTGAGCGGAGAAATAACGGTTCAATCATCTCCATGGAAACAGGTACCGCCTTTGCTTACGCGCTCGACAAACTCCAGGATCGCGGAAAATTCTTCATCTATCCGCAGGATCAGGTATATGCCGGTCAGGTTGTAGGCGAAAATGCAAAAGAAGGCGATATCGTGGTAAATGTTACCAAGTCGAAAAAGCTGACAAACATGCGCGCTTCCGGAGCCGATGACAAGACACATCTGGCACCTCCCGTCGTTTTCAGTCTTGAAGAAGCGTTGGAATACATCAAAGAGGACGAATATGTGGAAATTACACCACAGAGCATCCGGTTGAGAAAGATCTATCTGGATGAAAATGAAAGAAAACGTTTCTTAAAAAATAATTAATCAATCTATTCGTTATATTTGCAGAATAATAAAAGTCAGATATCCGGATATGAAAACAAAACTTATCTTATTATGCATCGCTCTCTCGACCGTGACATTCGCACATGCGCAGGTGGGATTACGCGGCGGAGTGAATATGGCCAATGAAATCCGCACTTTTAACAAAGAGGAACTTCAGGGCGCTTTTAGCAGTGATAATCTTACCGGTTATCAGGCAGGGCTGGTCCTTCAGCTCAATCCCAGAAAATCGGGGCTTGGTCTGGAACTGGGAGCGCTGCTGTCACAGAAAGGCAGCATGTTTCGCTTTGACAGTACCGGGGTGGTTAATACTTTCAAAAAAGCATATCAGGAAATAAACTATATTGAAGTACCGCTGAACCTCCGGTACAGACTCTGTCTGGGAGCGCTTGGCATTTATGGTTCTGCCGGAGTTTACGGCGATTATGCGCTGAACGGCAAGTCGGTCTTCGACTCTCAAATCGTCACCGATTTAGAAACAGCCAAAAACCTGGATGATTTTATGGACAGACTTGACTATGGTTACAGTCTGGGTTGCGGTATTGAGATAATGAGCACCATTCAGATTGGTGCTAACTGGAGTCAGGGATTGGTAAAGAAGGATGCCAATAAAAGTTTTACCGATATGATTAAAACATCGGGCGGTGTGCCACTCCCCAACCTGAAGGTTTCTTCCGTTTCGAAAGTCTTTTCGGTATCGCTGACGTACCTGTTCTGAAACACGAATTACAAGTTGATAATATATAAAAAGAGCGGTTTCGCTCTTTTTTCGTTTTAAAAACTGCAAAAGAAGGTAACCAGAAACGGCACTGAGAAGTCCATGATAAAACCATGATAAATGGATATGATTGAGAACTCTTTTCCGGAATTTTTCACAATTACCGGAAAGGTTGTATCCATGGTAGTAGCTCCTCCGGCTGAGATGGGAGCCAGTTTTCCAAAATACTTCACCATCCGGGGAGCCAGTAGCAGGGTGAGCACTTCGCGGAAAATATTCACCAGCAAAGCGATGGTACCCAGTTCGATACCCTTGTATTCGGTTATCAGAATGCTCGAAAGCGAATAGTAACCAAACCCGGAGCCAACCGCCAGACATTCGGAAAGCGAACGGTCGCGCAGAAACAATCCCACTACAATGACACCCAGATAAGTACCCAACACGGTCATTACCGGTAAAAAAAGCATGTGGGGAGAAAGGCTTCTGAATTGTTTAAACGCGTTTGGGTCCTGACCGATACTTATCCCCACGCTGAACATGAGAAGACAAAGGATGTAGAAACTCAGATTGGACTGTACCCATTCCTGCGGAAAAATCCGAAAAACGCCCAGCAAAAGTCCTGTCGCGAAAAAAGATAATATTATAATGCTGCTTTTCATACGTTTATTGTTATTCTTTGGCCGAAACGTCGATGATACTGTTCAACGAGGTGGTGTAACAGGGTGACAGTTTTTCATTTTTCAGTTTCCATTTACGGTCGAAACCCTGTGAACCAATCCTGAGATGCTGACGGCCGTATCGCGCGTTGATTTTATCCATCGTTTCCATTACTTTCGCAAATTTTTCGCGATCGCGATTGTCGAACAGGCAAGTCTGGAGCGGTCGTTCCGGGACGATATCCATGACTATCACACCTGCCTTTTTAAAATGATATCCCTCCCTGAAAATCCGCTCAAGCACCAGCCGCGCATAGTGAACCAGTTCGGCGGAATCGTTGGTGGGAGCCGGGAGCTGCACCATTTCCTGGACGTAATACTGAGGCCGGGATGTATCGAAGGGATTGGTCTGCAGAAGCACCATCAACGAATTGGCATACGAATGTTGCTTTCTCAGCTTCTCGCCGCACGATGCGGCAAAATTGCACACAGCTTCCGAAATTGAGTTGATATCCGACAGGCGTTCACCAAAACTCCGGGAAGTGCAGATGGTTTTATTGGTAGCCGTTTGTTCCATTTCAAGACACGATGTGCCACGCAATTCCAGCCAGGTTCGTTCACCCGTCACACCAAGCTGACTGCGCACCCAGGATTTGCTTCGCTGTGTGAAATCCCAGGCAGTCTTAATATCGTAATAGTTCAGTTTCTTTGTAATTCGTCGTCCGATGCCCCACACATCTCCCACTGGAAGCAGTTTCAGGGCTTTTTCGCGCTGCTCGTCCGTTTGAATGATGCAGACATTCTTGTAAGCCGGATACTTCTTGGCAAACTTATTGGCCACTTTAGCCAGTGTTTTGGTGGATGCCATGCCCAGACTTACCGGAATGCCAGTGCCCTGTTTCACGGTTTTAACCAGTTTACGTCCGAATTTTTCCGGCTCAGGGATACCATCGAGCATCAGGAATGCTTCATCGATGGAATACACTTCCATGTCGGGCGCCATCGAAGCCAGAATGCTCATCACCCGTTGCGACATATCGCCGTAGAGTACATAATTTGATGAAAAAATATGAACCTGTCCTTTTTCGAACAATTCCTTAAGCTTGTAAGCCGGTTCACCCATCGGGATTCCGAGCGCTTTGGCTTCGTTGGAACGTGCGATAACACATCCGTCGTTGTTGGACAGCACGACGATAGGTTTTCCGTTGAGCGAAGGATTGAAAACCCGTTCGCAGGACGCGTAGAAGTTATTGCAGTCAATTAAGCCAAACATGATTTCAAATGCAGTTACAGCGTATGGTGATGATGAATGGAGTATGTTACCACCCCCCAGATGCAGAAATTATTATCTTCCGTCACTTTTATCGGTTTGTAGTTTTCGTTGGCGGGAACCAGATAAACCGCGTCCACTTCGGTTTTAATATATTTCAGGGTAAATTCACCGTCAATAAAACATACCACGGTATCGCCATCTTTCGGTTCGATAGACTTGTCGATGATGAGAATATCGCCGTCGGTAATGCCCGCGTCGCGCATGGAAGCTCCCCTCACGCGTCCGTAAAAAGTGGATGAAGGATTGGCTACCAGTTCCTTGTTCAGGTCAATCTTCAGATCGATATAATCCTGAGCCGGACTGGGGAAACCGGCAGATATGCCGCCATCTACCATGGGCAGGTTTAGTTCCGATTCTACAGACGCGCTAAATATCTGCAAACCAAGCGTTGGTTTTTCACCATTTCTTTTCATTGAAGTTCATTCTTTTTCTTACAAAAGTAAGCATTTTTTGCCGGAAGAAAAAAGAGACATTATTTCTTTAGATATAAACAAATCCGGGCAGAATGTGATTACAACCTTCAGGAAAATTTTACATATTTTTCTGTATCTTTGTAAAAGTAATTATCTTTGTTACTTTAACGAAAATGTTCCGTTATGAAAAAAATCGTATTCGCCACCAACAACCGTCACAAATCGGAGGAAGTAAAAGCAATTCTGGCTGAAAAAGCAGAGATTTTCTGTCTGGCTGATATCGGTTGCAATGACGATATTCCTGAAACAGGCAGTACGCTCGAAGAAAATGCCATACTGAAAGCACGTTATATATACGAAAAATACAATATTCCCTGCTTTGCAGATGATACCGGACTGGAAATTGACGCGCTGAACGGCAGGCCGGGAGTTTACTCAGCACGTTATGCGGGCGAACCTTCCAACTCTGCCATGAATATGCAGAAAGTGCAGCTCGAAATGGAAGGTATCACAAACCGTGAAGCTCAGTTCAGAACGGTGATTGCATATATCGAAAACGGCGACATTCAACTCTTCGAAGGAATTGTAAAAGGCGCTATCGGTGTGAAACCCGAAGGAAACGGTGGCTTCGGATACGATCCTCTGTTTATTCCCGAGGGGTACGACATGAGTTTTGCCTCACTAAGCCCTGAAGTTAAAAATACAATCAGCCATCGTGCAATAGCCATGGGGAAATTTACGGCATATTTTCAGAACACTTCGGAGAAACAGTCATAACTGCTTCACAATAATTCAGTTAAAACATTGTTTTTTCTTTATCGAAAAATAAAAAAATCATACATGTACAAAAAGTTAACAGTTCTCCTGGGTATAATCGTTCTCGGATTCAGTTTGCAGGCACAGGTTGCTATGGGCAAATGGCGTACGCATTTTGCATACAACACTGTTACACAGATCGTTCAATCGAAAAATAAGATATATGCCGTAAGCGACGGAATGCTTTTCTCCATCGATAAAAGAGATGGCGGTATGGAATTTTACAGCAAACTAACGGGACTTAACGGCACCACCATCTCAAGAATCGGATTCGATCAGGTCAACAATATCCTGCTGATTATCTATCAGGATGGAAATATCGATTTCATGTCGGCTTCCGGAGTGAAAAACCTTCCGGATTTCTACAACAAGCAAATCAGCGCCAACAAGGGCGTAAACCATATTTTGTTTTTTAACAATATGGCATACCTCTCTTGCAATTTCGGGGTCATTACCCTGAACATGAAGAAGATGGAGATCCGCGACACCTACTACATCGGACCGAATGCTTCGGAAGTAAAAGTTCTCAATACAACCTTACACAATGGGAGTATTTATGCAGCTACGACCACCGATATTTTCTATGCAAACGCCACCGATCCGAATCTGATTAATTACGAAAACTGGCAAAAACTGAACGCCCTACCCGGTTCCGGTGAAATTCAGGGACTGGTATCCTTTGGCAGCCGGCTCGTCCTGCAAAGGGGAGGAAAGCTATATATAAAAGGGAATGACGATATCTGGTCGGACCTTGAAAAAACGAGGGATTATATCTCTGTTCAGGTTATCGACGGACATCTGCTTGCTTTAACCGATGTAACAGCCTATCTGTTTAACGAACAGTTGGTTCTCACAGAGGTAAACGGTCTGAGCAATCTGCGCAGCGGATTGTATGATGCTGAAAACGGCGAATTCTGGTTTGCGGGTGACCCTAAAGGAGTGGCACGTTGTAAAGACAACACCAGCGCTGAAATAAGTTACTTCAAGCCGGATGGTCCGGCCGTGAATATACCTTACCGGATGCGGTTCTCGGGACAAAGACTTTTTGTAGTTCCGGGAGGGCGTTGGTCAGCTCAGTTCTTCCGCGCGGGTGCTGTAATGATCTATGAAAACAACATCTGGAAAAACATCAGCAATAATCCCATAAGCGCAATAACAGGCAAACGTGTCCTGGATTTCATGGATATTGCCATTGATCCGGCTGACAATAAACACTTTCTGGTAAGTTCATACGGCACCGGAGTTTATGAATTTAAGAACGATGAATTTGTGAAATGGTATAATTTCAAAAACAGTCTGCTCGAAACCGTAATTCCGGACAATTTTGAATATATGCGTATTGACGGGGGAATTTTCGATGACAAAGGGAATGTTTGGTTTACTAATACATCCGGGTCCAAACAAATAAAAATACTGAAACCCGATAGTACCTGGATGGGACTTTACTATAAAGAGCTGGAGGCAAAATACACATTGGGTGAGGTACTTATATCAAATCAGAACAAAAACCAAAAGTGGATACCGGGAGTTAGAGCCGGAGTTGGAATTGAGATATTTGACGACAACGGCACGCTCGAAGATCAGAGAGATGATAAGTCGGTATTTTATTCCACATTTCCGGATACAGATAAGGGAGGTGTAATCTCTCCGACCAATGTTTTTTCCATTGCACAGGACAGAAACGGAGTTGTCTGGTTGGGCACCAACGAAGGTCCACTGCTTTTCAACAATCCTTCGAAAGCATTTGATGCCGGCTTTACCTGTTCACGGGTGAAAATACCACGCAATAACGGTACAAATGCAGCCGACTACCTGTTGATTGATGAACAAATAATGGCAATTGCCATCGACGGAGCTAACCGAAAATGGCTCGGAACAAGAAGTTCGGGTGTTTATCTGATGTCGGAAAACGGACAGGAAACCATTCGTCACTTCACGACCAACAACAGCCCGCTGCTATCAAATGAGATATTATCCATAGCCATCAATCCGGTGACCGGTGAAGTTTTTTTCGGCACAGGCAACGGACTGGTATCCTATCAGAGCGATGCTGCTAATGCCGACGATATATTCAACAATGTTCACGCTTACCCAAATCCTGTTCGCGAAAATTACTCAGGCATCATCACCATCACCGGTCTGGTAGCCGATACCAAAGTAAAAATCACAGATCTGACAGGGAATGTGGTTTGTGATACTACCTCGAATGGAAGCATCGCAACCTGGGATGGCAAAAACATTTTCGGGAATAAAGTAAGCACCGGAGTTTATCTGGCCATCTGTGTATCGCCCGACGGACTGCACAGCACAACCACCAAAATACTTGTGATAAACTAAGAAAAACTGCACTATGAAGCTATCCGTCGTTATATCCGTCTATAATGAAGAACAGGTACTGCCTGTTTTCATCCGGGAGATAGCCGGTACACTTGAAAAGGATTATTCAGAATATGAATTAATTTTCGTCAACGATGGCAGTACGGACAACTCCCAGCAGCTGATTGATGAATATGCAGGAAAAGATAACCGGGTGAAATCAATCCGACTATCGAGAAATTTCGGACATGAAGCAGCCATGATTGCAGGCATTGATTATGCTACCGGCGATGCTGTTATCTGCATGGACAGTGACCTGCAGCATCCGCCCTCGTTGATTCGGGAAATGACCGAACGATACAACAACGGAGAATTTGAAGTGATCAATATGGCCAGGAATGATACGAAAAAATTCAGCTTTTCCAACCTGTTTTATCATACACTTAACAAATTAACACCCTATAAAATTGAACCCAATGCGTCGGATTTTTTCCTGATTTCAAAACGTGTGGCCGACATACTCCGTCAGGATTACCGTGAACGGGTTCGGTTCCTGCGCGGAATAATTCAGATTATCGGTTTCAGAAGAACAACCATTGAATTCAAATCGCCACACAGGGAACTGGGTAAAAGCAAATATTCCATCTCCAAACTGCTTTCGTTATCGGTTACAGCTATTGCCACCCTGTCGAAAAAACCATTACAAGCTGGAATATACATCGGACTTTTATCAGGTGCGTTCAGTCTGTTACTTGCCGTTTACAGCATTATCATGAAAATCATTGAAAAACCGGTTTCGGGATACACCACCATCGTGGTTTTTCTCGGCCTGATGTTCAGCATCCAGTTTTTTCTGCTCGGCATCATCGGTGAATATGTCGGTTTTTTGTTTGATGAACAAAAGGCAAGACCCATTTACATTGTTGACAAAACGATAAACATCGAATAAAATGGGAAAATTTCTGCTTGTAGGATTAAGCATTCTGTTTGCCGTGGCAGCACAGGTTCTGATCAAATATTCCTCGCAGGAAGCAGTTGGCGGGTCGAAATGGTGTTATTTCATCTTACTGAGTTTATTCTCATACGCGTCGGCATTTGTCATGCAGTCGTTTGCCCTGAAGTTTTTTCCATTGAGCCGCTATTCGGCAAGCACTGCCATAATAATTATGACACTTGTTTTCGGATGCGGCATATTTTTTTTCAACGAAACAGTGCAATTAAAACAATATATTGGATTGGCGCTGGGTATCATTTCCATCTACCTGATCATATCATGACATCTATCCCTCAAAAAAAGGCATTCATTTATGCGGTTGAACTGTTGCTTTTTCTTTTTGTCAACGCGCTGTTTATCCTGAAATATGTACCCCGAACCGACATCAATGCTTACTCGGTATTGGGTATTTTCTGTATCGTTGTACTTGCAATCGTGTATCTGTTTTCGCTACCTGGAAGTAAAAAGAAGGAGCAGTTGTCAAAGGCGGGATTTTTCCTTCTCTTGTCCCTGATTATTGGAGGGATTATCGTTTTTCTGATAAAGGTTGACCGGTACAGCGTTAATGTTGACAGGTGGTCGGCAGTTACTTTTTTTCTTGACAATCTGTTTCAGGGAAACTACCCCTATGCGGCACATACACACGTATGCGAGACGAATTACCCCTCCCCTTTTCCGGTTTGGTATGTCGTAAATTTACCGTTTTATCTGATGGGAGATGTTGGTCTTGGGCTGATATTTTTTATTCTGCTGACCGCTTTTATCGTCCGTTATTATTTCCGCTCGTGGTATAAAAGTTTGTTTTTCCTCCTGCTTCTCAGCATATCGCCTGCTTACTGGTGGGAAGTAATGGTTCGGAGCGATGCGTTGAGCAACGCGCTGCTTGTGTTCACAGCTATTATATGGTTCAACCGGTCAGGGAAAAGCCTTTCGAAAAATTTAGTCATTGCTATTCTGATCTGTGGGCTTATTGCTTCCACACGTTTATCGGCCATACTGCCGCTGGCACTGTATTTCTTCAAACCCTTCATCCAACTAAAGTTGAAAGAAAAGACAATATTCTTATCGGGTATATTGCTGATAATTTTGGCAAGTTTTCTACCCTTTATTCTCTGGAATACTGAAACATGGATATTCTTCAGCCGCAATCCGTTTATGAGTCAGTCGGGAGTGGGCAACACATACGTGCTTATTGGGATGATAATTCTTGGAATAGCGTTTTCGTTCAGGTGGAAAGGGCTTCACAGATTTTTCAATACCGCATCGCTGTTTATTTTCATCTTCATGGCATTGTCGCAAGTCTCTCTGATCCTTACCCGCGGCATCAACGGAAGTTTTTTTTCAGATTCCACCTATGATGTTTCTTATTTCAGTTTGATATTGCCTTACTGCATTGGTTATCTGTCGGGCATAAGCCTTTCGGACGATAACAGGACATCAAACATTTAGCTCTTTATCAGATTCATGAATTCCTCGCGGGTTTTTGCCTGTTCGAATACACCTGTAAAATCTGAAGTCGTGGTAATGGAGTGCTGTTTCTGAACACCGCGCATTTGCATGCAAAGATGCTGTGCCTCAATAATAACCATTACACCCAATGGATTCAGTGTTTTCTGAATACATTCCTTGATCTGGGTAGTAAGCCGTTCCTGTACCTGCAGTCTGCGGGCGTACACTTCCACTACACGGGCTATTTTGCTGAGACCGGTAATCTTTTTGTTGGGTATGTAGGCGATATGTGCTTTGCCGAAGAAAGGCAGTAAATGATGTTCGCAAAGAGAGTAGAAATCGATGTCCTTAACAATGACCATCTGACGGTAATTCTCCGTGAAGACAGCCGAGCTGAGTATTTTTTCGGGATCCTGTTCATAGCCCTGCATAAAGAACTGCATGGCTTTGGCAACCCGTTCGGGAGTTTTCAGCAGGCCTTCGCGTTCGGGATTTTCACCCAGAACAGCAAGGGCTTCACGGTAATTCTCGGCCAGACGTTTAGTCTTTTCCGCATCAAATTCTATCATGTTATTGGCGTACAAATCCATTGGAGTTTCTTTTATTCAATTTTTATTTTGCTTTCGCGTACCGTGTATGCTTCCCTGCTGAGATTGGGAAATGCATTGATAAGTTCAGCCCGAAATGTGCGCGCTTCCTCAATTGATCTGAAATCACCCACTCTGACTTTCCAGAAAGGGGATGCATAAATCCGGTAAACATTCTGTTCGGGGAATGTACTGCGCAGCTGACGTTCGATGGATGCGGACTCGGATTTTGCCGTTTTGAAATCGTTGCTCGAAAAAACCTGAACACGATATCCGGGGCCTGAGTATGGTCCCGAGGGTTTAATTTCACGATTAACATGATCATTCAGGAGTACGTTCAGACGGCTGTCCTGATGAACATTCACTTTCGAGTCTCCGTTTTCAATCGATTTGATGATTTCGGGGGTTGCTGAGTTGGATCCGTTTTGTGCTGTCACTGTAAACATCAACGCGAGCAGAACACAGTTCATTAAAATAAATCTCTTCATTTAGGTAAGCTGAAAATTTGCACAAAGGTATGAAATTGATACGATTTACAAGTTTTTTAGCAAATAAAAACAGTCCTGCCTGTTCAGTTTCCATTTTATTTCATTGTTATTTGGTCCGAAAAAGACTATCTTTGTTGCTCTTACTACTTTTTTATTCATGAAACAGCAAAAAGTGGCAATTATTGTAGCCGGAGGCAAAGGCGAGCGGATGAAAGCATCTGTTCCTAAACAATTTATCCCCCTGGGGGATAAACCGGTACTGATGCACACCCTGGAAAGATTTTACCGATATTCAGATGGCATCAGGCTCATTCTGGTGCTACCTTCCACTCAGTTTGATGTATGGAATGAACTCTGTATGACTTATAACTTCAACATACCCCATACAGTCGTTCCGGGAGGAATCGCCCGCTTCTTTTCTGTAAAAAACGCGCTCAATATCATCACTGAAGATGCTCTGATTGCCATCCACGACGGTGTTCGTCCGTTTATTGACGCCGGTACTATACAACGCTGCTTCGACGAAGCTGAAAAATCCGGCGCTGCTATTCCGGTTGTCGATTTGGTGGACAGCATACGCCAGGTGGACTGGAGCGGCAGCAGAACTGTGGACCGCAAGATTTTCCGGTTGGTGCAAACACCTCAGGTTTTCCGCTCAGACATCATTCTGAAAAGTTATCAGCAGCCCTACAGCGAACAATTCACCGATGATGCATCCGTGGCAGAAGCAGCCGGATATAAAATAAACCTGGTGGAAGGAAACCGCGAAAACATAAAAATCACCACCACCTTTGACCTGAAACTTGCAGAATTTCTCCTTTCGGGAGATAAAAATGACTAATGGCTAAACGTGAAAACAATATAGAGTGGCTCGACAGCCTGCGTGCACTGGCAATTATCGGTGTGCTAATGATTCACATATCTTCACCGGTGGTAAAAATGTCGTTTGGAGGCAATATGCTTTACTGGTGGATTGGTAACATAGTGAACAGCACCATCCGTTTTGCTGTACCGGTTTTTTTGATGATAAGCGGTGCAACTATGCTCAACCGGGAATATAAACTGGGCGAATTTTACAAAAAACGCGTGACACGTGTGCTTGTTCCGCTCTTGTTCTGGATGGTGGTTTACTGGATTTTCAGGTGGTTTACGCTTTCTCCGTCCATTCAGCCTCACGATTTCGGAAGTATCATCAGTTGGGGTGTCGATTTGTTCCTCACCGAAGGTATCTCGAAACATTTCTGGTATGTGTACATGATATTGTTTATTTACCTGGCTGTTCCCTTCCTGGGTGCGTTTGTCAGAAAACTCAGCAGCTGGAGTTTGTTGTTTCTGCTTGCCGCCTGGGTGTTGCTGTGTGGTGTGAGCAGCAATTTTTCGCTGAACATGTACGGCTGGTCGGGTGATTATCTGAGTAAATTCTTCGGTTATTTTCTATATTCCGGCTATCTGGTACTGGGTTATTACATCAGCAAATACACCATTGTATCGCGCAACATCCGCCTCACTGCATTGCTGGTTTTTATCGGTACTATTGCTGTTTCCACATTTTTTGCCTTTTATGAAAGTACCAAAGCCGGAAGGCTGGACACCACCGTTTACGGTTATTTAAATCTGAACACCATCGTCCAGTCGGCAGCCATCTTTCTGAGCCTGAAAAACACCAGCATCAGAAACAGCATCGTACTCCGGATGCAAAAAACGGTGAGTGACTACAGTTTTGGCATTTATCTGGTTCATATACTGGTTATCGGCATTTTCTTTCAGAACGGCATATTCTGGACTATGGCCAATCCGCTCATTTCACTCCCCGCGCTGGTTGTGCTAACACTCCTCACGTCGATGACTGTGATTTTTATTTTACGCAAGATTCCGTTTGGTAAGTACATATCGGGATAAACGTGTAACCGGACATGGATTTTCTTAATCAGGACATAAAATTTTTACCGGGTGTCGGACCTAAAAAAGCCGAAGTACTCAACAAGGAACTTGGCATCTTCACGGTGGAAGATTTGCTGAGACATTACCCCTACAGGTATGTGGACCGTAGCCGGTTTTATAAACTGAGTGAAATCAGTGAAGAAATGCCATTCATACAGGTGAAGGGAAAAATCCTGCGGTTCGAAAAAATTGGTGAAGGCCGAACACAACGGCTATCGGCGATGTTTACAGATGGTGAACAAGCCATTGAGCTGGTTTGGTTCAAGGGCATCCGGTATGTGACGGAGAAATACAAGACCGGAGTGGAATACGTTATTTTCGGAAAGCCATCGCTCTTCAACGGTCGGTATAACATCGTTCATCCCGAAATGGAGACCGTGGCGCAACTTCCTCCGCCCGAGATGCTGGGTTTACAGCCGCATTACAACACCACCGAGAAAATGAAAAACCATTTTCTGAATTCAAAAGGTATTCAGAAAATCATGTTGCCGGTCATCCGCCAGATTCAGGGCGGCATTCCCGAAACACTTCCTGCATTCCTACTGAAACAATTCGGACTGATGAACCTAACCGAATCAATCACCAACATTCATTTCCCCAAAAACAACGAACTGCTCAGCCGCGCCCGTCAGCGGCTGAAGTTCGAAGAGCTTTTCTACATTCAGCTCAACATACTTCATCAGACCAAATGGCGTGAGCAGCATTTTGAAGGGTTTATCTTTTCCCGCGTCGGACATAACTTCAACACATTTTATAGTCAGCACCTGCCCTTTGAACTTACCGGAGCTCAGAAAAAGGTAATCCGTGAAATCCGCGCCGACATGATTACGGGGCACCAGATGAACCGGCTGCTGCAGGGCGATGTGGGCAGCGGAAAGACGCTGGTAGCTCTGATGACCATGCTTATTGCCATCGACAATGGCTATCAGTCCTGCCTCATGGCACCGACAGAGATCCTGGCCACGCAGCATTATGCCACCATTACAGCCATGCTGGGCAACCTCGGCGTGCAGGTTTCGCTCCTCACCGGTTCTACCCGCCAGAAAGACCGTGTAAAGATACACGAGAAGCTGACAAACGGAGAAATGCACATCATTATCGGCACACATGCCCTTATTGAGGACACTGTCCGCTTCAATAATCTGGGGTTGGTTATTATCGACGAACAGCACCGGTTTGGTGTGGCGCAGCGCTCAAAACTCTGGGGGAAAAATCATAAACCGCCGCATGTTCTGGTGATGACAGCCACTCCCATTCCGCGCACGCTTGCCATGACGCTTTACGGCGATCTGAGCGTTTCGGTGATTGATGAACTGCCGCCGGGACGTAAACCTATCCAGACATATCATTACTACGAAACAAAACGCACCGCCCTGTTGAGTTTCATTACCAAACAGATACTTGCCGGAAGACAGATTTACGTGGTGTATCCACTTATAAAAGAATCGGAAAACATGGATATGCGAAATCTCGAAGAAGGTTTTGAATACCTACATCAGATGCTGCCTCAGTTTAGTATAAGCATGGTACACGGCAAGATGAAACCCGCCGAGAAAGACGCGCAAATGCAGCTTTTTATTTCGGGGGAGACACAATTAATGGTGGCAACCACCGTTATTGAAGTTGGTGTGAATGTGCCGAATGCTTCGGTGATGATTATCGAAAGCGCCCAGCGCTTCGGATTGTCGCAGTTGCATCAGTTACGCGGTCGTGTGGGCCGGGGTGCCGATCAGTCGTACTGCATCCTGCTCACTGGGGTTAAACTCTCGGCAGACTCACGCAAACGGATAGAAATTATGACCCGAACCAACAATGGTTTTGAGATATCGGAGGCCGATTTGCAGCTTCGCGGGCCCGGCGATCTGGAAGGCACCCAGCAAAGCGGACTGCCTTTTGAACTGAAAATTGCCAATCTGGCTCAGGATGGTCAGATGCTTGAAATTGCACGGCATGCCGCCTCTGATATCCTGGAGAAAGATCCAACGCTTACAAATTCGGAAAATCAAATTTTCGTCAGACAACTTAAAAAATTGAAAACAAACACGATAAACTGGGGCGCGATTAGTTAAAAAAATATTTTTAATGCAAATGTGCTTTGTCTATTAATTTGATTTTCTTTATCTTTGAGAATATTTTATTTTTGAATTAAAAGTTCAACGTAAATATTAATGGAAAAAACCCTCGTCATCATCAAGCCTTGTGCCCTTCAGCGTGCCCTAACCGGAGAAGTGATCAAACGCTTCGAACAAAAAGGACTTCGCCTGGCAGGTATCAAAATGATGCAGCTCGATGACAGGATTTTGACGGAGCATTACGCTCACCTGGCCGAACGTCCCTTCTTCCAACGCATTAAAGACTCGATGATGATTACTCCGGTGATAGTTACTTGCTGGGAAGGAAAGGATGCTGTGAAAGTTGTACGCGCCATGACCGGTTCAACCAACGGTCGTGAAGCAGTACCCGGAACTATACGCGGTGATTTTAGTTTAAGTGTGCAGGAGAATATAATTCATACGTCCGACTCTGTTGAAACAGCTGATGTGGAACTCGCACGTTTTTTTAGTGATGATGAGATTTTTGCTTATAACTATCAGTCGCTGCCATTTTTATACGCTAACGACGAAATTTAACGCCAATGCATTTTAAATTCTTAATTCTTACATCAATAGTAAGCCTGATTTCAATCAATACCAACGCGCAAATTTTTGCGGTAACAGCCAATGCAGCCCCCGAAAACATGAAATCGGCTGCTAAAAAAGTCTTCCCTTTACAAAAACAAAATTTCCCCTCCGTAGCCGATACCACCAACATCTACAACGACATGTTGAATGACGAATCGGACGACTTGATGGAAAACCACCCTGCCGGTGATATCTACAACGACATCTGGTCGAGCGAACGGATCAATCCCTACAAAGTACCGATTGAAAGTCTGCCCGATTCTGTTTTTATTAACTGTGCGGATTTTGTCATGCCGGTGTCAGGAGGCAGAGTTTCGTCCAAATTCGGACCGCGCCGGTACCGCTATCATTATGGTATTGACGTAGCCATCCAACCGGGCAATGAAATTCGTTCGGTATTCAGCGGCAAGGTTCGGATCATCGATTACGAACCGGGCGGATACGGCAACTATGTGGTGGTACGCCACGACAACGGGCTGGAAACGGTTTATGCTCACCTCAGTTTTGTAAAGGTAAAACTCAATCAAACCGTAAAAGCCGGTGAAGAACTCGGACTTAGCGGAAACACCGGCCGTTCGACCGGGCCTCACCTGCACTTCGAAACCCGCTACGTGGGCAACGCTTTCAATCCGGCAACTCTGATTGATTTCTCCGAAGGCAAGGTGTTTGCATCTCATTACATGCTTACCAAACGGAAGAACTTCTACTATCAGCAATCTGTCAGAGCACAGACACTGGCTAAATACTATAAAGTGCGCAAAGGCGATAATCTCGGAAGAATTGCAGCCCGCAACGGAACCACCGTTACTAAACTCAAAAGGATCAACGGCATTACAAAAGCAAACAAGCTTAAACCCGGCCAGAAGTTGAGAATACGATAAGACTTTATTAATAAATATATATATACAGATGAGGATATCCTTTACAGGTTATCCTCATTATTTTTTAAATCCTGTTTTCCCATTTGATTCAGCAGCCAGACCTCCCTCCGGGGAGGGAGAGAAAGAGTTGTATCATCCTGAATTAGGTTTACATTTGAAAATTATTTAAGCAAATTCTAATGAAACCAATGCTGTCAAAGTCCCCCTTGAGGGGGAACCAACGGTCAGCGACCAAAGGAAGATAATCAGGGGGCTTTACCATACATAGGACAAGCGGTATCCTTACCGCTCGAACAAAATAATTTATGATTATCCGCAAAGCGACCTGTTGTATGTTTCGCGCCAAGTTATGGAATTGCAATTTCTCTCTGACCGGGACGACAGAATTCCAATTCTATGGAGAAATGGCCTGAATTGAGAGAGTTGGAACTCTGTCATCCCGTTATCAAAACGGCATTATCCATCAGTTTTCCATGCACCATGCGGATGAAACCGCAATGTGCCGAATAAGAATTTCAAGCAGGAACATTTATCATAGCGCTTCGTAGTCAAGAGGTTTTGACGAACGTATGTGTTTTTTGTGATCAACATTTGCATGTTGGATTTTATCTGTTATTTTTGTGCGTTTAAAAGTTATTTTAATTCCTGCATGATGACTAAACGAAAGCTACTCTATATACTCGCGGCGACTGTAACATTATTATTTACCTCCTGCAACCGGCAGCGTAACGAAGCCGACCTGGCTTTGCTGAAAAAGACGGACAGTCTGCTGAGCATACACCCCGAAGCGGCAGCCGACAGCCTGAAAAAATTCAGCAACCGTAAACTCTCGCGCTTCAACAGCGGGTACTATCAACTACTGAAGGTCATAGCCCTGGATAAGAACTACTACAACTTCACTTCGGACAGCCTTATCAGCACAGCCAAACAAAAGATTTCAGGGTACAAAAGAAAAGATCCCCACACCTATGCCCGCTCGCTGATGTACCTGGGACTGGTGCGCTACCGCATGGGAGTGACCGACAGCACAGCGTATAA
>Ga0116170_10002080_pt1 | contig 19743 bp, 16 predicted proteins | sample AD_JPNHW1_MetaG_FD_89797 | JGI IMG/M metagenome (GOLD analysis project Ga0116170, IMG submission 89797) | Active sludge microbial communities of municipal wastewater-treating anaerobic digesters from Japan - AD_JPNHW1_MetaG | ecosystem: Engineered > Bioreactor > Anaerobic > Digestate | place...
CCTCAGCCGGTCGCTGTTGTCGTAGGTGCTGGTGTCGCTGAGGATGATCTGGTCGCCTTCGCGCAGGCCATCCAGGACTTCGATGGTGGAGACGGAGCCGCGGCCGAGCTGGACTTTCACGCGGATGGCTTCGCTGCCGCCAGGCAGGACCTTGAACACGGAGAGTCCGGCGTGGGCCTGGGCCTGCACGGGGCGGCCCACGAAGAGGGCGCTGGAGACGCGGTCCAGTTCGATGACGCCTTCGACGCTGAGATCGGGGCGCAGGCCCTTGGGCAGCTCGCCTTCCAGGCTGGCGTCCACGGTGACGGTGCCGTTCTGCACGGCGGGGTCGATGCGGATGACACGACCCTTCACGATGCCGTTGCGGGTATCAATGGACACCGGCTGTCCAATCACGATGTCCTTGGCCTGGGTTTCGCTGACCTTCAGGGCGGCCTTCAGGGGCAGCGGCCGCGCGACCTTGGCCAGCTCCGCGCCGGGTGCGAGCTGCTGGCCCACCTGCAGGGGAAGCTCCTGCAGCACGCCGTCCATGCCCGCGCGCAGCTGCAGCGCGGCCACCTGTTCCTGCTTGAGCTGCCACAGGGCGCGGGCGCGCTCCAGCTCGGCGCGGGCAGGCGCCACCTTGCCGCCGTGGTTCTCATACATCTTCATGCGGGCTTCCTCGGACGCCAGGCGGCCCGTGCGCTCTTCCGAATCCACCTTGGCGGTCATCACCTCCATACTGGATTGCAGGCCCTCCTTGCCCAGGCGCTCCATGGCCTTGTAGCGGACTTCGGCGGCCTGGGCCTGGGAGCGCGCGCTGGCCACGCTGGTGCGCTGGCCCAGGCGGTTCATTTCGTAGTCGGCCTCGGCCTTGCGGTACTGCCACAGCGCATCCTGGGCGGCCTGCTGCAATTCGGGGCTCGATAGTTCGGCGATGACGGTATCCGCCTTCACGGCGGTACCGGGGTAGACGCGGATGCGCTCCACGCGGCATGGCGTCTGGGCCGTGATCATGCGGATATCGACGGGCACCAAGGTTCCGGTGCCGCGCACCTCGAAGACCATGGGGCCGCGCTTCACGGCGTCCATCAGCACCGACTGGCGCTCGACGCTCGGCGCGGCGGGCTTCATGCGCGCAAGGCCGAGGGTCGCCAGCAGCACCACCAGCCCCCCACCGATGGAGAGGTAGAGCGTGCGGCGGTTCGTCGTCTTGGGGCGTGGGACATCCATGAAAAGCTCCTGATATTCCTGTTCAGGCGATTCATGCGAGATCCGAGCCAAATGCCAAGGCTCATCAAATAAGCACTTGAGACCAGTCTCGATCCCGTGGGCGTCCCAATCCTGGGATCATGCGTCCCAATTTTGGGACGCGCAGGCCTGGTTCAGCATCGAAGTTCCCAAGGGCTGCTTCCCGGCAGCCCGGATAAACTGAAAGGTCTGGCGCGAACAACTTTTGCTCCGCCTTGCCGCGTCGATCCCCCCACTGAACAGGAGTCCCTGGTGGATAACAAGACTTCATCCCTTCTGAGCCCCGCCGTGCTGGAGCTCATCGGCCTTGGCGCCTCCGTCGCGGCCAACTGCGAGCCCTGCTTCCAGTACCACTACGAGCAGGCCGAGAAGCTGGGCGTCTCCAAGGACGACATGCTGGAAGCCGTCAATCTGGCCCTGACCGTCAAGGCCGCGCCCCATCGCGCGCTGGTGGAGACCGCGCAGCGCCTGCTGGTGCCCGAAGGCGCGGGCTGCGGCTGCGGAGGCGGCGAATGCGGATCTGGCGAATGCTCCGAAGAGGGCTGCGGCGAGGGCAGCTGCGGCTGCCACTGAGGCAACCCCGTTCTTCCGGCCCGGACTGGACAGCCGTTGTCCATGCCGGGCCGGAGGTCTATTGCCAATAGCGACAAGCCCGACGCCTGAACACGAACCTTCCCCCTCCGGAACGGCATGAATAAGCCTGATCCCACGCGACGCCCAGCCAAGCTGCCCGCCAAGCTCCCCATCAAGGCCCCAACCGAAAAGGCCGGGCTGCATCCGCGCAGCGTCCATCGCAGCCGGTACGACTTTGGACAGTTGGTGTCCATTTGCCCGGAGCTGTCCCGTTTCGTCATCCAGGCGCCGCACGGCGGATTGACCGTGGATTTCGCCGAACCGGACGCAGTCAGGATGCTCAACCGCGCCCTGCTCATGCAGCACTACGCGATCCGGAACTGGCAGATTCCTGCGGACTATCTGTGCCCGCCGATCCCGGGCCGGGCGGACAGCCTGCATCACTTGGCGGATCTGCTGGCTTCCTGCCACGACGGAGAAATCCCGCGTGGGAAGGCCGTTCGCGCGCTGGATATCGGCACCGGCGCCAGCGCGATCCATCCCCTCATCGGCCAGCGCCTGTACGGATGGTCCTTCGTGGGTTCCGATATCGACGGCCGGGCGCTGAAGGCCGCACGGCGGATTCTGGCGGCCAATCCCGATCTGGCGGCCGCCATCGAACTGCGCCTGCAGCCGGATTCCCGGCGGATCTTCGCCGGCATCATCCAGCCCGGCGAGCGCTTTGATCTGACGCTCTGCAATCCGCCCTTCCATGCCTCGCCGCTGGAGGCGCGGGAGGGATCCCAGCGCAAGTGGCGCAACCTGGGCCACGGCAAAGCCCAAACGCTGAACTTCGGAGGCCAGAGCAACGAGCTCTGGTGCCCCGGCGGCGAGCTGGCCTTCATCCGCACGATGATCGAAGAAAGCGCGCGCATCCCAAACCAATGCTTCTGGTTCACCACGCTCGTCGCCAAATCCGACCATCTGCCCGCCCTCCACGGCGCCCTGCGCAAGGCTGGCGCGGCCGAGGTGCGCGTCCTGGAGATGGCCCAGGGCCAGAAGAAGAGCCGCATCCTGGCCTGGACCTTCCTGGATGAAGCCCAGCGCCTTGAATGGCGCTCGCGCTGGCGCTGAAACCTGGAAGACTCGCCCTTCCGATGCGGCACCACAGGCAACTTCCACGATTTTGGAATCATCCAGTGGGCCTCCATTCTGGCGCCAGGAAATCGGCCGGGACCGCCGCTATTCCAAACAGGAATCCCAAGACCCAGTAGAATCAAGGCATCAGGCGGAGTGTGGTCATGACCAAGAGCTTCATTTCGGATATGGATGGCGTCATCTACCGGGGCAAGACGCTGGTGGAAGGGGCCAAGGACTTCGTCCACCGCCTGGTGGAGACGAACACCAAGTTCCTGTTTCTCACCAACAACTCGGAACAGACGCCCATCGATCTGCTGCGCAAGCTGGAGGGCATGGGCGTGGAGGGGCTGACAGAGGAGAACTTCATCACCTCCGCCATGGCCACGGCCACCTTCCTCAGCGCGCAGAAGCCCGGCGGAACAGCCTACGTCATCGGCGGCAACGGGCTGGCCAGCGAGCTCTACAAGGCGGGCTTTTCGCTGACCGAGAACAAGCCGGATTACGTGGTGGTGGGCAAGACCGCGCATTTCAATTTCGAGATGATGAAGAAGGCCCTGCGCTTCATCCAGAACGGCGCGAAGTTCATCGCCACCAACCCCGACGTGGTGGACCCAACGGAGAGCGGCCTGGAGCCTGCGGCGGGCAGCATCCTGGCATCCATCGAGGTGGCCAGCGGCAAGAAGCCCTACGTCGTGGGCAAGCCCAACGCGCTGATGATGATGATCGCGCGCAAAAAGCTGGGCAGCCACGCGGCAGATACCGTGATGATCGGCGACCGCATGGATACGGATATCGTGGCCGGGCTGGAAGCCGGCATGACGACGTGCCTGGTGCTTTCCGGCGTCTCGACGCTGGAAACCGTGGAGCAGTTCCCCTATCGGCCCAATCACATTTTCAAGAATGTCGGCGAAATCGATCCGCTCGCGATCTAGCCGGTTCCAGAAATCCCGGCGGCTTGGTGCTGGGACGGCCTGGTGGTTCAATTTTCCCAGGAGCATGCCATGACGCATCGCGTGATCAACTTCTACGCTGGCCCGGCGGGCCTTCCTCTCCCGGCGCTCGAACGCGCGCAGGAAGAGCTGCTGGACTTCGCAGGCACCGGCATGTCCGTCATGGAAATCAGCCACCGCTCCAAGGAATACGACGCCGTTCACGAAGAAGCCATCGCGCTGACCCGCGAGCTGATGGGCATCCCCGAACACTTCAAGATCATGCTCCTGCAAGGCGGCGCGCATCTCGCCTTCGGCATGATCCCCCTCAATCTGCTGCGTTCGGGCCGCAAGGCGGATTACATCCTGACGGGCAACTGGGCCGAGAAGGCCTACCAGGAAGCGCGGCTCGTGGCGGGCAACAATGTGCGCGTGGCCGCCAGCACCAAGGCCGACAAGTTCGCGCGCCTGCCCAAGGCCCACGAGCTGAAGATCGGCGCCGATAGCGCCTTTGTTCACTTCACCTCGAACAACACGGTGGAGGGCACGCAGTTCCACCAGTTCCCCCAGACCGACAAGCCCTACATCTGCGACATGTCGTCAGACATCATGTGGCGGCCCTTCGATATCAATCCGTTCGGCCTGATCTACGCGGGCGCCCAGAAGAACCTGGGCCCCAGCGGCGTGACGCTGGTGATCATGCGCGACGATTTCATCGAGATGTGTGAAGCACAGGATCTGCCCAGCTACCTGCGCTACCCGCTGCACGCCGAGAAGAACAGCCTCTACAACACGCCTTCCACCTTCGGCATCTACCTGCTGCGCAACGTGCTGGCCTACAACAAGAGCATCGGCGGGCTTCAGGCCATCGAGGCCAACAACCGCAAGAAGGGCGAAATCCTCTACGGCTGCATCGACAGGCTCGGGGACTTCTACAAGCCCTTCGTCACCGAGAAGGCCGATCGCTCGATGATGAACGTGGACTTCTTCCTGCCCAGCGAGGACCTCACGGCCACCTTCGTGGGCGAGGCCAAGAAGGCCGGGATGGTGGGCCTCAAGGGCTACCGCGATATCGGCGGCATCCGCGTCTCCATCTACAACGCCGTCACCGTGCCCCAGGTGGAGGTGCTGGTGGACTTCATGGAAGCCTTCGCGAAGAAGAACGGCTGAGACGATTTGCGAGAACAACTCTGGACGGGCCCGCGAGGGCCCGTTTTCATGGTGGATGGAGGTCGACATGCCGCAGCAGACCGACGCGTCCAGACACGCCTGGGTGGATGCATTCCCGGGAGCCGTCACCGTGTGCGCGCCAGATGGCACGATCCTGGAGATGAACGAAGCCGCCGTGCGCATGTTCGCCAAGGACGGGGGGCTGGACCTCATCGGATGCAACGTGCTGGACTGCCATCCCGGCGCTTCCAAGGCCAAGCTGCAGGGCTTGATGGATCAGCGCGTTCCAAACGCCTACACCATCGAAAAGCGCGGCCAGAAGAAGCTCATCTACCAGTGCCCCTGGTTCGAGCAGGGCGAGTATCGCGGCTACATGGAAATGAGCCTGGAGCTTCCCGCCGAACTGCCCCACTTCAAGCGGGATTGAAGATGGCGTCGATCAGGCATCTCCTGAGGTCAGGCCTAGGAACGAGACTTGGCGCTAGACTGAGCGCGCAGATCCCCTGCCGGGGCTGCCTGGGGCCCCTGGATCTCCACGCGGAAGCGGGCCTGTGCGGCCGCTGCTGGGAGGGGCTGATCCCGCTGCCAGACGACCGCTGCCCCCGCTGCGCACTGCCCCATGATCTGGACAAGGACTGTCCAGAACCCACCGCCTGGGAAACCGGCGACGCGCTCTGGCAGTATCACGGCGGGCGCCCCGCCCTGGGGGCGCTGCTGCTGCCTGGCATCAAGTCCGGCGAACTCGGGTGGCGTCACGCGCTGCTGCGCCGCGCAAGCGCCATCGCCCTGCCCGAATTCATCCAGGACGCCGATCTCGTCACGTCTGCGCCCACGGCCTTCCACCGCCGGCTTCTGCGCGGATTCGATCTCGCCGAGGATTTCGCGCGCGGGATCGCCCAATCCATCCAGAAGCCGTTCACCCCAACCCTTCGCCGGGCGCGAGCCTTCAGGCGCCAGGCCATGCGCACCGAAAGCGAGCGCCGACGGCTGCCCCAGCGGGCCATCGCCGTCCTTAAACCCGAAACGATCTACGAGCGCTCCATCCTTCTGGTGGACGATGTCTGGACCACCGGCACGACCCTGCTGCGCTGCGCCCAGGCCCTGCGCGGCGCGGGCGCGCGGGAAGTGCGTGTGCTAACGCTGTTCCGCGCCCTGTGAAGGGCGGGATCGCAGGATCGCGGGATAATGGATCTTCGATGGAGCCTCGGTGAGCGCGCTTGATCTGCACATGCATTCCCTGTTCAGCGACGACGGTGAGTTTGAGCCCGAGCAGCTGGTGGAGCGCGCCCACGGGCTTGGCGTCCGCTGGATGGCGCTCACGGATCACAACAGCGTGAGGGGCGTTCAAAGAGCGGTGCGACACGGGGCGGAATGGGGCGTTGAGGTCATTCCGGGCATCGAGATTGATTGCCTGTTCGAAGGCGTGGACCTGCACCTGCTGGCCTATTTCATTGACCCCAGCCTTCCCGATTTCGAAGCGCTGGAAGCCGATATCACGAAAAAAGAGCACGTAGCCTTCCATCGCCGGGCCGAGGCGCTGCGCGGGCTGGGACTCGAAGTGGACGAGGCCCCGCTGCTGGCGGCCGCCCACGGGCGCATCATCGGCACCGATCAGCTCATCTCGCAGGTGCTGGAACATCCGGGCGCGCACGAGATCCCCCTGCTGCGGCCCTACCTGCCCGGCGGCGAGCGCTCGTCCATGGCCATCGTGAATTTCTACTGGGATTTCCTGGGGCAAGGGAAACCGGCCCACGTCGCCATGGAATACATGGGCCTGGAGCAGGCCCTCGCGCTTGTCCGGCGCAGCGGCGGCGTGCCCGTGCTGGCGCACCCCGGCATCAGCCTGGCGTCACGAATCGAGCTGCTCGATCCCATCGCGCGCGCGGGCGTGGTCGGCCTGGAGGTCTTCAGCACGTACCACGATGAAGTCCAGCGGGCGGATTTCGCGGGCGAAGCCGAGCGCCTGGGGCTGCTCTCCACCTGCGGCAGCGATTTCCATGGCCGCATCAAGCCGGGCATCGAGATCGGCGGCCACGGCGGCGCGCTGGACGAGGCGGATCTCGTGGAAAGGCTTCGGCGGTACGCCGGTTGAGGGTCAGGGCCGCTTGAGCCTCAGCGCCGATTGAGGATCTCAGCCACCCGGTCAGCGATTTCGCGCGCACTGAAGGGCTTCTGGATGAATTCGATGCCGGATTCCAGGATGCCCTTGTGGACGACCACGTCCTCGGTGTAACCGGACATGAACAGCACGCGCATGGCGCTGCGGCTGACCAGCAGGCGCTTGGCCAGCTCCCGCCCGTTGATGCCCGGCATGACCATATCGGTGAGCAGCAGATGGATGCTGCTTGAGAAGCGCCGGGACAACGCCTGCGCCTCCTCTGCGTCGCCCGCCGTGAGGATGCGGTACCCATGGCTTTCCAGGGCGCGCTGAATGAACTGTCGGACCTCGGGCTGATCTTCCACCACCAGGATGGTCTCGCCGCCGGGATTCGTGCGCTCATCCGGAATCTCGGGCTCGACCGGAGCCTCCTCGATCCGGGGGAAGAACAGCTTGAACGCCGTGCCATGACCGACTTCGCTGTAGACCCAGATGTGCCCCCCGCTTTGCTTGACCACGCCGAAGACGGTGGACAGCCCCAGGCCGGTGCCCTTGCCCTGCTCCTTGGTGGTGAAGAAGGGTTCAAAGATCTTTTCCTGCGTCTGGGCGTCCATGCCCAATCCCGTATCCGAAACGGTCAGGCGAACGTACGATCCCGGCGTCACGTCGGGACGCAGTTGCAGTGTCTCCGCGTCCAGAAAGACGGGGTCGATCTCGAGGATGATCTCGCCGCCATGAGGCATGGCGTCCCTGGCATTCACCACCAGATTCATCAGCACCTGGCTGATCTGCCCCGGATCCACCTTGATGTAGCACGGCTCGGACGACACCCGCTGCGACAGCTTGATGTCCTCGACGATCAAGCGGCTCAGCATCTTTTCCATGTCCTGGACCAGCTCGTTCAGATCCAGCACCACGGGCTGCAGGATCTGCTTGCGGCTGAACGCCAGTAGTTGCTTGGTCAGGGACGCGGCCCGCTCGCCGGCCTTGCGGATTTCCTGGGCGCAACCCTGGAGATCCTTCTGGCCTTCCAGCTCCGACACCAGCATCTCGCAGTAGCCGTTGATCACCGTCAGCAGGTTATTGAAGTCATGCGCCACGCCACCCGCGAGCCGCCCGACGCCCTCCAGTTTCTGGGACTGGCGCAGCTGGTCTTCCAGAGTCACCCGCCCATCCATTTCGGTCTGAAGCTGCACGGATCGCGCTTTCAGCCGCCTTTGGAGCAGCACCAGCGTGAGCGTGGCCCCCAGCAGCACTACCAGCAGCACGCTCATCAACGCCATGGATCGGGATAGCGTCCAAAAGGGTCCGTCCTTCAGCACCAGGATATCCTCGGGATCGCGCAGCCGGATGCGGATCTCGGAAGGCGTGGCGGGCGATTGGGTTTCATCCCAAATCATGTCGCAGATGCCGGTCAGCCTCACCAGGGCGCCGCTTCGCAGGCGATCCAGCCCCGGGAAATCCTGCGGCTGCTCCAGCACGGCCTTGAACACCGTGCGGCCCGATTCCAGGAAAAGGATCCGGTCGCCGAAGCTCTGGGTCTGCTCGCGCAGGAAACCTTCAATGCGGACGAGACGCCCATCGTGGATGCCCGAATTCAGACCCTCGGCCGCCACGGCCAGCGGCTCGGGGGCGGCTGTATCTGAGGACTTCACGCGCAGCACGGCGTTCGAGAGCGAGACCTTGGCGCGCGCCCAGTCGAAGAAGCCCAACGCCTCCACCGTGTCCCCGATGCGGGGCCGATCCGTCCCCACGCTGGAGGTCGACGGCAGGATGGAGTAGCCATCAACGCGGATGCTGCCGCTCGCATCCTGCACATAGATCGTCCCGTCCCAGCCGATGAAGGTCACCTGCCCCGCCACCTTCACGCGATGCCTGGGGATGCCGCCCGGGTTGTATTCCAGCAGCCCGTGGATGCGGCGCGGGGGGCTTTCAAGGCTATCGCCCGTCTCGCCCGGAACCACCTCCAGACAGCTTGCATAGGGCAGCTTCAAGCCGAATCCCGTGAGCCGCATATCCGTGGAGAACAGCGAGATGTAGACCCCACGGACCTTCACATTGCAATCGATGAGATGGGCGAAATCCGCTTCCAGGCTGGGAGGCCCAGCCAATCTCAGCGTGAAGCGCGCGGATCCGCTGCGCAGTCCCATCTCCAGCTGCCCATTGGCGGGGTTGTATCGGATCAGGGTGATGATGCCTTCCACCTCGGCCCAGCGGTTCTCCTCCCAGGCGGGAAAGCCCAGTTCGGGATGGATCTGGATCGGCTTCGGCAGGGGGGCTTTGCCCAGCACGCGCAAGGATGTGGGCAGGATCCACAGGGCGAAGCACCCCTCCGCCGTCTTCCCTTCCACCTCCACCACGGCGCCGGTCTCCAGCCCCTTCGGCGAGTATTGGGGAGGGCGGATGAAGATGCCGGAGGTCTCGTCCTGGATCCAAAGCTGGTCGTAGGTCGGATCGAAACAGGTGACCACGCCCCGCAGCCGCACGGGATAGCCGCGCCGAGCCTCCTCGTTGGTCAGGGCCTTCACGCGATTCACGGAGGTCAGCAGCGGCAGGCTGGCATCCGGCCCCTCCCCCACCGCGGCAGGAAGGGCGTCGATCTCTTGAATATCCTGGGCGTCCGCCACGAAGAAGGTCAGCGAGAAGCAGTCCCCTGAAGGCTGGCGAGCCATGACGGGAATGCCCCGCAAGCGAACCTTGCGCCCGGCGACATTGAAGAACAGCGTTCGGGGAAGGACGAAGTTCCCCTGAATGCTGAAGGTCTTCCCAGCGCCCTCGCCCACCAGATCAAACCGGCCAAGACCGAAGGAATGGGCCTCCAGCACCTTGCACTCCAGCTCCACACGCTGGTAGTCCAGCTTGCCGTTGAACACCTGCTCCAGCGTGACCCTGGCGGCCCCGGGAAGCGATCCCGTTGAAATGCGCTGGATCGTCGGCTTCACCAGCATCGGCGCGAACGCCTCGTAGGCGGTGAAGGCTTTGACGATCACGCGGTCCCCGGGGGCGGCGCCTGCGAAGGCGCGGGCCATGACGCCGATGGCGCCGGTGCCATCCTGGATCACCATCAACTGGGACGACTCGTCGCACAGGGTCACCGTGCCGTGAATCTCCACGGGCCGTCCCTGGCGCAGCTTGGCCGGAGAAAGCCCCTGCACCTTCGCCACGCGATCGATGGGTGCCGGTGCCGCCTGGCAGGGGGATGCGCCCAACCAGACCAGGACCACAAGAATGGACAGTAGATGTCCAATGAATAACCGGATCCCAGGAATGGACCCCGAAGGTTCTCCATGGATATTGCAGCCAGCACAGCAACAGGCCATCGACCTTCTCCAAGTCCGCCTTGGATACTATTCGATCGCTAGACCGGAAACCATGAGAACCATCGGGGCGCCTATCTCGGCGCAGGACCGGCTGCCGCCGGAGGCGCGAGGAGCTTGCCAACTCCGGTGAAGACCTGCGCGATGGCCGCAAGGGCCTCGGACGAAGCCACGCCGCTAAACTGCAGGCCCTGGGCGTCCATTGAGAAGGCCCCGGCCAAGGGGGTCACGGCGCCGGGATCAGGGAGCGTCGCCCCCTTCTGAGGCAGGAACGCCTCCACCACCGCCCCAACCAGATCCCGCACGCCTTTGGGATCCAGGTACATCGATAGCCGCGCATCCTTCGGCAGCATCGCATCGGCCTTCTGAACGGGCCGGGATGCGGCCAGGGGCTTGCCTTCTGCCACTTTGGTCACCATGCGCCGAAGCGCCACGGAATCCCCGAAGACGCACAGGGCCCGGTGCTCATCCAGCAGCGCGTAGCTGACCTTGAGTTTGGGGCCGCCGAACAGCAGGCCGCCGATCATCGCCATCTGGGCAGGCGGCACCTTGCCGCCGGTCATGACGTTCAGATCTGAACTCACCATGAAGCTGGCCCCTCCGGGAGCCGCCCCATCCGGAAGGATGTTTTCTTCGAATGTGCAGGCACCGTTCAGGTGCTCGTCCAGCCAGTTCGCGCGCAATTTCATGGCCTGCATCCAGGCGGATCCATCCTTGAGCTCCAGCACGGCGGAAAGCCCCTGGAATAGGGGATCACCGGCCTTGGACGCCTGCCAGGCAAAGGCCATGCGATCCACGGGAGCCTCGGCCTGGCGGGAGAGCTCCTTCAGCGCAGCCTGTTCTTCGGGCTTGAGGTTTGGCAGCGTGCCCCCCAGGTTCTCCATCAGGCGCGTGAAGTTGGGCCACTGCCCCCCCATGGCCATGGCATAGGGGCCCTCGGGCAGGGCTCCCAGCGGATGCCCCTGGATGGGCGTCAGCGCGGCCCCTTCGGAAGCCAGCGGACTGCCCTCCCGGAAGAAGGCCCGGGCGGTGATCGCGAGGCCACCCTGGTCCGGGAACTTCAGCCCCAGCGCCACATGGTGGACGGACGCCTTGGCCTTCACCCCCAGATCGCGGAAGAAGGACGCCATGAGCTTGGCAGAACTTCCGCCCTTGCCCTTGGTGCTGAAGAAATCCTCCAACGTCTTTGCGGTGCATCGCTCCGTCACGGTGATCACGGAGTCCTGCGTCAGCATCCAGGCCTTCAGTGGAGCGAACTCAGCTTCGAGGCCCATCGGCGCAGCCGCTCCATCCTTCAGGACAGATTCCAGCAGCGCCCTGCGGCGCGAGATCAAGGCGAAACCATTTCTGAAGGCCAGAAAACGCGTCTCGAAGGCGCCATCGACCTTCCACCGGTATTTCAGAATCTTCGCGTCAGATAACTTCCCCCCCTGGGCCGATCCCGCGGCTTGCGCGTGAACCAGCTTCTGGATGCTCGCGGCGCTCTTCACGGGAACAGCCAGAACGCTCCAGGCATCCCCGTCGCCCGCGGAGGCCTTCGCAGACGGATTGGGCTTCGTCTCGCGCACGGGCTCGAATCGGGCCAGGGCGATCGTGCCCTCCGCCAGATCCGAGGTCTCGAGGTGGGCCAGGGCGTCCAGTTCCACCAGTCCATCGCGCGTTCCGGTGCCTTCCACGGATTTCAGGTAGCGGGCGTCGGATTCGGCGAGATTCCAGGTCAACGTCAGCGACTTCGCGCTCGCGGGAAACAGGCGCAAAACGGCCAGGGACGCGGCGGGAGCGGTGGCTCCAGACGTGGCACGAAGGGCGACACCCGAGGCCGACCCGACCAGCAGCGCGGGCAGGGCCGCTGCAAACACAGCATGAAGAGAACGAGACATGGAAACTCCGAAGCAAAAAGGAACCGCTATTGGGCCATTTCTCCCTGAGCCATTTCGCCCTGGGGCGGGACCGCGGGCGCGGAGGCGGAACGCTCCTTGAGCTTCTGGATGAAGTAGCCGTTGGGATTGGGCGCTGCGGCGACGATGGCTTCCACCTTCTTCGCCGGGTCCAGGCCGTCATTCTTGTCCCGAAGCTTCTTCGTGGCCAGGATCGCGGCGGTGACATCCTCCTTGTCCAGGCTCACGACATCCTTGCGAAGCCAACCCAGGCTGCGCTTGCCTTCGCCCACCACCTGCAGCCAGCTATCCTTCTGCTGGGTGACCGCCACGATGGTCATGAAGGGCACCTTCTGGGCCGAAGCCGTGAGCAGATCCGGACGCTTGTAGCTGGTGGCGTCGTCCTTCACCGCGCCGATCTGCGCATTGGCCACCAGGCCCGCGGCGCTGACGTACCCGCTCTTGCCATCGGAGAGCTCGATCTTCTGCCAGTCCTTGCCGCTTTCATCCTTCTCGGGGTCGCCCACCAGCTTCACCGTCTCCCCCAGCGCCAGCGAGGCGACGTATTTCGCGCTCTTGCCCACGGCATTCCGCAAGCCCAACCCATCGACCAGGCACACGGCCGACTTCTCATCGGCCATGGGCGCAGCATCGGGGGCCATATCCGCGCGCTTGTGGCGGCAGGCCACCGCGCCCCCCAGAATCCCGAACAGGGCGATGGCAACCATGGATGCAGAAAGCATTCGCTTCATGGGAAGGCTCCAGTAGAAAAAAGGGTTCGGGCACGATACCACAGCTCGATTCGATCCATGAGGTTCAATCCGGGACGCTCAATCCAGGAGTTGAGCCCGGCGCGAACCATCCAGCCAGCGGAGGTTCAATTCCGCATCGGGGGCCGACGCTTTGGCCGAAGTGACGGCACGGCCTTCCGCATCCTGCACCAGCGCGAAGCCGCGTGTGAGCGGCCCCTTGGGGTCCAGCCCCTCCAGGCGCGCGTGCAGGACCTCCAGCCGCCGACGCCGGGCATCCAGGACGCTCCGCAGCGCGGGGATCAGGCGGCGCTGTGCCTCGCGCACCCGAAGCCTGTCCGCCTCGCCGCTGGCCATGAAGCCCGCGTGCGACAGTCGCTGGCGAAGCACCGCCAGCCGCGAAAGGGATTGATCCATGCGCCGCTGCGGATGCGCAAGATGCAGTCGGCGCAGCAGACCATCCAGGCGCGACGTGGCCTTCTGCGTGGGGTCCAGCCGCATCAGACCCATCCCCGCGCGAAGGTTCAGTTCCGTCTCGAAGCCCCGCATGCGCCATTCCATGCGCAGGACCAGGGCATCCACGCGACGCTTGAGTTCACTGGACAGTTGCTGTCGATCGGGTGTCGCCAGTTCCGCCGCCTGGCTGGGCGTCGCCGCTCGCCGATCCGATGCCAAGTCCACCAGCGTCGTATCGATCTCGTGCCCCACGCCGGTCACGATGGGCAGGCGACATTCCGCCACGGCCTTCACCAGCTCGGGATCGTTGAACCCCCACAGATCCTCGATGCTGCCGCCCCCTCGAATCAGCAGGATGGCGTCGCACCCCCAGAACGGGTCCTGGATCTCCTGGAGCGCCAGCAGGTTTTCCGGCACGCACCGCTCACCCTGGGCGGCGGCGGGAGCGACGAGGATATCCAAACCCGGCGCCCGGCGCAGGCTGACCTGCAGCACATCGCGCAGCGCCGCGCCACCCAGGGCCGCCACCACGCCCAGCCGCTTGGGGAAGCGCGGCAGATCCCGCTTGGGCCGATCGAAGACGCCCTGGCTCCGCAGCTCGGCCTCCAGCTGGCGCAGCCGCGCCTGCAGATCGCCCTGCCCCGCCAGCTCGCAGTGGGTCACGGCCAGGCTGATGCTGCCGCCCGGCACGTAGACGTTCAGGCTGCCCTTCACCACCACGCGCTCGCCGTTCTTGGGCGCATGCGACAGGAAGCGCTGCTGGCTGGCCCACACCGCGCAGGACAGCGCCGCGCCATCCTCCTTCAGCGTGAAGTACCAGTGCTTGCCGGAAGTGCGCAGGTTCGAGACCTCGCCCATCACGCAGACGGCCGCGAAGGCCGGCTCCAGGCGCGCCTTGATCTGCTCCAGCAGGCGCTTGACCGAAATGGGTGCTTCCAAGAACGACTCCCCCGAACAGCGAACCGAAGACGATATGGGCCGCTGCGTCGATTATGATCCCTAATCAGGAGGTTCCATGATCCCTCGTCCCGCTTCTTCCGAATATCCAGCGGCCTTTGGCCGGTACATCGATCTCGTTCCCGACGGCGAGTTGGCGCGGTTCCTGGAAGATCAGACCCGGCGGCTGTCAAAGTTCCTGGACGCGCTGGATGAAGCCCAGGCAGGCTTCCGCTATGCGCCGGAGAAATGGAGCATCAAGGAGCTGCTTGGGCACATCAACGATTCCGACCGCATCTTCGGCTACCGGATTCTTTGCATCGCCCGCGGCGAGAAGGCGCCGCTGCCCGGTTACGACGACAACGCCTACGTCGCTGCGGGCGCGTTCGATGGGCGCAGCCTGGCGGATCTGCTCGCCGAATTCGGCGCGATCCGTCGCGCCACGATCTCGCTGGTCCAGAGCCTCACGCCGCAAGCCAGCACGGAAATGGGCACCAGCAACGGGCGCGCGCTGAGCGCGGGGGCCCTGGCCTACATGCTGGCGGGCCACGCGGAACACCACCTGGGTGTGCTGAAGGAACGCTATCTCCAGAAGGAAGGCTGAACGCTTGAACCTCATCCTGCTGCTCGAAGAAGACTTCACCTCGGCCAACCGCGTCCGCCTTTCCGGGCGTCGGCGCGAGCACGTCATCGAGGTCCATCGCGCCAAGGTTGATGACGAACTCACCGTGGGACGGCTGAACGGCCCCATGGGGAAAGGCCGTATCACTCGATTGGACAGTGAATGTCTTGAGATGGAAGTCCTGCTGGATGCGCCGCCGCCATCCAAGCTTCCCCTGACGCTGATCCTGGCATTGCCGCGCCCCAAGGTGCTGAACCGGGTCATCGCTTCCGCCACCAGCCTGGGCGTATCCAGCATCCACCTCGTCAACGCTTGGCGCGTGGAAAAGGCCTACTGGAACAGCCCGCGCCTTCAGCCGGAAAACCTGTGGACCCAGCGCGTCCTGGGGCTGGAACAGGCAAAGGACACCGTACTGCCGGATCTGCACCTGCATCGCCTGTTGCGACCGTTTGCCGAAGATACGCTGCCAGCCCTCATCCAGGACACCCTGCCCCTCATCGCCCATCCAGGCGCGCCAAGCGCCTGTCCACGGGCCATCGAACGTCCCGTGACGCTGGCCGTGGGGCCCGAAGGCGGCTTCATCGAAGGCGAGGTCTCGATGTTCGAACGCACGGGCTTTCAGCCCGTGTCCATGGGCGAGCGCATCCTACGGGTGGAGACGGCGGTGGCTGCGCTGATCGCGCGGCTATTCTGAGGCCAGCAGCTCGCCGAAGTAGTGGGAGATGGCGTAATCCATCCAGCGCCGCCCTGGCACTCCGCGAGAAATGTATCCCATGTGCCCGCCGTATTCCTCCGCATGCAGATGCACCCGGGAGGACAGCGGCACGCCGTCCAGATCCAGCACCGTGGCGAAGGGATCGTCCTTGGAGCTGAGGATCACCGTCGGGACCTGGATCTGGTTCACGTAGGGCGAACTGGAACACTGGCGATAGTAGTCCTCGCGGCTGCTGAAGCCGCCCTGGGGCGCGGTGTAGATCTCATCGAAAGCGTGGAGCGTCAGGAAGCGTGGAAACACCACCGGCTCTTTCAACAGGCCCATCTCCCACCGTTCGAGAATCTGGCGGCGCAGCATGTGGACGAAGCGGATGTCGTAGAGGCGGTTGAGCCCGCGGCCCATACGTTCGGAAGCCTTCGCCAGATCCACGGGCGGATTCACCGCAATGGCCCGGTCCGGCAGCGCCAGATCTTTGTCGTGATCCCGCCCCAGCAGCAGCAGCAGCACGTTGGCGCTCAGGGAAAAGCCGATGGCCACATGCGTGCGATTCGGGAAAGCCTCCCGCCCCAGCTGGATCATGGCGGCCATGTCCCTGGTGGAGCCCATGTGGTAGGGCCTGGTGGCCAGCCCCTTTCCTTCGCCCGCGCCTCGATGATTGATGGCCATGACACTGTGCCCCATGCTCCAGAACAGGGCCGCGCAGCGGCGCATGTAATCGGAATCGGCGTCCCCTCCCAGCCCGTGGAAGAGATGCACGACGACGCGGCTCTTGCCTTCCACCTTCCGGATCCTCAGGGCATCCCCATCCGGTAGCTTCAAATCCACCCGCTCCCATGGCGGAACGGCCGCGGGGGAAGGTATGAAGTGCCCGCTGAGGGTCTGGACATGGGGACCTTTCGCCCAGAAGGGCGGACGGCAGGACAAGGCAGGTTTTTTCATCACGCTTCAGTCTACGTGGATGCGGCGATTGGGAGGAACCTCGCACCAATCTTGACGCCTGGATCGATCTTTGTACTAAGGCCCATCCGTCCGCAGCCGATGAAGGATGACGAGCCCATGATTCATCTCATTCTCGCGTGATTGCCCACCATCCTCGCACCGCAACGATGGCCCATTGAACAATCCAAGTGCTTGCGAACAGGCGAAAGGGAAGAGGATGTCCATCCCTATCAAGGTCTTGATCCTGGAAGACGATGCCGATGACGCCGCCTTGATGGAGCTGCAGCTGCGGCGCGCCGGATATGAGCCAACGTGCATCCGCGTCTTCGACGAGGCGGGTTTCCTGGCGGGCCTCGAACAGGCCCCCGATCTCGTGCTTTCCGATTTTTCGCTACCCCAGTTCGATGGATTGCGTGCGCTGGCGCGTCTGCGAGAGCGTGACCAGGACACGCCCTTCATCCTGGTTTCCGGTTCCCTGGGTGAAGAACAGGCCGTGACCGCCATGCGCAACGGCGCCTCCGACTACCTGCTGAAGGATCGGCTGGCCCGCCTGGGACAGGCCGTCGTCCAGGCGCTTGCGCAGAGCCGTCTGCGCAAAGAGCGGGCGACGTTGGCTGACACGCTGCACCGGGCCGAAGGCCGTTTCCGGCGGCTGTTCGAGAACACGGTGGAAGGCGTCTTCCAGTGCACCCTGGATGGGAACTTCCTCATGGCCAACCCGGCCATGGCGCGCATCGCAGGCTTCGATTCCCCCGAAGATCTGGTGCAGAATTTCCCGGATCTCGAATCGCGGCTCGCCAAGGATCCCTTCCAGCACTCCAAGATTCTGCAGGAGCTGCTGACCCAAGGCGAGGTGAAGGCGCGAGAGACCCAGATCCGCCGCAAGGATGGTTCGCTGTCGTGGGCCTCCATCAACCTAAGACTGGCCGTGGATGAAGCCACCGGCGAGCAGCATGTGGATGGCACCATGGAGGACATCTCAGAGCGGAAATCCCTGGAGGCCCAGCTGCTTCGGGTCCAGCGCCTGGAGAGCCTGGGACGGCTCTCCGGAGGCATCGCGCACGACCTGAACAACCTGCTCTCGCCCATGCTCATGGCCCCCCCCCTACTGAGAGAGCAGGTGTCGGACGAAGCCTCTCTGAAGTTGCTCAACGCCATCGAATCCAGCGCCAGACGCGGCGCTGATATCATTCGCCAGCTCCTGACCTTCAGCCGGGGCACCGAAGGCCCCATGCAGCCCGTTGAACTGGGATCGATGCTCCACGATATCGCCAGCATCATCTGCGAGACCTTCCCGAAAAACATCACCCTGCAGCAGGAATGCAAGGATGCCCTGCCCGCCGTGATGGGCGATCCAACCCAACTGGAGCAGGTCGTCATGAACCTTTGCGTCAATGCCAGGGACGCCATGCCCCAAGGCGGCGTACTCCGATTAGGTGCCTCCAAGTCCCGCATCTCGGAGCAGCTTGCGGCCGTGAACCCCGCCGCACGTCCCGGCCCCGCAGTGATGTTGCATGTGACGGACACCGGGACGGGGATCTCGCCGGAGCACCTCGACACGATCTTCGATCCCTTCTTCACCACCAAGAAACTGGGCGAAGGCACAGGCCTCGGGCTTTCCACCGTTCTGGGCATCGTGAAAAGCCACAAGGGCGCGATCCAGGTCAACAGCACCGTTGGCGTGGGCACGCAGTTCCAGATCTACCTGCCCATCCCTCCGTCGGGGCCTTTAAACTGATGAAATGAACACGCCCGTTTGGCTCCAGGCCCCGCTCTTCGCATCCATGCAAGCCTCTCAGCGACAAAAGTTGGAGAGCATCGCCGTCCGCAAGACGCTGGCGGCCCAGGAAATGCTGTTCATGGAAGGCGACCCCTGCACGGGTTTTTTCGTGCTGGAGCGGGGCGCCATTCAGCTCACACGCTTCAGCGACACACCTGGAGCCCATCCCACCCTGGCTGTGATTCTGCCCGTCAATAGCTTTGCGGAGGCCGCCCTGTTTGGTGGCGAGGCTTTCCCTGCAACGGCCACCGCCCTGAAGCATTCGGTGGCCGTGCTGTTTCCGAAGGACCGTTTCCTACACACAATGCGAGAAGATCCCGAGATGGCGCTCGCCATCATCCACGCCCAGGCCGTGTGGCTGCGCAGGCTTGCGCAAAAGATGCAGCAGCTCGCCACCTCGGACAGCTCGGAACGCCTTCGAGCTTGGCTGCGGGAGAACCTCCCCGTTCAAGGGGAGCTGGTCCTGCCGATGACCAAGAAGGCGCTAGCCGCCCAGCTGGGAATGACGCCTGAAACCCTGAGCCGCACCCTTCGAAATCTCCAGGACGAGGGCCACATCCGAGTCCAGGGAACACGGATCGCGCGAACCCCCCATTTCCGGTAGCCGCCGGATTCTCCCCCGAAAAGACTCAGCCCCCTTTCGGGGGCCGAGGTGGGCCGGTAAGCCGGATTCTGTCTTCTCCGTGAGGAGGAGGACGCCATTCCTCTGGGATCCGCATCACTGCGGGCCTCAAGCAACCTACCCGCTGGCTCGATCGGGCCGATCCGTTGCCCCAACAAAGGGGTGCGCCAGCCTATTTGGTCTTGCTCCATGAGGGGTTTACCGTGCCTGTCCTGTTGCCAGTCCAGCGGTGGGCTCTTACCCCGCCGTTTCACCCTTACCTGATCCCCAAAGGGCCATCGGCGGTTTACTTTCTGTTGCACTTTCCGTCGGGTCACCCCGCCCAGGCGTTACCTGGCTCATTGCCCTGTGGAGTCCGGACTTTCCTCTGGCTCGCGCCAGCGGCGCCCTGGCCCACAGCTTGAGTCTATACTGTTTGAACCCTCCGCAACAGCGCGAGAGTGCAGATCCATCGCGTGGGTATCGACTCTGCATACCCGTAGCGAGTACACGACAAAGCCCCCACAGAATTTGTGGGGGCTTTGTTTAGTGATTAACGTCGCGGCGACCTACTTTTCCACCTCTGACCGAGGCAGTATCATCGGCCCTCTGGAGCTTAACGGCCGTGTTCG
>Ga0116170_10002081_pt1 | contig 19742 bp, 19 predicted proteins | sample AD_JPNHW1_MetaG_FD_89797 | JGI IMG/M metagenome (GOLD analysis project Ga0116170, IMG submission 89797) | Active sludge microbial communities of municipal wastewater-treating anaerobic digesters from Japan - AD_JPNHW1_MetaG | ecosystem: Engineered > Bioreactor > Anaerobic > Digestate | place...
ACGAAATCCAATATCGTTATACGCGACAGCCGGATTATAATTGTGACCGGCGATTCCTCTTGCAGATTTTCGGGGCATATTACAGCCAACCATTTGCAGTTATTCTTAATACTGAAGTAATAATAGTTATATGTTATGGGCTTCGTAACAGCAGCATGATGATCAAATCCGGAGACCAGTTCATAGCCGGCCGCTCCGGAGGAGTGGTGGGGGCGGTCGTGCCCTGGAGGGGCGGCTATGCAGGAGTCGCCCCGGCTCACATATTCCATGCGGCAGGTACGCACAGGCTGAGGGTAGGAGGCCTTTTTTGCCAGGTGGCCTACATGCCCAATGATGCTGACCTGGCCTTCTTTCCCATCCTGGGAGCCTGCCGGCCCACGGAGCTTACGCGTCCGAAATTGGGAGAGGCCTGTCTCAGCAACTCCCAGAACAGCATGAAGTGCCGCATCTCGGAGACATCCTGGTCGGTGGCCTATGTGGTGCTGCCTTTGGGCAATCTTCCCGGACCGGGGGATAGCGGCAGCCCACTCATCCAGGAGGGCCGGGTAGTAGGCCTGCTGCTCTCCCTGAACATGCACACCTGCAAGGGCATCGCCATTTCCGCGGAGATGATCACGCGGGAGATTTAGCCCCCTCCAGGCCGCTCCTTCAATTCTGGCTGTAGCTGATCCGGTAGATCACCCCATTCAGGTCGTCGGATACCAGCAGCGACCCGTCGTCTATGGAGAGAACATCCACCGGCCTGCCCCAGACGGTATCATTGGCGGAGCTGTCCAGCCACCCCTCAGCTATAATCTGCTGGCCGACGGCGGTGTTGTTCTTCAGCAAGACCGCCGCCACCCGATAGCCGATGGGCTTATCCCTGTTCCAGGAGCCGTGCTCGGCAATGATGATGCTTCCCTGATACTCCTCAGGCAGCATGCTGCCCGAATAAAATCTCATCCCTAAAGGCGCGACATGCGGCCCCAGCATCCAGGCGGGAGGGACCTTTTGATTGCAGGTATAATTTTCATTTGACCCCAGATCAGGATCAGGGATGCTGCCGGAGTGACAGGTGGGAAATCCGAAGTCCAGGCCGGCGACGGGCGCGTGATTCAATTCGTCTGAGGGAACGTCGTTGCCCAGAAGGTCCCTGCCGTTATCTGTAAACCACATCTCGCTCGTGGCCGGGTCCCAGTCGAAGCCCACGGAGTTTCGCACCCCTTTAGCAAAGACCTCCATGTCGCTACCATCGGGATTCATGCGCACAATGGTGCCGTTCAGCTCGTCGTTGTGCTGGCAGACATTGCAGGCCGCCCCCATGGCTAAGTAGAGCTTTCCATCCGGCCCAAAGCCTATGTACCTCCAGCCGTGCAGAAGATACTGGGGCAGCTCCTTGACTGTGACCGGCTCAAAGGGCTTGCCACCATCCTCAGCCAACCGGGATTCGATGTCTTCAAACCTGATTATGCGGTCGATCTCAGCTACATAGAGAGAGCCGTCCCGGAAGGCAACGCCGTTGGGATTGTTCAGGCCTTCGGCGACCGTAAAGATCTCATTTTCCTCAGCATAATGATTTTGATTTTTGTCAACAATGGCATAAACAGCCAAGCCGTTGGGGGAGTCCAGCGTCTCAAAGGGCAGGCGGGTGCCGACGAAGAGGGTGCCGTTGGGGCTGATGGCCAGCGAGCGGGCGTATGTCAGGTTCTCGGCGTATATCTCGATCTTAAAGCCGGGAGGAAGCCTGACCTTCTCCAAAGGGAGGTCGGAGGCCTCCTCCTCCGCCTGCATCACTTTGAGGGCGACGTCTCCCACGGTTATCTCTGCCGACCTGCTTCCGGCAATGCTGCAATAAGCCGTGGCCTTGAGGACGTCCCCTGCCGTGGCATTGACCGGATAGTCGTAGGTGAATGTCGATCCTGTGGGCTGGCTGGTGTACTCTTTGGTCAGCACCATCTCACCATTCTTCAGGACATCGACCTTGAAGACGTAATGGCCGGATGGATTGGAGACCGTATGAGTGGTCGTCACCTGAAGGCTCTGATTGGCACTGTCATAGTTCAGGCTCACCTGAGATGGTGGATGGGCTTCTGCCGGCAGCAATAAGAGAAGCTGCACCAGTAAAATCAGCAGTATAGCCCCAAACGCCTTTGCCTTGCAGAAGGCCATAGCTTCCGCACCCAATGTCTTAGGTTTATGCATAACTCGGTTCATGTCGTTGACACCTCACAGGCAGCAACAATTCTGCAAATATCTCCATACGTTAGGGATGGATCTTATAAAAAGTTTGTCAAGAAATTCATCAGAGGTTATTTATCTTAATTGTGCCTTCATCCATGAGATGCCTCCTGACGATTGCAGCCTCGAATCCTTTTTTCCGGCAGTCGAAGACCTCTACAGGGGAGCCGATCCGGCTCACGATTTTTCCCATATTTTGAGGGTTTACGGAAATGCCCGGACAATAGGCCGCGCCGAGGGGGCAGAGTTGAAAATTCTGCTTCCCGCAGCTCTGCTGCATGATGTGGGATCGGAGAAGAAGAGCAGAAAGGCAGCCGGAGGGCCGGAGGGGGCGGTCAGGCAGGCAGAGCTATCCGTTCTCAGGAAGATGGGGCTGGATGAGTCAAAGATAGAGCAGGTGCTCTATGCCATAGATGTGCATCGCTATTCCCTGGGAGTTGTCCCCGATACACTGGAGGGCCGGGTGCTCCAAGACGCCGACCGGCTGGACGCCCTGGGCGCCATCGGAATTGCCAGGGTCTTCATGACCGGCGGAACCCTGGGCCGGGAGCTGTACAGCCCGCGAGATCCCTTCTGCCGGGAGAGGGAGCCGGATGACGGCAGATGGAATTTAGACCATTTCTACAGAAAGCTCCTCCGCCTGGAGGCAGGGATGCATACCATGACCGGCAAAAGGCTGGCCGCCAAGAGGACGGCGGTATTGCACAAGTACCTGAGCGACCTGGAAGAGGAGATAGGAATTGGATGAATGAAGCATCAATGGCAGCGGAAAAAGCCGGGATAAGAGAGTGCCCGGAGACAGAGGAGTCGGATTACATCCTTCACCCCGCCGGAGAGATTCGCAACCGAATCAAAAGGCTGCAGAGCCGCATGGCCGATCTGACCGGGGCCATAATCCTGGAATCCATTGATCTGGGATATTTCTCAGGCACCGCCCAGGACGGCTTCCTGTATGTTCCCAGAGACGGCGAGCCGACGCTCATGATCAGAAAGAGCCTGGAGAGGGCGAAAGAGGAGTCTCCCCTCGCCGTGCAGCCCCAGAAGAGCATGAGGACTCTTAAGGATGATTTGCATCTGCCCTGCAGTGCGAAAATCGGCCTGGAGATGGATGTCCTCCCCTGCAATAACTTCCTGCGCCTGAAGAGATCGCTGGGCGAAGACGTGCACCTTCGCGATATTTCGGAGAGCATCAAGCAAATTCGCTCCGTCAAATCCGATTTCGAAGTGGGCCTCATCCGCAGGGCGGCGGGAGGGCTCGACTATGCCATTTCATGCGTCGCCGATCACCTGCAAGAGGGCATGAGAGAGATTGACCTGGCGGTGGCCGTGGAGAATGCTCTGCGGCTATCCGGCCATTCGGGCATGGTCACATTCAGGAGGTTCAACCAGAGCCTTCCCATGGGCCATCTCATGACAGGGGCCGGCGCTGCTCTCCCCAGCTTCGTCTCCTCTCCCACCGGAGGGCGGGGGATGTCTCTCTTTTCACCCCAGGGGCCGGGATGGAGGAGGATCAGGCGGGGCGAGCCGGTGCTGGTGGACTATGCAGGGTCCTTTGCAGGATACCTGGCAGATGAGACCCGCATCTTCTGCCTGGGCCGCCTTCCGGAAAAGCTGGAGAGGGCTCATGAGGCATCTGTACAAATCGAGCAGGCCGCGGCCGGTGAGCTGATGCCCGGCAGGACAGGCAGGCAGATCTTCGATCTATGCCAGGCTGAGGGAGAGAGGCTCGGCTACAGCGACTATCTGGGAGGGCCCCCGGGGAGGAAAGCCGGATTCGTGGGCCACGGCCTGGGACTGCAAATCGACGAATACCCCGTTTTGGGGCCGTTGGACCACGAGATCATTGCGGGCATGACTGTTGCCCTCGAGCCCAAGATGATCTATCCGGGCCTGGGCGTTGTGGGAATCGAAGACACCTATTTGGTAGTAGCCAGCGGGGCGGAGAGGCTGACCCTCCTGCCCCAGCAGATCTGGCGGGTGTAGGTATCAATCATGTCCGAAGGAAATAGGCCCAATATCTCCGAAAATCAAAAGCGGGCCGTTGGTCGAAGTGGTACAATCGTCAAGCAGCTCAGCGCCCATGAATGCCGCCGCATCCTGGAGCAGCTATCCGGCAGGATGGTGAGCGGCAAGGAGGCTGAACCCGATTCCTGGAATGAGAGATGCCTGGTGATACTGGACGTGAGAACCCCCAGAGAGTTTCTGTCCGGCCATTTGAATGGTGCAATCAACCTGGATTTCCGGTCTCCTTCCTTTCGTGACCAGATCTCCAGCCTGGACCGACATGCAAATTACCTGCTCTACTGCCGCACCGGCGTAAGGTCAGGACGGGCTATTGAGCTCATGGTATCGCTGGGATTTTCGGAATTGTATAATTTAACCAAAGGCATAGAAGAGTGGCTGAAAGAGGGCTTCGAAGTGAAGAAATGAGTGGCCGGTTCTCAGCCGGCCAGTCCCAGGACATGGAGCAGAAGGCAGATAATCAGCCACTCACCGTCTATAAAGAACTCCACCACAGCAGGCCGGCTGGACTCGGAAAAGCCGAGTACGAATATGTACTCGATAAAAATCAGCAGGGAATAGATGAGGAATATACTTCCCTGGACCAGGATAAGCAGAGGCAAGAGTGTGCAGTTTAATGCCAGCAGAATACGTCGCGTCTTTTTCGCTCCCAGGATCACAGGTATGGTCTGAACTCCGCTCTCCCGGTCGCCGTTGATGTCCTTTACATCGCATAGTGTAGAGTTGATAAAATCTTTGACGAGCATCAGATAAATGACCGATGCCGTGGGCAGTATGACACATTTGTCCGGCCCGAAATCCGAAGTGAAGACGGGCATCAGAGTGCATCCCAGCGCCCAGGAGAGGCCGACGACGATATTCTTGGCAAAAGGGATGTCTTTGAGCCTGGGAAGTGCGGGATGAAGCCTGATGCTGTAGACGCAATTAGCGATAAATGGTAGGAAGAGAATGGACAGCGCAGTCCATTCAATTGAATATACTATCAGAACAGACAAAATGAGCGTATAGATGGTGAGAAACAAAATTATCTCCTTTTTTCCTTCCAAAAAATCTATCCTATCCGGCCGATTTATGGCATCCTCCTCGATATCCGTCAGCTTATTGGCACTGTACATAGAAAATGTTATAAGAAAAGCGGCGGTGCAGATGCCGTAATTGGGGGACAGATCCAACAGAATATATCCGCCCAGGGTCTGGAAGAATGCCGTCAATGCAATCAGTAGAGAGCTTATTGTTAGCAAATTGAGGATACGCTTAACTCCAGGCAAGAACATATCATAAAATGCATCCGATATGGACAATTTCATCGTTTTCTGAAAATATATAATTTTAAACATCATATCCATTCACCACTAACTATTTATTTAATAGTTTTAAATATATATTTCAAGTAAGAAACTAACTTACTTAGCTAAGGATATGTATGTTTATACTTATGAAATATCATGCATATAAAATTAGAAATATGTATTAGTATTTAAAGTACTTATTTTTAGTTCTTATTGATTATAGGTGCCCGACGCCATCATGCGATGGAAGGCAAAATGCCGACTGAGAGAAACCGATAAAAAAAACCAAAGATAAATAGATAAAGGACACTCACCGAACAGATTGTAAATATGCCATCCGTTCTTTAGACCTCATTCAATTGCCGGGCCTGTGATCTGTAATGGCTGTAAAGCATCTTTCCCCATTCAATGGACTTCTCTCCTGTGTAGATCAGATCCATGCCCAGATCGTAACTGCCGTCAAGCCTGTATAGCCCCAAATTAAGAAATGCCTCCGTCACGGTGAAGGCTATCTTTACATCACCTTCTATGTAAAAAAGCTTGAAGTTCTCCCTTTTCAAAAATTCGTTGAACGTCTCCCTGCCGTGTTCGGATATGATTGCGTTGAGGACGGGATTTGTGAGAATCAATTCCACTTTGGAGCCGTTATTTACGGCCATAAAGATCATCTGGCCATAGCCTGTGACTACAACAGGGGATACGCCCAGGATTTCCTTGGATTGAATGACATTTTCTATAAAATATTCCAGAGATTTCAGCGGCGTCTCCGGGGAGTCTCTTATCATCTCCCCCTGGCCCAGCATTCCTATTCTCTTCTGCAGCTCAACAGGAATGGCATTCATGTCATGGGACAGCCAGAAGCCGCTATGCTCGTTAATGGTGACAATGGTATTTACCAGGTCGTCTAATATGAGGGCCTGGACCCGGCCGATGCTGGTGAGGATATATTCCAGGCGCTTTTTTTCTACCAATCGGCTGTCCATCAGGCTTTTTACGGAGTGCAGAATGGTGGAGGCCCGGGTGTTCATGATCCGTTCCAGATCTCCCACGGTCTTGCCCCCATCGAGAAGGGTGAGCATGACCTTCGTCCTTATTGAAGAACGGGTAAATGACTTGAGATCCGGTTCAGCCAGATCGTACTTATCACCCGTAGATTGCATAGGGCGCATAGACAAGAAATAACTATTAAAACTTACCCATTAATTGCCTCTCCGGCAGAGGAAGATATGCCGGACAAGGCTTCGGTGCACGCGGTCCGTATGGGACTGCAATATATCAAAGCCGGCGGCATAAAGCAGGCTCTCTATTGGCCGGTCGGCAACTATGGCCATGCGACAGCCGGGCTTGAGAACCCTGTGCAGTTCACTCAAACTTTCTTGCAAAAGAAGCTCTTTTGACAAGGCAAGAATTTTTGCTGATCGGCCATAGGGTGTGTCCAGGACGGCGGCATCAATTGATGAGTTATGCAGGGGCAGGCGTTTGGCGTCCCCCAATAATAAAGAGCAGTCAACCCCCGACAGATTGCATAGTGCTCCCTTCACTAAATTAGGCTGAACTTCGACGCCGCAGCCATGAACACCAATCAGGCAGGCCTCAATGAGTATGCCGCAGGTCCCGGCAAAGGGGTCGAGCATTATTTCCCCTGCGCGAACCTGGGTGAGGTTGACCAGGGCGCGAGCCATACGCGGCATGAGGACGCCGGGGTGAAAGAAGGGCTTGAGGTGAGGCCGGCGCGCCTCGAAAGAGCTTCTGTCGGCCCGAGCAGCCTCCCGACCGATAACGATCTTTCCGCCGGTTATGACCGCCCGCAGCACAACCTCCGGCCGGGAGAGGTCCGCCCGAAAGCCCCTGCGAAAAAGGATTCGTCCGATCTCTTTTTCTACCACATCCCCTCCGGGGGCGGAGTTCTTGATGCGCCGGGCCCTCACCAGGTAGCTTTTGGCCGGCAGGTCCAGCGCTTCCGCCGCACCGGCGAGGGCTGTCAGATCGGCCTCGCATATCTCCATGACCTCGATGATGCGGTGGGTCATGGCCAGACGGCTGCCCAGGATCTCAACATCCAGCCCCTCCGCCTCAACTATCAGGCACTGGTCGAAAGAGGAGACCGCCGAAAAGCTGGTGGAGAATGCCTCCCCCAGTGCTATTGCCTCGCTTTGGGGGAGGGTCTCGTGCTCTCCCGACAGCTCGAAGGCATACCTCTTCATTGCCGGCCCCTCAAGCCGATGCCGGCCAGCTCTTGAGGCCGGACCTGCCCGTCCTCAAGCAAGATAGCTGTTCACATCCCGGTAATTGAACTTCTTGGAGGCCAGGACATTTTCCAGGAAGTTGAATAGGGCTCTTCTCACATCGTCGGAGAGCAGAGGATACCAGGTGGGGCTGGCCACCACTGTCGCCCGGAAGGCAAAGAAGGGGGCGATGACCTCCAGCAGTTCGTCGTCTCCCGTTTTATCCAGGTAATTCTCAAAGAACAGCTCGAAGAGGTCCTTCAGGTCCCCGGTCAGGCGCAGGCTCTTTTGCACAGAATAGAATATGTAATTCATGGCCAGAGCAGTGATATCGTCGGCCGCCTCGCCCCACTCTCCCCGGCTTCTATCCAGAACCGAGAAGTCGGTACCCTCCCGGAACATGATATTCCAGGGGTGGAAGTCGCCATGCACCTGGCAAAGCCTGCTGGCTTTCTCACGCAGCATCCAGCGCCATTCCACACAGACCTTCTCGATCTCCTGCAATTCTCCTCTGTCCAGGAAGCTGGGATTGTCCGGATAGTCGTCCAGGATGCCAAAGATGCATTCGCCGTCGCCCACCGTCTCCCTGATCTTGCGCAGGTAGAGGGGCGGGCAGTCGTTCTTGACGGCATGGACCTCCGCCAGGTAATCGGAGAGGGCAATGGTGCGGTCGTAGTCCAGGTCTGTAGCGCCGCTCTCCTTGACCCTCTCCAGGTCGAAGAAGTACTCCTTTCCCTCTATCTTTTCCATGAGCAGGAAATACTCCCTGGCGGCTCCGGCGCTGACCAGCTTGCCTTTATCTGTGAAGTAGCCGACGTCTAAGGAGGGGACGTGTTTCGGCAGAGAGGAGAATGCTGAGTTCTGCCAGATCATAATCCTCGCCCGGTCGGAGAAGTGGTCGTGGCCGAAGCCGCGCTGCACCCGCATGGTGGAGAGGACGGCGGAGCCCCTCTTGCCCTTGACTTCAAACTCCACCAGCAGGGGCGAGCCGTATCCGAATCCTTTGACGTCCTCTGATGTGGGTATGGTCTCGCCCATCTGGCGGGTACAGAGGAGCTTCAGATCCCGCCCGTAAACGCTCTTCAGATATGATTCCAGGTTGCCTTTGAGCAGATCCAAGGCCGGTCACCCCTTCAGGTTCCCATCTGCCAGCTATGCAGGTACTTCTCCTGCTCCGCTGTGAGCTTCTCTGTCTCCAGGCCCATCGAGGCCAGCTTCAGCTCCGCCACCCTGCGGTCGATCTCCACCGGGACGGCGTAGACCTTCTTGTCCAGCCGGCTGCCGTGCTCGACAATGTAGCGCACGGCCAGGGCCTGGTTGGCGAAGGACATGTCCATGACCTCCGGAGGATGGCCGTAGGCGGCGGCGAGGTTGATCAGCCGGCCTTCGGCCAGCAGATAGAGCCTGCGTCCGTCCTGGAGCCTATACTCGGCCACGTTGTTCTGAACATCGCTCTTCTGCACTGCCATCTTCTCAAGAGCGGGGATGTCGATCTCCACATTGAAGTGGCCGGAGTTGGCTAAGATGGCCTGATCCTTCATCAGGGCAAAGTGCTCCGCCCGGAGGACGTTGATGTCTCCCGTGAGGGTGACGAAGAGGTCTCCAAGGGGGGCGGCTTTATGCATGGGCAGCACCCGATAGCCGTCCATGGCCGCTTCCAGCGCCTTTCTCGGCTCGACCTCGACCACAATTACATTGGCCCCCAGGCCCTTGGCGCGCATGGCAAATCCCCGCCCGCACCAGCCGTAGCCGCCCACCACCACGGTCTTGCCGGCGAAGAGGAAGTTGGTGGCCTGCATGATGCCGTGCAGGGTGCTCTGGCCGGTGCCGTAGCGGTTGTCGAACATCATCTTGGTCTCGGCATCGTTCACGGCGATGACCGGATAGAGCAGGGCTTTGTCCTCGGCCATGGCCCGCAGCCGGACCACGCCGGTGGTGGTCTCCTCGCAGCCTCCGAACATCTGGGCGGCCAGCTCCGGCTGCTCTTTGTGGATGATGGCGATGGTATCGGCCCCGTCGTCCAGGCTGACGTTGGGCTTCAGATCCAGGGCCTTTTTGATGCAGTCGTAGTACTCCTGCTCGTTTTCGCCCCGGAAGGCGTAGACGTGCAGGCCCCGAGCGGCCAAGGCCGCAGCCACTTCATCCTGAGTGGAGAGGGGATTGGAGCCGGTGACGGCAACATCTGCTCCGCCGGCGACGAGGGTGGTGATGAGATTGGCGGTCTCCACAGTCACATGCAGGCAGGCGACGATGCGCGCCCCCTTCAGGGGCTTATCCTTCTCAAATTCCTGCTTGATCTTCTCCAAAACGGGCATGTGCCTTCGAGCCCATTCGATGCGCTTTTCTCCCTCCCCGGCCAGGCCGGGATCCTTGACTACGCTCTTGTGCAGATTAATCACCTGGAAATTTGCTCAATTGACCTGTGAATGGAGACCATTTGCAGATACTTAAATGCAACCCCGTCGCGTCCTTGAGCTGTCGAGGCTTCCAGGGAAGGCAAGATGCCGCCCCGTGGGAGCCCTAGGCCATCAATGGAGCAGCCTGCTCTGGCTGCATGCTCTTTTCCACAGTGACATGAAGCGCCTGGCGCATCTCTTCCTTTTGCGCATCTTCAAAGCTGCCGTTCTCCAGGAGGTCCTCCATCATGCCGCTGAGGATGTCGTCCATGACCTCCATCTTGAAGCAGAGCCTCTGCCGCTGGCTGAAGTAGGAGGAAAGCTGCATTTGCAGGACGGGGCTGGCCGCGGCCTGATCGCCGCAGGCCAGAGAGGAGAGCTGCTCGTCCGTCTTTCGGGCCGAGTCCTTGATCCTGTTGTAGAGGGAAAACCAGTTCATTATGGCGGCGGAGTCGAGCCTGGAGAGGCGGGGCATCATGCGGCCAAACCTCTGGGTGAGCTTGATCAGCTCCTCATTGGCAAAGCGAATGGCATCCTGATGGCGGGCGAGGTCGGAGGCATACCTGGCGAATTCGGGATTCTTGGACATTTTCATCACCTTGTGATCGGATAGCTCTACTTGTGAGGCAGGAGAAGATAAGCTGTAGCCGCGCGGAGCGAAAGTATTGCCGAAAGCACCGTCAAAGATAAGCACATAAACGAAAGGGATTAAGGATTAAAGATGACGAGCGAGGGCGAGCAGATATCCCAGGTGCGCCGCCTCTGCCACATGCTGTGCAACGCCTCCTGCGTGCAGGCCAAGCGGCGGGGCGACCACGAGGCGCTTATTGAGCAGCACCTGCCGAGGCGGCCTCACTGGTCCGTCGCCCGGAGGGAGGAGCAAGTGCAGAGAATCGACCGGGGCGAGGCGGAGCCCTTCGACATCTCCCTGCCGCTGCCGGCAAAGGACGGGCAGGAGGGATCCGATACCGGCGTAGCCCTCTTCTGGGAGCGCTTTCGCTGTCAGGAGTGCGGACGCTGCTGCTATACTCCCGGTGCCGGCCTGTTTTTGGAGAAGGAGGACTATGAGAGGATAGCCGAACGCATAGGAAAGAAGAGGCTAAACGCCCTCTGCCGCCGCGACAAAGCCCAATCCGCCTGGATTGTTAAGCAGCCCTGTCCCTTTTACGACCGTGAAAGGAAGGGGTGCACCATCTACGACATCCGCCCCCAGACCTGCACCAAGTATCCCCTCCACCCGCCGCTGCCGGAGCTGCCCTACAACCTGGCGGTGGATGCCTTCTGCCCTGCCGCCCGCGAATTTGTCAAGGAGACGCTGGGCTGGTGGATCATCTGCGAGAGCAACTGGGCCAGGCTGCTGGCAAGGATGGGGGATGGGAAGGCTTGAATCATAATGGAGAAAATGAGGATCGTTTCTATTTCCTTTCATCCGTCTCTGTGCGTACTCCGTGTCCTCTGTGACTCTGTGGTGAAAACGTCGTTAACCCCGGGCTGTTCTCAGAGCATACTTTTCTGGATCATGTAGTCGATTATCTCTGCGAAGCCCTCTCCGTACTCAGCATGGGCCACGTAGTCGGAGATTCCCTTCAGCTCCGGGCCGGCGTTGCCCACGCTGGCTTTAAATCCGGCCAGCCGGAACATGGGCAGGTCGCTTATGCTGTCGCCGATGGCGGCAAACCGGGACGGCTCAATGGCCATGTGCCCGGCGATGCGCAGCAGGCCCGTGCCCTTGTCCACCCGACGGTCCTTGATGTGCACTGCGTAGGTGGTGTCGATCAACTCCACGGGCAGAGCCATCTCCTCCAGGCGGCTGCTGGCAGCCTTCAGGTCGAAGTTTCTCTCCAGGGCGATGTCGGTGAATCTGTAGCGGGAGGAGCTGAACTTGTTCAGGGGAAACTCAAGGGATAGCCGGCGGAAAGCCTCTTCGCAGAGGGACAGGTCGGCCAGGATCTGCATCTCTCCCTCGGACAGGGAGATCACCCCGCCGTTTTCGGATATGAAGGTCGGGGGGGTGCCGAGCAGCACCGAGGTCGTCCTGGTGAAGCAGTGGGTGTTGCCTGTGGCCAGGATCACGGGCACGCCTCTGCTGCGCAGCAGGCCCAGGGCGGTAAGGGCGGAGGCGGATAAAACTCGATCTCTGTCGCTCAGGGTGCCGTCGATATCCACCGCCAGGGCACGGATTGGCGGCCTGCGCTGCTCCTTGATTTCTTTCATTTGTTCGGACAGAAATATGCCTCCCGATGGGCGGAGTCTGCCCACAGGCCATGAAAAAGCTTTCGCAGGCAGAGATATAATCATGAACAATTATATTCTTCCTATGCCTCTGCCCTCGCCGCCACGTACCATGCCTCTCGCCGCCTTGATGGCTTTGATGCTATTGCTCACTCCCATTCTGCTGATCTCGCCGGCTGCCTCTGCACCCATAAAGGCGGTCAGGAGCCTCCAAGAAATGGGCAGCATTGCCCTCTCCTCCGCCCCGGCCGGAGCCAGCCGGCTTTCCGTGGCCTATCCCTGCTGGATGGAGGGATTTGTGAAGGACCTACTGACGGGAGCGCCGCTCAAAGGGGCGGAGGTAACCTGCATCAGGGAAGACGGAGAGGAGAGGGACCGATGGACTGCCGCCACCTCCTCCTCCGGGCGATTCCGCCTGGAGCTGCCCGAGGGCAGCTACTCCTGGATCGCCACCCATTCCGCCCACATCATGAAGAGCCAGTCCGAGCCCATCCGGCTTAAAGCGCCGTACACAAAGCGGGTGCGGGGCGCGGGGGGGATTTTGCGGGAGGTCACCATCAGCAGCGAGAGGTCCAGGACAGTGAACATCAGCCTCTCCGCCCGGCCCTCTGTCGTCCTGCTGGCCACCACGTCGCTTCTCAGCAGCACTGCCGAGCTGGAGGAGGCGGTGGGCCGCTATTCGGAGGTGATCAGCCGCCGGGAGGGGCTGTCCGCCAGCTTCGTGGTGCTCGACTCGGAGGAGTGCCTGGAAAGTTTCGGCCTGCGGGTGGACGATCCCGCCAACTGGCTGGAGATTCGGAATGTCCTGGCAGCCATATCGGAGCACACAGGCCCGTGCTACATCATACTGCTGGGCGGGCCGGATGTGGTCCCCATGCCGGAGATGGTGAGCATGGGCACAGGCTTCTGGTACCTGCCCTCGGACGGCTGGTACATCGACTTTGACGGCGACGGGGTGGTGGATGAGGGATTTTCCATCAGCCGAATGGCGGACGTCTCAGTCCAGTCTTCTGCCGTTGCAGCGGCCCTCTCCACCGCTGCGGATGTGCACCAGGCAGGGGGCTTTGGCATCTATCCTGAGACGCGCCTGTCCACGCAGTGCTGGTATCCTGAGCCGGTGGGTCTGGGGGAGGCCTGCCGGGAGGGGGACGCCATCTGCGGGAGCTGCTATGCCACGCCGCCCTACGGGATCTGCGATGAGTGCGACCGAAAGGAGGAGCTATTCCGGAGGCTATCGGAGAGCGACTACATATTCTTCATGGGCCACGGCAGCCCCCAGTCATTCGCCACCAATGACATGATCCCCAAATTCAATCTGGACAACCTCTCCGAGGTGGACCTTAGCAGTAACCACCCCGTCATCTTAGCATACGTCTCCTGCGATACGGCTCAGCTCCGATCCGACCGGCCGACATTCGCCACGGAGCTTCTCCGCGCCGGGGCGGTGGCCTATGTAGGCCGGACCCAGGAAGAGGGGACGCCGGCCGTCTTCACGGAGAGCTTTGAGATCTATTTGAAGGGAAAAAGCCCCTCGGGCAGCTACCGGATCGGCGACGCCTTAAGCGAGCTGCTCCGCCAGTCGGTCCTGGTCAATGGGGCAGTTGACAAGAGGGCTGCATTGCAAGTGTGCATGTACGGCGATCCGACTCTGAAGAAAAGCGACAATGAGCTTTATATCCTGCCGGCCATGACCAGCATAGCCAATTTAAGTGTATCTGGATCGAGAAGGTGATGAAAATAGCGCTCATGGGAAAGAAGGCCAAGCCGGAGTCTCCGGAGGAGATGGCCCTGGTGCACCACGCATTGGAGAACCCCATCAGGAGGAAGATGATGATCCTCATGAACCAGGGGACGCTCACTGTTGCCGAGATCGCCGCCGCCGTGGGGCCGAGGATGCTGGACTACCACCTCAATCGCCTGGAGCTGGCCGGGCTGATCGAGATGGAGGGAGAGAAGATCCTGCTCACCGAGGCGGGGGTGGCCTACGGAGGGCTGGTGAAGCTGGAGAAGGAGATGGGCGGAGCGGACAAGATCTGAAATTAGGTGCAAAGCCTCGCTCTTCGCTATTTTCTATGGGCCATTGACTATAACCAGCGGCTGACGGCGTTTTTCACCACAGAGACACAGAGGGCACAGAGAACGCACAGAGACGAAATAATAGCCAGACAATCCAAAGAAAGACGCACAGAATGGCGAATTGACAAACAAAGTCTACCGCCATTTTGAATTCTGTTTTGCACGGCAGACGCTATCCGTGGTCGATCCCGATGATCCGCAAGCTGCAAAAAGCATCTGACGCCTTGCCGGCAGCGATCCGGCTCTCCGGGTGCCATAGCTCGATGGGCATTCTTCCAGGCGGAATAATTCGAGGATTCAGCCCCCCAGCGGCAAGAAAACGTTCGCGCGGGTCGTTTTTTCCTGAGATCGGCATGATCGGGCGGAGGCAAAGGGGGAGACCGGTTTGCCTATGGAATAATATGTTAATTATAAAATTTGCGGACTGGATAGCTCCTGTTCGCGCCGTTCGTAGGGGTGCTGCCCGATCGTGTGGACGGCAGTGAAAGGAAAAGAGAATCCTCTGATGCCATAGCCGATATATTTAATCCTAAAGAAAATTAGAACAATGAAACTATTCCTGTTTCCAATCCCAAAATCCTTACATACTCAGCGAGTAATTATTGAGCTAAGAGGATATTGAGATGATGGAGATTGGCGAAGAGGATAAGAAGCTCATTGAGCGGCTTGCTCCAATGATTGAGGATAGCTTGAGGTACAAAATCGTACGCAGTCTAATCGATGCCCTCGAGGAGACATCTTATCCGCCGGAAGAGATGATACGAGAGGATTTTATTGAAGAGATTAAAGAAGCAGAGAAGGAGATTAAAGAGGGAAAAAGCAATAGATACAGCATAGAATCGTTTAAAGAGAAATTCTCAGCATAGTCGATTTATTGGGACGAAACATGCAAGCACCTTATGATATCGAAATCGGAGAAAAGCTGCATAAGAAGATCAAAAAATTGGAAAACAGAGATAGCCAATATTATAGTTCAATTATTAATAAAATTACTCAAATAGCAGAAACACCACATTTGGGAAAACCACTTCGAGGTATCCTCAAAGGAAAGAGAAGAGTGCATATTGGTCCATTCGTCTTGATCTACGAAATCAAAGAAAATGAGCACGTCGTAACCTTCATTGAATTGGCGCATCATGATGATGCCTATAAATATTGATCCAATTCAACTCCATCTCAATCATTTAGCTCCTCGCTATTTTGTGTGGCCATCCTCAGTGCTTTAATTTGTTAGCTCATCTCTGTGCCTCTGTGGTTTTGTTCAGTAGCAATAGGATTAATTGTCGACCCGGACAACCACAGAGGCGAGAGAGACACCGAGACAAAGAAAAAAAATATGTTCAGATGATCCCGAGCCGCTCTAGTTCAGGCCAGCACCGCCCATGCCGGGTGGAATGCCGCTCAGGTCGCCGCCGGGGCCGATCTTATCCTTGTACTGCCGGACGTCCACGAACCTAGACTTGGAGTTGTCCGTTACAATGATTTCTCCTGTTATTCCCGAGTTTGTCTTTGAATAGTAATCGTAGGTTCCAGCTTTCGAGAAAGTATATTGATACTGTCCATTTGGTGCAATTTTCCCAGAATCAAACTCGCCATTTGAGGCAGCAACTTGTTGGTCGTTGGAGCCACTGTTTATCCATGTTACTGTGGTCCCTGCAGCAATCGTCATGGCATTTGGCTGGAGGGATGATTCAGTTATTACGATGGAATTTGGGATTGATGCTGCATTCGAGTTTTCCATTTGCGGCGTAGCGGCTACTGTATCCTTAATTACCACAGGCGTGTAGCTGGCGGTGTCCGGGCTGACCCACATGGCCATGAATGCGCCGGAGCCCACCTTCTTTCCCCCGCTGATCTGGGTCCAGTTGCCGGTGATGGTGTCGCTGGCATAGGTGCCGGTCATCTTGGTGGTGAATAGCTCCGTGCCCTTCTGGGCGGTCATGGTCAGCTCCACTTTATCCCCGGCAAGCGAGCCGATTACTTCGGCATTCCAGGCCGTGCCGGAATCGGGCTCATATTTTGCCTGGCCGAAGAGGTCTGAGCCTTCCTGGTTGATGAGCATGGTCACGGGACCGGCTTCAATATTGGAAAAGGACCATATGTAGTTGAGATTAAGGGCACCCTGCCCAGGCGCGCCGGTCTCATTTGACTGGGACGCATTTGCCGGGGCAACTGGAGCACCCCCGGTCTCATTGCCGCCCTGCCCCAGGGACAGGCCGGTAAACATAAGGAATGCAAGCACAAGCAGCATGGAAAGGATGGTGTTTTTCTTATTCAAATTCAAGCCTCCGATATCTCCACTTTTAAGCGATAGGCTTTTCGTCATTTGCCTACAACAGCCCTCTGTCTTACCTTCTACTAAATAAGCTTTTCATCCCAGGCCCATCAATGGAATTTGTTGGCCAATCCCATGAATTAATAAATATGCAGTCTCATCAGGCTATGCAGGTGAAATTTGCTTGAAGGCCGGACGGCTCCTCGTCAAGATCAACCGCCTCTCTGCGTGGCTGCTGCTCATATTCATGATCATATTCATCGTATCCGGATATGCCTGGTGGAACAGGACGCTCCTGCCCCTGCGCACAGCCGTTTACATGCATACCGAGCTTGACCTCTACCTGCTCTTCTTCTTCCTGGTTCATACCCTCACCAGCATCAGATTCACCCTGGCCCGCTGGAGGGTGGGCCACAGGCAAGCAGTGGATCTGCTGCTGGTGGCCGCAGGATTGCTCTCCTTTTGGTTTGTGCTCAGCATTCGCTAGATGGCGGTGCTGGATAAGGTGGTTTTAGAACCGGCGGAACCGCAAAGTTTATCTAACCTGTTGTTACTAACTTGAAGTTCAACGAATGATCATGAGTGATGATATTGGATCCGGTTGAGCTCTTAGATATCCTGGGAAATGAAAACAGGAGGCGCATACTGCAGCTCCTCTCTTTTCGGCCCTTCTACTTCAACGAGATGGCGAAACGGCTGGACGTGGGGCCCAAGGCGGTCATCGACCACCTGGAGATGCTGGAGAGGGCAGGTCTCGTGGAATGCTACCAGGACCGGGGACGGAGGAAATACTTCCGCATAGCCAGAAAGACGGTGCTGGAGGTGGCAGTCTCCCCCCACTCCTACGGCGTGCGGGCCTACCTCTGCGAGGACATGCCCAGAAGCGCCGGCGATCAGGACCTAGACCGAAACCATGACCAGGACAGGAACCGCGAACCGGAGCTGGAGCCGATCAGAGATGAGCTGATGGCCCTCAAGGGTGAGCTGACGGCCCTGAAAGAAAAGAAACGGGAGCTGCGGGCCCTACTGGAACAGGTTGATTCCGAGGAGATGACCGTCAAGCAGAAGGCCTGCCAGACGGTGAGAAGCCATGCCCATAACCAGCTTGAAGAGGAGATTTTGGCGGCCCTTCTCTCCGGTGACGCAGAGGGTCCGGACCTGGCTCTCCGGCTGGAGGTTCCACAGATTCTGGTAGAGGACCGGCTGCGCCGGCTGGAAGAGCGCGGAGCGGTGCATTTAAGCGGCCGGCAATGGAGCCTTGGTTGATATGAGCTCAAACACGGGATCTGATCCGAACACGATGAGCCCGGAAAAAGAACCGGGCAGAGACGAAGTTTTGCAGCTTCGGGTTGCCGAAGCCTACCACAAGGATGCCGGCAAGGGGGTGGCCCGCATCGGAGCGGCGGCCATGTCCTCCCTCAATCTGGAGAATGGCGGCGTGGTGGCCATCTCCGCCAAGGATAAGATATTTGCCATAGCCTGGCCGGGCAACCCCGAAGACCCCGGCGACTACATCCGCATCGACGGAAACACCCGGGCCAACCTGGGCGCGGGCATAGACAGCAAGGTCTCCGTCACCCGGGCCGAAGCCAGGCCGGCGAGGAAGATCGTGGTCGCCCCCAACCGCCAGATCAGGCTGATGGGCGGATCGCAGTACCTGCTGCGCATGCTCGAAGGTAGAGCAGTGGTCAAAGGGGAGATGCTACGGGTGGAGATGATCAACAGCAGCCTCAATCTAGCCGTGATCAGCACCTACCCCTCCGGCCCGGTGCTGGTGACCAATGAGACCATCATCAGCATCACCCGCGAAACCCTGGAGGAGCTGGCCCTCCAGGCAAGAGACATCTCCTACGAAGACATCGGCGGCCTGACACGGGAAATCAGAGACATCCGGGAGATGATCGAGGTCCCCCTGCGCCACCCGGAGCTATTCTCCCGTTTGGGCATCAATCCTCCCCGCGGCGTCCTCCTGCATGGCCCGCCGGGCACGGGAAAGACCCTCATCGCCCGGGCCGTGGCCAGCGAAACCGATGCCAACTTCGTCTCCATCTCCGGCCCGGAGATAGTATCCAAGTTCTACGGTGAGAGCGAAGAGCGGCTGCGCCATATCTTCGAGGAGGCGGCCAAGGCAGCCCCCTCCATCATATTCATAGACGAGATCGACTCCATCGCCCCCAAACGCGAAGAGGTATCCGGCGACATGGAACGCCGGGTGGTGGCTCAACTCTTAGCCCTCATGGACGGCCTCTCCACGAGAGGTGAGGTGGTGGTGATAGGCGCCACCAACCGACCCAATGCCCTGGACCCGGCCCTGCGCCGGGGCGGCAGGTTCGACCGGGAGGTTGAGATCGGCATCCCCAGCAAGACAGGCCGGCTGGAGATACTCTATGTCCACACCCGAGGGATGCCACTAGACGAGTCGCTGGACCTGATGGAGATCGCCGATGCCACCCACGGCTTCGTGGGGGCGGACCTCTATGCCCTCTGCAAAGAGGCCGCCATGCGCACCCTGGAGAGGGCGCTGCCCGACCTGGATGTAAAAGAGGACATTCCGGCTGACGTGGTACAGAGCCTGCGGGTGACGAGAGATGACTTCTACCAGGCTCTAAAGAAGATCGAGCCGTCCGCCATGAGGGAGGTATTCGTGGAGGTGGCCGAGGTCCACTGGGATGAGGTGGGCGGTCTGGAAGAGGCCAAACAGTCCCTGATCGAAGCCGTGAAATGGCCGTTGCTCTATCCAGAGGCCTTCACCGCCGTGGGGGTGCGCCCTCCCCGGGGCATATTGCTCTACGGCCTGCCGGGCACGGGCAAGACCCTGCTCGTCCGGGCCCTGGCCACGGAGAGCAATGTCAACTTCATCAGCATAAAAGGCCCGGAGCTGCTCAGCAAATGGGTGGGCGAGTCGGAGAGGGCGGTGCGAGAGGTCTTCAGAAAAGCCCGCCAGGCGGCACCAGCCCTGGTGTTCTTCGATGAGATCGACTCCATAGTTCCGGGGCGGGGCAGCGGCTCG
>Ga0116170_10002082_pt1 | contig 19724 bp, 12 predicted proteins | sample AD_JPNHW1_MetaG_FD_89797 | JGI IMG/M metagenome (GOLD analysis project Ga0116170, IMG submission 89797) | Active sludge microbial communities of municipal wastewater-treating anaerobic digesters from Japan - AD_JPNHW1_MetaG | ecosystem: Engineered > Bioreactor > Anaerobic > Digestate | place...
CCGCCGGGGCCTGCTGCCCGACTTTCTCCTGCCCGTGTACTTTGTGCTCATCCATTCGCTGTTTTCGGTGGAGAGCCGTTATTTGCAGCCCATGGCCTGCCTGGCGGCGCCGCTGGCTGCGGCGGTTCTTTTCCCGCGGCCGCCGGATGGCGACGCCGGGGGCGGCGCTTTTCACGCCAAAGCCGTCCGCGCTCTGTTCCTGCTCTCTTTCTGCGCCGTGCTGGCGGTGGAGGCGCTGATAATAGCCTACCCTTTAAGGGCCGGGGGCGCTTTCAGCCCCGGCTCGCTGCAGCGCGCCCTCGGGCAGTTCCCGGACGACAGGGTGCTGCAGGAACTGCGTTGCGACGAGCATCTGGCGGCCGGGGATTACGCTGGCTATTATGTCTGCCTCGACGGCTACAGCCGGAAGTTCGGGGATGCCGCTGCGGGCTATTTCCTCAGGGTCCGCGTCTCCGGCCGGCCTGCCGCTTTGCCGCTGCCCGGCGGACGCGACGCCCAGTCGTACAGTATCGTGAGGATGCTGCGGGAGTTCCAGCTGGGCGACAGCCGGGCCGCCCTGGTCTCCTTCGGCCAGGCTTACGCTCTTTACGAGGCCGAGAACGATACGGGGCGCGGGGCGCCGTATGAAAAAGATAAGGAGATAGAGCGGGTCATTAAACAGGACTCAAACAGTTTTTGGGACAGGTACGTCTACGAGGCCCTGCTGAAATGGCCTCCGGGGGAGATCGCCCGGATACTTTCGGAGGTTGAAAAACACAAGGGCCTGACCGCGAGGCTGGGGCTTCTTAAATACGCGGCGGGCGGGCCGTGCAATTCCGGCGGCCTGGTCTCCTGCCTGTCGGGAAGCGACGGGATCTTTGAGGCGCTGGTCAGTGAGAGCCTGCTGCGGCGCGCCGCCGGCCTGGCCCTTCTCCCGGCCAGGGCCGGGGAGAGCCGCCCGGCGGCGGCCGCCTATTTCCGGGCGCTGTCAGCCCGCTCTCCAAAAGTTCCGGAGTACCTGCTGTTCGGGAACGGGATCGCCGAGGCGGAGCTGTATAAAATGCTGGAGCTGCGCGGCGCGCGGCAGCCGGGCCCGGCGGCGGACAGGGTCCGGGAAGCGCTGCGCCTGCGTAAAAGGCCCGTGTATTACGCCCTTGCAGCGCTCTATGCTCCGGACAACGGCGGGGCGGAGCTGCGGGCCAGCCTGGACGGGCTTGAACGGGAACTCGCCGCGGACCTCCCCATGCTCCGTTCCCTTTACGCGGCCGAGTCGGCGGCGGGCAATGCCGCGCCGGCGCGCCGTCTCGCCCTCCTGGCGGAACGGCTTTCCGCGCCGGAAGAGAAAAAGAAAAAAGAAGGAATTGAAAAGTCGCGGCGGCTGGCGGATGCCGCGGTCGAGAAAATGCGCTCCGGGGCTTACGGGGCCGCGCGGCAGCTGCTGGCGGAGGCCCTGCTGCAGAACCCGGAAAACCCGGAAGCGCTGATGACCTCGTGCTCGCTTTTTGTCCTGCAGGGAAAAAAGGAAAAGGCGCTGGAGGCCTGCCGGAACGTCACTGCCGCGGTCCGTTCCTCGCCGGCGCTCGGGACCCCGGCTTTTGAAGTGTTGGCCGGCGACGCCGCCTGGACCAGCTACAAACTGCTGAAGGAACTGGGCCGGGCGGCCGAGGCCCGGGAGGTTTTGCGGCTGGCCGTGGAGAAAGCGCCGGCGGCCTGGCCGGGACTCGCGCAGGCCAGGCTCGCGCTGGAGGCGGACGCCCGCGCCGCTTTAAAGGCGGCAAAAGAATGATGCCCCGCTTCGCCCTCCCGCCCCGGCTGAGGCCTGCGTTGCCGGTCCTGCTGGCGGCTGTCGTCTCGCTGCTTGCTTTGAACAAAGTGAAAGGTATACAGTTCGGCGCGGAATGCCTGCAGTCGGGATCCTTCCTTTTAACCGGCATCTACAGCCGGTCCATAGCCGGCAGCATGCCTCTTTACGGAACGCTGGGGTCGCTCTGGAGCAACCTGGGCTGGCGGCCCGAACTGTTCTTCATCGCCGGATATTTCGGCACTTACCTGCTTGTTTTCAGCGCCGGCGCGCTGCTGCGCGGTTATTGGGCGGGCGTCTTTTCTCTCCTGGCGGCCTACCTGTTCGAATCGCTGGGCGGCTTCAACTACAATATGGAGCAGTCCTTCTACGCTTTTCTGCTGATGCTGGTCCTGGCGCTGACGCTGCTCTACCGCCGGGAGAAGAGCGTGAAAAGCGCGCTGCCGGCCGGTCTTGCGGCGGGTTTTTCCATGCTTGTCCGCCCCTCTTTGTTCCTCTTCCCGCCCGTGTTCGTCCTCTGCGGCTGGTTCTGCGAGGGCGGGCGGCCGCGGAAGTTCCTCCTGCGGTCGCTGGTTTTCCTGGCCGCCTCCTACTGCCTGCTTCTCCCCTGGGGCGCGGTCCGGTACCCTATTTCAGGCAAGTTCTCCGTTTTTGACGAACGCAGGGCCGCGCCCGCGATCATCGCCGCCGCCCGCTTCTCGGTCTTCACGATGGAAGGAGATTACAGGCGGGTGGCCGGGATCGGGGAGGAGGACAGCCCCGCCCGGTTCTTCCTGCGCGAGGTTTCGAAAAAGCCGCTGCTGTTCGCGCTTACCGTTTTGCGGAGGCTCTGGCAGATATTTTTATTCGACCCGCTGCTGTTCGGGCTGCTGCTGGCCGCCCTGGCGGCGGGCCGGGACAGGGAGCGGCGGTTCAATTTCGTGCTGCCGGTATATTTTATCCTGATACATTCCGCGCTTGCCGTTGAGAAGCGCTACTTGTATCCGCTGGTCTATCTTATTCCGCCGCTGCTCGCGGGAAGTTTCCCGCCCTGGCGCGCCGGGGGCGGGGAAGAGCGCTGCGCGGCGGCGGAAAAGACCGCGCGGGCGCTGTTCTGGGCTTGTTGCGGGCTTGTGCTGGCCATTGAAGGGCTTGTGCTCGCCTACCCCGCGCGCTCGGCGCGCAACGCGCTGGACTATAAAGATTTTTCCCGCGCGCTGCGGCGCTGGCCCGGCGACGCCATGGTTCAGAAGATGGGCTGCGATAAACTTCTGAAGGCGGGGGATCATCCCGGGTTTTACCGGTGCCTGGACGGCTACGCAAAGAAATTCGACGATAAGCTGCTCGGCTATTTCCTGCTGGCGCGGGCTTCCCGGGCGCCGGCCGGCCTCGCCCTGCCGGCCGACCTGGAAATGCGCTGCCTGATGATACGGATGCTGCGCGAGCTGGAGCTGGGGGACCAGGCGGCGGCAAAAGTATCTTTCGCCGGGGCCTTCGCGCTGTATGAGCAATACCATAACATGCTCACCAAAGTGGTATACGCCCCGGACCGGGAGGTCCTGCGGTTCATGCGGCAGAATTCTAGCGCCTTCTGGGACGAATTCGTCTACGAGTACCTTGCGCTGTGGCCCCCGGAAGGCATGGCGAAAATACTGGCGGGAATGAAAAAGCAGTTCCCGCTGACCCCCCGGTACAGGCTGCTGGACTACGCTTTCGGCAAAAAGCTGGTTCCCGTGGAGATGGCGGGCTGCCGTTTCCGGGAAAGCTTTTTCTCCTCGCTGGTCCGGGATATCCTGCGCTCCTGTCCCGGCCGCCCGGAGCGGCTGTCCGCGAAGGCGGGGGCCGGGCGGCCGCTGGCCCGGGCCTATCTGCGCAACCTGTCGGCCCCGGACGCCGGCGGCCCGGGGGCCATGCCCGGGCAGTGCGCGTCCGAAGAGGAACTGTTCCATCTGCTGCTGCTGCGCGGCGCCGCGCCCTCCGCGCGGGCGCAGGGCCAGGCGCATTTCATGGGCAGGCTTTACAAAAGGCCCGTCTATTACGCCCTGAGCGCGCTGCTGTCGCCGCCGCGCGGTGCCTCCGCTGCCCCGGAGGCGGCGCTGGACGCGCTGGAGTCCGGGCTGCGGGCGGAGCCGCCGGAAATATATGTGGTCCCGGCGGCGGCCGGGAAGTCCAAGAAGCTCTCGGACGCCGCGGTGGTAAAAATGCGCGCCGGCGATCCTGAAGGCGCGGAAGAGCTCCTGCTGGAAGCGGTGGACCGGGACCCCGGCAATGTGGAGGCGCTGATGAATTTATGCGCCGCCCGGGTAAGCATGAATAAAAAAGAGCTGGCGCTGGAAGCCTGCCGGGGCGCCGCGGCCGCCGTCTATTCCGACCCGGAGAAAGACAGCGCCGACCTCGGCATGCTGGCGGCGGAAGCTTCCGCGGAAAGTTACGCACTGCTCGACGCGCTGGGGCGCGGACCTGAAGCCGAAGCGGCGCTGCGGCTGGCCGTTGACCGCGCGCCCGCGGCCTGGCCGGGCCTGGCGCGGGCCAAAAGCCTGCTGAAAGCCCGGGCGGGGAAAAACGCGCCCCGCGCGCCGAAGGACAAGGCGCCCTGAGCGCGGGGCCGGTCCGCGGAATTCAGCGAAAAAGTCCCGGCGTTTGTTACTATAATAAGGACGGATGGTTTGAGCGGCTTAAAATAGATCCGGCGTCTTCATGGAAAAATACAGGTTCATAATACTGGGAGCGGGCGTCAGCGGCCTGGCCCTGGCCGCGCGGCTGCGCCAGCTGGGCGAGGAATCTTTCGTGGTGCTGGAAAAGGAGTCCGCCGCGGGCGGGTTGTGCCGCAGCGCGCTGGTGGACGGCAGCCCCCTGGATACGGGCGGCGGCCATTTCCTGGACGTGCGCAACGAGGCGGTGAATAATTTCATCTTCACTTATCTTCCCTCCGGCGAATGGAACCGGTTCGAGCGCATCACGAAAATACAGCTGGGGAAGTCCGAGATCGATTACCCCTACGAGGCCAACATCTGGCAGCTGCCCGTGGACGAGCAGGTGGAGCACCTGATCTCCATTTTTAACGCCGGCTGCAACCGCGGCGCTCCCCGGCCGGGGCGTTTCAGCGACTGGATCCCCTGGAAGGTGGGGGGAAAGATCGCGGACGGCCACCTGCTCCCCTACTGCCGGAAGGTGTACGGCGCGGACCTCGACGAGCTCAGCACCGAGTGGCTGCACAAGCTGCCCGAGGTCTCTCTGCGCGATACGCTGAAAAGCTGCCTGCTGCGCCGGCCTTTCGCGGAGCTGCCCGCGCATGCTTCGTTTTTATATCCGAAGCGCCACGGTTACGGCGAGTTCTGCGCGCGTCTGGCGCGCACCCTGGAAGGGAAACTGCGCCTGGCCACGCCGGTGACCGGCCTGGATTTCGAGCGGCGCACGGTCAACGGCCTGTACCAGGCGGAGGTGATCGTCAATACCATTCCCTGGACGGAAATGGGCGATTTCCCGGCCTTGCCGGGGGAGGTGCGCGCCGCTATACGGCGCCTGAAATACGCCTCGATAGATATAGACTATGAGCCGGAAAAGCGCGAGACCGCCGCGCATTGGACCTATTTCCCGGACCTGAGCCTGCCCTATCACCGCATCCTGCACCGCCATAATTTTATGGCGGAGGGGACGCGGGGCCATTGGACCGAGACCGGCACGGCCCGGGTGACGGAAGGGCAGCGCGCCCGGCGCAGGGATTATTTTCATAACCGGTACGCCTACCCTTTATACACGCTCGGCAGGGCGGAGGCGCTGCGCAGCATAGCCGCCTGGGCCGGCGCCCGGGGCGTGCACGGCCTGGGGCGCTGGGGCGAGTGGGATTGCCTGAATTCCGACGCCGCTATCGGCAAAGCGCTGAGCCTGGGGCAGAAGCTGGCCCGCGGAACCCTGTGATGAAAATAGCCCTTTGCCTGCTTACCTGGGATGAGATCAAAGGCTGCCGGCACGACGTGCCGCTGCTGGACCGGTCGCAATTCGACGAGATCTACGCGGTGGACGGCGGCAGCACGGACGGCACGGTGGAATACCTGGCCGAGCAGGGGATCCCGGTTTATGCGCAGCCCAGGGCCGGGCTCAACGCCGCCCATATCCACGCTTTTGAAAAATGCTCCGCCGACGCGCTGGTGATCTTCCACCCCAAGGGCAGCGTGCCTGTTGAGGAAACGCTCCGCTTCCGGAGCTACTTCGAGCAGGGGTACGACCTGGTCATCGCCAGCCGGAACATAGCGGGCGCCCGCAACGAAGAGGACAGGCGCCTGTTCAAGCCCCGCAAATGGTTCGTTTTTTTTCTGGCGCTGTGCGCGGCGGCCCTGTTCCGCCGCGAGGGCCCGGTGATCTGGGACGTGCTTCACGGCTTCCGCGGCGTTTCTGTGAAAGCTTTCCGTGCCGTAGCCCCGGCCGGGCACGGGACGGCTATCGACCTGGAACTGGTCAGCCGCGGCTATAAACAGCGCCTGCGGATGGCGGAATTCCCCGTAAAAGAGCAGCCGCGGCTGGCGGGAAAGTCGCATTTTAAGGCTCTGTCCACCGGGGCAAAACTGCTAAAATATCTTTTCCAGGAAGCGCTGGGGGGCTGACCCGGCGTGAAACAGGGGGCTTTTTCCGGGGCTGCAGGCCCGGCCGCCGCGCGGGACCTATGAATGTGCAAGCGCTGCTAAAAAAACTGTACCTCCCGGAGCGCTTCAGGGCCCTGCCGCCGGCGCTGCCCGCGCTGGCGCTCTTTCTCCTGGGCGTAGTCCTGACTTACAGGTCCGCCGACGTGCGGACCATCAATTTTAATTATGACGGCCTGGCCGGCGGCTCTTTCCTTTTAACGGGCGTTTACGACCAGTGCGTAACGTGGCGGATGCCGTTCTTCGACATCGCGGCCTCGCTGGCGCTGAACCTGGGCGTGGCGCCGCGGGTCTTCTTCGTTCTCATCTATTCCGGTATCTGCGCGCTGGTTTTCTGCGCGGCCAGCCTGCTGCGCGGCTACAGGGCGGGGCTGCTCGCGCTGGCGCTGGCCGGCCTGTTCGGCGCGCGGCGCGATATTCTCAACCATAACATAGAGCAGGCTTTTTTTAGTTTCCTGCTCCTGCTGCTGCTGTGCCTGCTGATCCTGAGGCGCAGGGAAAATACGGTCCAAAGCAGCCTGCTGGCCGGCCTGGCCGCCGGGATGACCATGCTGGCGCGTTCGCCGCTGTTCTTGTTCCCGCCGGCCCTGCTGCTGTTCGAATGGCTGTTCTGCGGGGAACGCTCCCGCCAGTTCCTGCTGCGCGCGCTGGTCTTCCTGGCCGCCTCCTACGCGCTGCTGTTGCCCTGGGGGGCGCTGAACTATTCCGTTTTCGGCAAGTTCTCCCTGGCCGATACGCGCAACGCCGCCGACAACGTGATAACCGGCGCCAAGGGCAGCGTCTATACCATGGAGGGCGATTCCCGGAAACTTGCGGGCATCGGCGTGGACGACAGCGCGGTGCTTTATTTCCTGCGGGAAGCCGCCGGGAACCCGGGCACTTACGCGCTGGGCGTCGCCAGACGGCTGTGGCATATTTTCCTTTTCTACCCGGCGCTGTTCGGCCTGTTCCTCGCCGCCTTCGCGGCGGCGGGGAAGCCGCTGCGCGGCGCCTTTGCGCTGCCGGCGTACTTCATCCTTATCCATTCGCTTTTTTCTATAGAAAAAAGATATTTATATCCGGTGACGTTCCTGGCCCTGCCGCTGATCGCCGGCGCGCTTTACCCCCGGCGGTACGACTCCGCGCAAGAGGAGTTCCGCGGCCCGTCCGAAAAGACCGTCGCGGCCCTGTTCTGGCTTTCCTTCTGCGCCGCGCTGGCGGCGGACGGGCTGATCCTCGCTTACCCTCGGCGGGCCGCGGCGAACAGGGAGGCCGATAAGGATCTTTCGGCGGCTCTCGCGCGCTATCCCGGGGACCGCGCCATCCAGGAGCTGGGGTGCAGGGCGCTGCAGCAAGGCGGGGATTATACGGGTTTTTATGAATGCCTCGGCGCGTACAGCAAAAAGTTCGACGATAAGATCAAGGCTTACTTCCTGGAGGCGCGCGTATCCCTGCGGCCGGCGGCTATCGCGCTGCCGCGCGGCTATGAGATGCGCTGCCTGATAATACGGATGCTGCGGGAGCTGGAGCTGGGCGACAGCAAGGCCGACATGGCGTCTTTCGCGGAAGCATACGCGAAATACGAGGGAAAAAGCAACACTTTGGGCGCGGAGCCTTACGAGCGGGACAGGCAGATACAGCAGCTTATCAGGCGCGATTCGGATAATTTCTGGGACAGGTACGTTTATGACGCCCTGCTGCTGTGGCCGCCCCGCGGCATAGCGAAAATACTGGCGGGGATGGAAAAGAATACGGCGCTCAGCTTGAAGCTCAGGCTGCTTAAATATGTGGCGGATAACATGTGCCAGGCCGGGGGCACGGCGGCGTGCCTGGCGAGGCGCGACGAGATCTTTACCGGGCTGGCCCATGACAGCCTGCGGCCGCGCGCGGCGGCCCTGGCCCGCATTGCGGCAAAGGCGGGCGCCGGCTATCCCGCGGCCGCGGCCTATTTAAAGATGCTTTCCTCACGGCAGGCCGGAGGCGCTTACGCAATGCCTCTGGGGGAGGGGGTTTCCGAAGCGGAGCTTTATAAAATGCTGGAGCTGCGCGGGGCGGATGCGGGCCGGGCGTTATCCCTGGCGCGGGCCGCCGCTCTTAAGGATAAAAGGCCGCTGTATTACGCCCTGCAGGCGCTGTTCTCGCTGGAAAGCGCGCGGGAAGATCTCCTCGGGGAAAGCCTGGAGCGGCTTGAGGCCGGGCTGGGGCAGGCCCCCGCCTGGCTGCGTTGCCTGTCCGGGCTGGAAGCCGCGGCCGGCAATAAGGAGCTGGCGGGCCGGCTTAACCTGCTGGCGGAAAAAGCTGTTACGCCTGAAAATGCGCAGGACAAAGAAAGGGCCGACAGCTCGCGGCAGCTCTCCGATTCCGCGGTGGAAAAAATGCGCGCCGGGAGTTATGAGGCGGCGCAGCAGCTCATTGCCGCCGCGCTGGAGAAGGATCCGGAGAACCCGGAAGCCCTCATGACGCAGTGCTCTCTTTATCTCCTGCGGCAAAAGAAGGCGGAGGCCCTGGCGGCCTGCCGCAGCGTTGCCGGGGTGGTTTATTCCAAGCCGGCCTTCTGGACGCCCGCTTACCAGATGCTGGCCAGCGAGGCGGGGTTCGAACAGTATAAATTGCTGAAGGAACTTGGCCGGAAGGCCGAGGCCCGCGAGGCGCTGCGCCTGGCGGTTGAAAAGGCGCCCGCGGCCTGGCCCGGGCTTGCGGAAGCAAAAAAGGCGCTGAAAGGCCTGTAGCCAGGGCCGGCCGAGTGCCGCGGATCAGCGGAAACTTATGCCTGAATTTTTTATCCGGGGAGTCTTGCGCGGCCTCAGCGCGGCGGCGGCAGCCGCGCTGCTCGCCCTGTGCGGCTGCGGCCCCGCCAAAGAGGGCTCGCCCCTGCCTTACGGTGATTTTACGGCGAGGAACGCCGCGCACTCCGCCCCCCGGACCCCGGCGGGATTTGAAAAAGACCTCGGGCTGGCCGCCGATTTTCTGAAAAAAAATCCGGGCGGCAGGCACGCGCCCGAGCTTAAAGAAAAGATAATCGGGGAGCTGAATATCGGTTTTTTGCTGGACGGGCTTGACGACCGGGAGCTGAAAGCGAGAACGGTTTATTCGCGCAGGCGCAAAGGTTACACCGAAAAAAAAGTATTGCTTGCGGACCCGCAGGTCGGGGAATTGCCGGTCCTGGTGCTGGTCCCGGAGCGTCGGCAGGGAAACTCTCCGGCGGTGATCGGCCTGCACGGCCACGGGGATTCGCCCGAGCGCTTCCGCGACGGCTTCCACGGAAAGGAACTGGCGCGCGCGGGGTTTGTGGTCGCTCTGCCTTCTTTCCGGGCTATGGATTACCCCGCGGTGGAAAGGGCCGTCAGCGAAAATTTATACTACTCCGGGTTCACGCTGATGGGGCTGCGGGTCTATGAAGCGCTGCTGGTGATAAAATACCTGAAGGGAGAGGGGGCCGTGGCCGCCGGGAATATAGGCATCATGGGGCATTCCGGCGGGGCCAGCGCCGCGATCCTGGTCTCCAGGTTGAGCCGGGACCTGCGCGCCGGCGTCTATGACATGAAATTCCCCCCGCTCGACACTTTCGACAAGGATCTTAAGAGCATGCACTGCGAAACCGTTCCGCGGCTGGCTTATTACGGGCCGCAGATAAACGACCTGGCCACTATGCCGTTCGCCGCGCGCGAGTTCGAGTACGGGTATCCCTCGCCGGAGGACCGGCAGGAGTTGATCGGTTTCTTTAAAGAAAACCTGGCGGCGCCCGGGCCTGACGCGCCCGGCCGCCGGCTGGCGAGCCTGGGCCTTTTGCGCCGGCTCGCGGAGAAGGGCGCCGGCAGGGGCGGCGAGACCGCTGCGGGGAAAGGGAGCCCGGCCGTCCTTAACGGCCGCCCGGCGGGCAGTTCGCCGGGGCCGGACGACGAAAAAAAGAAAAGTTCCAGGAAACTTTCCGGGCTGGCGGTGGAGAAAATGCGCGCCGGAGACCGGGCCGGCGCCGAGAAATTGCTGCTGGAAGCCAGGGCCCTGGACCCCGGGAATATAGAAGCGCTGATGGACCTGTGCTCGCTCTGGGCCGCCGGGAAGATGAAAGAGAGAGCGCTGCAGGCGTGCCGGGCGGCGTCCGCCGCCGTTTATTCCAACCGGGCGAACAGGACACAGGGCTTGCTGCTCCTGGCCAGCGACGCCTCTTTTTCAACTTATCTGGTGCTCAGCTCGATGGGCAGGCAGGCCGAGGCCCGCAAAGAGCTGGCGGCGGCGGTAGAGAACGCCCCCGCCGGCTGGCCGGGGCTCGCGGAGGCCCGGCGCGCGCTGGCGGAGCGGTAGAAAAACCCTGAAGGCCGGCGGGCGGGAGCGGAAGTTAGCCGGCCGGACAAAAGCCTCTCCGGGCGGGCAGGGAACCTGGCGGCTTCGGACCTGCCGCAGGCCCGGAGAAAAGTTTCAGGCGCGGGAGCGCGCCGTCTTATGCGCATACGGAAAATATTCAACAACCTGGCTGAGAAGTCCCGGCTCTGGTCCGAATGGCCGGCCTTGCTGGCGATCCTTTTTTTCCTGTTAAGCGCGGCGCGGAACTTCAGGGCCGCGGGCCTGCAGGCCGCGGGCTTCGGCGCCGATAATATCGGCTCCGGTTCCCTGCTGCTGGCGGGGTTGTATAACCGGGCGGTAACCTGGGACATGCCCCTTTTCAACACCCTGGCCGCTTTTTTCCTTAACCTGGGAATAAGCCCGTTCCTTTTCCTGCTGGGGATCTCGGTTTGCTTGTGCCTGCTGGTTTTCTGCACGGCCGGCCTGCTGCGCGGGTGGCGCGCGGGCGTCTTTTCGCTGGCGGCGCTGGGCCTGCTAGGCCCGGGCGCCGGACTCGACCTTGAACAGGCTTTCTATACTTTTTGTCTTATGCTGGCGCTGTGGCTGCTGCTGCTGAAGCGTCGGGAAGATACGCTGCGCAACAGCCTGCTGGCGGGGCTGGCTATCGGCGCGTCCATGCTGGTACGCAGCCCGCTGTTCCTTTTTCCTCCGCTGGTCGTTTTCTGCGACTGGGCGTGCCGCAGCGGGCGCCGGAGCGGGCTTCTGCTGCGCTCGCTGGTTTTCCTTGCCGCCTCGTACGCGCTGCTTGTCCCCTGGGCCCTGGTCAGGCGCCCTCTCACCGGAACCTTATCCCTTTTCGACGACCGCCGGGCCGCCTGCAATATTATTACCGCCGCGCGCGGCAGCATTTATACCATGGAGGGCAATTGCAGGGAGCTGGCGGGGCCGGGCTATGACGAAAACGCCGCCGGTTTTTTTCTGAAAGAGGTGGCCAAGGCACCGTTCTTCTACGCGCTGACGGTATTGCGGCGGCTTTGGCATATTTTTCTTTTTAACCCGCTGCTGTTCGGGCTGCTTGCCGCGGCCCTGCTCGCCGCGCGCGGCAGGGAGCAGCGCCTTAACTTCCTGCTGCCGGTGTATTTTATCTTTATCCACTCGCTGCTCTCCGTGGAAAGCCGCTACTTTCAGCCGCTGGCTTACCTGATAGCGCCGCTGGCGACAGCCGTCCTTTTGCCCCGGCGCATCGAAGGGACTGCCGGGGGCGGAACTTTTTTTCTGAAGGCTCCCTTCGCGCTGCTCTGGCTGGCGGTTTGCGCCGTAGCGGCGGTGGAAGGCCTGATCATGGCTTACCCGGCCCGCGCGGGCCGCGCGCCGGACCGGGCCGCGCTGCTGCGCGCGTCCGCCCGGTTCCCCGGCGACAGCGTGGTGCAGCGGCTGCGGTGCGATGAATTGCTGGCGGAGGGAAGCTACGGGAGTTTCTACGCTTGCCTGGAAGGGTACAGCCGCAAATTTAACGACAAGATCAAGGGCTATTTCCTGCGGGCCCTGGCCGCGGACAGGCCGGAGGATTTGCCGGCTACCGGCGACAGCGAACAGAACATCATAAGGATGCTCCGGGAATTCGAGCTGGGCGACGGCGGCGCGGCCATGCGCTCCTTTGACCGGGCTTACGCGGCATACGGGAAGAATAATAACGCCCTGCGCGGGACCCCGTACGCGAGGGACCGGGAACTGCAGAACATCGTCAGCCGGGACCTGGATAACTTCCGGGACAGGTGCGTGTACGACGCGCTGCTGCTGTGGCCGCCGCGCAGTATCGCGAAAATACTGGCGGGGATGGAAAAACACATGGAGCTCGGCTTAAAGCTCGGGCTGCTTAAATATGTGGCCGGCGGTCTGTGCCCGTCCGGGGGCATGGCGGCCTGCCTGGCGCGGCGCGACGAGATCTTTTCCGGCCTGGCCCGGGAGATATTGCGGCCGCGCGCCGGCGGCCTGGCCCTGTTGCGGGAGAAAGCGGGCGGCGGCCGGCCGGCGGCTGCGGCTTATCTTCGGGCGCTGGCGGGGCGGCCTGCGGAAGGGCCGCGCGGGATCCTGGCCGGAGAAGGCGTTTCCGAAGCGGAACTCTATAAGCTGCTGGAGCTGCGCGGGGCGCCTCCGGGCCGGAAATTGCCCGCGGCGCAGGAAATTCTGCGATCGGGTAAAAGGCCTCTGTATTACGCCTTGGCGGCGCTGGCCGCGCGGGAAAGTCCGCAAGGGCTCTCCGATCAGAGCCTGGACGCTCTCGAGGCAGCGCTGCTCCGCTCCTCTGCCCTGCTCCGCGGTCTGTCCGCGCTGGAGTTCGCCGCCGGCAATAAGGAAGCGGCGCGCCGGCTGAACCGGCTGGCGGAAAAGAATTTCACCCCGGAAAATGTCGGCGATATGGAAAAGATCCGCCTGTCCCGGGAACTTGCCGGCTCGGCCGTGGAAAAAATGCGCGCAGGGGCTTATGAGCCGGCGGAAAAGCTGCTGGCGGAGGCCCTGGCGGGGAACCCGTGGAATCCGGAAGCGCTTATGACTTTGTGCTCGCTGTATCTGGCGCAGGACAAGAAAGACAAAGCGCTGGAGACCTGCCAAAACGTTTCAGCGGCGGTTCATTCCAACCCTGCGCTGCGGACGGCGGCTTTTGAAATGCTGGCCAGCGAGGCCTCCTGGACGAGTTATAAATTATTGAAAGGTATGGGGCGTGCGGCTGAAGCCCGGCGGGCCCTGGAGCTGGCCGTGAAGAAAGCGCCGGCGGCCTGGCCGGGGCTGGGCGAGGCCAGAAGAGAACTGGAAGGTTTTAAATAACCGCGGGGGGAAGTTCGTAAAGGGCTATTTTTTTATTGGTGTCGCTGAAGTACTTCATCGCCCAGGGGCTGGGAAAAAAGATCACCGGGTTCTGCGCCGCGTCGGCGCCCAGGCGGATATTCTCGCCCAGGTGGATACTGCCGCCGGCCAGCGTCTCCGCGCCGGCCTTGTCCAGCCAGCGCATGAATTTCCAGGGCGCCGCTTCCAGGCGCGACTCCACGCCGTATTCCGCCTCCAGCCTGTACTGCGTCACTTCGAACTGCAGCGGGCCCACCGCGGCCAGCAGCACGGAAGAGGACGGGCCGTCCTTGACCGTGAACTGCTGCACCACGCCTTCGAGCATCAGCTGCTCGAGGCCCATCCGGAAGGGCTTGAACTTGGAGGGCACCGGGTTGTACAGGTAGGTGAAGCACTCCGGCGGGAAGCGCGGGATCTCGTCGAAAATGATGGCGGGGTTCTCGGTCAGCGTGTCGCCGATGGCGAACTCCTGGTGCCCCACCAGGCCCACGATGTCGCCGGGCCAGGCCTCGTCCACGGTCTCGCGCTCCTGGCCTAACAGCTTGTTGGAATTGGAGAGGCGGATCTTCTTGCCGGTGCGGCTATGGTGTACCGTCATGTCCCGGGTGAATTTCCCGGAGCAGACGCGCACGAAAGCCACTTTGTCGCGATGGCGCGGGTTCATGTTGCCCTGGATCTTGAAAATAAAGCCCGAGAAAGCGGGCAGGGCCGGGGCTATGACGCCGATGGAAGCTTCGCGCGGCCCCGGGGGCGCGGAATGTTCCACGAAGCCTTCCAGCATCAGCTGGATGCCGAAATTGTTCACGGCGCTGCCGAAGAACACGGGGGTGGTTTCGCCGGCCAGCACTTCCTCGGCCGAATATTCCGTGCCCGCCCCGTCGAGCATGCCCACTTCCTCGATAAAATTCCTGTAGCTGACCGCGTCCATCTTCTCTTTGATGTGGCGGTCGTTGATGTCGGCCACTTCCACCGGCGCTTTGTAGGCGCCGCCGGGGGTGCGCTCGAACAGGTGCGCCTGTTTCGTAAGGCGGTCGTACACGCCCCGGAAATCCGGCCCGTTGCCCATCGGCCAGTTCACCGGGAAGGGCTTGAGGCCCAGCACCTTCTCCAGCTCGTCGATCAGCTCCAGCGGCTCGCGCGACGGGCGGTCCAGCTTGTTCATGAAAGTGAAGATCGGAATGTGGCGGCGGCGGCAGACTTCGAACAGCTTGAGCGTCTGGGCTTCGATGCCCTTGCCGGCGTCGATGACCATGATGGCGGCGTCGACGGCGGTGAGCACGCGGTAGGTGTCTTCCGAGAAATCTTTGTGGCCGGGGGTGTCCAGCAGGTTGATGCGGTACTGGCCGTAATCGAACTGCAGCACGGTGGAACTGATGGAGATGCCGCGTTTTTTCTCCAGCTCCATCCAGTCCGAGGCGGTGGCGCGCTGGTTCTTGCGCGCGGTCACGGTGCCGGCCAGGTGCAGGGCGCCGCCGTAAAGCAGGAACTTCTCGGTGAGCGTGGTCTTGCCCGCGTCGGGGTGGGAAATTATGGCGAAGGTGCGCCGCCGGAGGATCTCGTTCATAATGCTATATAAGATTACCTTTTTTTAATGGGAAAACAAACCCGGCCTGGCGGGCCGGGGCCGTCAGGCCCTGGGCAGCTGGGCGGTCCTGATGTTCGCCAGGTGCTCGATCAGGACCTTATGCCTTTCAAAGCCCGCCCTTTTGGTTTTCTGGTAAACGTAGAAATAATCCTCGAGCAGCCTGAGCCGCGGGAAGACGTCGGTCAGGGTGCCGGCTTTTAATTCTTTCAGCACGCAGTATTTCGGCACGAAGCCGGCGCCCAGCGATTCCGTTGCGGCGTTGATTATGCCGCGGATGTGGTTCATCTCGGTGACCGTTCTGAACTCCGGCCTTTTGGCGCGGGGCAGCGCATTGAGAAAATTGCCCCACCAGGTCCCCGCTTTATCGAGGGAAAGGATATTGCAGCGCGCCAGGTCCGCCGGAGTTTTAATGCGGTTCTCCTTTAAGAAGTCCGACGACGCTATCACCGCGTATTCTTCCCGGAAAAGGGGCTTTTTCTCGATGCCCTCCACTTTGTGGTCCTTGCAGTCTATGATTATATCCAGCTCGTCGTTGAGCAGGGATTTGAGCAGGTCGTGCTTGAACTGGAAATCTATGTGGATCTTCGGGTTGTCCCTGATGAAATCCCTGAGGTATTTTACCAGCAGCGTGGTGCCGAATTCCACCGTGGCGCCCAGGCGGATAATGCCGGCGCTCCTGTCCCTGTTGCCGGCCAGCAGGGTCTCCGTCCGCTCCAGCTCGTAGAAAATGGTTTCGCAGGCTTTATAGAGGATGGTCCCGGTTTCGGTGAGCGCAAGGCCGCTGCCGGTCTTGCGGAACAGTTCTTCTCCCGCGCTGCGCCCGAGCTTCTTTACCGCGTGGCTGACGGCGGACTGCGTCACGAACAGCTTTTTCGCCGCGGACGTGAAATTCAGCGTCTGCGCTACGGTGAAGAAAGCCCGCAGCTGGTACAGGTCCAGGTTCATAAATCTTCCTTGTCGCGCGCCGCGCGTTGTGCATTATAGATATTCATGATGTTCACGAATACTGTGAATTATATTAATAAGTCCGTATTTGCTGCCATAATTGAGCGGAACTGCGCCGCGTTTTAAGGCTTCTGAAGAGTGTGTTGCGGAAAACAGATCGCTTGCGGTCTTAATGTTCCTGCCTTGCTGCGCGGTGACGGCCGGGACCGGCTTTTTTCGGTTGGCGCGGGCCGGGGATTCATTGTATGATTCCTTCGGCAGGAAGCTGCGCACCGGCGCGGCGGGCGCCGCCGGGACTTATGTCGGGCAGGAAGTTTTCCTGCCGGCGAAATACTACCTGGGCGGCTGCGCGCACGGCAATGCCCGCCTGCTTTACCTGCAGTCCGCGGTGAAACTTTAGAGCGCGTTAGATGCGGTGAACGGGAGGAAAAATGTTCAGGAAAATAATAATGGGTTTATGTCTGGCCGCCGTGGCGGCGCCGGTTTTCTGCGGCGAGCCGCAGGGCGGCGCAAAACCGGCGAAGAACAAGACCATCATGCTTGCTACCACCACCAGCGTGCAGGATACGGGTCTGCTGGACGTCCTTATCGACGCTTTCCAGAAAGGCGGGGACTACATGGTGAAGGCCGTGGCCGTCGGTTCCGGCCAGGCCATGCAGCTGGGCAGGACCGGTGAGGCGGATATTCTCTGGGTGCACAGCCCGGACGACGAGAAACAGTTCGTGGCCGAAGGCTACGGCACCGACCGGACCACCTTCATGCACAACGACTTCGTGGTGCTGGGCCCGGCGGCGGACCCAGCCAAAGTGAAGGGCACGAAAAAGGCGGCCGAAGCTTTCAGGAAAATCGCGGCGGCCGGCGCGCTGTTCGTGTCGCGCGGCGACAAGTCCGGCACGCATAAAAAAGAGCTAAAGCTGTGGGAAGCCGCCGCGGTTAAACCCGCCAAAGAGAACTACCTGGAATCCGGCCAGGGCATGGCCGCCACGGTCGGCATCGCCAATGAAAAGAAGGCTTACGTGCTGGCCGACCGGTCCTCCTATCTGTCGCTGAAGAAGAACCTGGAGTTGAAGATAGTTTCCGAAGGCGACGACGCGCTGCTCAACCGCTACAGCCTAATTCTGGTCAGCGCGGAAAAGTTTCCCGGGGTCAACGCGCAGGGGGCCCGGGCCTTCTTCAGTTTCCTGCTTTCAAAAAAGGCGAAGACCATGGTCGAGAAATTCGGCAAAGAAAAATATGGCAAGCAGTTGTTCTTCTACGACTACGCGGCACGGTAAACCCGGAAAGCCTCGCCTGGAGGCGTCCGGAACCGGTCTTCGTCCCGCCGCCGGGGCTTGGCCCCGGTCAAAATCGATGTTGTTGCGCCGCTGCTGGGAGGAGTTTATGGCCTTAAATAAAAGCTATCCTGCATTCCTGGCTTTAGCCCTGCTGACGGGCGCTTGCGTTCACGGCAGCGTTCGAATGCCTGCGGGTTTAAAGCCGCAGGCGGCCCGAAATGCTTACTATGTAAGCGCAGAGGCGTTCCGGTCCGCGGCTTTCCCCGCGCCGCCGGCCCCGGATTCCGAAGCCCAAAAAGCTGATGTCGCCGCGGTGCTTAACTGGCAGGAGCGGCGTACGGGGGCGGAATGCGCAGAGGCCGAAGCTGGCTTTATCGTGGATTTCACTTCGCTGTGGGGCGATAAAAGCCCTTTCCGTTCTCCGCTGGCTTCCGAAGTAAAGGACTTCTTCAGCCGGCTGGATGCTGATTCCGGCGCCGGCGCTGACCTGCTGAAGAACAGGTTCGGGCGGCCCAGGCCTTACGTGTCTTATCCGGAAATTCAGCCCTGCGTTAAAAAAAGCAGGAGTTTCTCTTATCCCAGCGGGCACGCTTCGTACGCAAGGGTGTTCGCCGCCGCCCTCAGCGACCTCGTTCCGCAGCGGCGGGAGGAATTCATCAGGAAGGCTGACGCGATAGCGCTGGGCCGCGTTATCGGCGGCGTTCACTATCCGACGGACCTGGAAGCCGGAAAGAAATTCGGCGACGCTTTCCACGCGCTGCTGCTCGGTAACCCGGCCTACCTGCGGGACCTGGCGGAGCTCCGGAGATTTTTAGCTGAATGACTTAGCGCGGCTGCGCGGCCGTTTTGATATCGCCCTGGCCTCCATGACCATGGCGGTGAAGGACAAAGCGGACCTGCGCAAAATGGAGGCCGCCGCCGGGGAGCGCTGCGTCTATATAGGCTGGGCGGGCGTGCGCCGTAATGCGCTGCTGGAAAAGATCTGCAGCGGGCACGCTTGGAATATAAAGCGCCGCAGGGCTCCGAAGCCGTGCTGGCGGCGCAACGCGCTATGGGGCGGGTTCATTCGGCGCGTTTTATCCGCGACTCCTGGTCTAAGCGGGCTCCCCCGGAGTAAACATTCCGCGAAATTGAAATGAGCCTGCGCATGAACGGGGTAAAGATAAGAACGGAATGGGCGAAGGGGCTGCTTAAGAAGTATACGAGGAAAGGGCTGGCAATACAGACTACCCGCGTGAGCAAAGCTCTTATAACCCGGCGCGTCCCGGTTTAGCCCGCTGTTTTTTGCGCCGTCTCCAGCGCGGCGAGCAGCGCCGGCAGGGCGTCTTGCGCGGTGACGTGCCCCGCTTTCCAGATAACCGGCCGGTCCAGACCGAAATGTTCAGGCACTTTATCCGCCAGGCTGTCGCGCACCGCCAGGATCAGCGGCCGCCGGCTGTGGCAGAGTTCTTTTAGCGGACCCGCCCAGCCGCCTCCTTCCAGTTCCAGAAAACCGACTTCGTCTACGAATACGGCGTCCGCGCCCGCAAGGCCCGCCGTGGAAAGCGCCTGGGCGCCCGCCGCCAGGCCTTCCTCGTAGAAACGGAAAGCGCCGGCCCGGACCTTGCCGCCTTTGCCCCGCCGGCACAGCGGCGCGCGCGCGCCGGAGGCCAGGTTTATCAGGTCGAACCCGGCTCTTGCGCCGTTCTCCCAAAAACCTTCGGCGCAGATGCCCCCGGGCTTTTTTCCCGCACGCCGCAGGCCCTCCGCCAGCCCCGCCACCAGTTGGCTCTTGCCGGACCCCTGGACGCCGGTGATCAAGAACAGCGCCGGCCGTTCAGGGGCGTCCAGCAGGGCCGGGGCGCGCGAAATAACCGCCCGCAGCGACGCCACCGGCCTGCGGGCGATCTCCCTCCCGGCCGGCAGCGCGGCTATCATGCCCGGCAGCGCGCTGAAAGCGTATTCCAGCGTTTCAAAGAATACGCCGCCGCCCAACCGCTCCAGCCGGGCGCGGATGCGCGGGTTCAGGAGCTCCGAGCCTATGGCTGAAAAGCCGAAAGTGAGCATGAAAGCGCGCAGGGCCATGTAGAACCCGGCGGCGGCGCTGCCCATCAGCAGGCCGGCCAGCAGGGAAGCGCCCAGCACTCCGGCCCAGACGCCGGCCCGACTGAGCAGCGCCCTGGCCCGCGGATACAGGACCGCGCAGGCGGCCGCGTACAGCGCGGAGAGCGCGCACAGCGCGGGCGCTGTTATTTTTTTGCCGGCGGCCATGACGGCAGCCAGCAGAACGATGTGGAACAGCAGGGCGGCTATGGAATACCGCCCGTCGGTTTTAGCCGCGTTCAGCGATCCTTTGAGGACTTTCAGCGGCGCGGCCGCGGGCGCGAGATCGGAAGAGCAGCGATCCTTTGAGGACTTTCAGCGGCGCGGCCGCGGGCGCG
>Ga0116170_10002083_pt1 | contig 19711 bp, 11 predicted proteins | sample AD_JPNHW1_MetaG_FD_89797 | JGI IMG/M metagenome (GOLD analysis project Ga0116170, IMG submission 89797) | Active sludge microbial communities of municipal wastewater-treating anaerobic digesters from Japan - AD_JPNHW1_MetaG | ecosystem: Engineered > Bioreactor > Anaerobic > Digestate | place...
GACCTGCCCTCCAAGCTGAAGGAAGCCGACACCGACTGGAACAAGTGGCTGCTCGACCGCCCGAGAGTGGCCTTCGACCCGCGCAAATATCTCGAGTTCCGCCTCTTCTGGCCCTACTCCTCCGGCATTCCCGGCCAGTGGATGTGCCACCAGATCGACACGGTCGCCTGGTTCACCGGCTACGAGTTCCCGCGTTCGGCGATGGCCAGCGGCGGCATTTACGCGTGGCGGGACGGGCGTGAGAACGCCGACACCTTCACCACGATCCTCGAGTACGGCCCCGAGAACGACGCCTCCAAGGGCTTCCAGGTCGTCTTCAGCTCGCGCCAGACCAACGCCGCCCGCGGCAACGTCGAGAACTACCACTCGGCCATCGGCACGATCGACCTGATCAAGGGCACCGTTTCCAACGAGGGCGTCGAGAAGGCCAAGGTCGAGACCAAGAAACTCGCCCAGACCGAAGTCGCCGCCACGGCCGCCAACACCGGCGCGGGCAACATGGAAGTCGCCCACATGCGCAACTGGATGGAGTGCGTCCGCTCGCGCAAGCAGCCGAACGCCCCCATCGAGGCGGGCTACAGCCACGCCGTGGCGCTCATCATGTCCAACGCCTCGCTGCGCACCGGCATGCGCGCCACCTTCGACAAGGTCGCCCGCCAAGTCGTGGCCGGCGGCAAGGTGTTCAAGGGCTATTGAGAGGGGGGAAAGAGCGGAACGATGTGATGGCGACGGTTGACGAGTTTCTGCGGCGCGCCGCGCCATCGCATCATTCCGCCCCCATCTTTTTCCTTTTCTAATCACAAGGGGGATTCTCCGTGCATCTGAGACGCAGGACATTCATGCAGGCGCTGGCCATGGCCGGCGTCATGGGGGACGCCGTTATGGCGAGCGCGAAACAGGCCGTGCCGCGGATCAGGTTCGGCGTGTGCGCCGGGCCGGACAAAGCCGAGAAACTCAAAGCCATCGGCTACGATTTCATCGAGGGCGGCGTCGGCGGGACGCTGAAGCCGGAGATGCCCGACGCCGAGTTCGCGCCGGAGCTGGCGAAGCTCAAGAGCTGCCCCCTGCCGTTCCAGTCGTGCAACGGCTTCATCCCCGGCAAGTTCCGGCTCACCGGGCCTGAGGCCGCGCACGCCCCGGCCCTCGACTACGCCGTCAGGGCCTGCCAGCGCGCCGACGCCGTCGGCATTCCCTTCATCGTCTTCGGCAGCGGCGGTGCGCGCAACGTGCCCAAAGATTTCGACGTCGCAAAAGGCAAGGCCCAGTTCATCGAGTTCTGCCAGAAGCTCGGCGAGCGCATCCAGGACGGCAAGGTCACCATCGTGCTGGAGCCGCTGAACAAGGCGGAATCCAACATCCTCAACTCGGTGGCCGAAGGCATCGAGTACGTGGACGCCATCAAGCGCCCCCGCATCCAGTTGCTCGCCGACTTCTACCACATGATGAAGGAGGACGAAAGCCCGGACTCCATCCGTAAGGCCGGCGTGCGCATCCGCCACTGCCACATCGCCGAGCTGGAAGGCCGCAAAGCCCCCGGCACCAAAGGCGAAGACCTGAGCCGCTTCTTCAAGGCGCTCCGCGACATCGGCTATTCGGGCGGCGTCTCATGCGAGTGCGGCTGGCCCAAAGAGAACGTCGAGGACGCCTGGAAGAAGGCGCTCGCCACCATGCGCGATCAGGCCAAGGCCTGACGTTTTCTCGTACAGCGGGGCCGGCGGCCCGACGGGGCAGACGCGGCTTCACGGCGACTCCGGGCATGGGTCGCCGGCCGTTCCATGTTCGGCGTCAAACCTTACGCGAGGGCGGGAATGAAAACGTCTCCTTTTCCACTCGCCGATTCGTACGCGCGTTTCCTGCGCGTTCGCGCGCCTGCGGTGCGCGAGCCGCATGGCGTTTACCGTGCCGGTTTTCATTGGACCGAACGCCATCTGCAGTGCCTCTGGTACGACCCTCATTACCGCCCGGCCGCCTTCCCGCTGCCGGGCGGCGAAACCGCCACCGTGCTCGACCCCGGCCAATGGAACCTGGAGGCCGGCCCCGATTTCCTGAACGCCGCGCTGCTCATCCATCCCGGCGCGCGGCAGATCCGCGGCGACGTGGAAATCCACGTCCATCCGTCCGACTGGGACACGCACAACCATCGGGACGATCCCGCCTACGCTCATGTGATCGCCCACGTCACCTGGTTCTCAGGCCCCGCGCCCCGCACCCTGCCGGCCGGCACCTGCTGCCTCTCGCTGGCCGAACCGGTCTCGGCCCAGCCCGGCCTTTCGCTCGACGACATCGACCTCAAGGCCTATCCGTACGCCGTCCTGCCGGCCACCCCGCGTCCCTGCGAAGCCTTCCTCAGAAACGACCCCGATCGCGCCCGCGCCCTGCTCGCCTCCGCCGGGCACCACCGCCTGCGCGCCAAAGCCGCGCGCCTCCGCGCCCGGCTCGAACAGAACGGCGATCGCGATCAGGTCTTTTACGAGGAGGTCATGGCCGCGCTCGGCTACAAGCACAACCAGACGCCTTTCCGGGCCCTCGCGCGCCTTTTACCGGTCGCATCGCTCGGCTTACCGCGCGAAACCGCCTTCGCGCGCCTGCTCGGCACCGCGCGCCTGCTGCCGCAGCCCGATGCCGCGCCCGACGAGGAGGGGCAGCGGTTCATCCGGACGCTATGGGACCTCTGGTGGCGAGAAGCGGGCGAGCCCCTTCCGGACGCCGTCGCCTGGCGACTCCACAACCTCCGCCCGCAGAACGCGCCCGCGCGGCGGCTGGCCGCTGCGGCCGCCCTTTTCAGCAGTCCGCAAACGGTGCGGAACGACCTCGACCGCCTCGCCGGCGAAAGCGGGCAACGCTGGCACTCGCAGGCGCTGGACTGTTTCGAATCGCGCTGCCGCTGGCCCTTCTGGAACCGGCGTCTCGCTTTCTCCTCGGTGCCCGAGGCGGATCAGGACATCGCCTTGCTCGGCGAGTCCCGCGCCGCCGCGATCCTGACCAACGTGGCGTTGCCGTTTGCCGCGGCGGAAGACGCCATGCCGAACGGCGTCCTCGAGCACTTGCCGCCGGAAGATCTCTCCGCGCCGATGCGGCTTGCGGCCCTGCACCTTTTCGGACGCGACCACAACCCCGCGCTCTACGCCGACAGCGGCCTGCTGCTGCAGGGACTGCTGCAGATCCATCTCGACTTCTGCCTCAACGCCAAACCCGAATGCGACGACTGTGCCCTCTCCAAAGCGCTCGAACGGACGCCCGCAGATGCGCAACGCTGAACGCACGACTCCCAACGGCGGCCCCTGCGGCATCGGCCGAGAAACGCCAGGACATCAACGTTTGAACTGCCGCGCACGGATGCGGACGGTCGTCTCAGGCAGCCGGCCGTCGTCGCTGCGGATCGTGAGGGTGGCCGTGCCCTGCTTGCCCGGCAGGCCGCGCAGCACCACCTGGCACAGGCCGTTGTACGTCCGCTGGTACGGCATCTGAAATCCAGTCAGGTCCGTCGCGTCGCCGTTGCACACGCCCGCGATCTCGACGGGGCCCTTCACCGCGAACCGCAGCATCAGCGCCGCCCGCGGCACGAGCACATCGTGCGCGTCCAGCACGCGCACCGTGACATAACTGAGGTCGTCGCCATCACCCGCGATCGGATCGCGGTCCGCCCGCGCCTCCAGCCGCGAGGGCTCGCCCGCCGTTTTCTGAACATCCTCGGCCCATTTCTGACCTTTCCGGTAGGCCGTCACCCGAACCTCGCCCGGCTCGTACGTCACGTTGTTCCACTGCAGACGGAACTCTTCCGAGCCCTTCGACTTGCGCCCCAGCGAACGCCCGTTCAGGAACAGCTCGGCCTCGTCGCCGCTGGTGTAGACGTGAACCGGGATCTTCTGTCCCACCCGCTCGGGCCACGTCCAGTGCGGCAGGATGTGAGCCATCCGCAGCTCCGGCCGCCAATGCGCCTGATAAGCGTAGTAGCGGTCTTTCGGGAATCCGCACAGGTCCACGATGCCGTAGTAAGAGCTGCGCGCGGGCGATTGCCCCGGATACTTCACCAGAAAGTCCGCCCACTTCGCGGCGTCTGACGCGCCCTGCCACTTCATGTTTTTCGGCAGTCCCTCATAGGGCGAGGGTTCGCCGAGGTAGTCGAACCCCGTCCAGACGAACTCGCCAAAGACTTGCGGATTGCGCCGCTGCCACATGAACTCCACGTCCGGCGCACAGTTGTTCGGGCGCTGCGAGAAGACGTCATAGGCGCTCACCTGGAAATTGTCATAGCCCTCCGGAAAAGGCATCGGCGGATTCGCGAAGCCCGCCGGGACCGGAAAGAAGAACTCGCCGCGCGAGCTGACCATGGAAGCCGTCTCCGTACCAATGAGCCCCCGCCCCGGATTGTTTTTTGAAAACTCGCCGTAAAACTGCGGCAGGTAGTTTGCGCCGAACACGTCGGTCACCTCCTGCAGGCCGTTCGTCATGGTCTCCGCGCGCCAGTTGCCCATCACCGTCGGCCGCGTCGGATCCTCCCGATGCGCGATCTCCACCAGACGCTTGCCGATGCGCACGCCGTTGACGGGATCGTTCTGCTCGTTGACCTCGTTGCCCATCGACCACATGAACACGCACGGATGGTTGCGGTCGCGGCGGATCAGGTCGGCGAGGTCGCGCTCGGACCACGCCTGAAAGAAACGCGAATAATCGTCGCGCGTCTTGGCCTTCTCCCACATGTCGAAGGCCTCGTCCAGCACGAGGAACCCCATGCGGTCCGCCAGTTCCAGCAGCTCCGGCGCGGGCGGGTTGTGCGAGGTGCGGATCGCGTCGCACCCCATCGACCGGAGGATCTCCAACTGCCGCTCCAGCGCACGCCGGTGCACGGCCGCCCCCAGCGCGCCCAGGTCGTGATGCATGCACACGCCCTTGACCTGCCTGTGCCGCCCGTTCAGGAAAAACCCCGTCCGCGGATTGAACTCCAGCGTCCGGACGCCGAAGGTCTGCGGATAGAGGTCGACCGTCGCGCCGCCCGCCTTGACCGCGACGTCGATCCGGTACAGGTTGGGCGCGTCCGTGTCCCAGAGACGCACGCGCGGGATCTCGGCCTCGAGCGTGGCGCGGCCCACGCCGCGCAGGGTCAGCGCCACCGGCCTGGCCGACGCCACCCGCTTGCCACCCGTCCCGTCGCCGCCGATGCCCAGCTCGTAGACGGTCCCCGACACCTCCACCGGCACGCCGTCCGTCACGCAGCTTTCGAGGGCCACGTCCGCCGTCACGCGCGCGCCTGCGCCGTTGGTGGCGGCGCGCGCCCAAACGCCCCACTGCCCGACGTGCACGGGCGCGGTCTTCACCAGCCAGACGTTGCGGTAAAGCCCGCCGCCCGGATACCAGCGCGCGCTGTGGCGCTTGTTGTCCAGCCGCACCGCCAGCGCGTTCGTCTTGCCGGCCTCGTGCAAGGCGGGCGTCAGGTCCACGCGGAAGGAGCTGTAGCCGTAGGGCCTGCCGCCGACCTTGACCCCGTTCAACCAGACCGTGGCGTCCGACATCGCGCCGTCGATGTCCAGGAAAACCTGGCGTCCCGCGTCCTCCTCAGGCAGCGCGAAGCGCTTGCGGTACCAGCCGACCCCGAAGAAGGGCAGACGCCCCTGCGTCCCGCTCACGTCCATGAGAAACGGCGACTCCACGCCCCAGTCGTGCGGCAGCCGCACGGCGCGCCACGCCGAATCATTGAAAGCCTCCGCCTGCGCGGCCGGCTCTTCCATCGTCGTCCCGTTCGGCTGCTCGCCGAAACGGGCGAACGCCCACCCCTCGTTGAACAGGGCGACGTCACGCTGAGCCCACGCCGCATCCGCGCAGGCCCCGGCCAACAGGAGGAGAAAAAACTTCCGTGTCGTCATGGCGCCAGCTTACCAAAAAGGGTCTTCGCCGACACGGGGGAAAAACGCCGCCTCTCGCAATCCCCCGCAAGATGTGATAAAAACGCGCGATGCTTTATCTGGTCACAGCTTCGCTGATCTGGAGCTTCTCGTTCGGGCTGATCGGCAACCTGCTCGCCGGGCTGCCGCCCGCCTGGCTCGCCATGGTGCGGCTGGCCATCGCGGCCGCCGTGTTCCTGCCCTTCACGCGCAGACTCCCCGTGAAGGCCGCAACCGCGCTGGTCGGCGTCGGCATGGTGCAGTTCGGCTTCATGTCGCTCGCCTACATGAGCAGCTTCCATTACCTCCAATCCCACGAGGTCGTCCTTTTCACCGTCATGACCCCCGTCTACGTGGCGGTGCTCAACGACCTGCTCGGCCGGAAATTCCACGGCGCCAACCTGCTCGCCGCCCTGCTCGCGGTCTGCGGCGCGGGTGTGATCCTTTGGAAAGGCGTCTCCTCGGGCGCGCCGCTGGCCGGGTTCCTGCTGGTGGAGACGTCGAACCTCTGTTTCGCGGTGGGCCAGCTGGCCTACCGCGACGTGTTGAGCCGCAGCGCCGACCGGCCCATCGCTGACCGCCACGTCTTCTTCTGGCTCTACCTCGGCGGCCTCGCCGCGTTGGCTCCGTTCGGGGTGCGCGACGCCCTTGTGGCCGCGCCGCATCCCACCGCGGCGCAGCTCGCCGCGCTCCTCTATCTCGGCGTGATCGTCTCGGGCGTCAGCTACTTCCTCTGGAACAGCGGCGCGCGGCGCGTTCCCGCCGGCGTGCTGGCGGTCATGAACAACCTCAAGATCCCGCTGGGCGTCGCGGTCTCGATCCTCGTCTTCGGCGAGCGCACCAGCCTCCCCGCCTTCCTGGCGGGAGGCGTCCTCATTTGCGCCGCACTCGTCCCCGTCCTGCTGAAGAAGAGCTGAAACTCCCGCATTGTCCGACCCGCCCCTTTTTTATAAACTCATCGTCCATGGATCGTCTCGCCTATCTCATCCGCCGCCTGTTTCTCGTCATCCCCACCTTCTTGGGAATCACGGTCGTGTGCTTTGCGCTCACGCGGCTTCTGCCCGGCGGGCCGGTCGACATGCAGATCATGAAGATGCGCAACATCGGCGGGGCGAACGACCGGACCTCGGCCAACGTCGCGCAAGTCACCGAAGAATACCGCAAGGAGCTCAACAAGCAGTTCGGGTTCGACCGTCCCCTTTACGCGCAGTACGTCGACTGGCTGGTCACCCGGCGCATGGGCATGCGGATCGCCTCGTACGACTATCCGAACCGCACCGCCTGGCAGCTCATCTCTTCGCGCATTCCGGTTTCGCTCTGGTTCGGCCTCGTCAGTTTCGTGCTGAGCTACCTCATCTGCATCCCGCTGGGCATCGCCAAAGCCCTGCGGCACCGCCAAGCCTTCGACGCCGCCTCCAGCATCGTGGTTTTCGTCGGGTATGCCATCCCCGCTTTCGCCCTCGGCATGGTGCTCAAAATGCTTTTCTGCGGCACCGTCGAAGGACTGGGGGACATCTTTCCGCTGGGGGGATTCGAATCGGACTTCGCGGGCTCCGTCCCGCTGGGCGAGCGCCTCGCCGACCGCGCCTGGCACATGGCGCTGCCGGTCGCCTGCTATGTGGCGGGCAATTTCGCCGTGCTCACGCTCATCATGAAGAACTCGCTCCTCGACCAGATCGCCAGCGACTACGTGCGCACCGTTCTCGCCAAAGGCGCCACGCGCACGCGCGCCATCTGGGGACACGCCTTCCGCAACGCGCTCATCCCCATCGCAACCGGTTTGGGCTCGATCCTCGGGGTGTTCTTCGCCGGTTCCATCATCATCGAGAGCATCTTTGAAATCCCCGGCATGGGACGCCTGAGCTGGGACGCACTCATCGGACGCGACTACGCGGTCTTTCTCGCCCTGCTCGCGCTCACCTCCGTCCTGCAGCTCATCGGCAACCTGCTTTCCGATTTCTGTTACATGCTCATCGACCCGCGCATCCATTTCGACAAGTCATGAAGATACTTTCCGCCACACGCCTCTCGCCGCTGACGCAAAAGCGCCTGCAGAATTTCATGCGGATCCGCCGCGCGCGCGTATCGCTTGCGCTCCTCGTCGCGCTTTTCGCGGTCAGCCTCGTCTCGGAGCTGCTCTGCAACAGCCAGCCGCTCTACCTGCGCGTCAACGGCAAGGCCTTCTTCCCCTTCCTGCAGAACCTCACGCAACGGGACCTGCTCGGCGCGGGCGCGGACGCCACCCGCGTAAACTACCACGCCTTCACCGCCTCGGACGCATTCCGCGCCGATCCGCGCAACCGCGCGGTCTGGGCGCCCGTCCCCTACAGCCCCGGCGACGTGATCGACGCCGCCACCCTGCGCAGTTACCGCACCGTCAAAGTCTCGGTCGTGCCCGAAATTCACGCGGGCCGCATCAACCTGCTGCCCGACCGGACCGTGATCCGCCCCGAAAGCGTCGACCCCTTCTTCCCCGGCGCCCCGCACGCTGAAGGCCAGCGCCTCGACGCCCACTGGACCCAGCCCGAGGCCTTCCGCGCCGCGCTGGCCAACCGCTTCGCGGGCCGCGCCGCCCCCGCGCAGACCTTCACCCTCACGCACGCCTCGCGGCCCGGCCTCACCGCCCGCGTCACGCTGCCGGAAGTCCGGGCCTATCCCGCGCCGCCCGCCTCGGTGCGCCTGATGTTCCGCCAGCCCGAACCGCCCGACCTGCCGCTGCAGCTCCGCTTCCGCCACAACGCGGACGGCTCGGTCTATCCCGTCACCGGCCGCCCGTGGCAGAAGGTTCCGGCCGCCCACCGGCCGGACATCCTGAAGCTCGCCGCCGAAGCCTTCGGAGGCACCGCGCCCGTCGGACGGATCGCATGGAAAGAGCGGCACGCCGCCGTGGCCTGCGCCCTGAGCGAGATCGCCTGGCCTTACCCGCCGGTCAAAGGCCACTGGATGGGCATCGACGCCGCCGGGCGCGACGTGCTTTCGCGCGTGTTGTACGGCATGCGCATCGCCATGATCTTCGGACTTCTGCTCGCCTTCTGGGCCATGTTCTTCGGCATGGTCATCGGCGCGGTGCAGGGCTATTTCGGAGGCTGGGTCGACATCGCGGGCCAGCGCCTCACGGAAATCTGGAGCGCCTTGCCTTTCCTCTACGTCATGATCTTTATCGGCTCGGCGCTCGGCCGCAGCTTCTGGATCCTGCTCGTCTGCTACAGCCTCTTCAACTGGATCGGCATCTCGTATTACATGCGGGCCGAGTTCCTGCGCCTGCGCTCCCGCACGTTCGTCGAGGCCGCCCGCTGCCAGGGCCTCTCCGCCGCGCGCATCATCTTCAGCCATATCCTGCCCAACGCGCTCACGCCGCTCATCACCCTTTTCCCCTTCAGCCTCATCGGCGCGATCGGCTCGCTTGCCGCCCTCGACTTCCTCGGCTTCGGCCTGCCGCCGCTCACCCCGAGCTGGGGCGAGTTGCTCCAGCAGGCGCAGCAGTTCCGTTGGGCCTGGTGGCTGATTCTCTTCCCCTCCCTCGCGCTCTTCGCGGTGATGATGCTGACCGTTCTGATCGGCGAAGGGCTGCGCGACGCCTTCGACCCGCGCCAGCAGAGCAAAATGGAATGAACAACAAACGCAAACGTTCAACGCTCAACAGCCGGCGCTCACGTTGAAACCGTCCGTTGAGCGTTCAGCGCTGAGAGTATCCAGATGCTTCTCGAAATCACAGACCTCCACATCCAATTCGAGCCCGAAGGAAGCGTGATCCGCGCCGTGGACGGCGTCTCGCTCAGCTTGGATCGCGGGCAGGTGCTCGGCCTCGTGGGCGAATCCGGCTGCGGCAAATCCGCCACCGCCATGAGCGTCCCGCGCCTCCTGCCCATGCCCCCCGCGCGCATCACCCGGGGGCAGGCGCGCTTCGACGGGCAGGACCTGCTCAGCATGCCGCTTCCCGAGCTTCGCAAAATCCGCGGCGCGAAGATCGGCGTGGTCTTTCAGGACGCGATGACCTCGCTCTCGCCTCTGCACCACATCGGCCAACAGCTCGAGGAGGTGATCCACCTCCACCGCGATGTCTCGTCCGCCGCGGCGCGCAGCGCCGCGCTGGAGTGGCTGGGCCGCGTGGGCATCCCCGATCCGGCGCAATGTTCCCGCGCCTATCCGCACGAGCTCTCCGGCGGCATGCAGCAACGCGTGATGATCGCCATGGGCCTCATCCTCGAGCCCGACCTCATCATCGCGGACGAGCCGACCACCGCCCTTGACGTCACCATCCAGGCGCAGGTGCTCGGCCTCATGCGGAAATTGTTCCGCAAGAACTCGGGGCTGCTGCTGATCACGCACGACATGGGCGTGGTCTCGCAGATGGCCACCCGCATCGCCGTGATGTACGCGGGCCAGATCGTGGAGCAGGCCGACGCCGCGGACTTCTTCAGCCGCCCCTTGCACCCTTACTCAATCGCCCTGCTCGAAGCCATGCCCTCCGCCGCCACGCGCGGCCAACGTCTCAAGGCCATCCCGGGCCAAGTGCCTTGCGCCGGCGACTTCCCGGCCGGCTGCCGCTTCCACGACCGCTGCCCCATGGCCCGGCCCGACTGCGCCGTGAACGCCCCCGAGCTGCGCCCCTGCGGCGACCGCCTCGTCCGCTGCCCCTACGCGGTTCAGAGACCTTGAGCGTTCCCTATAGGTTGACAGTGTGTCGCACGTTAGGTTTTAATGCACAGGCCTATGAAGAGTACCGACGCCCGGAGCGGCGGCGCTTCTGTGCGAGAGAGCCGCGGCAACGAAACCGAACGGCTGAATTCCGCTGAACCTTCTTGAATGAGACGGTGTTCAATCGCCGATGTCCGACCTTCCTCAAATCTCCGTCCTGCTTCCCGCGTTTAACGCTGCGGCCACCCTGCCGGCCGCGTTGGACAGCCTGTTGGCCCAGCGCACCGCCCGTTCCTTTGAGGTCGTGACCGTCGACGACGGATCGACGGACGGGACCCCGCGTGTGGCCGAGGCGTACGCGCAGCGCGACGCGCGCGTCCGCCCCTTCTTGCTCCCGCACGTCGGGCTGGTCACCGCGCTGAACGCCGGCCTCGCGCAGTGCCGAGGCTCCTACATCGCCAGGATGGACGCGGACGACGTCAGCCACCCCGACCGGCTGGAGCGGCAGGCGGCCTTTCTGGACGCCGCCCCCGACATCGGCCTCGTCAGTTCGCTCGTGGTGTTCGGCGGGGACGCGAAGCGGCAAGCCGGCTACGCCCACCACGTCGCGTGGCAGAACACGCTGGTGACGCCCCGCGACCTCTCGGTCTGGCGCTTCGTGGACGCGCCGATGGCCCACCCCTCGGTGATGTTCCGGCGGGAGCTGCCGCGCCGTTTCGGCGCTTACCGGAACGGCGCCTTTCCCGAGGACTTCGAACTCTGGTTGCGCTGGCTCGAGCGCGGCGTCCGCATGGCCAAGATTCCCCAACCCCTGCTCGTCTGGAACGACCCGCCCGGCCGACTCAGCCGCAACGATGCCCGTTATGCGCCCGAGGCCTTTTACAGGACCAAAACCGAATATCTCGCGCGCTGGCTCACCGCGAACAATCCCCACCACCCCGAGATTCTGGCGTGGGGCTCGGGCCGCGTCTCCCGACAGCGCTGGCGCTTCCTGACCGACTGCGGAATACGCATCTCGGCGTACGTGGACATCTCGCCCCGGCGGATCGGGCAACGCGTTCAAGGGGTCCCCGTGCTGGCGCCGGCCGACCTGCCGCCGCCGGGATCGGCGTTCATCGTCGCCGGCGTGGCCCGCCGCGACGCGCACGCGTACATCCTCTGCCGGCTTCGCGAGCGCGGCTACACGCTCGGCGCGGACTGTCTCTTCATGGCCTAGCCCATTCCGAGTTTGAACGCCTTGTCTTCCCGTGCTACCCTTGCGGCCATGACAAACCGCCAGATCTTGCCGCTGCTGACGCTTCTTCTCACGCAAGCCGCCTTTGCCCAATCTCCCGCCCCCGTGCCGCGCGAACGCGTCCTCGCCGACCTTGTCAGACGCGCCGACAGCACCTACGGCAAACTCGCGAAGGCCAACGCCGCGTACGGCTGCCGCGAACTTTTCACCTCCATGCTGGCCTACGCCGAGGCGCGCACCAACCTCACCCGCGTCGCGGAGCTTCTGACGGTCGCCGAACGGATGCAGAACCGCGACCCCGCCCGCCGCGCCTATGGCAACTTCCGCTGGTACGCGCGCGACACCGACGTCATGGACGACAACGCCGTGGACTTCTGCATGCAGCACGGCGCGCTGCTCTGGCGCTTCCACCGCGACGCGCTCGATTCCTCCACGCGTCAGCGCCTCCACACGCTGCTCACGCTCGGGCTCAAGGGTCTCGTCAGCCATCGGCCGCGCACGACCTACACCAACATCGCGTTGCTCAACGCCTCGGACCTGATCCTGCTGGGCGAAGCGCTCGGCGACGCGAAAGCCGCGGCCGAAGGCGAACGCCGACTCGACCTCTTCATCAAAACGCTCTGGGAAGAAGGCGCTCACGAATACGTCAGCCCCACCTACTACGGCGTGGACGTCGAATCCATGATGCTGCTGGAGGCACTGGCGGAGAATGAGGATGCGCGCGCCGTCGCGCGCATCCTGGCCTCCTACTTCTGGCACGACATCGCCCTCAACTGGTTTGCGCCCGGCCAGCTGCTGGCCGGCGCGCACAGCCGCACGTACGACTACGTCTTCGGCTTCGGCGAGCTCGACCAGATCCTGTCCGCCTGCGGCTGGCTGCCGCTCGCGGACAAATTCGGTTTCACCACCTTCACCCCGCTCTATGCCCGCCGGCAGCCGTCGGACGACCTCCGGTCTCTCTCTGCGGTTTATCCTCGCCTCGTGGAGCAGACCTGGGGCGCCGAGCCTTTCTGCGGCCGCACACATTACGTCTGCGGCGACGTCACCCTCAGCACCGCCTGGAAGGCCTATCCGGGGCGCATGGACATCGCGCTCGCCGCCGACCTGCCGGGCAGCCGCGAGGAGCGCCTTCTGCGCCTCTCGTTCATCCCGGACGGCAGGGGCGACCCCTACGGCAAGCTCCGCATCTTCGACGGCAAGACCCACTCGAAGGCCTTTCATCTCGGCCCCTGGTGGGCGGGCGTGCAGGACAAGACCGACGCCCTGGGCGTCGCCGTCTACCGCGACACGGATTTCAAGGACGCCACCGGCACACTGGAATCCCATCTGCTTTTCCGCAAGCGACTCGACTCGCTCTGGATCAACGAGGAGCGCATCGCGCTCGATGACAAGAAAAGTTCCTCGCACACGGTCCACCCCGGCGCCGCCGTGTTTCTCCGTCAAGGCACCGCCGCGATCGGCATCCGCGTTCCGTGGGCGCGCGGCCAAGACGGCGGCGCCAGCCCGGTCGCCATCGTGAGCGACAACAACCCGTTCGGCGCCGCGAGGCTGACCATATCGCACGCGTGGCTGGCCCCGTCTAACCGCCTCGCGCGCATTCCGGCGGGCGCAGCCTTCTGGCTGCGCGTCGGCAGCGGCGTAGCGAGCGACGAAACCTTTGCCGCCTTCCGCCACGCCTTTGCCGCAGCCGCCACCGACGTCACGGCCACGCCGAACAGCCTCAGCATCCGAGTGGCCGGCCTCAGCCGGCCGCTCCTCGTCGCCGCCAAGGCGCCGTACGACGGCGACCCCGTCACTTCCCCTTCGCCGCCGCGCACGACGCTGGGGCTCGACGGCAAAGACGTCGGGCGCCAGCTCCTCGAGCAAAGCCCCGTCATCCAAGCCTACCTGAAGACCCGGCGGCCGGCCGTGCCTGTGGCCGTCGCGGCAGGCCGCCCGACCGTCTGGGAAGCGGAGCAGGGCGGCTTCACCGTCCCTTACGAAGCGACAATGGACGACGCGGCCGCAAGCGGCGGCGCTTATCTCTGGGTGCCGGAAGTCGGGGGGCAGAGCGGCGGAGGCGGCGGTCGCGCAACGTACGCGCTCACCGTGGCGTCGGCAGGTCGCTACGCGCTGTCAGGGCGCGTGCTGACGCCTTCGCCTGACGACGATTCGTTCTTCGTCTCCCTCCGCTCCGAGTCCGGCGAGGCGCTGCTTCCCGAAACCACGTGGTCGCCCGGCGTTTTCAGGCAATGGACGTGGCGCGACGTCACCTCGCCGGGCAAACGCGGACCAGCCGCGATCGACCTGCCCCAAGGGAACGTCACGCTCATCTTGCGCCCGCGGGAAGCCGGCGCGAAAATCGACCAGTTCCGCCTGACGCCTCTCGCCCGCTGACAGCCGCAGGCGGGAGGCCGACGGTGTTTGAGTCCAACCGCCCTAGACCGCGCTATGGCACAGCGCGGAGGTGTCGAGACCGTAAACCTCGCGCGTGATGATCTCGGCCACCCGTTCGCGGCCTTCCCGATCCAAGGCCATGGGCCATGACATCAGGTTGGTCGGCCCGGTCGCTTTGCCTTCGTAAGGCGGCAACGTGACGGGATCCCCGCAATAGCGGAACCCAAGCCGGTTGTAAAAGGCCACACGGCGTGCGGCATTCTGGTCAAACCCGAAAGGTTCCACATCCAGAAGAACAGGCCCTTTCACGTGCTGCTGAAGCAACCGGATCGCGCGACGGCCGTAACCGCCGGAACGGCACGCGGCAGAGACCGCGAAGTGCTCGATGAAACAGAACCCCGGCAGGTCCCAGTAGCCCAGCACACCCACCACCGCATCCTCGTCGCGAACGGCGGAGAACCGGTAATGCGGATGCCGCATCACGCGCATCTGCTCGAAGAGGGAGCGCCGTTCGATATCGGCGAACGCCTCGGTATAGATGGTCCACGCCTGATTGAAAACGTCGTCCCGCCCGATGAGATGGGCGGATATCCAAAGCCCGTCCTTTTCGACGATAGGAAGCGCTTTAAAGGCGAACCGATTAAAGTCCCCAACCGCTTCCGCACCCATCCATTGGACATCTCCGATGCGGAAACTTTCTTGAAACGCACTTTCTGACTGAACCGGATAAGCGAAGAACTTCGCGCTGTTAGAGGCCAGGTCATTTTGACCCGTTGAAGAGAAGACCCGTTCGGATCTTTCACATTCCGCAATATTCATAGGCTCGCCGCCTCGCAAGCGATGCGACGATGTGCCAACTCACTTTTTATCGTATTGGTTTAAATCCGGCATCACCGGAACCAGCAATCGGCGTCAGCGGTCAAAGACCTTAAAAAGGGCGCCTTTCAGTTGCATTACGATGGTCAATAGCGTACGACATCGTCCCCCGGCTGACAAGCGCTAACTAAAAAGCGTTGGTTTCCCACCCAGACGTTTACTATACTTCCCACATGTCGTTAGACCGTTGGCTTCCAATGAGGAAAGGCTTTTCCACATCTGACATTTCCTGGGCAGGGGCGCTTTTCCGCCCCCCCCGAGGACGCCTCGGAAATGCGAGCCGACGGTGGCTCTTCCTGTGGTCTTCTTTTGCCGCCGGCATCGCCATGGCCGCGGAGCCCGAAATACGCATCGCCTTCCCCGCTGCAGGTGCGACGGTCACCACTGAGCGGCAAACCTATGTGATCGGCTCGGTCACCCCGCCCGACACGCCGATACGGGTCAACGGTAAGGACATAACTCCTTGGCGAACAGGAAGTTTCATCTACATGGCTCCGGCCGAGCCGGGGACCAACACCTTGGTCTTCCGGGCAGGTAAGACCGAACTCTCCCACACGTTCACGGTGCCCTTCCCCTCTCCGCAATGGAACGGCAAAGGCATCCGCGCCCAGCAGCCGCTGCAGCCGCTGGGGGTCGTCACGGGGGAGACCGTCCGCCTCGCCTGTCTCGCCCCCACCGGCCTGGCGGTCTTTGCCGCCGTTGGCGAGCGGACCGTTCCGCTCGCGCCCCAAACCGGCAAGCCCAATCTCTATAAAGGGACCGTTTCCTTCGGCTTCCCGGCCGAAAAGGTCCCCGTCGTTTTTTACACGGAAGGGCTCGCCGACGCCGCGGCGGCCGACCTCACCGCCCGTTCCGAATGGGGCGCGCAGAAGGTCACGGGGCCGCTTTTCGAAACCCGCGCACGCAGCGAGCCCGGAGCCGGCGAGACCGTCGCTTTCCTGCCCCCGGAGTTCCGCGTTCAGTCCGCAGGGTTTGTGGGGAACAGCACGCGCTTCTGGCTCGGCAACAGGCTGTGCTTCGCGGAGTCCCTCCTCCTTACCCCTGACCCGGGATTGCCCCTGCCGCCGCGCGACCAGCCTTTGCCGGACATCGCCGCCGGTTTTGGCCCCCACCCGCCCACGAACCGCTCGCCCTCGCAAATCCTGATCGTGCTCGACCCCGGCCACGGCGGCCTTTCCACCGGCGCGATCGGGCCCAGCGGCCTCACGGAAAAGCAGGTCAACCTGCAGCAGGCCCAGACGGTGAAAGCCGTGCTCCAACAGGCCGGCTTCCGCGTCCTGATGACGCGCGAGACCGATGTGGACCTCGGCCTTTACGAGCGTGTCGGCCTCGCGTACCGGGAGAAAGCCGACGCCTTCATCTCGATCCACCATAACGCCACCCCGCCCCAGACCAATCCGGAAGAGGTCCGCCACCTCTCTCTCTACGCGTGGAACGACATCGGGCGGCAGCTCGCACGCGCCCTTCATCCGCATCTCGCGGCAGTCACCCCCATCACAGACCGGGGCGTGATGACCGCCAGCTTCGCGGTCTGCCGCAACCCCGCGGTGCCTTCGTGCCTCCTGGAGCTCGATTTCATCAACTGCCCCGAAGGCGAGGAGGCCATCCAGCGGCCCGAGCAGCAGCGCCGCGTGTCGGAAGCCGTCCTCGCCGGCCTCCGCGAGTGGCTCGCAGCCCCTGCCCGGTGAAGCCGGCGTCAGGTCAGCCCACCGGCGGCCTTTGCCCGAACACGTTCCCGTCCCACACCGTGTTGTCTGAGATGGATCGTGCCCGGCTTCAAAACAAAGTGTCACCGCGACACACATTCAAACTGGACACTGGCGCCTGTTTTCATGTACGTTTCTCATAATGTTGCGTTGCTATTCATACACGCGGAAATGAGGGAGCGCGGAAAGACATGGACACTAAGTCGATCGGATGCCCGTTGTTGGCCGTGTTGCTGGTAGCGGCAGGGAACGCGAGCGGAGCGTTCTTCAGCGATGACTTCGGCGAGGCGCACAACTTCCTTGCGGACGGTGTTGCGGGAACGATCTGGGACGGGTTCTTCTTCAATTTCACGAACGGCAATGCGGTCGTGACGACCGCCGACGCGGCCACCTCGAACGCGGGCCGCCTCACGTTCAGTTCGACCTACGGCAACTGGGAAAACGGGGACGACGACGGCATTCTGCTCTTCAAGACGGTCTCCGGCGACTTCGACGCCCAGGTGCGAATCGCCGCCATGAACACCGTGGGCTGGCACGATGCGGGGATCATGGCCCGCGTAGCCAGTCTGGAGGATGCCGGCCCCGGCGAAGACTGGGTCACGATCAAACATGCCGCGTTCAACGGCAAGAACGGCCACCGTTCCGTCGACACCAACCTGACCTCGACCGTTGAGGCCAGCGGCCTGCAGCCCTGGCTGCGGCTCAGACGCACGGGCAACGTGATTGCGAGCTACCGGAGCACGGACGGCGTGACGTGGTCCCTGATCGGCTCCAGCCTGCGCAGCGACATGGCGGGTCTGGCCCTGCAAGTCGGACTCTGGCACGCGACCTTCAGCGCCAACCCAGGGACTGCACAGTTCGACGATTTCTCCTTGAGGGTCGCCTCCGAGTGGAACCTGGCAAACGGCGGCAGCTGGACCAACGCCTCAAACTGGACGCAAGGCGTTCCGGGCGGGGCCGCCGACTGGGCGATGTTCTCCGGCAGCCTGCTCGGCGCCGGCAGCGTCACCCTCGACGGCGACCGGACGCTGGGGCGCATCACGTTCAACCACACGGCGTCGTACAGCGTCGACCCGGGCTCCAACAGCCCCGCGAGCACGCTGACCGTGGACGACACCCACGCGGTCTCGCCGAGCCTGCCGAGCATCGACGTCTACGCGGGCAACCACGTCATCACCGCTCCGGTCATCCTGTCCAACGGCGTCACGGTGACAACGGCGGCGGGCGCCGGCCTAACGGTCGGGAAGGGCTTCTCCGGATGCGGCACGCTGACGAAAAGCGGCGCCGGCACGCTGACGCTTCCCGCCGCCAGCGCGTACAGCGGAGCGACGCAAGTGCAGGGAGGCACGCTGAAACTCGCGCCGCTCCCCATGGGGACGCAAGCCTATTACGCGTTCGATGAGCCGGCGAATCTCGGCAAGGACGGCAGCGTCAAAGGCAACGACCTCTCCGTAGGCGCGGGTGTGCCCGTCTACACCAACGGCGGGGCGTTCGGCGGCGCCGTTTATCTGAACGGCTCCAGTTATTTCGTCCGGAGCACCTTCCCCGCCGGCGTTCCCACCGGGAGCAGCCCCTACACCATCGCCCTCTGGGAAAAGGACAACAACTCGGGCAACACCGGAGGCTTTGTCGGCTGGGGCAACAATTCCGGCAACGCCTGCAACAATCTCCGCTTGGCGGGGCCGAACAGCCTGAACAATTACTGGTACGGCAACGACATGATCGTCACGAACCTGAGCACGAACCTGAAGGACGGCCAGTGGCACCATCTTGCCGTCACCTGGAACGGCTCGGTCCAGACCATGTATGTGGACGGCGCGCCGGTCGCAACGGCCACGCGCACCGGGCTGAACGCCCAGGCGGCGAATTTCGTCGTCGGCAAAACGACGGCGGACAGCGCCTTCAAAGGCTGGATTGACAACCTGCTCATCGCCAACCGAGCGCTGAGCGCTCCGGAGATCGGGGCGCTCATGTCGGAAACGAGACGCAGCGACCTCTTGCCCGGGGGCACGCCGCTACAAGTCGCGACCGGCGGGGTGCTGGACCTGAACGGCGCCAGCCAGTCGGTCCGCGGGCTGGACGGCGAGGGGCGGGTCATGAACAGCTCGGTGGTCGGCGCCACGCTGACCGTGGGCACCGATGACGCCAGCGGAACCTTCGCGGGAACGGTGGACGGCCCCGTCGCGCTCGTCAAGGAAGGCGCCGGGACTCAGACCCTTTCGGGGGTAAACGGCTACAGCGGCGGCACGGCCGTCCGCGGCGGCACGCTCGTCCTGTCGACGCCCTCCATCCAGTCCATCTTGTCCGGCAGCCATGTCTGGTTCGACGCCGCAGACGCGGAGACGTTGACGACCAACGCGAGCGGACAGGTCACCCTGTGGGCGAACAAAGGCACAGCCGGCGCGGCCCTGGATGCGATCCAGATCACGTCCGGCACGGGGCCGACCGTGCAGGCCAACGGCCTGAACGGGCTTTCCGTCCTTTCGGTGGACGGCACGACATCGCTGCGGACGAAGAGCAACATCGGCATCGCCGGCGCCGCCGACCGCACGATCTTCGCCGTCGGGAACCGGAAAAACAGCAGCTCCAATTTCCTCGCCCACATCGGCGAAGGCATCGACAACCGCGCCTTCGGCCTCGCCAGCCAGCCCGAGCGCTTTTTCGCGTATACGTGGGGCAACGACCTCACCTTCGACGCCCGGCCAAACGGAGCCTACGAGATCTACGACTTCGTGATCGCCAACGGCGTGGGGTCTGCAAACGTGATCGGCGGCGAGACCTTCTCGAGCGGAACGAGAGCCCTGGCGCCGAACACGACCGACACGCCGCTTTACATCGGCTCGCGCTTCAATTCCGCATGCTGGGGGAACGTGGCCGAGGTGCTTGTTTTCAGGCGTGCGCTGACCCCGCCGGAAATCATGGGGATCGAGGCCTACCTGCGGGCCAAGTGGTTCATCAGCGGTGCGCCAACCGTCCTGTCAGCCGGCGACCTGTCGGTGGAC
>Ga0116170_10002084_pt1 | contig 19704 bp, 17 predicted proteins | sample AD_JPNHW1_MetaG_FD_89797 | JGI IMG/M metagenome (GOLD analysis project Ga0116170, IMG submission 89797) | Active sludge microbial communities of municipal wastewater-treating anaerobic digesters from Japan - AD_JPNHW1_MetaG | ecosystem: Engineered > Bioreactor > Anaerobic > Digestate | place...
AGCGATCACATGGGGCAGCAACAGTTGCCGTTCGTCATTCACCAGGACGTAATCGGCGCGTTCAGCCTTTAATTCCGGATCCCACTGGTTTTTCATACGCTGCCCGACCTGTTCCCTGGTCACAGAATCACGCGCCATGACCCGGCGAATGCACAGTTCAACAGGAGCCAATACCATGATGGTTTTATCAAATAAATGGTCGAAACCGCTTTCGAACAGGATGGCCGCTTCCATGACCGTGTAGGGCGCATCCCGGTAATCCGCCAACCAGGATATAAAACCAGCTTCCACCAGCGGATGGATGATCGAATCTAACTTCTGAAGTTTCAGCGGATCGGGGAACACGATGGAAGCCAGGGCTTTGAAATCCACTGTGCCTCCGGAGTCCATAACCCCGCTGCCGAATTCTCGGCTGATTTCCTGAACTACATCAGGCAGGTCGTATAGTTTTTTTGCTTCCGCGTCGGCATGATACACCGGCACTCCGAGATGCCGGAAAATTTCAGCAACCACCGATTTGCCGCTTCCGATTCCGCCCGTGAGCCCTACCCTGATCATGGCGAAATGATGATGTATTCAACAAATTCGGGCTTTACCTTTATCACTTTTACACCCAATGGCACATTCACCAGGTTGATCCTGAGTTTCGGATTCTGAGTCAGCGTTTTTCCATCGGCCTGCACCGTCGCCAGGAAATTATCCGCTTCAATGTTACGGTAATCCACCATGGGAACCATGCATTTAATTTCGGCCTGATCGGGAAATATCTTTAACTGCGATGTATTTCCGACAATCCTCACCGGGATGGTAAAAGTAGTTTCCGTGAATTTTTGCACCGGCAGCCGGACCCGGATTGAATCTGTGGAGTAAGAGATCATTCCCCTACCCAGAGGCCGGCTTAACGGAATTTTAAAACTCAGGCTGCTGTCAATATCTGTTTTCACCGTCCGGACGGTTGAAACGAAGCGTATCGTGTCGATTACATCTTTTATACTTGAGACGATCACTGTCTTCGGCGACCATTCTATTGAATCGTACAACTGGAATTGTTGTTCAAAGGAATAGGAGAAATTCAGCCGTACGGGTACTTCCTTACGGTAAACATCCGAAAACATGAAAAACAGGGTATCGGGACGAATATAGGAAACCGTTTTCGAGAAACCGATCTGTCGTGCCACCTGCTGAAGGAGCTTTGAAGCCGGGACATAAGCCGAATAACCCTGGCTTTGCTTGCGGATACGGATTTCGGACAAGTCAACGGTTAACTCATGCCGTTTCCTGAAAAGCCGTGTGGTCAGAAGTTCAAACCCCTGCGCCGTGATGCCGACCGTAATGCTCGAATCATTCTGATTCTGCAGGATTAAATCCTTTGGAACATTGGTGAAGGAGACCGCATATTTCAGGTCGGTGGTATAATCCCGGGTCAACTCAATGAAAAGCCACATCAGGGAAGATATGCCAAGGCAAACCACGAAAATACCGAATTTTTTGCGAAATGATTTTTTCGGTTGAACGGTAACTATGTTTTCGGTTGTATCCGTCTGCCTGTCGGCATTTTCCATCATCATCCCAATTGGCTATTCGAAGCCTGAATAATTATGCTTCTGCGAAACGGCTGATTTCTATTTGGCTTCGGTGCCAAGCTGGTCCTGGGCGTCGGCAGCTACTGCCGATTTTTCAATACGCAGCCTCGTGCCGCCTTCCACCTCAATGGTAACGGTAGTATCCTGCATTTCAACTATCCTTCCGTGAATTCCGCCGATGGTGATGATTTTCTGCCCTTTCTGCAGGTTCTCACGGTACTTTTTCTGTTCCTTGGTACGTTTTACCTGGGGACGGATAAAGAAAAGGTAAAACACGACGAAGATGACTAAAAGGAAAATGAGTGAGCTTAATCCGCTTCCGCCCTTCTGGGCGCCGCCGGCCGGAGCCATTAATAACATGGTCAATTGTTCCATTGTATCTGTTTTATTTTGTTTGCATTTATTGATCAGGCGTTCATGACAGAACCCCATAAGTAAGCAGGTTCAGAATTAACTGCTACATATCCTTTACGTCAACAACACTGGCCTGGATACGCAGCATCGTAGTGGAAGGCTGGGTATTACTGAAAACCGTGATGGTTTTATTCTGTAAACCGATCCTTCCTTCACTGTCGAAACTCACGTCGATAGTACCTTCCGCCCCTGATTTCAACGGTTCTTTGGGGTATTCGGAAATAGTACATCCGCATGATGTGCTCACTTTTGAGATGAGCAGCATACCTTTCCCCTTATTTTTAAATTTAAAGGAATAGGTTACTTTTTCGCCCGACATAAGTTTGCCGAAATCATGGAAATCGGTTTCAAACTCAATGACCGGCAATGTGTTGGGATCAACTTTCCCGGAAGCCGTGTTCGGATTCATGATAACATCGGCCGGTAAATCATTTTTACCTCTTTTATTGCACGACTGGCCTGTTATCAGAAGGACAGCCATCAGGGCTGTTAGCAGCAGTTTTGGTTTCATAGCAGTGAAATGATTGCAAATGTATGAAATAGGAGCGAATGATTGCTCCGGTGTTTAAATATCGCGAATTATATAAACGTCGTAATCGCCCAGATATTTGAACCCGTTCCTGGTATACAGGTTGATGGCATGCTGGTTCCGGCGGTGGACTTCAATTTTCAGTTGCAGACCTTTTTCCCTGGCAAAAGCAATGGACGCGTCCAGCAGCATTCTTCCCAGCCCCTTGTTTTGATAGGTTTCTGCGATTCCGAAATGATGCAGGTAGTTACGCCGTCCGTCCACCGTCATCCAGGATGTCCCGACCAGCTTTCCTGACAGCGTTTCTTCAAGCACCAGGAGTTTACCGCCGGCTTTCAGCGTTTGCTCAATCACTTCAGCGGTATCGCCCCGCTGGCGGCTTCCCAGGCCCAATGGTATCCAGAGCGCCTGAATATTCTCAAAATCAGAATTCCTGTAATCACGTACAGTAAAATTCTTGCTATCGCAATTTTCGGGGACAGGCATCGGTACAGGTAAAATGTGTTTGGGATTTATCGAAATTGATTCGGCGGAATTCCTGATACTAAAGTTGGCTTTTCTTTTACAGGCAGTACAGTCGTTCAGCGCAGCGCCGGCAGCCTGTCCATCAATCTTCCATCAGGCCGCGGCCGGTTTTTACCAGTCTGCCGTTGGCTTTGAATTCCACGATCAATTTATCGAGTATCCCGTTAATAAAAATTTTACTCTTGGGCGTACTAAAACTTTTAGCCAGTTCAATATACTCATTCAGCGTCACTTTCACCGGAATCGACGGAAAATCAACAAATTCCGTCATGGCCATCTTGAGCAGGATAGTATCCATGAGGGCAATCCGGTCGAGTTCCCAGTTCTGGGCTTTATCAGCAATTATGGTGTTGAATTCATCGCTGTGGATCAGCGTTTTCCGGTACAGTTTTTTGACGAAATCAAGATCTTCGCTGCCATCGGTATCATTTTCGTCTTTAAGCAGGGTGGGTAATGAGGTATATTCATCCGCATCGGCCCGGAAGCCTTTAATGGTCTTCTGGATCATGATGAATGAAATTTCAAAATCATCGCTCCCATATATGCTGCGTTCCTCATAAAAACTTTCGAGCAATTCCGATTCTGCAAAGATATTTACGAAAATATGCTCTGCCAGGTCCTTATCCTCTTTGTAAGAAGGCGCCGGGCCTTCCATATACGCAACAAATGCCTTGCTCTCGCGCAACTGGTTATAAAGTTTACGGACCATCTCTTCCTCGTCGGCCCAGGAAATTTTAAAGGATTCGCATTTCTTGAGGAAATCCCTGTTAGCAGCCAACTGGTTGATAAAGCGGTTATCAATAAAGCGTGTATTGGGATCAAGATCTTCCCGCGAAGGCAGAAATTTCAGCTTGTTTTCTTCGATACGGCGGCGGGCAAAGTCGGATATTTCAACCAGCAGCGATAATTGCCTGATATAAAGCTCATAAAGTTTATCGAGGCTAACCACGAGCTGCTTTTCACCGGAATTAATACTTTCAGGACCATCCTGTATAAATGCGTAGATAGCTTGCAACACCTTGATCCTGAGAAATCTTCTGCTTAGCATAACGTGTAAATGAACATGGTTTTAAAGGGCAGCAAAAATAATCAAATTAAGCTATCGGAACCGATTAAAAATTTACGCCCGGATGAAGAATTCACAAAAAAAATATGCCTCAAATATTTTTTCTAATTTTTTTACGTTAAAAAAAATATAAATTTGCACTATCAGTAAGAGGAAGAACAAATAAAAACTGACTACAATGGAAGAAAATGATCGCTCGGAAAGCAGGGAAGATGTATTTTCAAGAGCTGTTAAAGCAGGAAAACGCACCTACTTTTTTGACGTAAAACGCACGCGTACAGAGCAGCATTACATTACGATCACGGAAAGTAAAAGAGAGTTTGACAATGCTCAGGGACGGTTTATTTATAAGAAGCATAAACTATTCCTCTACCGTGAGGATTTTGAAAAATTCGGCGACGGGCTGAAGGATGTCATTTCCTTCATCGAGACAGGAATTATTCCGCCCGAGCGGCAATATGCCGATAACCATAACCACGCTGAAGTGGATTTCGAAGACCTGGATAAATAGCAATATTGCTTCCTGTCTGTCCTAAATATGTGGCGTCCAGCTTTGACTGCCATAGTGTGTTGATTTTTATATGCCGGTAATAGCGAGAATCGTAAAACTTATTAACACTGATATAATCGCCTGTCGGTATTATTGTATTTTTGCAGATGATCGGTAATATCAAAAACATTGATATTGCTATATAACAGCAAGACAGTCAGGTTATAATAATACTATTCAAGCTGCCCGCTTTCAGGAAGCCGATATATTTCATAACCTTAATGAGTCAACGCATTTTCATCACGATGGGTAAGGTAATCACTATAACAAATCAAAAAGGAGGCGTGGGTAAAACCACCACTGCCATCAATTTAGGCGCATCCCTGGCGGTTCTTGAACGCAAGACGCTTATTATTGATGCCGATCCGCAAGCCAATGCCACCTCAGGGGTAGGATTTGATCCCAAAAACATTAAAACATCCATTTATGAATGTATTGTTGAAGAGGTGGATCCCCGCAACATTATCCTGAAAACGGCAACCCCGAACCTCGACCTGCTCCCTGCCCATATTGACCTTGTGGGGGCCGAAATCGAGATGATCAACCTGCCCAACCGCGAGAAAATGATGAAGCTCGTGATAGACAAGCTGCGCGACAGCTACGATTTCATCATCATCGACTGTTCCCCGTCGCTGGGGCTTGTCACTGTTAATGCCCTGGTTGCTGCCGATTCGGTGATCGTTCCGGTACAATGCGAATATTTTGCCCTGGAAGGGCTTGGCAAGCTGCTGAACACCATTAAGATCGTTCAGTCGCGGCTCAATCCCCAACTGGATATTGAAGGTATACTCCTTACCATGTATGATTCCCGCACGCGGCTGTCGAACCAGGTTGTGGAAGAAGTAAAAACCCATTTCCAGAACATGGTCTTTGAAACCATCATTTATCGCAACACCCGTCTGGGAGAAGCCCCGAGTTTCGGAGAATCAATCCTGATGCATGATGCAAGCAGTATCGGGGCTATCAATTACCTGAACCTGGCCCGGGAAATACTTCAGAAGAATGAACTCACGCTGCTGCGGCAGGAAGATAAAGAAATAAAGGTAGAATAAGTATGAACACTGTAAAGAAGAAGGCCCTTGGCCGCGGGCTCAGCGCAATACTCGAAAGCCCCGAAACAGACATTACCTCCAAGGACATTTCGGGTAATTATGTTGCCGGCGCCATTGCCAATATTCCGATCGATAAAATCGAGGCTAATCCCTTCCAGCCACGCGGGGAATTTGATGAGGAAGCCCTTGCCGATCTCATGGAGTCCATCAGGGAGCAAGGCATCATCCAGCCGCTTACCATCCGGAAAATGGGCTTCGATCAGTACCAACTTATTTCGGGTGAACGAAGGCTTCGCGCCGCAAAACTTGCCGGGCTCGAAACCATCCCCGCATACATCAGGGTAGCCAATGATGAACAGATGCTCGAATGGGCCCTTATCGAAAACATACAGCGCGAAAACCTCAATGCCATTGAAATTGCCATCAGCTATTCCCGCCTCATTGATGAGTGTGACCTTACCCAGGAAGAACTCAGCAAAAGGGTCGGAAAAAACAGGACTACCATCAGCAATTACATGCGGCTGCTTAAACTTCCCGCCGAGGTACAGGCAGCCCTCCGCGACGGGCAGATATCCATGGGACACGCCCGCAGCATTATCTCGGTGGAAGATCCGCTGAAACAGATCGCCATCACCAGGAAAATAAACCAGGACGAACTTTCGGTACGCGATGTTGAAAAACTTGTCAAACACCTCGATACCTTAGACGGCAAACCTGCCAGGCCGGTGAAACCCGAAAAAACGGAATTGCCCGAAAAATATAACGCCGTCAAACAGCAACTTCAGGAACGTTTCAGCAATAAGGCTGAGCTCAAACGCGATGCAAAAGGCAAAGGAAGCATCGTCATCCCCTTTACTTCCGATTCCGACCTTGAAAAGATCATTTCAATCCTTGGCCTCTGATTGTTCTGAAAGCAACAATCATTCCTCCCGGACGATATCAGCTTACCCGGTAATGGTCAGGTGCCGGCGCATTACGGGCTGGATACTGATTGCCGTATTCACGGTTCTCCTCTGCCCGTTCCGGTCATTTGCCCAGGAAACCGATACCATCAGAAAAGTTCAAAAGCACGCCGCTGATTCTGCTTTTGTCTCAAAGCACTCTCCCAAAAAGGCTGCGATCTTCGCCCTTGTCCTGCCAGGCCTTGGACAGGCATACAATCACAAATACTGGAAAATGCCCATTGTTTATGCCGGTTTTGGAACCATGTATTACTTCGTGAAGTTTAACACAGACAATTATCATGAGTTCCGTGATGCATATTCCTATGTGCTCTCGGGAGGCAGCGGTACGCCGCCGAACAATCTGGTAAATACCTATAACCAAAGCCAGTTGCTGGAAGGCCGGGAATATTACCGTCGCAACCTTGAACTATCCTACATCATAACAGGAGGATGGTATATTATTCAGGCGCTCGACGCAGTCGTAGATGCTCATTTTTTCGATTACGATGTTACAGATGACCTTTCACTGCACATGTCCCCATGGACGCCTCCGCCCGTGGCCGGTATCAGGCCGGCAGGCGGCATCACGCTTTCTTTGCGTTTCTGATAATATACCTTTACCTTTCCCGGTTTATTAAACACCCCGAAAATCATGAAACTCGCTCTGATCGGTTATGGCAAAATGGGAAAAGCGGTTGAGGAAGCAGCTCTTTCACGTAAGCATACAATCCATGTCGTAATCGACAATGCCGACGACTGGAAATCCAAAGGTCATCTGCTGAAAGAATGCGACGCGGCTATCGAATTTTCGATCCCGGCCATGGCCGTTTCCAACATGTATGCATGTTTTGATGCCGGCATACCGGTGGTATGCGGCACTACAGGCTGGAATGAAAAGGCCGGCGAAGTAAAGGCTCGCTGTATCGAAAAGAACGGCGCCCTGCTCTATGCTTCCAATTTCAGCGTCGGCGTCAACATTTTCTTCGAGATAAACCGGCGGCTGGCACGGCTCATGAACACGCAGGATAATTACGAGGTAAGCATCGAAGAGGTTCATCACACACAAAAACTGGACGCCCCCAGCGGGACGGCCATCACCCTTGCCGAAGATATCATCCGGAATATTGACGGAAAATCGAAGTGGAAAAATGAAAAGACGGACAACCCTTCCGACCTGTTCATTCAATCGGTTAGGCAGGGTACTGTTCCCGGCACACATACGGTTACCTATGAATCGGAAAACGATTTCATTACAATCCGACATGAAGCTAAGAGCCGCAAGGGGCTCGCAGCGGGAGCCCTGCTGGCTGCCGAGTTTATTGCCGGCAAAAAAGGCATTTTCAGCATGAAGGACCTGCTGGGAATTTAATACCGTATAGCCGGAAATTAAAAGGTATCCGGGAGTGCCAAAAATGCAGCGTTGCAGGATTTAACTTGCTTTCAAATATTCTGTTAACACATTTTAACTACGAACCTGTCACATCGAAGGAGATATTCACTGATATTTGCATACCACTAAACCTAACATAAAAATTCCCGTTCATGGACCTGATGACCTCTCTAATTATTTTCATCCTTGTATTTCCCGCTCTCCTGTTCTGGATTTTTCAGGATGCCGGGACTAAAGCATGGAAATCGCTTATTCCTGTCTATAATTACGTAGTGTGGAATAAAATCAACGGAAAACCCTGGTGGTGGCTAATCTTCATGCTGGTGCCGTTTATCAACCTGTTTATGATCATGCTCATGCTGGTCGAAACGGCGAAAAGTTACGGCAAGTACAAACTATGGGAACAGGCTGTTGCTGTGCTGGTTCCTTATGCATACCTGCCTTACCTGGGCTTATCCGAAAAGGAAAAATACATTCAGCCCGATAAACGTGTCAGGCCAAAGAAAACGGTTACCCGCGAATGGGTTGACGCCATTATTTTTGCTGTCGTTGCAGCTTCGATCATCCGGATTTTCATGATCGAAGCCTATACCATCCCCACCTCTTCCATGGAAAAATCGTTGCTGGTAGGAGATTTTCTGTTTGTAAGCAAGGTGAGCTACGGCCCTAAACTTCCGAATACGCCTATCGCCTTCCCGTTTGTGCACCACACCATGCCGCTCACCAAATACGCCAAGTCCTATTCTGAGCTCATACACTGGCCTTATTACCGTTTCCCCGGTCTGGGCAAGGTAAAACGAAACGATGTGGTAGTTTTTAATTATCCTGACGGCGACACTGTTGCGCTGAAAATGCAGAATCAAAGCTATTACGGGCTGGTTCGTGAATTCGGTCATGACAGGGTCTGGAATGACAGCTACAATTTTGGTAAAATCGTTTCAAGACCTGTGGATAAGCGCGAAAATTATATCAAACGCTGCCTGGCAATCCCGGGAGATACCCTGGAAATCCGCGATCAGTTGGTATATATTAACGGCCATGCTGCCGATATACCCGAAAACTCGCAATTCAAGTACATCGTAGTCACCGATGGAAGCCCCATCAGCAAGCGCGTACAGGATAAACTCAACATCACCGAAGAAATCGAGATGACCGAACAGGGCGATTACGTCCTCACGCTTACAAAACAGTCGCTCGAAAAAATTAAAGCGCTTCCCAATGTGAAAGAAGTGCATCCCGTAGTTCAGCCGAAGGGATTCTGGCAGCCTTACATCTTCCCGTTTGATTCCACTTATGCCTGGAACGTCGACAACTTCGGTCCGCTGTATATCCCCAAGGCAGGGGTAACCGTGCCCCTTACGATTTCAAACCTGCCGTTGTACCAGCGCATCATCGAAGCATATGAGCTCAATAAACTTGAGGTAAAAGGCAACAAGATATTCATCAACGGGAAGGAAAGCAACAGTTATACTTTCAAGCTTAACTACTACTGGATGATGGGCGATAACCGCCACAATTCGGCCGACAGCCGTTTTTGGGGATTCGTGCCCGAAGACCACATCGTTGGAAAAGCTGTTTTTGTATGGCTCTCGCTCGATTCGCACAAGTCGCTCCTGAGCGGTAAAATCCGTTGGAATAAATTATTCCGGGGCGTACACTAACGCCGGGCGGCTGCCGTTTTTAACGACAATATTGACTTACTATAAATTAAGTCAATAACCCTCACGAAATTAGCTTTTTTGTTACTTTTGCCTATCCCCGGCAGGCATGGGTAATACATGTAGCCGTATTGGTTATGTCCCTTTTATATCCGGATGGAACAGAAAAACGAAATTAAACGTCCGAAGAATGAACTGCGCAACGAAAAGAAAGCCGGTTCCGCGCCTGAAGAAGCCAAGGGCAAGACTTCGAGACCTGCTTCAAAAAAGGAGAAGTCTTCAGGAGGCGACAATAACAGCGAAAAGGCCAAGCAGATCATCGGCGCCTTTTTACTGCTGTTTTCCGTTTTCCTGTGTATTTCATTCGCATCATACCTTGTCAATTGGTTTACCTCGCGCACAGATGATATCTTCTCGGGCATCAATTTCTCGCGTGTGCTTCACGATGACTCGCTGACGGCAAACAACCTGGGCGGAAGGATGGGCGCTGCGTTATCGGTGCTCCTGGTAAAACAGGGGTTCGGCATCGGCACGTTCTTCCTGGTAGCCTGGATTTTCTTCGCCGGCGTGCGGGCCTCGCTAAAACATACCATTGTCCCGATATGGAAAAGCCTGGGCATTTTCATCCTGGCCATGGTCTGGCTTTCGGTGACCATCGGTTTTATTTTCACCCATTCGAAGCTGTCAATTCTTGGCGGTATTTCAGGATACAAAACGGCCCAGTGGCTCGAAGGCCTTCTCGGTGAAATGGGAACTGCCATAGCCCTGATTTTTGTTTTTATCAGCGTGCTGGCGCTGGCCTATAATTTCTCACTGCATCAGCTCCGCAACAGGATCCGGGAGATCAACCCCTTATCGCAGTATTCCGGTGAAGAAGAGGAGGCCATGCGGAAAGCCGCCGATGAAAAATCCGACCGGTTCAATACCGTTGAATATGCAGTAAAGGAAAACGAAACGGATATCCTGGTTTCGGGAACTGCCCCCGGGAATACAATCAAAAATCAGGATGACAAAATTGATATACCGGCATCCGGCGTGCTGAAAGAAACCGACAGCGACGGCTTTGAGCCTGTTCCCATGCCGGCGCCGCGGGTCAGCCCGCGCGCCGAAATTGAGTTCATGGTCGAAACGGCTGCTGAACCTGTAAAAGTGCCCGAACCGGAACAGGACAGGGAACAGGATGCTCAGCATTTCCCGATTGATTCTGAATATGATCCTACCCTCGACCTGGGAAGTTTCATCATGCCTTCCCCCGATTTGCTTGATAATCATAACGACGGCGGCATCTCGGTGAATAAGGCGGAACTCGAAAGCAACAAGAACCGGATTGTAGAAACCCTTGGCAACTACGGGATTCAGATTGATAAAATCAAAGCTACCATCGGGCCGACTGTCACTTTATATGAAATCATTCCTGCCCCCGGGGTGCGTATTTCAAAAATTAAAAATCTTGAAGACGATATAGCCTTAAGCCTCTCCGCCCTCGGCATCCGCATCATCGCCCCCATTCCCGGCAAGGGCACCATCGGTATTGAAGTTCCCAATCAAAAGCCTGAAATCGTCGGGATGAAATCTATTCTCAGTTCCGAAAAGTTCACCAATTCCAGGTATGAACTGCCTTTCGGCATTGGAAAAACCATTCAGAACGAGGTCTTTGTCGCCGACCTGACCAAGATGCCGCACATCCTCATGGCCGGCGCTACCGGGCAGGGGAAATCGGTGGGACTCAACGCCATCATCACCTCATTGCTTTACAAGAAACATCCCAGTGAGCTGAAATTCGTGCTTGTCGACCCCAAGAAAGTCGAGCTTACACTCTTCTCGAAAATCGAGCGGCATTACCTTGCCAAACTCCCCGATTCGGATGAAGCCATTATCACCGATATCCGGAAAGTAGTCCGTACCCTGAATTCCCTCATCATTGAAATGGAAAGCAGGTACGACCTGCTGAAAGATGCCCAGGTGCGTAACATCAAGGAATACAACGCGAAATTTATCGCCCGGAAACTTAACCCTTTACAGGGGCACCGCTTTCTGCCGTATATTGTTCTGGTGATCGACGAGTTTGCCGACCTTATCATGACGGCAGGCAAGGAAGTTGAAGTGCCGCTGACGCGCCTTGCGCAGCTTGCCCGCGCCATCGGCATTCACCTGGTTATCGCCACCCAGCGCCCGAGCGTAAATATCATCACAGGAACCATCAAAGCGAATTTCCCTGCCCGTATTGCTTTTCGCGTCATCTCCAAGATCGACTCCCGCACTATCCTTGACACCGGCGGGGCCGACCAGTTGATAGGACGCGGCGATATGCTGCTATCGCAGGGCGGTGAAATCATCAGGCTGCAATGCGCCTTTATCGACACCCCCGAAGTTGAGCGTATTACCGAGTTTATCGGTTCGCAGCGCGGTTATCCTACGGCATTTTCGTTACCGGAGTATAATGAGGAAGAAGGCGGCAACAACGGCGACAGCGAACTTGACCCCGACGAACGCGACGAACTCTTCGAAGAGGCTGCCTATCTGATCGTCGCAGCCCAGCAGGGCTCAACTTCCTTATTGCAGCGCAAGCTAAAACTCGGATATAACCGCGCCGGCCGCATCATCGATCAACTGGAAGCCGCCGGGATCGTCGGACCTTTCGAAGGGAGCAAAGCCCGCGAAGTAAAATATGCTACCGAGTTTGCTTTGGAACAATATTTGAAAGACCTCAGGAATAAAGAATCACAAAACGGATTTTAAAATAAACTACACTACATGATGAAAAAAATTCTTTTTTGCCTCGTACTGACAGCTCTGACCTCCCTGGTTTATTCGCAAAGCGATAAGAAAGCAACCGCCATTCTTAATGACCTTTCAGCCAAAACGAAATCCTATAAGACCATCAGGATTGATTTCGCCTATACCATGGACAATAAAAAAGAGGCCATCCATGAAAAATTTTCAGGCACGCTTCTTTCAAAAGGCGATAAATATAAGCTGACGGTAGCAGGCCAGGATGTCATCTGCGACGGCAAAACGATGTGGACCTACATGAAAGATGCCAATGAAGTGAACGTCAATGACGTGAATGCCAACGACGATTCATTTACCCCCACAAAACTGCTCACCAACTATACCAAGGAATACAAGGCTAAATTCATCCAGGAAAAAGGAAACAGCCAGATTCTGGAACTCTATCCGTTGGCAAGGGGAAAATCATTTACAAAAGTGAAACTTACCATTGATAAAAACCTGAAACAGGTTAAGGAATTCATGATTTTCGACCGCAGCGGCAGCATCTTCAAATATATCGTGAATAAGTTCATCACCGACCAGGCCATCGACGACAAAACCTTCGTTTTCAACAAAGCCAGCCATCCCGGAGTGGAAGTGATTGATATGAGATAAGGTTGTCAGCTAAAGCTATATCATGGCCGGGCCTGCTTTCAGCAGGCCCGGCATTTATTTGCTGGAGCGTTTTCTGAAGGAGCGGAATCCATACCGGAAATAAGGGATGAAGGATGGTAAAGAGCAGCAGTTCATACGCCCTGCAATATTCCCGATCTTCTCAATCCCGTTAAACCTCCTGGTATAACTTAACAAGCAGTTTACGCCCGAGGTTCTTGTATCCCGGAGTTCCATCCCCGAGTCCGTATTCAATAGAATCGATGAGTTCATGTTTTATTTCCGGAAATTGCTGCGAAAGCCTGTAAAGCAGATCCATGCAGTACACCTTTGCCGCAACAGCCTCCGATGGGGATAACAACCATTCAAAACAAATATTGATCAATCCGGCCATATTCTCTTCCGGTATTTCAATCCGGCTGAGCATATGCAGCGAATGTCTTTTCATACCGTCGTGGGTAAGGGCGGGCAACGAATTAATAAGCCTCGAAGCATAAGGCTGGGACCAGCCGGGACGGGTTTCGCATACCAGATCCAGGGCCCAGGCGGCCCTTCGCGAGTAGGGCTCTTCATTGGCAAAAAACATTTCCCAGAATTCAGCTCGGAGCTGGGCATCCTTTTCAATCAGGGATGACAAGTAGTCGGTAAACGACCTGGACGAATCACCGGTTAAAAGTTCCCGTATTTTATCCATAAAATCAGTTCTTAGAGAGAATTTTAACCCGCTGATTTCAAATCCGGATTTTTGTGACCTTTGCGCTTTGATTTTGAAGCTAAAATAATGAAAGAACGCATACGCCTATTCATCTCCTACTGGCTTTTCTGGTACCTGCTGTTCATCGTCGCCAGGATCGCATTCCTCGTTTACCAGTTCCATGCTTCCATGCAACTTTCTTTCAGCGAGTTGGCCGGAACCTTCATCCATGGCTTTACCCTTGATGCGTCGATGGCATCCTATATCATGGTGGTTCCGGCCCTGCTATGCCTTCTTTCCTGCTTTTTCAGTTTCCGTCTGTTGCCTGCCCTGCTGAAAGCCTATACGCTTATTGCGCTGCTTCCTGCCACAGCCATCATCATCGTTGATATGGTGTTGTACAGTTACTGGGGATTCCGCCTCGACACAACGCCTCTTTTTTATATGGATAATCCGGAAGCCATGACGGCATCGGTAAGCGTGCTGGTTATTTTCGCCGGCATTGCCGGCATCCTGCTTGTAACTTATGGCATTTTCAGGCTGTTCCTGCTGCTGCTGAAGAGGTTCCGGTTTCCGTTTGCACAGAATTTCAAAGCTTCCCTTGTTGTTGCTGTGCTGACAGGCCTGGTGGCGATCGGCATCCGTGGAGGCGTGGGAATCGGCGCTGTAAGCATCAGTTGGGCCTATTTTTCGGACAACACCTTTGCCAACCATGCCGCCATTAATCCGGTGTGGAATGTAGCTTTCTCCCTTACCGAAAAAGATGACCTTTCAAGAAAATATAATATTCTGGACAAGACGACAGCCGCCACCGTCTGTGATTCCGTGTTCAGGAGCTATGGCAAGTTGGTCCCTGTCCTGAACCAACAGCGCCCGAATGTGATCCTTATCATCGTTGAAAGTTTTACCGCCAAAGCCGTCGGCACTCTTGGCGGAATACCCGGCATAACGCCGCAGTTTGATTCGCTGACACATGAGGGTATTTTATTTGACCATATCTATGCCGCTTCCGACCGGACGGATAAAGGTCTTGCCGCCGTCCTTGCCGGATACCCGTCGTTACCTGGGTCAAGCCCGCTCAAGTTCCCTCAGAAAACCGACGACCTCCCCTCCTTCCCGAAATACATGGCTGCTGCGGGTTATAATAATTCCTTTTATTACGGCGGTTCTCTTGATTTTGCCAATTACCGCTCATTCCTGGTGCAAACAGGGTTTAAGAAACTGATCACCCGCGACGATTTTGACGCCTCAACTTTCGGTACAAAATGGGGTGCCTGGGACCACCTTGTCTTCGAACGCGTACTTGCCGAAACGCCGGATTCCGATAACGGTTTCTTTAAATCGATCCTGACTTTGACAAGCCATGAGCCCTTTGCCATACCTGTTCCCCCGATGAAAAAAGGAAATGATAAGGAAACCCTGTATCTGAACTCCCTGCATTATACCGATGGCTGCCTCGGGAAATTCATCGCCGAAGCCAGGAAACGGACCTGGTGGAAAAACACGCTCATCATCATAACCGCCGATCATGGCAGTATAATGCCCGGCCACAGTGATGTTGACGACCCTCAGAAATACCACATTCCCTTGCTGTTCCTGGGCGGCGCATTATCGGTGAAAGATACCGTGATACACACTGTTGCCGGACAAACCGACCTGGCAAGGACCCTGATGGCCCAAATGAACCTTCCCGACACCGGCTTTTCTTTTAGTAAAAACATCCTGACCACTTCGCCGGTGCCGGGCGCTTTTTATACATACTCAGGCGGGCTGGGTTACACCGATGGCAAGGTCCTTTTTTCCTACAATACGATAAACCAGCAGTTCAACGACGGAAATATTTCTGGCAATGCCGGGGAAAGGAAAATTCCTCTGTCGTTTTTACAGCACCTGTACGACGATTTCAGCCGGCGGTAAGCTGACAGGAGCAGCAAACAGATGTTGCTTTGCGGTATAGGGTGTTAAGCCCCTTCGGGGCTTAACATCGTCCTTCCATAAAACTCTTTAAAACCCGGTCTTGCGGCAATTGCCCGGCGAAAAATTCAGGCAAACGGGTGAGAAATGTGCTGGGGGGGGGAATTAAGCCCCTTCGGGGCTTAACAACACCGTCAGGCAGCCGTCAGAAATCATCCGACTGCCACCAAAAAAAGGCCGGCTCTTATTTCTTCCTGCCCAGGAAATTTTTCTGACGCTCGTAATTCAGTTTATATATGATGGCCGGCTCATCTTCGTCAGAACCTATTTTCTGAACAGGACTCATAAAATCAGGGTACTTATCCTGAATATACGCCATATACCTTTCAACCGTGTTGATGATCTGCCCGTTTTTCTGCAATGAATTCCGTCGCAGGTTTGCGGTCAGTACATGCGTGACGCCATTATCGATAAGAGGGATGAGCAACGAATCGGGATATATGAGCACCGGAGGCTGCTTCTCCGCCGATACCCTCGCCTGCATATCTTCCCGGTTTGTAATGTAGGGAAGTTTCGCCTGGGTAAGTTCAAGACGAATCTTTTCGTTTATACTATCAGGATAACGGTCAACAATATAAAATTCCTCCCCGATAAAAAGCTGCGCTTCATAATAGTTTTTTATAGCCGAATAAATCGAAGGCGTAAGTTGCTTACCCACGACATCGCTGTAACGAAATAGCGTGTACGGAATATTTTCCTTTCCCCAGGTTGCAAAGAACTGTTCCGAACTGAAGGAAGGAACTTTCATGATGCTGTAAAAATTTCTTCCTTTCCCGTAAATGTATGAAAGAGAAGGCTTCCGGCAGGCAACCACAGCATCCGGCGGCAGGTTGTTGGCGGCCCATTCGCTTGCCTGCAGGTAATGCTTCCAGTCGGGCGTCAGTCCGCCGTATTTGCCTTTGGTCTGGCTGGCTTCCTTCGATTTTACTGAAGTGTAGGCCAGTATCTGTAAAAACATAATGATCCCCATCACGGGTATCACCCAATACATCACCCTGAATTTCCCGGTCTGCGACAGATAATAAAAAGCGGAGAAAAACATGAGAACCATGAGCGAAAAAACGGGGATGATAAGCCGGCTCTGGTCCCAGCGGCTTTGCAGGATGATGAAAGTGATCAGGAGAAATGATCCTGACAAGAGCCCTGCAAAGAACACGTAACGGTTCCTGAAATATGACAGGACCAGCCCTGAAATGAAGATGATATAGAAGAGGACGGTGAGGATAGGTATTACTGTTTGTATCACCTCAAATTTCCTTAAACCGCCGATGGTGAAGAAATGTTTTGACAGGTAAAGGTTTGAATTTTCCCAGAACCTCTTCATGATCCCGGCAAAATCTTCGTTGCCTTTGGCTGCATTGTAATAATCCTTTTGCAGCAGCCCTGAGCCCTGGGAGGCAAACTGCAGGGTTGCATCGCCCCACAGCAGGTACCTGATGCCCTGAAATACAAGGTATGCCCCTAAAAACGACAACGCCCCCATCCAAAGGTTGCGCCACTGCGCCTTAAGGGTGAAATAACCAAACACAGCTATTACAGCAGAAAATCCTATACTCCTGGTTAATGTCAATGACAGCAATACCAGCGCCAGCACAATATGCCGTTTCACATCCTGCTTTTTACCTATAACCTGTTCCGTATCGATGAATTTTGTAAAAAACACCAGGACCAGTATCGATTGAAGGAACATGTAGAACGCTTCGCTGTACGTCTGGCTGGCATAATAAAGAATGAATGAATTGATACAAACCAGGGCCAGCACAACCACGTGAAGAATGGCCGGTACACGGTTTTTAAATGCTTTATGCGTGAAGTAGACAAAAGCCAGCATGGCAAGCAGCGAAACGCCTTTCAGGATTGTGAGGTTCAGCCCGGCAATAGCCAAAAAAACGCTCAGTACAATGGGATACAAAGGCCCCTGGAACGAGGGGTACTCAAACTTCTTAAGCAGGTCGGAAGCCCGGATAATGTAGAAGGCATCATCGCCCGAAAGGCTTACTTTAGGATCGAACAGCAGCAGTGAAAAAAGCAGCGTCAGCCCCATGCAAACCCAGAAGATAATATTCAGGCGTTTCGCCAGGAAATCATCAACAGATTGTATGAATGTCTTGCTTTCTGCAACCTTTGTTTTGGATGCCTGTTTGGGCCCGTAATGCTGAACCCGTTGCACCGACTTTTGTTGTTTAGCCATAAGGGAGTAATGTTTATCTATGTATACTCATTCACGAATATGCAAATTTCAGCTATTTATTAAAAATACGTTAGGTTTTTTTGCTAAACTTGCACCAATCTTATTAAAAATATGAACAAGGAAGACATCCGTCAATTTTTCGAAAAATCATCCGGAACCCGTGAGAAGTGGAAACGCCGTAACAGGTTCTATCACAAAGCTATTGAGAAGTATATTTCATTTATCATCCCCGAAGGGAAACGGGTTCTTGAGATCGGCTGCAGCAACGGCGACCTCCTGAACGCCACAAAACCGGCATACGGAACAGGCATTGATTTCGCTTCCGGTTTCGTTGAAAATGCAAGGAAAAAGTACCCGAACCTTGTTTTTTACCATGATGATGTAGAAAATCTGAAGCTGAACGATACTTTCGATTATATCATCCTATCCGACCTGGTCAATTGCCTGTGGGATGTGCAGACAGCCTTGCACAACATCCGCAAACTTTGCCATCCTCAAACCCGGATCGTGATTTCACAGTACAATTACTTTTGGGAACCACTGCTTAAAACCGGCGAATTTCTGGGCTTGAAACTCCGGCAACCGGCCCAGAACTGGTTTTCCATTTCCGACATTGATAATATCCTGCAACTCGAAGGCTACCAACTGATAAAAGTTGAACGTAAGCTCCTCCTTCCGAAATATGTGCCCATTCTGAACTTCCTGTTCAACAAGGTGCTGGCCAACCTACCCCTCATAAACCACCTGAACCTTGTCAACTTCATGGTAGCCAGGCCTGTGCTTGGCGAAGACCAGCCGTACAGCGTAAGCATTGTTGTGCCGGCGCGCAACGAAAAGGGCAATATTGAAAACGCCGTCAGGCGTACGCCGGAATTCGGAAAAAGCATGGAATTTATCTTCGTTGAAGGCAACTCCTCTGACAATACGTTTGATGAAATGCTCCGCGTTCAGCAGGCATGGCCGGATAAAAATATCAAGGTCATGAAGCAAAGCGGCAAGGGAAAAGGCAATGCCGTTCGCGAAGGCTTTGAGGCCGCCACCGGCGAGGTGCTGATGATCCTGGATGCCGACCTTACCATGCCGCCCGAAGAGCTGCCCAAGTTTTACGACGCCCTTCGGTACAACAAAGGAGAGTTCATCAACGGCTGCCGGTTGGTCTATCCGATGGAGAAAAACGCCATGCGCTTCCTCAACCTGCTTGCCAATAAATTCTTCGGCTGGTTTTTCTCTTTCATCCTCGGACAGAGACTGAAAGATACCCTTTGCGGGACAAAAGTGCTGTACAAAACCGATTATCAGAAAATTATCAGCAACCGGAGCTATTTCGGCGATTTCGACCCCTTTGGAGATTTCGACCTGTTGTTCGGCGCCGCCAAACTGAACCTGAAAATTACCGAGATTGTCATCCGTTATCGTGACCGCGAATACGGCAGCACACAGATCAGCCGGTTCAAACACGGGTGGCTGCTTATCAGGATGAGCCTCTTTGCCGCCCGTAAAATCAAGTTTATCTGATGACAGGGGATCTGGCTGCATAAAGTAGCCGGCAGCCTTCCGGCACACTGTCTCCGGCTCATGGCATTTTGCTTTTCTAATTTTCAGGATATGCTCCTAAACCTGCATGTTGCATCCTCTGGTCTCCGGTTTGCGGTTTTCCGGTTTTTGCATCCGGACGCTTTTTCGTGTTTAAAAGCATGCATTCAAACATTTATCTGAAATTATCATCTCTTTATCCGCAGGACTGTCTTTA
>Ga0116170_10002085_pt1 | contig 19693 bp, 25 predicted proteins | sample AD_JPNHW1_MetaG_FD_89797 | JGI IMG/M metagenome (GOLD analysis project Ga0116170, IMG submission 89797) | Active sludge microbial communities of municipal wastewater-treating anaerobic digesters from Japan - AD_JPNHW1_MetaG | ecosystem: Engineered > Bioreactor > Anaerobic > Digestate | place...
GGAGATCCGCACACAGGGAGTCGACCTGATCCTGTGCACTGGCGGCATGAGTGTGGACCCGGATGACTGCACCCCTGCCGCAATCCGCCAGAGTGGGGCGAACATCGTAACCTACGGCGCGCCGGTATTGCCGGGGGCTATGCTACTGATCGGGTATTTCGAGGATGGGGTACCCATCCTTGGCTTACCGGGTTGCGTGATGTATGCCAAAGCGACGGTGTTCGATCTTGTGCTTCCCCGTGTTGCGGCGGGCATCCGACTGACCAGACCGGATATCGTTCGCCTGGGTTGCGGAGGCCTGTGCCTGAACTGTAAGGTATGCACATTTCCCGACTGCGGCTTCGGTAAAGAATCGTAAGGAGGGAAAACCCATGAAAAAGCTGGTTGCCGTTATGCTGTCGTTATCGCTGGTGCTGGTGGGTTGCGTGGCTGTCGCCGAGACCGCCACACCGCAGGTGGAGCTTACGGTGTTTGCCGCCGCGTCAATGACCGAGTCTTTGAACAAAATCGCGGAAATGTACAAAACGGTTGCGCCGAACGTAACGCTCGTCTTCAATTTTGATTCCAGCGGAACGTTGCAAACGCAGATTGAGGAAGGCGCGGAGGCGGACGTGTTTATCTCCGCGGGGAAAAAGCAGATGGACGCGCTGGACGTAACCGCAAGCGCGGACGCAAACCCCAAAGCACAGGATCTGATTCTGCCGGATACCCGCTTCGATCTGCTGACCAACACGGTAGTGCTGATCGTACCGGAGGGAAGCACCAAGGATATTACCTCCTTTGAAGATGTTGCTACCGATAAGGTTAGCCTGATCGCGCTTGGTAACAGCGACGTTCCGGTTGGCCAGTATGCGCAGGATGTGTTTACTTCGCTGGGCTTGTGGGATCAACTGAACACAGACAAGAAGATCACCTTCGGCTCCAACGTAAAAGAAGTGCTGTCGCAGGTGGAGGCAGGCGCTGTGGATTGTGGCGTGGTCTACATTTCCGATGCGGCGACCGGTACGGGGATCAAGGTGGTCGCATCCGCTCCGGCGGGCAGCCATAAGCCGGTTAACTATCCCGCGGCTGTACTCAAGAGCGCTAAAAACGAGCAGGCAGCCAAAGATTTTCTGGAATATCTGAAAGGCGCGGACTGTTCGAAAGTCTTTACTGATATTGGTTTTGAAATCCCCGAAAGATAATTCGCCGGGAGATACAGGGGGAAAGGAGCTGCTTCCTTTCCCCTTTTTTAGGAGGGCTGACCAGTGGACTGGTTTCCACTTCTGAACTCACTACGAGTAGCGTCTATCGCCACTGTCATCACATTCCTGCTGGGAATCTGGGCGGCGAACGGCATTACGCGCCTGCCCCGTGCCTTAAAAGGCGTATTGGACTGTATCCTTACGCTGCCATTGGTGTTGCCGCCGACTGTCGTTGGGTTTTTTTTGTTAAAGACGATCAGCCCCAAAGCGGCGTTGGGCGGTTTTCTGCTGGATTCTTTCGGGTGGAAACTGACAATGACCTGGTATTCGGCAATCTTTGCCACGACCATCGTCGCGTTTCCGCTGATGTACCGCACGGCGCGCGGCGCTTTTGAACAGTTAAGCCCCGAATGGGAAGCCTGCGCGGCGACCATGGGGTTATCGCGACGCTTCATTTTCTGGAAAATTAAAATGCCAAACTGCCGGGCCGGGTTACTGGCGGGCACAGTGCTTTCGTTTGCCCGGGCGTTGGGCGAATATGGAGCCACCTCCATGGTGACGGGATACATCCCCGGAAGAACGGCAACCATAGCAACCACGGTTTATCAGCTCTGGAGGGAAGGCAACGATACGCTGGCTTACCGCTGGGTGATGATTGACCTTGCGATCTCCATGATCGTACTGATTGCCGTAAACCTGCTGGAAAAACGGGGAGGGCGCCAATATGCTGGAAGCGCGAATTAAGAAAACCTTCCGCGGTTTCTCCCTGAACATCGAACTGAATGCGGGAAACGAAACCATGGCGTTGCTCGGCGCATCCGGGGCCGGGAAAACCATGACGCTCAAATGCCTTGCAGGGATCGAAAGGCCAGACAGCGGCCGAATTGCTGTGGATGGGCAGGTGTGGTTTGACAGCGAGAGTAAAATCTGCCTCTCTCCACAGGAACGGAGCACAGGGCTGCTGTTTCAAAATTATGCGCTGTTTCCCAATATGACAGTACTTCAAAATCTGGTTTGCGGACTGCGCAGGGAAACCCCGAGGAAAGAACGCGAAAAGGAAGCCCGTCGCCTGCTGGAACGTTTCTGCCTGACAGGGCTTGAACATCACCTGCCAAGCCAGCTTTCTGGCGGCCAGCAGCAGCGTGTGGCGCTGGCACGGTGCCTTGCGCGTAAACCGAAGCTGCTGCTGCTGGACGAGCCCTTCGCGGCACTGGACACCCATCTGCGCTGGCAGTTGGAGCAGGAGCTGGGCGATACGCTGGATATGTTTGCAGGAACCACTCTGTACGTAACCCACGACCGAGAGGAAACGCTTCGCCTGTGCGGACGGGTTTGTGTTGTTCAGGCAGGCCGGTCGCAGTCGGCAACCCCTGTGTGGGAGTGGTATCATCAGCCGGCAACGCGCAGTGCGGCGCATCTGGCCGGATTTGAGAATATCTTCAGCGCAAAGCTGGGAAACGACGGGCGGGTGCATCTGCCCGATGTGGGCATCAGCATGGAATACCCGGAAAAGGAAGCCGAAGCGGCAGCGTTTCGCGCTTCGTCCGTACGGCTTGGAGAACGGCAAGAGGAGTTCGCTGTTTCCTGTCGAATTGTTCGTTCGACGGAGCAAGAGTTGATTGTATCCCCGTTACAGCACCCGACCAGTTTGATCCGGGCATTACCGGACAACCGTTATTCCGTGGGAGATGTTGTGTGGCTGAATGTGCCACGTACAAAAATCATCTGGTTAAAAAAGGAGGAAGCGGCATGTTTACCGCAGCGGTAGTCACGGTCAGTGATCGTTCCTATGCGGGTGAACGCCCCGATGCTTCCGGCCCCTGTGTGGCAGAAATGCTGCAACAGGCGGGTTATGAGGTGATTACAACCCGGATCGTGCCCGACGAACAGGCACAGATCGAAAGCTGCCTGACCGAACTGGCGGATATTTTAAACATTGCACTGGTGGTCACCACGGGCGGAACCGGTTTTTCTCCACGCGATGTATCGCCCGAAGCCACCCTGTCTGTCTGTGAACGCAGGGCGGACGGAATCCCGGAAGCCATGCGCGCCGCTTCGATGGCGGTAACGCCGCGAGCCATGCTTTCCCGCGCGGCGGCCGGAATCCGTGGACAGACTTTGATCGTGAACCTTCCGGGCAGCCCGAAAGCCGCCCGAGAGAACCTGACGGCGGTATTGCCAACGCTGCGGCACGGGTTGGAAATGTTGCGCGGGGGGCCTGCGGACTGTGCCGCACAACCCTAAGGAGGAGATAGTAACGATGCTGGATACGTACGGGCGTGAGGTAAAGACGCTGCGTCTGGCGGTCACTGAGGCCTGCGACCTGCGCTGTGTGTATTGCATGCCCGAGAAAGCCGAACCTTTGCACGGTACGCCGCTTACGACAGACGAGTTGACGGCGATTGCGCAGGCTGCGGTCAACAATGGGATAACAAAAATACGTTTAACGGGAGGCGAACCGCTCTTCCGGCCCGATATTATTACAATCTGCGAACGTATCAGTCGGATGCAAGGCCTACGCTCGCTTTGCCTTACCACAAACGGAACGCGGCTGGCGCTGTTGGCTGGTGATCTGGCACGGGCAGGTGTTTCCCGGGTGAACATTTCGCTGGACACGTTGAAACCGGAACGATACCGCATCCTTACCCGTGGCGGAAACCTGCAAAACGTGCTGGATGGGATTAAGGCAGCGCTCCATGCCGGGTTTGATAAGGTGAAAATCAACTGCGTGCTGATCGGCGACGTGAACGACGATGAAATTCCGGATTTTGTTTCCCTCACAAAGAGCAAACCGCTGGAAGTGCGCTTTATTGAACTGATGCCGATGGGCGAATGCGCGAACTGGCCGAAGCACAGGTTTATCAGCGCGGATCGGGTGCTTGCCGTATGCCCGGAATTGTGTAAAGTGGCCGACGAAGGCGTAGCGGAGCGGTATGCGTTACCGGGCGCAAAGGGTAAGGTGGGGCTGATCCGCCCCATGTCCCACGCGTTTTGCGGGACCTGTGACCGAATCCGCGTCACATCGGATGGAATGCTGAAGCCCTGCCTCCATTCAGGAGAGGAAGTCAACCTTCGGGGCCTAAGCGGTCTGGCACTGGAGCAAAAAGTTGCGCAGGGAATCGGCGATAAACCCGCTACCCATCACCTGAACGAAACCGGCACGCAAACCGACCGCCGCATGAACCAGATCGGAGGCTGACATGCCAGAACTTACGCACTTTAACGAAGAACATCGCGCCCGGATGGTGGACGTAACCGATAAAGCGATCACATTGAGAACCGCTACTGCGGCAGGAATGATCCGTATGTGTCCGGAGACCATTGCGCTGGTGCGAGCCGGACAAATGAAAAAGGGAGACGTGCTTGCCGTGGCGCAGGTTGCGGGGATTATGGCAGCGAAACGCACGCACGAGCTGATCCCGATGTGCCACCCCATCGCGCTTACGGCTGTGGATTTATCGTTTACTTACGAACCGTGCGGTATTCGCATTACGGCTACAACACGCTGTAAGGGCGAAACCGGCGTTGAAATGGAGGCGTTGACCGCATGCTCCGTAGCCGCGCTTACGATTTATGATATGTGCAAAGCTGTGCAGCGGGATATGGAAATTACGGAGATACGCCTGCTGCAAAAAAGCGGGGGGAAAAGCGGCGATTTTATACGCGCCGATGACTGACGGAGGCAATAGAAAGTGGGAAAAGTGGAGAGCGTTAACCTGAGCGAACAGAAAGGATGCCGGAAACACGAAGTAGAGCAGGCTGAGCTGAAAGTTGGCGTGGGCATCACAGGCGACGCGCACGCCGGCAACTGGCACAGACAGATCAGCCTTCTGGCGGAAGAGAGTATCGACACCATGCGGGCGCTGGGTTTACAACATCTGGAACCGGGCGCTTTTGCGGAAAACATCAACACAAGCGGAATGGAACTGAAAATACTGCCGGTTGGTACCTGTCTGAAAATCGGCGAGTGCCTGCTGGCAGTGACCCAAATCGGGAAGGAATGCCATAACGATGGTTGCGCCATCCAGAAAGCGACCGGTCGATGCGTGATGCCGACCGATGGGATTTTCGCCATCGTGCTTGTGGGCGGGATCATCCGAAAAGGAGACGATATCAGCGTGATCGATCCAAAACGCTGTATCGGCCATCAGAACTGAGCGAATGATCTGCGATCGATTAATATGGTCTGCAAAGCTTCCAGCGTGTGGTCTATCTCGTCCTGCGTATTGAAAGCGCCGATGGAAAAGCGCACGGAACCCTGCGGGAAGGAGCCGAGCACATGGTGTGCTGAGGGCGCGCAATGCAGCCCGCAACGCGTGAAGATGCCATACTCACGTGCCAACCGATCGGCGACCATGGCGTTATCCAGATCGGTAAAATCCAGCGAGACCACTGGCATTCTTCCCTCCAGCGTCGCTCTACCAAGCAGCCGGGTATGGGGCAGCGATGAAACCCCGGCCAGAAAACGCCCGGTCAGCCGCATGGTTTGTGCGTGAATTTGGTTCAGCCGGGGTGAAACATATTCCACTGCGGCCAGAAAGCCATAAATACCGGGAGTATTTTGCGTGCCTGCCTCAAATTTGTCGGGCAGTTCTTCCGGCTGCGTCTCCTGGTCGGAGCGGCTGCCGGTGCCGCCAGTGATCAACGGATTTACCTGATGTGCAAAGGCTTCCCGCATCAGTACCGCGCCGATTCCCTGCGGACCCAGCAACCCTTTGTGTGCGGGTACAACGAGCGCATCAGCGTGGAAGTGCCGCAGGCTGATCGGCTCGTGCCCGGCGGTTTGCGCCGCATCTACCACAAACGGGATGCCTCGCGCCTTACATTCTTCGCCAACGGCTTCCACGGGCAACAGGCTTCCGCAGACGTTTGAGGCATGCGTGAGGCATACCATCCGCGTTTCCGGGCGGATACGCGCAATCAGGGTCTCCGCGCGCATCACACCTTCCGCGTTGCAGGGCACTTTTTCAATCTGCACACCGGCCAGCTGATGCAACGGCCTCATGACTGCGTTATGCTCCATGGAGCTGACCAGCACATGGTCGCCGGGATTCAGGGATCCTTTCAGGACAAGGTTAAGCCCGGCAGTCGCGCCGCAGGTAAAAACGCAGGCTTCCGGATCAGGCGAATCGAACAGATCGCAGAGCTTCTCCCGCAACGTCATGGCGGCCAGCTCTGCCTGCGTGGCAGACGCATAGCTGCCCCGGCCCGGATTGCCGCCAATCTCCGTAAGGTAATGTGACATTGCCTCCGGCACCCCAGGCGCTTTAGGGAAACTGGTTGCGGCATGATCCAGATAGATAATTTGCACTTTCGTTGTCCTTTCTTGCGTATCACGTAAAGGTATGATATTCTTATAGGGACAGTATACCATAAGGGAGTAGGAAAAATGAAGAAGCATCTGCCGGTTATCCTGACGGGTTCTCTCATTGGAGTCATTGCGCTGATACTGGTCGCTATGGGTAACCCTGCCAACATGGGTTTTTGCATCGCCTGTTTTATCCGTGATACCGCCGGTTCCCTCAAACTGCATACCGCGTCCGCGGTGCAATATGTCCGTCCGGAAATCATCGGGATTATTCTTGGCTCCTTCCTGCTCTCACTGTTTAAAAAAGAGTTTCAACCGCGCGGCGGTTCCTCCCCGGTCACGCGTTTTGTACTGGGAATGTCCGTGATGATTGGCGCTCTGATCTTTCTGGGGTGCCCGCTTCGGATGGTGTTGCGCCTTGGCGGAGGCGACCTGAACGCGCTGGTAGGGCTGGTCGGCTTCGCGGCTGGAGTCGGGATCGGCGTTATCGCGCTGAACCGTGGTTTCTCCCTGAAACGTACCTACACGCAAAACCGGCTGGAAGGGGCAGGCATGCCCGTACTTTCGACCGTACTGATGCTGATGGTGCTGCTTTTTCCGGCGCTTTTCGCTTTCTCCACGGAAGGCCCCGGCTCCATGCACGCGGCTGTATGGGCTTCTCTTGCGGGCGGGCTGATTGTGGGCGGTATGGCTCAGCGTAGCCGCTTCTGCATGGCGGGCGGCATCCGCGACGAAATGTTGTTTAAGGATTTCCATCTGTTGTGGGGCAGCGTCGCGTTGCTGGTAGTGGTGATCATCGGCAATCTGATTCTTGGCAAATTCAAACTCGGCTTCGACGGCCAGCCGATTGCGCACACCGACGGCTTGTGGAACTTTCTGGGCATGGCGCTGGTCGGTTGGGGTAGCGTCCTGCTTGGCGGTTGCCCGCTGCGTCAGACGGTGCTGGCTGGCGAAGGAAACACAGACTCCGCCATCACCTTGCTGGGGATGCTCGTTGGAGCCGCTTTGGCACATAACTTTGGGCTGGCCTCTTCCGCAAATGGCGCTACCATAAACGGGAAAATCGCCGTCGGGGTTGTGGCGCTGGTATTGTTGGCTGTAACGCTTTTTAACACCAACCGTAAAGGAGCAAACGCATGAAAAAGGTAGACGCGAGGGGTTGCGCATGCCCCGAACCTGTTGTGATGACCCGTAACGCGATTCGGGAGGATGCAAACGGGGTAGAAATCATAGTGGATAATGCCTGCGCGGTGGAGAATATCACACGTTTCGCCCGTAACACCGGTTATCAGGTGGCTGTGCAGAAAAACGGTGCGGACATTACCCTGACCGTAACCAAGAAATGAACCGTTATATTGCCACTTTCCATACGCATTACGCCGCGCTGGCTACCTACCGGGCGCTGCAGGCTGCCGGATGGCAGGCAGATATGGCTCCGGTTCCCCGCGCGTTAAGCGCCGATTGTGGCACCTGTGTGATCTTTCGGGCAGACGAAGTACCTGGCAGCCTGCTGCATAAGGATTACGACCGCGTTGCTCTTGCGCCCGAAGGGGAAGCCTACTGCACGGTGATGCAAAATGATACGCTTTAGTGAAATTCTACAAATCCCCATGGGGGTAACAGCGGTTGTCGGAGGCGGCGGTAAAACGACGCTGATGATGAGGCTGGCGCAGGAACTGTCCGAAAAGCATACGGTGCTTGTAACGACAACAACGCATATTTGGCAACCGGAGTGCTTTACGATGCTCTCGCCGGATCAAACGGAGCTGGCGGCTGCATTTTTGCAACACAAGCTGGTTGTGGCGGGAGAACCTGCTGCCGACGGGAAATTATCTATGCCGCAAAGGCTGGGAGATCACTGGCGTGATCTGGCGGAGTATGTGCTGGTAGAGGCCGACGGTTCCCGGGGGTTACCGCTGAAAGCGCCTGCGGAGAACGAACCGGTTCTGCCGCAGGATGCCGGTTTGGTGATCGCCGTCGCGGGCATGAGCTGCGCGGGCCAACCGATTCGCCTGTCCGCTCATCGGCCGGAAAGGTATACGGCATTGGCAGGTTTACCGGGGAATGCAACGGTAACTCCGCAGGCCGTGGCTAAGGTGCTGGAAAATGCCTGCGGACAGCGCAAGGGTGTGAAGAGTGCGTTTCGTATCCTGCTTAATCAGACAGATACCCCAACCCGTTTGGCATTTGCGCGGGATACAGCGCGGTTGCTGCATGCGAATACCGTACTTGCCGCCTTGCAGGCGCACCCCGGCTGGGCGGAAATCTGGGACGATGGAATTTACCAACAAACACTGAACGAAGAAGAGCGAGCGTAAAGATGCTGGTCATTATGAAGGGCGCGGGCGATTTGGCGACCGGCGTGGCGGTGCGGCTGCATCGCGCGGGGATTCATCTGGTGATGACGGAAATCCCACATCCGACAGCCATCCGCCGCACTGTCAGTTTCTGCCGAGCGGTATGGGACGGCGAAGCCACAGTGGAAGGTATTCGCGCGGTACGCGCGGAGAACGTGGCGCAGGCGCTGGAACTGGCACAGCGCGGCGAAATCGCCGTGCTTGTGGACCCGAATGCGGACTGTGTTCGCGTTATCCAGCCGGATGCGGTGGTTGACGCGGTGCTGGCGAAGCGGAATATCAACACCCGGATAAGCGATGCGCCTGTTGTTATCGCGCTTGGCCCCGGCTTTACAGCGGGAACAGACTGCCACGCGGTGGTGGAGACCATGCGCGGGCATGATCTTGGCCGGGTGATAACGCATGGAGGCGCAATGCCCAACACCGGCAAACCGGGCAATATCGGCGGATATACCGAAGAACGCATTCTGCGTGCACCCTGCGACGGAGTGTGGCATACGACGCTTCAGATCGGCTCGCATGTCGAGATGGGGGACGTTGTGGCCACTGTGAGTGGGCAACCGGTTCAGGCTCTGCTGACCGGTGTTCTGCGCGGACTGCTGCCGGACGGAACCCCCGTGAATCGCGGTATGAAAAGCGGCGATGTTGACCCGCGTGATCATCCGGAATACTGCGAAACGGTCAGCGACAAAGCGCGCGCCATAGGCGGCGGCGTGCTGGAAGCACTGCTGATGTTTTCGGGAGGGGTACAGGGTGGACGTTAAACTTTCCAAACTTGCAAAGTGCGCGGGCTGCGGCGCGAAGGTCGGCGCGGGAACGCTGTCCAAACTGCTGAAGGACCTGAAAACCCGCAATGACCCCAACCTGCTTGTCGGGTTTGACACTTCCGACGACGCGTCTGTTTATCGCATCAGTGACGAACTGGCGCTGGTTCAAACGATTGATTTTTTCCCACCTATGGTGGACGATCCGTACACTTTCGGCCAAATTGCGGCTACGAATGCGCTTTCCGATATCTACGCAATGGGCGGTGAGCCTAAACTGGCCCAGAATGTGCTGATAGTGCCTAAAGGGATGCCCAAGGAAACCGTTCACCAGATTTTACGCGGCGGGTACGACAAAGCGTATGAAGCGGGCGCGATGATTACCGGCGGTCACAGTATCTACGGGGAAGAACCTGTATACGGTCTCGCGGTAACGGGGTTTGTCCATCCCCAAAGAATTCTGTCCAACTGCGGAGCCAAACCGGGCGATGTGCTGTTTTTAACAAAGCCATTGGGAATCGGCATCCTGATGACCGCAAAGAAGGCGGAGATGCTGTCCCCGGAGGGGGAAGCGACCTGCATCCGTCTTACCACAACGCTCAACCGCGCTGCCGCGGAAGCCATTCGTCCTTTTGAAATCCACGCATGCACAGACGTGACGGGCTTTTCGCTGATGGGACACGGGCTGGAAATGGCAGAGGGAAGCGGCGTAAGCCTGCGGATACACCCAAGCCGCATCGATATTATCCCGGAAGCGCTGGAACTGGCCAGAATGGGCATCATTCCGGAAGGCGCTTATCGAAACCGGGAATTTGCGGAAGCCAAGACTGATCTGGGCGATACGCCGCTGGAGGTGGCGGATGTTCTGTTTGATCCCCAAACATCCGGCGGAATGCTGATTGCGGTGGCGCCTAAGGACGCGGATCAGGTATACGAAGCGCTTCTTCACGAGGCGCCTTCCACACAGCGAATTGGCCTAGTGATTGAAAAGACGGAAAAATCCATCATTTTGTGCGAATAACAAGAGCGAATTCTTTAAGCCAACGTAGAAGCGGACCGTGATGTACGGCCCGCTTTTTTTCAGGTTTTCAGTCCGGTTCGGATCGCGCGTTCCCGAATCATTTCCGCAGCGACGCTGACCGCGATTTCCATCGGCGTTTCCGCGAGAATCGGCAAGCCGATCGGCGTATGCACCTTTGCAAAATCCGATTCCGTAAAACCCTGTTGACAAATCATCGCCTTCGTATGCGTGATTTTGGATCGACTGCCAATCAAACCGATGTAGTAAGCGGGGGTTCGAAGGGCAAACGAAAGAATCTCAAGATCGTTCACATGTCCGCGCGTCATGATGACAATTTCATCTTCGCCGGTTACGGACAGCTTTTCCGCGGCCTGCGGGAAAGGTGCGCAAACGACGGCAGAAACGGTGGGAAAGCGATCCGAGTTTGCAAATTCGGGACGATCATCATACGCTACGGGAGCGAAATCCAATTGAGAGAGCAACGGAGCGAGGCACTGAGAAACATGTCCGCATCCGAAAAGGTATGTATGCGTATTCAGCATTATAGGTTCGAAAAGGAAAAGTTGGTCCGGATCGGATTCGGAGGGCTGAAGCATCGTTTTTCGACAGTACAACGGCCCTATCGACGCATCAGACAGATCGGTTGGATTGCGCCTTCCATCGCTTAGCGAGAGCCGGATCACTTTCCCGTTAGCCAGCGTGCGAACCAACCACAAGTTTTGCAAGTTGTTCAACCGTGATACGGCTTCCTGAACAAAAGACAACAGTTCCGGTGATAACACCTGATACAATATGGATACATTGCCACCGCACACCATCCCCAGACTTTTCACCTCATCTTGGGTCAGCGCATAGTCTTCGACAGCGGAAACGAAACCTTCAGCGCATGAAGCGTCCAAACCGGCAACGGAAACAACGGCGGGGGATGGCGACGAGAATAGTGCGGTTAGCGTTTGCAGGGCGCGGTACTCCAATATGCCACCCCCGACGGTACCGAAGGTTTTACCGGCCTGCGTAAGCAGCATGCAGGCGCCTGCGCCGCGAGGCGCTGAGCCTTTGGCTTCCAGCACCGTCGCAAGCGCGACGGACGAACCTTTTTGCAGCTCTCGCAGGATCACAGGCAACAGCGTTTTCATATGGGAAGCCTCATTTCATAAACGGATTTGTGCTTATTGTATCGTCTATGGGGCAGACACGTCAAGCAATCGGAATAAATACAGGCAGTACAGGTACTCTTTCCGGCAATCCATTTTCCGTCTGGAAGCCGAAGAAACATGCATATTGAGAAGGATCGTTTTTAGGGGGTTGACAAACCGACGGGGATCGGGTATACTCGCACATGAACAGTTTACCATGCTAAAGCATTAAAGGAGCGATCGATGATGAAGAAATTGAAATCCATTCTGGCCCTCACACTGGCGCTGATGCTGTGCGCCGTATCCTTTGCCGCGTTTGCGGAGGATGATTCTCTGCAAAAAGTGAAGGACAAGGGGCAGTTTGTGCTTGGTTTTGATGCCAGCTTCCCGCCTATGGGCTTCACTGACGAGAACGGAAGCTACGTTGGTTTTGACATCGACGTTGCCCGTGAAGTGTGTGCCCGCCTTGGGGTAGAGCTGGTGCTGCAGCCAATCGACTGGAGCGCAAAAGACCTGGAACTGAGCAGCGGCAATATCGATTGCATCTGGAACGGCATGACTGTTACAGACGAACGCAAGGAAAGCATGAGCCTGTCTGTGCCGTATCTGAACAACGCGCAGGTGCTGTGTGTGAAGGCGGACAGCGATATTAAAACAATTGCTGATATGAAGGGTAAGAAACTGGCGCTTCAATCCGGTTCTTCCGCGGCGGAAGCTGTGGCGGCAAACGCCGATCTGCTTGCTTCGTTGGATGGCGCGCCTGTGGAATACAGCGATAATACACTGGCACTGATGGATTTGGACAACGGCGGCGTGGACGCGGTTGCGCTGGATGTGATCGTAGCGAATTATTATATTGCCAAGAAAGGCGCGAATTACCGTGTGCTGGATGAGCAGCTTGCTCCCGAGCAGTATGCGGTGGGTTTCCGCAAGGGGGATCTGGCTTTGACCGATGCTGTCAATCAGCAGCTGTTCGCGATGGCCAAGGATGGGAAACTGGCGGAGATTTCGACGGAATGGTTCGGTTCTGACGTAACGATTGTAGCCCAACAGGAAGCGGCGCAATAAAGCGCACATCGCGCGACGATAACGGCGCAGGGCAGGCCCGTAAACGGGTTTGCCCTGCTTTTCGGCTTAGCAATGATCTACGCTGCGAAACAGGGGAGATATCATGCAATACCTGAATCATCCGGATCTGTTGATAAAATTGCTTGCTCAATTGGCGCAAGGCATGGGAACCAGCCTGTATATTTTTTTCTTTACGCTGCTTTTCTCACTGCCGCTCGGGCTTGCCGTAGCGCTGGGCAGGATGAGCAGGCATAAATGGCTTTCCGCTCCCGTTGCGTTCTATATCCTGATTATGCGCGGTACGCCGCTGATGCTGCAACTGTTTACAGTGTATTTCTTTCTACCCCGTCTGGTTGGGCCGATTCCGCGGCTGGAATCCACACTGATTGCGTTTTCGCTGAATTATGCCGCTTATTTTGCGGAGATATACCGCGGCGGCATTATGAGCATTGACCGTGGACAGTATGAAGCGTCTCAGGTTTTGGGCTTTACGCGCGCGCAGACGTTTACGCAGATCATCCTTCCGCAAACGATGAAGCGGGTCTTGCTCCCGGTCAGCAACGAAGTGATTACGCTGGTGAAAGATACGTCGCTCGCGACGGCGATTGCTGTTGGGGAACTGTTCCTGTCGGCAAAAAACGCGACCTCGGCATCCGGTTCGGTGGAACCGCTGTTTATCGCGGGACTTTTCTATCTGGCGATGAACACCGTGGTGACAATCTTCTTTAACTGGCTTACCCATCGGATGGAGTATTACCGGGGTTAGAAAGGGGGAAGGTAACAATGCTGGAAGCAAGAAATATCGCTAAGTCCTTCGGGGGCGAAACCGTATTGAAGGATGTTTCGCTGAACGTTCCAAACGGGCAGGTAGTCGCGATCATCGGGCGAAGCGGTTCCGGTAAAAGCACCCTGCTGCGATGCCTGAACCACCTGGAAACGGTAGATGCCGGAGAAATCCGCATTGACGGACAGCCGATGGTAACCACCGGTAAGCTGGGAACCCCCGTATACGCGCCTAAAGAGGAATTGCGGACGCTTTGCTTAAAAATGGGTTTTGTTTTTCAAAATTATAACCTGTTTCCGCATATGACGGTGCTGAAAAACCTGTGTCAGGCACAGGTGAAAGTGTTGAAGCGCACCAGGGAGGAAGCGGAAAAGCGTTCAAGGGAACTGCTTGCGAAAGTTGGCCTTGCTGATAAGGCGGATCAATACCCCTGCCAGTTATCTGGAGGCCAGCAACAGCGCGTGGCAATCGCACGCGCGCTGGCACTGGACCCGGAAATCCTCTGTTTTGACGAACCGACCTCGGCGCTGGACCCGCAACTGACGCAGGAAGTATTGGGTGTGATCCGCGAACTTGCGCAGGAAAAGCGCACAATGATCGTCGTAACCCATGAAATGCGTTTTGCCCGCGAAGTGGCGGATTATGTGGTGTTTATGCAGGATGGGTTGATAAAGGCGGAAGGCTCGCCGGATGCTGTGATGGGTGATCAACGTACGGCAGAATTGAGCGCCTTTATGGGTCTGCTGGGGGACGAGTGAAATTACATCTCCCGATTCAGCTTAACGGCAAACCAGATACGGCTGCCGATCACCAGCAGATAAGCAACAGCAAGCGAAAGCGTTGCCGCAGCGGAAACTCCAAATAAAGCGAAGGAAAGCAGTAACGCGGCAAAGATGTAGACCATCAGATCAAACGCCTTTGCCTTAGCCTGATAGGTAATGGCGGCATTGCGCTCGTCACCACGTTCATTTGCCTGTTGTTTTGCAAGCTGCGGAGATTTCGCAAGCCGTTGATGCTGAATCAGCTCTCCGATTCCCTGCCCGGACAACCCGCATCCGACACCAATCATGATAAAGGGAAGCGCGGAAAGAATCCCATTGGATGAATTCGTGAGTAAAAACAGGGCAAGCCCGCCGAAGAGCAACAGAATTCCAAGTATGACGAGCATGATAGATATGCCTTTTTTATTCACCATAGTTTTCCTCCTCATCGGAAAAGATCTCTTCAATGGGTAAGTGGAAATAGCGCGCTAACTTGAAAGCCAACAGGATCGATGGATTATACCGACCGTTTTCCAGCGAGCTTACCGTTTGACGGGAGATGCTAAGCGCGTCCGCCAGCTCTTCCTGTCGGATTCCCCGCTGTTTACGAAGCGCCTCCAAACGGTTCTTCATGGATAGCCTCCTTTGAAGTAAAGCATACTTTACATTCCGATCATAACACGCAGGCTTATAAATGTCAAGCGTGCTTTACATGCATGTGATCAAAAAAACCGCCGGAAACCGACGGTTTTTCTGTGATTGTGTAATTACGATGGAAATAATAATGCGGTCAGGCTTTGACGGCGGATTTTTTTCCGACGACTTCGGCGGGAAGCATCGGCAGGATGATTCCGCCCAGCACTGTGCCGATCAATGCGGTTATAATCTGTACAATCTGTGCGACAGCGGCCGTGCCGAACGCTACGCTAAACGCGAGACCCTTGGCGGAGGTCAGCACAAGCGACTGTCCAAAGGACATCACCAGATATTTTACAAGCGTCGCAACCACGCCGACGATAATCCAGCGCACCCATTCCACCTGAAGGGAGGTTTTATCTTTCTGCGCAAACAGTGCGAAGATAACGACCAACACCAGATTACCCGCCATTACCCAGGGCATCATCGGCAATGTGGAATGGCCCTGAATCAGAGCGATGATCGGGGTGATGACAGCCACCGAGACGCCGCTCCATAACCCCACAGCACAGGCGGCGACGATTAACGACAGGTTAATCAGGCTGCCGATAATGTAGGTGGATATGATGTTGCTGCCACCCAGCACGGGACGAAGCAGCTGAAACACAATTGTCAGTGCAATCAGGATTGCGGTTGTAACCATCTTACGAATACTCTGTGAACTCATAATCAATATCATTCCTTTTCTGTTACCGAGATGTTCTCGGCGGTCTGCTTTTTTCGGGTGAGAGCGCTCTTTACTTCCACACCTGGCAGGTTGCCCAGTTTAGCGGTCAGGGTCCCCAACGACTGGTTGTCGCCTTCTACCACAAGACCGATTACGGCGGCGGGTGAATCGGCATCGGGCACGCCGATCCTTGCTTTAACCAGACTGGAGTATTGGCCCAGAATTGCGTTGATTTCGTGAGCGACTGAACGGTCGCCCATCACAATGCCGACAAAACCCAGTCGTTTTTCCGTGTCCATGCCCATCGCCTCCAAACGATAAAAATACCGTCGGTTCTGCGAATCGATTCGCCTAGCCGCCGGTAAAGAATGTGCGCATCATAGCATCCTCCTCTCTTTCTGCCTTTGGAAAGAATCCTCGGGCATCAACAGATGATGAAATTCACTGCGGAAAACGCATTCACCCTGATGGCAGGTTGCCACGCGGGTTCATCCATATTCCGTTCGAAATCAGTATACCATGCTTTCCATGGTTATGAAACCCGAAAAGTAAACAAATCGCCTGCCTGTACTTCGTTTACAGAATCGCTGCTGGCAGCGGCGCCGGGCGTTGCCTCGGGAGAAAGCTCCGTTGCTGCCGTGGGGGCTGCAGTTACAAACGTCCCGGCCGCTTTCTGCTGTGCGACCTCCCATGCTTTATGAAGCTGGGCATCTTTCAGATCGCCGACTTCATAAAGGGTAGTATCACCCTCCGGCATACTCACTTTTACATCTGGTGTTATACCGATTTTGTGGATGCTGCGTCCGTTGGGGGTATAGTATAAAGCCGTTGTCAACTGCATACCGGCTCCGTTATTGCCAAGCGGAAGAACATACTGTACGATTCCTTTTCCGTAACTCTGGGTGCCTACAATGGTTGCGACGCCATAGTCCTGCAACGCACCTGCCAGAATCTCGGAAGATGAGGCGGAGTTTTCATTCAGCATCAATACCATCGGAATACTCAAAGCGCCGTCAGTCGCATTGTAATATTCCCGTTCGCCGTTCCGATACTCCAGATAGGTTACGGTTTCTTTGGGTAAAAAGATATCCGCGAGTTTAACAGCGCTTTCCATCCACCCACCGGGATTGTCGCGCAGATCGATAATCAGAGATTTTGCACCCTGTGATACCAGCGTGTCCAATTGGTTTTGAAAGCTTTCCGCGCAATCACCCGCAAACTCGTACAAAAGAATATATCCTACGTTGTGATCCAACATACAGGAACTGACCCAGTTCACATGCACCACGGCGCGCTCCACGTCAAAATCCATCGTGGCACCGTTGCGAATAACTTGCACATGAACGGTGGTGCCTACTTCTCCTCGCATGATTGCGACCGCGCTGTTAAGGGTGGAGGCATCCACATTTAAATCTTCCACCTTGGAGAGAATGTCGCCTTTTAATAAACCCGCTTTGGCTGCCGGACTGTCACTGAAGATCCGTGAGATTGTACAAGCCAGCGTTTCATAGGATACAGAAATCTGGATGCCGATACCCGCGTACTCGCCTTCGTCGTCAGCCCACATTTCGGCGTATTCTTCCGGGCTGTAGTAAAAAGTATACGGATCGCCCAACCCTGCCAAAAGACCGCGTTTTGCGCCGTCCAGCATGGCATCTTCATCCGGCTGAACGTAATAATACTGCTCAACGACCTGTGCAATTTCGTCCAGCGACTGATAACGTTCCAGCCGGTTATATTCCTCCCGCGACAGGGTTACCGTATCGCTGTCTTCGGCTTCCAAGGCGTTTTGCGTGGAGGATTTTGCGCTGGGCATCAGCGTGCTGCCTGCGACCAGAACCAACGCAAGCGCCAGGATCAGCGCGACCTTGCCAAATACCCTGAGGGTTTTCAAATGGTTCACCTCTTAGTAAATCTGCTTCGGTTTTTCCTGACCGCACTTCTTCAGTTCGTACAGGATTTTGAAGGTGACCGCATTATCGAATTTACGCAAGTCAAGACCGGTATGCCGCATCACTTTATCCAGACGATACACAAGCGTGTTGCGGTGGATATACAGTTGGCGGGCCGTATCGGAAAGGTTGAGGTCTTTCTTAAAGAACATCTCAATGGTCTGCAGCATCTCGTCGTTGAACAGTTTGGCGGTTTTCCGATTAAAAAGCAACTGGTGATAATGCATGCTTTCTTCCCGGGGCACGTTCATTAAAAAGCGTTCCAGTAGGAGATTCCGGAACACATGGATACTGTCTTCCGGCGAAAAGATATGCCCGACTTCCATGGCGCGGCGCGCTTCCTGATAGCTTTCACCCAGTGTGGCGAGGGTCTGCTTGGTTTCGCCGATTCCGATTTCCGCCGTCTGCACAGCTTCCTCCATCAGCGTTTCCTGTACAGCCTGCGCAAACTGGAACAGTTCATCCGCACCGTCAATGCCGTTCATGTCCTTAATCAACGCCACCTGATGACGGTTCATTTCAATCAGCGTATCCGTATCACTTAATGGCACCAGTTCGCCCAGCACATTATAGGCGCTTGCTTTATCGGTTTGCTCAATCTGGAAAAGCATCACGCAACGATCCATTTCCAGCGGAATCTGATGCTCGGCAGCGCGGGATACCAGGTCCGCGCCGGAAAGTTCCTGCTTTAACACGCGACGGAAAACGTCGCTATGGCTGGCAATGGAAAGACCGCTTTTAAACAGCGTCATCAGCATCGCGTCGATCACAACCAGAAGGTTATCAGCGCCCGGGGCGTCGGCGTCACAAACCAGGATAAGAGGCGGATTCATATCAAGCGCACGATATAGCGTATCGCCGACACGATGTGTAATGCCCGCGGCCATAGCGGAAGCGGGTAAAGCTTCTGCTTCACCGCTGGAAGGCGCGAGGCAGGCCCCCTGCGAGTCTAAAAGTTTCACAGGGGCGGATAATTGTTCCAACACTTTTTCGATCCGGTTGATATATCTTTTTTCGATATACATGTGCCTTTTCTCCTCTCGCACATTCCCGTGCGGCGGTTTCCCTGTGAGTATATCACAAGTCTTGAATCCTGAAAAGCGAAACCGGCTGTATTAGACTGAAACTGGACACGAGAATGCTGAAAAACCCGGGAATCGTAACAGTTCCCGGGCAAGCAGAGCCGAATAATGTTTACAGATCGAGTTGAACAAAACGTCGTGCTGACCTGCGGGCAGCCCAACAGGTAAGTGCGGAAAAGGCTAAAATACCAACTGCCAGCACAGCTAATTTCGCGCTGAGAAAGGCGGGATCCGGTGTATCGAGCTGATTGCGGAAAAAGGGCGCGGTATGTGTAAGCGTTTCAGCAATGCTTATAAACAAGAAGACCGCGACGCTACCCACCACGAAAGCACCTCCGATTTTAGAAGGGTCCTGGTAATAACGGGGGAAGAAAAGTGCATTAAACAACCCCATCATCAACAGAGACAGGCCGAACAGCGCGATATTTGCATCCATACCGACATCATTACCGGCTGGAATCAATTTTGCGCGAAGAATCGCAAACGGTATGGCGATCACAAACTGCAGAACTTCCAGAATTGTTGAATACAAAATACGCGCATAGACAAGTTGCGTTTTTCGTACCGGTAACTGCAACGAATATTCAATATCATGGTTTTCGCGACCATTCAGGCACATAAAAAAGATTCCGAGTGTTGTATAGAAGAAAACGACATAGTAGGGGTAATTCGGGATGAGGAGCATACTGGATAGAAGTAAAAAAAGGATGTTGGTCGGATGAGTTGCCAACCGGATTTCCTTGATGATAAGGTTTTTCACAGAGCCATCTCCTTTTCCAGATGTACCATGATCGTTTCCAGATCGGCAGGGGTTGTCGCGATGCTTACCAGCGGCAAATCCTCTGTCTTTAATAATGCAGTATATCCATGCTTGGCAGTTTTTTCACCAATCAGAAGGGGCCTCAGGGAGGAA
>Ga0116170_10002086_pt1 | contig 19664 bp, 12 predicted proteins | sample AD_JPNHW1_MetaG_FD_89797 | JGI IMG/M metagenome (GOLD analysis project Ga0116170, IMG submission 89797) | Active sludge microbial communities of municipal wastewater-treating anaerobic digesters from Japan - AD_JPNHW1_MetaG | ecosystem: Engineered > Bioreactor > Anaerobic > Digestate | place...
GCTGTAATAGGATCTGTTTATCTTTGCGGTAACCTTAATAAACTTAAAGCGGATATGCTGACATTTTCAAAAAAGGAGCTTCTGTCTATTGCGGATATTACCCTTCCGAAATCCGGTCTCATAAAAGGAAATAATTTCATAAAGTTTTTAACAAAATATATACCTGCTGATGCAAAAATAGAAGATCTCCCCAAACCGCTTGCTATTGTAGCGACGGATTATTATACAGGGAAACCGATCATATTCAGAAAGGGAAATATACTTGAAGCAATCAGGGCGAGTATATCCATACCCGGAGTTTTCGTTCCCGCATCTTATGGCAATACCTTTCTTCTTGACGGAGGTGTGGCGAACCCGCTGCCGATTGATGTCCTGAAAAGCATGGGAGCCGGGTTCACCATTGCTGTGAATCTTCATCCGCGGCTTAAAGTTTCTGAAATAAAAAAATATGTAAAGAAAGGTGCTGAAAAGATCGGTATAAACCTCTTCCCTGAAGAAATCCAGTATGCCGATGATAAGCACAGTGTATCCGTACCGGATTACAAAAAGGAAAGCAGGGGATGGTTCAGTAATATTAATACATGGCTGGCGCGCGAAAAAGAGAAAGATTTATATCCAAGTATTTTCGAGGTACTTTTTCAGTCAATTGATATAATGGAATATGTAAATACACTGAACACTCTGAAGTATCATACTCCGACTGTTCTCATAGAACCTGATCTGCCCAATACCGGGACTCTTGATTTTTATGATGCGAAAAATATTATTACTGTCGGATATGCCGCATCAGCGGATAAAAAATTTGAACTTGTCAGAAAGATAAAATTCTGGATATAAATAAAAAATGATACCGGATATAAAATGAATAAATTAATTCTTTTTTTAAAAAATAATTATTATCTTCTCACTGCTGTTTTAATGTTTCTGTCTTTTCCGTCATATGATTTTATGCTGTTGAAACTTTTTCCCGTTGTCGCGTGGTTCTCACTTATCCCGCTATTCTCTTATGTTTCGGGTAAATCTTTGAAAGATGTGTTTTTCGTCACGTTTATTACCGGTCTTGCAGGTAATTTATTTGCATACGGCTGGATAGGCAATTTCGGTGCAAAGGTTCCCGGCGGATATATTGTAATTCTTCTTTTTCTGATTCCAAGTTTAACTGCTTTTTTCACTATAAAAATTATTGTATCGGAATACCTCTCTCAGAAATTCCCGCAGTATAAACTTTTTATTTATCCGTCGGTCTGGATAATAATCGATTACGTGCAGTCTATCGGATTTCTTGCATTCCCATGGACTTATATCGGGTACTCTCAATACCCGTTTACACCATTCATCCAGGCCGTATCAGTAACCGGTATACTTGGTATTAATTTTATAATAGTAATGTTTAATAAAACGTTTTCGGAATTTATTAATTCTTTTGATAACGGCATTGCGGGATTACGTGATATATTGAACAACAGGTATTTCAGCAGAGCGGCAGCAGTATTCCTTCTGGTCGCGGCCATTACCGTATCAGGGTTCGTCAGGCTTTCCGGAGAACACAATGCCGGCAATGGCAGGATTCTTAAGGTTGCGCTGGTTCAGTCATGTATCTCTCCATGGGAGAACTGGTCGGGAAACAGGTTCAGGTACCTCTCTGAGCTGATGCATTACACGAAGGGAGCTCTCCAGTCCAATCCGGATTTTATTATATGGTCAGAGTCTGCTACTCTTGAACTGATCTCTTTCAGGGCTCTCACGGGTGACAGGGATAGTTTTGATGAACAGCTGTTGGGCTTTGTAAAAGAGAACGGCAGGCCTCTGCTGACGGGAGAGATAGGGCTTACGGTCAAAAAAGACAGGGGCCATTTAAAATATTATCCTCAGAATAACGCTGTTATGATAAGCGGTGCGGGAGAAGTTCTGCAGACTTATCCTAAGATTAATCTTGTTCCTTTCGGCGAATGGTTTCCTTATGAAAAATGGTTTGTGCCGGTTAAAAGACTTGTCGAGAGTTTCGGAGGATCTGACTTCGTGCCCGGGAGCAAACCGGAACTGTTCAAGGTGGATGGTTTGAAGTTCGGTTCACTCATCTGCTATGAGGGTATCTTTTTCGGGTCTGCAGAGAATACCGTAAAATGGGGGCTGACTTTCTGGTTAATATAACCAATGACGGGTGGACCGATACCTATAATGGCCATTATCAGCATTATTCAGCCTCAATATTCCGTGCGGTTGAAAACGGAATATGGGTTGTGAGAGCAGGGAATACCGGTGTTACTTCAATTATTGATCCAAAGGGAAGGGTGACGGCCACTCTCCCCATACTCAAAAAAAGTTTTCTTACCGGAGAGATCGATACTTCACGGAATGTTGAAACGTTTTATTCAAAACATGGTGATCTTATTCTGTTTGCCGCACTGATTTTTATTACCATTATAGTATCAGGACTTTGCATCGGTTATGTGCGGGTGAAAAGAGCAAAAGTATAATTTTAATAGTGTTTATAAAATAAATTTTTTAAATTCAAAAATGATCTTCCACTCTCTGCATTCATCGCCGGGTGGAAAATTAGAGTCAAGCCGGACTGTAATGCGGGTTCAGAAATAATTACTGATTTTTTAGTAAAGTGATTTAAAATACGGCTCATAATTTTCAGGGTTAAATAAAAGGCTTTACAAAAAAAAAGCTCCCTTATAAATTCTGCAGAGGTATTGTCAATCGTTTCATTTATTTAAAATTTTTAACTCCTGTTTTGTAGGGAGTAATTTTTTGTATATTTAAAAGCAGGTGTTTTACAGGATTTATGGGTGTTAGTATCTTATTATTCCCCGCAGGGGCAAACTGTAATATTAAAAACAGAGTTTTGGGTAAAGAATTAAGCCATAGTTTACATTATGAATTTTAACTCTTCTTTGATCTGGAACAATATAGCTTAAATAAGGCGGCGTATATATCATTAGAATAATTTCAATCCGCCATGCCGGCGTTTTAAAGAATTCTTTGTTGCAGAGACCGGTTTATTTTTGGTGTAAATAAAAGTTTCATTACAAACAATACAATGTATGAGATAACTCAGGAGGTTCTTAAATGTTGAAAGAGTACAAAACTGGTGAAATCAGAAACGTAGCAATAATCGGACATGGAGGAACAGGAAAATCAACACTGCTCGAAGCGATGCTCTTTGTTAGCAATCAGGTCGATAAAATGGGTAATGTTGACAGCGGGACACTGGTATCGGATTATGAGGATGATGAGAAAGAAAGAAAAATTTCAATAAAAACTTCACTTGCTTTTGTTGAATTTGATGATGTAAAAATTAATATAATAGATACTCCCGGCACAGCGGATTTTGTCGGAGAGGCGCGTGCAGCTCTTCAGGCTGTGGAAACAGCGATTCTTGTTGTGGATTCAGTTGACGGAGTTCAGATTGAGACTGAGAAGGCGTGGAGATACCTGACAGAAAATAATATTCCAAGAATTATATTCGTCAACAAGATGGATAAAGAGAGGGCAAATTACGATAAAGTAATTGAGAATCTTAAAACAAGCCTTGGCGTAAACGTCGCTTCATTGTGTATCCCAAATGGTGAAGGAGAGACTTTTAAAGGTGTTGTTGATACAATACAGATGAAATTATATACACCGAAGGGCGACGGCAGAGACGTAACTATCGGTGAAATACCTGCAGACATGAAAGAACTTGTCGAGCTTGAAAGGCAAAACCTCATAGAGCTTGGTGCTGAAGGCACGGATGAACTTATAGAAAAATTTCTTGCCGGTGAACAGCTGACAGAAGAAGAGATCAGATTTGGAATCAGGGTACAGCTTACTGCTGCAAAACTTACTCCGGTTATCTGCGGTTCTTCTCAGAAAATAATCGGTATTAAAAATCTTATAAGAGTTATAAAAAATTATACTCCTGCCCCGATGATCGGAAAAGAGTATAAAGGTTGCGACCAGATTCATCCTGAAAAAGAAGTTATTGTCAAGATGAGCGAAACAGGGCCTCTGAGCGCGGTTGTATGGAAAACGGCTATAGATCAGTACGCGGGAAGATTTAATTATGTAAAAGTTATAACAGGGCAGATGAATCCTGAAACTGAACTTCTTAATTCGACAAAAAATATAAAAGAGAGAGCAGCCAAGATTTATTCAATGGTAGGGCATAAACAGGTTGATATGCCTAAAATAAATGCCGGAGATATTGGAGTTCTTGTAAAGCTTGATAAAACTACAACTCTGGATACTCTCTGCGATCCAAAAAATCCTGTTGTTCTTCCGATAATAAAGCTTCCTCAGCCTGTATTCTCATATGGAATTGAAGCTGCGAAGAGGGGGGAAGAAGATAAAATCGGCCAGTTCTTGAATAAAATGGCAGAAGAAAATCCCACTATAAAATACGGATTCAATGCCTCTACCTCTGAATCTGTTTTATCCGGAATGGGTGAGATGCAGCTTAATATTATTCTGAAAAATTTAAAAGAAAAGCTTAAGCTTGATGTTATTACAAAAATCCCCAGGGTAGCATACAAGGAAACCATTACTAAAAAAGCTGAGGCTCAATATAAGCATAAAAAGCAATCAGGCGGTCATGGACAGTATGGAGAAGTTCATCTCCGTATTAAACCTCTCGAAAGAGGGAAAGGCTTTGAATTTGTTGACAGCATTGTCGGAGGGGTCGTTCCGAAACAGTATATACCCGCCGTTGAAAAAGGTCTAAGGGAAGGTCTTGAGGAGGGCGTTCTTGCTAAATTCCACGTTGAAGATGTCTGGACAGAATTATTTTACGGTTCATACCATGATGTAGATTCATCTGAAATGGCGTTTAAGATTGCAGCCAGAACAGCTTTCAAAATGGCCATGGAACAGGCCGGGCCGCAGATTCTTGAGCCGATAATGAATGTCAAGATTATGGCTGACAAAGAGTTCATGGGTGATATTATGAGTGATATCACAAGCAGAAGAGGGCGTGTTCTTGGAATGGACAGCAATGAAAATGCGGTGAGCACTATACAGATAGTAAAAGCGCAGGTTCCACAGGCGGAGATGCTGAGATACAGTACTGACCTGAGAGCTATGACCAGCGGAAAGGCGACATTTGAAATGGAATTCTCTCATTATGATCCGATTGGCGGAAGAGATGCTGATAAAATTATTGAGGAAAGAAAGAAATTCCTTGAAGAAGAAGCTAATAAATAACATAACAAGTGATTAAAATATAAGGGTGCCGTATATTTTATGCGGCACCCTTATTTATTTTTTAATCATAGGTAATTATGGTTGTAACAATTTTTCCCTGCACATACATAAGATTTGTTAAGCATTTAAATCAGTATTTAAGTAACGAAGCAAATTTTAAAAGCCTATTAAGGTATATCACAAATTGTAAAAAGCTGGAGTATTATTGATTCTATCTTTTACAGGGTTAAATGTGGAATCCCCTGTATGGCCATGCGGGCTCCCTGCAGCAAGCCTGGGTTAAAATAAATTAAAAAAAGTTATGAGTTGTGATCGATCGATATAAAATAAATTTGTCCCTTCTGGTTATTATATCATTTTTTCTTCATATGGTATTTATGACTGCTGTTTTTCTGCCCGATTCTTCAGGCCTCGCTTCATATATGAATAATAAAAAAAAGGATAATTCACTCTTCTCCGGGAGAGATATAATAGTAAATACAAACCAGGATGACAAAAGGGATCCCGATAACCGTACTCTGCTTTCAGATAGAGATTCAACAGCAAAAGGTTTCATCACCAGGGAACAGGGGGACCGGTGGCTGAACAATTCACTGGAGTTTAAATTAAAGAAAGGTTTAAAAAAATCGGCTTCGGGAGCTGCAAGTTCATCATCTGGTGATAAATCCCGTATGTCTAATAAAGAATCAGAAATAGTTTTAAGAATTTATAAAAGCGGCAGTTCATTTGCATCGGGCAGTGACGGCATGTTTAACGATGTTGCAATACCTGACAAAAACAGCATAACACTTAAAAATGCAATTTATTACAGCAACAGCGGGATGTTCTCCTTCAATACCGCTAAATTTAAGAACTTTAATTATTTTAAAAGTATGAAAGATAAAATTGCCTCTAACTGGTATCCTCCGCTTCTTGCTAACGCGAATATTGGAGGATACAATGCGGCAACAGGCAGTTATACTCCGGGAAGTGTGAGAATCATGGCTATACCCGGACAGAAAGTTAAGCTTTATTTTATCATGAACAGAAGCGGTGATATACAGAAGGTGGACATTGTTGATTCCTACGGGAATAAACCGCTTGATGAATCATGTCTTGACGCTATCAGATTATCTAAAAGTTTCGGGAAGGTTCCAGATGACATAAAGGGCGAGTTTATACTTATCCCCTTTATATTCGGGTATTATACACAGTAGTGTTGAACAATTGATTTTGTATAACTAATTATTCTTCCTCACGCCGCCGCGAAAATGAACATCAATTTATGCTGCCGACTCCCCGCCCACTGATTCCCGCTTCGGCAATAGCAGTACATCGCCTGATGTGGAATTTAAGATGGTATTGCAGATAAAAATTGTATAAAACATTATATAGCAACAATTTCTCCTAAATCCCCCGTATATTACGGGGGATTTAGCCAGCTGTCTGGTAATAGATTAAACAATATCTGTTTTGTAAATGCTCCAACGGGAATCCGGGGAGCATTTACAGTATTAAATCTTCAGATCTTTTAAAGTCATTTCTGAAAGAACTTTATTTCTCTGAGTATTCAGTCTGTCAAAAATATCCTTAATGCTTCCCGGCCCCTGATTTTTTCTGATTTGAGATGCTGGTATGGTTACCAGCGCTTCGTTTATCATGTCAAAAAGATAGGTAAGTTTGATGTTGGAAGATGTATTTGTAGGCATGTATTCACCCTCTTTATCATTCATTATCAGTTCTTTTTCGGCAAAAAGTCTAAGGAAGTGATCGAGATCTGAAGAATTATTGTTCACTTTTTTCATGAGCTCTGAATACTTTGTATTCCCTTTACCGGATTCAAATTTGAAATATATTGACTGAAGTATCAATAAACCGAAGTACATGTTTACTTTTTTCACATCTTCAAAGAAATTTTTAAGGTTTGAATAAGTCTCCGGGTGCATCATGGTAAAAGACACTTCAGCTCCGTAAAGTATTATAAGCGCAGACGCATAAATCATAAGAAGGAATAACGGTATTGATGCAAGTGCACCATATATTGCGAAAGTCCCGCTCGCGAAAGCTTTAACATATACTATAAAAAGCAGTATAAATATAACCCATATAGCTCCGGTAAATGCTGCTCCGATTGCTGAATACCTGAATGGTACCTTTGTATTCGGAATTGTTGAGTAGGCTAAAAGGAAGAGCAGCCATATGAAAAGGAACGGTGCGAAAAAGTTTATCAGTATGGCAAACAGGCTTTTGCCTGACTTGCCATTCCATGATTTTCCGTTATCCGTAGATTTTTGTATAATGCCGCCGTTGCCGATTGCCCAGAGTGTCCCTGATGCGTTTAACAGTTTATTGATTTTATAAGCGGGGAGTGTATCGCTCTTCCAGCTTGAACCTCCATTATCAGTGTGAATAATTATACCGTTTTCACCGGCAATAAAACCTTCATTGCTGTTAAGAAACATAATCGCATAATAATTGTATTCCTTGAATTTACCGGGCATCCATGTAATACCGCTATCAGTACTGTGAAGTATTACTCCGTCATTACCCGCTACCCATACATTTGTTTTATCAATAAAAAACGCGGAGTTAAGGTCAACAAGCTTGTTCTTTCTTTTGGATTCTGCGATTGTCCGCAATGTCCAGTTTTTGCCGGAATCTGTGGAGTAAAGCATTCTCCCTTTATTCGCTGTGATTATTACGGTAGTGTCCTTTACAACGATAGAGTTGAAAGTCAGTGTCACATCTTTTGTATCGTATACACTCCAGTACCTGCCGCCGTTTTCTGTAGTAAGTATAACTCCGCTGTCCGCAGAAATAAATCCTCTCTGGCTGTTGAGCATGAGTATGTCATTTAAAGTAAAATCGCCCCATTTTGAAATGGTCCATGATTTACCTTTATCTTTTGTGTTGAGTATAATTCCTTTTGTCCCTACAGCCCATCCTTCATTATCAATGAACTGTATGTCTTTGAATTCCTCTTTCATCAGGCTTAGATAGTCGAGGCGGAATTCGTCTTCATAAAACTGGTTGTCTGAAAACTCGAAGCTGAATATTTTCTGGTTCTCAAAGTCAAAACTTGTTTCATCGGATGGCGTGAACTTCAGCTTGTCCATATCTGTGTTCAGTAATGAGCCTTTATTTCCAACCACCCATATTTTATCTCCGGAGAGATGTACGGAGTTGTAATTTGCTGATGAGAAAACATCTGACGCTTTGGTTGCAACTGTTGTCCCTGCGACCAGCATAACGGGGCCGAGTGTAAGAGCGGCCCAGTAATAAATTATTTTCTGGAAGAGAGACCTGCCCTGTTTAACTTTCCAGATGTCGTTCAACGATTTTTCAAGAGCCCTGAGGGTAGCAGTGGCAGTAAAAAACACCAGGAGTGTGCCGATAATTCCAATTGCTTTCGCATTATCTATAAGTCCGGATATCGCTTCAAAAATGAAATCTATATTTAATTTTATACTATGCTCAACCATGAACAGGGAAATATCGCGGAAGAGATCCTCCTTTTTATTCTCCATTCCTTTGAAAATAGAAAGAAAAGTTAAAAATACAGTTAGTGTCGGTATTAGAGAGACTATGGCTGTGTATGCAATGGCAGAAGCCTTGGTAAGGCAGTCATCAATCATGAATTTTCTTGTAGCTACTATGAATACTTTTACTGTCGTTACAATTCTGTTGTAAACAGTACTCTCAAAGGAGTATCCTTCATATATCTGTTTACCGATTGTGATAATTTTTTGAATTAATGAAGTATCGTTTTTTTCGCTGCTCTCTGATTTTTTTTTAAATGGAAACATCCCTGCCTCTTCATAGTTAAATTAATATTTTAAATTGTTCAAATGATGATTGTTTCAGATAAATAATCATCATTTTAGCTGAGAATGTCAAGTATTATAGCATCACCAGCCGAATTAGTGATTCAGGCGTATATACTTATTATATAATAAATCGTTCCCGATTTCAATATCCGTGTTTACATTATCTATTAGTACATTTTTGTTTATAATTATTGAATATAATACATAAATGTATCAGCAGTTGAACAGCTTTACGATTCTCTATCCTCCGATCCTCTATTTATGCATTTGTATTCCGAGATTTTTTGCTGTAAGAGCCGCTCTACCAGTTGTTTACCAGGCACTTTGTTACATACATGTTAACTTTAGGGAGTTTCAGGTGTGGACGTGAAATGTTGGCACACATTCTGCTTTATAGTTTACTGATGCGGGATTTTAAAATTATTAAATTATTTTTTCGGAGGACTTATGAGGAAGTTATTCAAAGTTTTTTTGCCGGCGCTGGTTATTATTTTAACAGCGACTGGCCTTTTCGCGGCGGAAACATCGCCGGCGGTTGTAACACAGGCAGCGCTTGATGAGTTAAAAAGCAGTATGGCAGTTGGCATGGACACTGTCTGGGTTCTTTTTACTGCATTCCTTGTATTTTTTATGAATCTCGGATTTGCAATGGTTGAGTCGGGATTATGCCGTGCCAAGAATACGGTAAACATTCTGGCAAAAAACTTTATTGTTTTTGCCATATCATCAATCTCTTTCTGGATCATAGGCTGGGGGCTTATGTTTGGGAACGGAAATTCTTTTTTCGGCGTAGAAGGCCTGTTTTTTGCTTCCGGAGCTGATAACAGCCCTGCAATGGGTGAAGCATACAAGGGTGTATACTCGGCAATCAGCTGGGCAGGAGTTCCTATGTGGGCAAAATTTTTCTTCCAGCTGGTTTTCGCCGGAACGGCAGCCACTATTGTTTCAGGTGCTGTGGCTGAACGTATAAAATTTCATTCATTTATATTTTTCTCTTTTGTTCTTGTAGGAATTCTCTACCCGGTTACCGGGCACTGGATCTGGGGTGGAGGCTGGCTGCAGTCTCTTGGAATGTGGGATTTCGCTGGATCGACTGTTGTTCACTCTGTCGGCGGATGGTCAGCTCTTGCTGGTGTAATACTTCTCGGTTCACGTTATGGTAAATACCGTGCTGACGGAACAGTTAATCCGATTTTCGGGCACAGTATGTCTTTGGTAACACTTGGCGGCCTTGTTCTCTGGTTCGGATGGTTTGGTTTTAATCCAGGTTCGACAATGTCAGTAGGCGACGGCAGCGCAATAGCACACATCGCTGTTACTACAAATACAGCTGCCGCTATGGCTATTCTGAGCTCGACTGTTACTTCATGGTTGATTCAGAAAAAGCCTGATCTTTCAATGATCATAAACGGTGCTCTGGCAGGGCTTGTCGCAATTACAGCTCCGTGTGCCTTTGTAAGTGTTACATCGTCTGCAATAATAGGATTTATAGCAGGTATTCTTGTTGTTCTGGCAGTTATGATGTTTGATAAACTTAAACTTGATGATCCGGTAGGTGCTCTTTCAGTTCATCTTGTAAACGGTATATTCGGAACTCTGGCAGTTGGTCTCTTCGCGCAGGATAAAATTACCGGAGCTGCTACAGGTAACGGCCTTTTTTTCGGAGGCGGAATGAAACTCCTGACAAGCCAGGCAATTGGAGTAGTTGCAGTGGGTGCATTCACATTTACAGCGGCCTTCGCAGTGTGGTATGTAATAAAACTTGTGATGGGATTGAAAGTGTCCCGTGAAGAAGAAATCCAGGGGCTCGACTTCGGTGAACATGGAATGAAAGCGTATCCTGATTTTCAGGGATTCATTACAAAATAGCGATTGAAAACAGGGTAATAATAATTTAAGGAGAAATCAGTATGAAACTAATTATAGCAATTGTTCAACCGGAGAAACTGACAGACGTCAAACTGGCGCTCACCGAAGCTAATGTCGGGAAGATGACGGTTTCAAACGTCATAGGATGCGGTGCCCAGGGCGGTTATACCGAAAGCTACCGGGGGTTTGAAACAGAAATAAATCTTCTGGATAAAGTGAGATTTGAGATTGCGGTTAATGATAATTTTGTTAAACCGGTCATAGATGCGATTATCAAAAGCGCACGTTCAGGAAAAATCGGTGATGGTAAAATTTTCATTGTTCCGCTTGAAGAATGTATTCGTGTTAGGACAGGTGAAAATGGCGAAGTAGCCATAGGCTGAGATGTCCCGCAGATTCCCGTCACTCCTTGTGGCGGGAATTCCTGTCTGCTCATTATCCCCCCGCTTAATCATTGTGTTATCTAATATTATGTGAACAATTAGTTTTAAAACCTCTATCGAATGGACATTCAGCGTAAATCGGATCATCTATCATGCAAACAGGTCTAAAAAGTTACATTTTTGTAAAATTCTCTCACTTTAATGGGTCTCATGTGAAAAAAATTTGTTTAAAACACGAATGAAACTACTATCATGTATTATTTTTTAATTTTAGCAACTGATTCAGTTACAGATACAGTTGCAATCCAGGGATATAAAATGGATCTTATAAACGACAGGCAGAGCGGGTTACTGGAAAAAATCGGAAGGATTTTCATTGATAACAGTGGTGATATCAATCTTCTTATGTCTAATGTTTTTAATCTTATTATTAACTATTATAATATTGAACGTGGTATGATAAGTATATACCACAAGGAAGATGGTGAGATTTTTGTGGATATTCATCACGGGTATAGTGATGAGGAAGTTATGAAAGGGATATATAAACCGGGAGAGGGGATCATCGGCACTGTTGTAAAAACCGGGAATCCGTATATTGTTCTGGATATAATGAATGAGCCGAAGTTTTTAAACAGAACCGGTGCATATAGAAATACTACAGCGAACAAAATTTCCTTTATCTGTGTTCCGGTTAAACTGAATTCATCTGTAATCGGAACAATCTCGGTTGATATAATCAATAATTACGGAAGGGATCTTGCCGAAGAGTATCATGCTCTTACAACTGTTTCAATTATGATTGCGCAGGCTGTTAACAGCAGGATCGAGTCTATCGCAAGAGAGAAGATGCTTAAAGAGGAGAATGAAATTCTCAAAAAAAAAGTATCTTTGAGCACCATGCAGGGTAAGCTTATAGGCAAATCCAGCGAGATGAAAGAGGTGTATGAAAAAATAATTATGGTTTCCAGTTCTGACGTGACAGTGCTTATCACGGGAGAGAGCGGTACAGGTAAAGAATTAATCGCTGATGCTATTCATCAGAACAGCAGGCGTTCCGGCGGGCCTTTCGTAAAAGTTAATGTCGCGGCATTACCGAAAAGTCTTATTGAGGCCGAACTTTTTGGTTATGAGAAAGGCGCGTTTACCGGTGCTGATAAGATGAAGAAAGGAAGATTTGAACTTGCGCATGGCGGTACAATATTTCTTGATGAGATTGGTGATCTTGATATTTCCCTGCAGGTGCATCTTTTAAGAGTCCTTCAGGAAAAGAGTATTGAAAGAGTCGGCGGTTCAGAGACTATACCTGTAGATGTACGGATTATAGCTGCAACGCATCAGAATCTTGAAGAAAAGATAAAAAAGAATGAGTTTAGAGAAGATCTTTTTTACCGGCTGAATGTTTTTCCACTGCAATCACCGAAACTTCGTGACAGGAAATCTGACATAGTTTTACTGGCAGATTATTTTCTCGAGTCATACAGCGCAAAGGCTGAAAAGAATATAAACCGCATCAGCACAGACGCGATAGATCTGCTGGTGGCTTATCACTGGCCGGGAAACGTCCGGGAACTTGAGAACTGTATTGAACGCGCGGTAATACTCTGCAATGAAGATGTTATAAGGAACTATCACCTCCCTCCATCGCTTCAGATATTTAATGAAAAGAACGGACTTGGCACTCTTGAAGAGAGAACGGATCTCTTCGAGAAAGAGCTGATTATAGATTCACTGAAAATTTCAGGCGGAAATATATCTAACGCTGCAAAAAAACTCGGTACAACAAAAAGAATTCTTGGTTATAAGATAGATAAGCTCGGCATTGATTACAGAAGCTTTAGAAACATATAGAAGTTTGTAATTTCTGCGGCGTTTAAATCAGTAACATTTGTTTCACTGCCATGACAAGGGGCTTCATCCCCTTGTTTTTTTATATAGACATGTGAAGTGTCAGTATTTTTATCTGAACACCGGCGGTTTGTCAAAAGGTTTGAATAAGGTTCTCTGCAACAAAAATGTATTGATCCGGTAAGCGGTGTTACAATTTTGTAGATAATACAAGTTGAGTGAAGTGGTTCCCTGTCTGACCCGTACAAAATTGTAGAAAAATTTTTTTATTTCTCGAGCTCCGCCGTGCGGAGATAAAAAAATTTTACGTCATACAATTTTGTCTCCAAGTTTTAACGTTATGTTAAAATTTAACATAACCGAAATATTGCGCCGCCAGTTTTCATTGATAAATTTCCGATCACAATATTGTTTTGATATAAGAATTTCATGTTTGGAGTGGCAATATGAACATAACAGTTGTTAGGTCCTTGAAATTATTCGTATTGTACTGTTCGACTAGTTTCAGCCATGATGAACTGGCTGAAGTCATTCGTGCCGAAGATGGTGATGAAGTTAAAATTATCGGGCTCCCGTGTTCCGGTAAGGTTGATATGCTCTACCTGGTGAAAGCTTTCGAGAAAGGAGCGGACGGGCTTATGCTGTTAACCTGCCCGAAGAATGAATGCCGTCATCTCGAAGGAAACCTCCGTGCATTAAGAAGAGCAGACGGCCTTAACTCGATTCTGGAAGAGTCCGGCCTGGGGAATGAACGGATGGCTGTGATATCATTAAAGGAAGATGGACTTGCGGGCATAGCATCTGAAGCCGCGGAATTCATCAGTAAATTAAGATATATAACTCTTAATCCTGCAGGATTGTCCGTGTCTGATGTTTCAGCCGTTTCCCGCCAGGTAAAGTCTGAAAACATTTTTTGTAAATGAACCATTCTGCCAGGTGAACGGTCAGAAAATTTTAAAATGATATTGCGGCAGTATTGTAAAATAACTTTCAGCTGTGCAGAATTCATCACTGCATAGAAGACAGGTGTGTGTGGTGTTGGAAATCTCCGCGCCCGTCAATTCCGGCGCGCTTGAATTATGTGCGTATAAAAAAATTCTGGTGAAGAAATTATGAAAAAAGAGAAAAAGTTCGCTGATCAGATAAAAGATAATGATTTTATTATTACTGCAGAATATCTTCCGGCAGCGGAAACAGATGCCGCACGTATAAAATCAGTAATCAGCTATTTAAAAGAAATTCCGTCTGCTGTAAATGTTTCGGATAATCCGTTCGGAGTTTCAATGTCGAGCCTTGCTGCTTCACTGCATTTAATGAAAGAAGGGATTGAACCGGTATTTCAGATGGTAACACGGGACAGAAACCGGATAGCTATTCAGTCGGATATATTGGGAGCTTCATCGCTTGGAATCGGTAATATGCTCTGTCTTTCGGGATATCATCAGGTACTGACCGATAATCCGGAGTCTGCTAATGTATATGATATTGATTCAACACAGCTCCTCGCAATGACAGATAAATTGCGTACCAGTGGTGAACTGCTTAACGGGAATAGAATTACTGGATCATTCAGTATGATAACCGGCGCTGTCGCTAATCCTTTTATGAAACCGGTGGAGCTTAACATCCTCCGGGTTTACCAGAAAGCTGAAGCAGGTGCAGATTTTATTCAGACTCACGCGGTATTTGATGTTGAAGTATTCGGAGCATGGCTCGCTGCGGCAAAAGAAGCGGGGATCACTGATAAGGCTGCTGTTCTTGCCGGTATACTCCCCCTTGAAAGTGCGGAAGAGGCTGAATCATTAAAAGATAAATATACCGATATAAATATTCCCGATTCTATAATTGAACGCCTCAAGTCCGCGGGCAGTATTGAAGCTCAGAAAAAAGAGGGAATTGCCATCTGCGTTGAGATAATAAAAAAAATTAAAAACATGAGCGGCTTGAGAGGAATTCATATTCTGTCAGGCGGAAAGGAACAGCTCATACCTGAAATTCTTTCAGCTTCCGGATTATCCGGTAAATGATAAAATGGATACCTGGAGATAATTTATGCCGGAAAAATATCATATAGAAACAAAGCCCGTTCCTCCGCGCCGTCCCCGTATTGGTAAATATGGAATAATCGACTGGAGGGAGGATTGTGCAAGGTGCCACAACTGTGTTAAAAAAGCATGCGTTTATGACAGGCACAGGGATGAAATAAAATATATCAGGAACATGGAAGATGTTGATGCGCTTTTTTTTGACTGTATGGGATGCTTTTCATGCGTGCAGGAATGTACAAAGAATTTACTCCGGCTGTCAATCAATCCCGAGTATCAGAAGCTCGGCAATGATTACTGGACACCACAGATAATTCAGACTACATGGCTTCAGGCTGAAACTGCGAAAATTCCGGTTTCCGGTGCGGGATACGGCGGGAGATTCTCCGGCTATGGCTTTGATTCCATGTGGACGGATATGTCGGAAATTGTAAGGCCTACGAGAGACGGGATTCATGGACGCGAGTATATAAGCACAGCGGTTGATATCGGGAAGAAGAATTCTTTTCTTGTAATGAAAGATGGAAAGCTCTCAACGGACATTCCGCCGATAATTTCGACACCGATGCCTGTGATAATTGATATGATGCCGGAAAATTATGCTCTTCCGATGCTTGATGCTGTTATTCCTGAGACAGCTTATAGAACTGAATTGATCGCGCTGATAGATTCGAAAAAATGGCCGTCAGGATCTGCTGATAGTGATAAATACCTTCCGCATATAGCATTTTATTTTTCCGCTGATGCTCCATTGCTTCCTCCAGGGATAATCCGGAAAACCGCGCTTGCTGAAATTGAAAACTCAGATAATGTAAATCTTCGAATTAAAGAACTGAAAGAGATCAATCCGGATATTGTTGTTTCTGTCAGAGTTGAACTGAACGGTGAAGGGATCAGGCGCGCGGTGGAGCTTTCAGGAAGTGGTGTTGAAGTGATACATGTAGTGGCGGACACTAACGGTAAACAAACCGGCGTAAAGGATCCGCTTTTTATAAAAGACATGATTCGAATAATACATAAATCATTAATTGAAACCGGCAGAAGAGATGACGTTACTCTTATCTCGGGCGGAGGTATAGCACTTCCGGAGCATGTGGCAAAGGCGCTTATATGCGGAACAGACCTTGTCTCTATAGAGCTCCCTCTTCTGGCTGCTCTTGAATGCCATCTGTGCAGTGTCTGCGCCGGTGAAAAATCATGCCCCGCGAAAATAAGGGATGCCGGATTCGAGTATAGCGCGGGACGGATGACAAATCTTATCGCGGCATGGCATGACCAGATGGTTGAACTTATGGGAGCCATGGGGATAAGAGACGCACGACGGCTTCGCGGAGATGTTGGACGCGCCATGTTTTTTGAACAACTGGAGGAGGAAACCTTTGGCAAACTTTTTGGAACACGAAAACAGGCTTGAATCGATAATTCCTGAGAATACGCTTAAGACCAGGACTATACAGCATATAGAGAACAGAACGATAAAACCTGTACCTCCGCGGTACAGAAATGAGATGGGGAAATATATTACTTCCCGTGATGAAGAAAAATGCATCAAATGCGGAAAATGCGCAGAGATATGCCCTCAGGGTGTTCATGTTCGGAAACCGGGATATAAATATTTTTCCGAGCCGAAAAATCATCTCTGCTTCGGAAATAAATGTGAAGAGAAAGGATGCTGCTGCGTTACAGCCTGCCCCGTTGGAGCACTGAAGGTTGAGGTCAATCCGATGATGGAAGTGCTCGGGGATTACAGGTGGACTCCGGAGATGATACTCGCCACATGGAAAATGGCCGAGACAGGAGATGTGCCTTCTGAAGATTACGGCCTCGAATATGAAACGGGCAATTCAGGAGGAGGATTTGACCGTTTGCGGTTTAAATTCCCTGAGAAAACGGCAAAACATCTGAAACCTGAAGATATCGATACATCACTTCAGCTGAACCGGAAAAATGATGGAAGGCCGAATATAAAGATTGATGTCCCGTGGTACGGCGGAGGGATGTCATTCGGTTCGGTAAGCAATACCACCCAGCTCTCTAAAGCACGGGCGGCGGTGGCATGGAACACTTTCACATGTACCGGTGAAGGCGGTTACATGGAGAGAATGCGGCCGTATGATGATCATGTTATCACTCAGGTCGCAACCGGTTTATTCGGCGTAAGAGAGGAAACTATTCAGCGTGTTCCGATCGTTGAGTTTAAATATGCTCAGGGTGCTAAACCGGGACTTGGAGGGCACCTCCTTGGAGACAAGAATACAGCAGCAGTCGCAATGATGAGAGGCACCATAGCCGGCATCCCGCTATTTTCACCATTCCCTTTTCATAGTGTATATTCTATCGAAGATCACATGAAGCAGATTGACTGGATCAAACATATAAACAGGAGAGCTCTTATTTCAAGCAAAGTTTCAACTCCAAATGATGTGGATATGGTTGCGGTAGGAAGTTATTCTGCGGGTACACATATTATTCATATTGACGGAGGATATGGCGGTACCGGTGCTGCTCCTGAAATAGCGAAAAAGAATATAGCGATGCCTATAGAGTATGCAATTCCGAAAGTGCATAATTTCCTTGCAGCTGAAGGCGTGAGAGACGGGGTTACACTTATAGCCAGCGGCGGAATCCGTAATCCTTACGATATGGCGAAGGCGATTGCCCTCGGCGCTGATGGTGTCGTTGTCGGAACAATGGAGATGATTGCGCTCGGATGTGTCCGGTGCGGAAGATGTTCTGCCGGAAGGGGCTGTCCCAGAAGCATTGCAACTACAGACAAAAAACTCGCGCCGAAAATCGATCTTGAGTGGGGAGCGCAGAGACTGATTAATACATATAATGCATGGAGAAATGAACTGGTACGGATACTCATCCGGCTCGGTCTGGGGAGTGTCTCTGAATTAAGAGGGCGTTCCGATCTCCTGATGCATCTTGACTATAACAATGACATGGAGCAGAACCATGAAAAGTAACATGGTGGATAGAATAATCGATTCAAAAAAGCGTCTTCTTGAAAATGTTGAATTTCCTTCTATCGTACGGAAAGGCGAGGAGGAAGGCGGCTGCGGGGTCGTAGGTTTCTGCTGCAGCGAACCTGTTGCGGGGAAACATATATATGAACCATCGAAACAGATGCATAACCGCGGTAACGGCAAAGGAGGCGGTATTGCCGCTGTGGGATTTGTACCGGAACAACTCGGTGTAAGCAGAGAGATTCTTGAAGATTACTACATGCTGCACATCGCGCTTCTTGAACCGGATGTAAAAGATGGCGTTGAGAAGGAGTTTATCTATCCGTATTTTGATGTTGCTGCATCTGCCATGCTTGATAAGGCTGATGACTGGAAAACTGTACCTGGCCTTGAGGTTATGCCTCCCGATGTATGCAGATACTTCGTCCGTGTCAAAAAAGAAGTACTCGATAAATTTATTACTGAAAACAAGTTTGAAGATCTGGACCGGCGTGAAGCTGAGGATGAATTTCTTAATCAGAACAGTTTTAAACTGAACCAGGTAAATTACGCGGCGCAGGGAGATAAAAAGGCATTCGTTCTTTCTCACGGAAGAAATATAATGATTTTAAAAGTTGTCGGGTTCGCCGAGGCGATTGTTGACTATTATAAAATAAGAGAGCTTAAAGCGCATACATGGATTGCGCATCAGCGTTTCCCCACCAAAGGACGGGTCTGGCATCCGGCCGGCGCGCATCCTTTTACCGGCGTAAACATGGCGCTTGTACATAACGGGGACTTTGCCAATTACCATTCTGTAACAGAACATCTCTTACAGAGAAATATATATCCGCAGTTCCTTACAGACACCGAGGTGTCAGCTCTTCTTTTCGATCTTATGAACAGGACATATCATTATTCTCTTGAACATATTATTGAAGCAATGGCTCCGACTTCTGAACTCGACTTCGACAGGCTCCCTGAAGAAAAAAAGAAACTGTACAGGGCTATTCAGGCGACTCATATTCACGGTTCACCTGACGGTCCATGGTTCTTTATTATAACGCGGAATGTTCCTGAGAAGAAACAGTTTCAGCTTCTTGGAATCACCGACACTGCAATGCTCCGGCCGCAGGTATTTGCTTTCTGCGACGGTGAAGTGCAGGTGGGACTCATCGGTTCGGAAAAACAGGCCATTGACGCAACACTTGTGAGTCTCTCAAAAGATGATCCGAGAATATGCCCGGTAGCAGAAAAATACTGGAACGCAAGGGGCGGAAGCCATACTGACGGAGGTGCGTTTATATTCAATATTTCCGAAGTTTCAGGGAAGATGAGGATTAACTGTACTGACAAGTTCGGTACACCTGTCTCTTTACCTGTAGACGGCCAGGCGTGCGGCTTTACTTCAGAAACATACCTGACTCATAAATTAAACAGCGAAATTGAAAATAATATAAAACAGTTCAGTGGAAAAGATTCAGTGTTTTTATATAATTATATACGGGAAAGTATACCGTCATGGAGTTACGATGATTTTCGCGCGGTACTCCGCATGATAACAGATAATGCGCATGA
>Ga0116170_10002087_pt1 | contig 19613 bp, 11 predicted proteins | sample AD_JPNHW1_MetaG_FD_89797 | JGI IMG/M metagenome (GOLD analysis project Ga0116170, IMG submission 89797) | Active sludge microbial communities of municipal wastewater-treating anaerobic digesters from Japan - AD_JPNHW1_MetaG | ecosystem: Engineered > Bioreactor > Anaerobic > Digestate | place...
CGCTCTAACCAACTGAGCTATCTCGCCATTATTTCAATTATAACTTAGTTGATCCCGACCTTCCCGATTTTATATCGGGACGCTCTAACCAACTGAGCTATCTCGCCATTATTTTTTAGCGGTGCAAAGATAGCCTATTTCATGCATTTTACAAAATTATTTACTGCTAAATTCGAATAATTTTCTGAAATATATTCCACGATACATCTTTGGATACTGATTATCAGACGCTTTTATCCTGCCTGAAAATGTAATATTTGGCTTTTTTGAATACGGAATTATTCAGTATCTTTGTAAGTCACATAATAATCAGTAATATAAAAAATCAAAACTATGAAAAAACGCTCATTCATACTATTAATGGGGATCTTCATCACGTTTGGTGTTTTTGCTCAATTGCAGGAAAACAGGTATGACGAAATTACAAATCCCAAACTCACATGTATTAATAAATTACCTGCTCATAGCAGCTTCTTTTCATTCAGTAATGTTGCTGAGGCTCAAAAAGCTCTTTACTCCTCTAAAGGAAGTGATTTTATTTCACTGGACGGTACCTGGAAATTCAACTATGCTGAAGATTTCAGTAAACGGCCAATGAATGACTTTTACAACGAGAATTTTGATGCATCAAGCTGGAAAGACATAAAAGTTCCCGGAAACTGGGAAGTTCAGGGTTTTGGATACCCAATCTACGTTAATACAACTTATGAATTTACTTCGCCCGGACACGAACCTTTCTGGAACAGGCCAAATCCTCCATACGTTCCAAAGGAATTTAATCCGACTGGTACCTATCGTCGTGAATTTGAAATTCCACAATCGTGGATAGGAAAGGAGATAATCCTGAGTGCTGATGCAGCTAAAGGTGCAGCTTATTATTACCTCAATGGCGAATTTATAGGTATGAATAAGGCCGGTAAACTTCCTGCCCGCTTTGACATTACAGCAAAAGTAAAAGCCGGAAAAAATGTGCTGGCTGTTCAGATACATCGTTTCTCAGATGCCAACTATCTGGAATGTCAGGATTTCTGGCGGCTTTCCGGTTTCGAACGCGATGTATATGTTTATGCCCGTCCAAAGGTTCACATAGCCGATTTTTTTGCACATACACCATTGGATGCCACGTATACCAACGGACAATTCAGTCTGGAGGTTGCTCTTGAAAACAGTGCAATAACAAGTGACGAGCTTGCTGTAACTTACACACTGAAAGATGCCACTGGTAAGATGACCGCTTCCGAAACGAAAACGATAAATGTAAAAGACAAAGTTCAGGTTAAATTTTTGAAAGAAATTCCGGATGTGAAAAAATGGTCAGCCGAAGAGCCTAACCTCTATGCGCTGAGTATCGAACTGAAAGATAAAAACGGGAATACCCTGGAAGCTACAGCCGTTAAAGTTGGATTCAGAACTTCTGAAATCAAAAACAAACAGTTTATGATCAACGGACAGCCTGTATTAGTGAAGGGGGTAAATGTCCACGAACATAACGAATTTACAGGTCATTACGTCAGCGAAGAACTGATGCGGAAAGATTTCGAATTGTTTCGCAAATACAATGTTAACACCGTGCGTACCTGTCATTATCCTCAACAGGAATTATTCTACAGACTGGCTGACGAGTACGGCATTTATGTTATTGATGAAGCTAATATTGAAGCGCATGGAATGGGTTATGACCTACGTAAAGGCGCAACACTTGCCAACAATCCGCTTTTCCTCGAAGCGCATCTGGCCCGTACCTCCGAAATGATTGAACGAGATAAAAATCACGCGTGTGTTGTAACGTGGTCGCTCGGAAATGAATCCGGCAACGGTTACAATATGTACGCAACATACAATCTGATAAAAGGCAGAGACACCTCCCGTCCGGTTCAGTACGAGCGTGCCGGACTTGAATGGAACACCGATATTTTCTGTCCGATGTACGACAGACCAGAAGAAATCGAAAGTTATGCAAAAAATCAGAATTCTGACCGTCCGCTCATATTGTGCGAATATGCTCACGCCATGGGCAACAGTCTGGGCAACTTTATTGATTACTGGAATATTATTCGATCAAATCCGCTGCTGCAGGGAGGATGTATCTGGGACTGGGTGGATCAGGGGATAGCCCAAAAAGACGCGGAAGGAAATAAGTTTTGGGCTTTTGGAGGGGATTTCGGACCGAAAGGGACACCCTCATCGGGCGACTTCTGCTGCAACGGATTGATTCTGCCGGACCGCACGACCAAACCACACACCGAAGAAATGCGAAAAGTTTATCAGAATATCTGGTTTAAGAAATTTGATGCACAGAAAGGTACTGTCGATGTTTATAATGAAAACTTTTTCATAGATTTAAGCCAGTACAGTTTTCATTACACCATAAAATCAAATGGCAAGGTTCTGAAAACAGGCCAGATAGCTCTCAATGTAAAACCACACGATACTAAAACCGTTGTCATTCCTGATATTTCAAAATATTTTAAAGTAAAAAATCAGGTTACCATTAATTTTGAAGCCAGACAGAAAACAGATACTAGGTATATTCCTGCAGGATGGGTCGTTGCACGTGACCAGTTTATCGTCAATGATTACCCGAAAATGGTGTTAAACGCTAAATCACCGGCTACGGTTACTCAAAACACAGCAAATCTTATTTTCAACGGAACAGATTTTTCGGTGATTTTTGATAAAGAATCAGGTGTGATGACTTCGTATAAATACAAAGGAACTGAATATATTAGCGATCATTTCGGTCTGAAACCTTTCTTTTGGAGAGCATCCACAGATAATGAATACGGAGCAGGACTGCCAAAAAAATTAAATAACTGGAAAAAAGCAAGCTATACAGAATTAAAAGCGGAAAATCTGAATGTAAAAACCGGTGAAAACACGATTGTTAGCTGTGATTATCGTTTCCCTCAAACCAATACAAGCTGGAAGGTAATTTACACGATTTATAAAAACGGCTCTATCCATGTGGAAAACGCTGTAGATGCAACCAAATGCGATTTTCCGCTTATTCCACGCATCGGGATGCGTATGCAACTTCCGGGTGAATTTGTAAACGCTGAATATTACGGCAGAGGTCCCTGGGCAAACTATGAAGACAGGAAAACTTCCACGTTCGTTGACCGTTACAAATCATCCATTATCGACATGGTGGATAAATATGTAATGACACAGGAGAATGCGCATCATACAGATGCAGCCTGGCTGGCAGTTACACTTGGATCTGGCAAGGGAATGGCATTTTTTGCCGATGACAAATTCCAGTTCAACGTATCCAACTACCTGCTCGAAACAATAGCCAATGCTGAAGACTGGAACAACGATGCAGCAGTGGGCACTGCGCCTAAAATCAAGCATATAAATGAATACAAACCATCAGACAAAGTGGATTTGTTTATCGATTACCGCATGATGGGCGTTGGTGGCAACAACAGCTGGGGCGAATGGCCTATGTTGCCATACCGCATTATTCCGAAAGAAACAAATATTTCTTATGGTTTTACCCTGGTACCGATTGACAATATAAACGCCGTCGATAAAATGCTGAAATAAGAAACTTAATAACAATTTAAAAGAGGGATGTGATATACATCCCTTTTTTATTGATGTGCTATCTGTTATTAAAAATGATTGCTAATTTGCACATAACGAGCAATATATATTCATTTCGGATTTATCCGGAAAATTATTGTACCTTTGCATTCGGAATATTTGTACCCACTGTACTGTTTCGCGACGAAACGGGCAGAAACAAATAAAATGTAAGTTAAACCGTTCGGAAACAACAGTGACCGGACTAAACAAAAAAACAATGGGAAATATTGTAGCAATTGTAGGACGCCCCAACGTGGGCAAGTCCACACTTTTCAACAGGCTTACCAATAGCCGCAGAGCCATCGTTAACGAAGAAGCAGGAACAACACGCGACCGTCAGTATGGAAAAAGCGAATGGTGCGGGCGAGAATTTTCAGTGATCGACACCGGAGGCTGGGTTGTCAACTCCACAGATGTTTTTGAAGAAGAAATTAAACGACATGTACTGCTTGCCATCGAAGAATCGGATGTGATCCTGTTTCTGGTAGATGTGCAAAACGGAGTTACCGATCTGGACATTCATGTAGCACAGATTTTACGCAGAGCCGACAAACCGGTTATCCTTGTCTCAAACAAAACAGATACTTTCGAAATGCAATATCAGGCCGCTGAGTTTTATAAACTTGGTCTGGGTGATCCTTTCATTCTGTCGGCCATAAACGGTCTGGGTACCGGTGAGCTGCTGGATGAGCTGATGAAGCATTTCAAACCCGATGTCAGTGAAGAAATTGAACTGGAATTGCCACGCTTTGCTGTGGTGGGAAGACCTAACGTGGGCAAATCGTCAATGATTAATGCATTTATCGGGGAAGACCGGACTATCGTAACAGATATCGCCGGAACTACCCGTGACAGTATATATTCGCGATTCAATAAGTTTGGCCATGATTTTTATCTGGTAGATACTGCCGGTATCCGTAAAAAAGCCAAGGTAAACGAAGACCTGGAGTACTACTCTGTCGTTCGGTCAATACGGGCCATCGAAAATTCAGATGTATGTATCCTTATGCTCGATGCTACCCGCGGACTCGAAAGTCAGGATCTCAACATTTTCTCACTTATCCAGAAAAATAAGAAAGGACTGGTGGTTTGTGTCAATAAATGGGACCTTATCGATAACAAGGAAGCAAATGATATCAAGAAAATAGAAAAATCCATTCGTGAACGGATTGCTCCTTTTGTTGATTTTCCAATCATTTTTACTTCCGTACTTACAAAGCAACGCATACTGAAAGTGCTGGATACTGCTGTGCGGGTTTTTGAGAACAAACAACGAAAAGTGCCTACAGCTAAACTTAACGAGTTGCTTTTACCTCTGATAGAAAATTATCCTCCACCTGCGCTTAAGGGAAAATACATCAAAATTAAATACGTAACCCAATTACCCGGAACTTACATCCCTACGTTTGTTTTCTTTGCCAATCTGCCACAGTACGTCAAAGAGCCTTACCGCCGCTTTCTCGAAAATAAGATACGAGCGAACTGGGACTTTCATGGTACACCAATTAATGTATTTATCAGACAGAAATAATATTCAGTTCATCACAAAACATAAAAGCAGCAAAACCATTTCGTCTTGCTGCTTTTTTTATATTATTTTTTCTATCGTGCCTGGGGCCGATCAGAAGCCGCTGTAAACGACTTCCATTTTCATGGGTATTTTCTTGTTTTTACCACTATAAACACCGACAGCTTGTAATTGGGTGTTCTGTCGAACTGAATTAATCGTTGTGCTTGATGAATAGTAGGAGGAAGTGGTGGTTTTGTTGACATCAACTGGTACGAGTACCATATTTACATATCCGTCCTTATGACTTTCTGCTGGATTCTTCAGTTCTGCATCAATAAGGGTACTTAATCCGTTGAAAGTATAATGATATTCGTAAGTAGTCGATGTAAGGCTCGTGCTGTCGAGACTAACCAGATAAGAACTGCCTGATGTAGGTAGTTTATTGTTTTTGAAAAAATCATCCAACTCATCTTCTTTTACCAGCAACATATTCTTAACATAGGGCAAGCGGGTTCCGATAGTGTCTTTGTCAACCACATTCACCTGCAGGATAGCGCTGTTAATTATACGGTGTTTATTAGCGGGTAAGGTGAGTCTGCTGCGCATCTTTTCTATCGGAATTTTCACGCGGGTGTAGCAGTTTGCGGGTGATGAGATATAATTTATTCCGTCATTCTGTGTGAAATTAGCCGAACGTGATGGATGTGTAATGCGATTTACACGTTTTACCTCCAGATTACTTGCCGGGAATGTCAGGGTTACTTTGCTGGTACTTCCGTCTTTTGAATACGTATTGTGATAATAAAGCATCAGGTACACTCCGCTGACATTGAGCAGTGTGGTGCTTCCAAAATCGGTAGTGATGTAAAGTCCTTTAAAGAAATTGAGGAAGTTGCGGTCACTGGCAAACACAGCCGGATCGGAGGTGAAAAAGCGATTTAAAAAATCATTATTCAGTTTGACGGATACACTGGTATTATCTGCGTCATCCTTAACGTCATAGACAGTAAAAATGCCTTCATTTTCAGCGTTCAGGCGCTTCCCGAAATTCACAAAATTTGCCGGATTGATATCAGAACGGTAGTTTTCTTTCATTCTAAGCGAATCCTGTAATTCATAAACACTTATTTCCATCGGTGAGGTTCTCAAACCAAAATAAGAATCAAAAGTCATGTAAAGTTTTACAGAATCGGGTGTTGCTACTGCTACCGATTTATCGAGGAATTTATAATCGGTCGGATAGTAAAACTGGGTCAGGATATCGGCTCTGGTTGTGCCCAACACATTGTCAATATAAGTTCCCAGCAGAAAAGAATCGGGAGTGGAATAGATATAGTCCACCATATAGGTTTCAGTAGTCAGGTGAAAAGTATCAGCCTTTATTGAAATTTTATCGGAGGTCGGTTGGATATTCTCGCCCAGATTTAATGCCGAGTCATCGCACGAAGCAAAAAAAACTGATGCCAGTATTAAAAGCGAAAACACAAATTTAAACTTCATTGAGTAAGGAATTAGTAGTAAATATTTTTTTTGAAAGATATTATAAGCTATCGTAAAAATTCAGATAATCATCCGCGTAATCTTCGATATCCACATAGGGTAAAAATTTTATTTTTTTCTCAGCCACATACTCAGTCAGATGCTGATTTATCGATTTACTCGACTGTATTACCCCATCCGAGTAATCAATAGCCAGTTTTGTCAGGGCTACGTAGTCAATTTCCTCGCCGCTGATACTTGCCAGGTCTTTTTTGTGAATTCCTTCCAGCAAAAGATTATCAGCGAACTGAGCATGAAATGGTTTAATAAAATCATCATTGAATATGGAATAAACAACTTTCGAATGTTTGAAAAAAGGATCCTCGTTATACGCCTTTTTGATGTACAAAGGCGCTAATGCCGACATCCAGCCCTGACAGTGAATAACATCGGGTGTCCAGCGCAGCTTTTTCACTGTTTCCATAACACCTCGAACAAAAAAAATGGTACGTTCGTAATTATCGTCATATTCCACTCCATCATCATCCTTTATCGTATTTTTCCGTTGAAAATAATCATCATTATCAATAAAATAAACCTGCATTCGGGCCGACTGTATGGAAGCAACTTTAATGATCAGCGGATGATCGGTGTCGTCAATAATTAAATTCATACCCGAAAGCCGGATGACTTCATGCAGCTGGTTGCGTCGTTCGTTCACAAGTCCGAATTTTGGCATGAAAGTGCGCGTTTCTTTACCTCTTTCCTGCGCTGCCTGTGGCAAATAACGACCCTGATTTGCTATTTCCGATTCGGGTAAATACGGAAATATTTCCTGAGATATAAATAAAATTTTTGAATTTTTTTTCTGCTTAACCATCCTTGCTGAGTGTTTATATTTTATTCACTTGCAAAGATATATAAAAAAAATCGGATATACGCAAATTAATTTTTATAACTAACAATGTTTAACGGGTAAAAAATGTAAATTATTTTGGGGGTTAAACAATATTAATTCAATTTATACTACCGTAATACTGTGAATTTATCAAAAAAACACAGCTCTCCGGTCTGCGCGAAAAGCTGTGTAAGTTCTTTAAAGTGACTTCCTGAAATGATTACATTAATCAAATAATTTGGCAATTTTATCGGCGTAGAAGTTTTCGATTACATTTCTCTTAATTTTGAGAGTGGGGGACAGGAAGCCGCTTGCCTGCGACCATTCTTCGGAAACAAACTGATAGCGTTTTATTTGTTCGTAATCACCAAAGAAATGATTATAGTGTTTTATCTCTTTTTGAAAGCGTTTTATCACATCGGGATGTTTTATCATTTCCTCATTCGTGGTGTAAGGTATTTTGTGCTCTTTACACCAGACCTTCAGATAAGTAAAATCCGGTACAATAAGTGCTGCTGCAAACTTTTTGTTTTCGCCGAGTACAATCAGATTCTCGATAAAACCGGATTCGATAAATTTGGATTCGACCGTTTGCGGATTGACGTATTTACCAAAAGAAGTTTTGAAAATACTCTTCAACCGACCGGTGATGACCAACTGACCTTCGGGCGTAAATTTGCCGGTATCGCCTGTATGCATCCAGCCATCCTTATCAATCACCTGAGCGGTCATTTCGGGATCTTTGTAATACCCCATCATCACATTGTGACCCCGGAACACGATTTCGTCCCTGTCGATTATCCGGATTTCCACTCCGGGCAGCGGTGGTCCTACGGTTCCGAACTTACGTCCATTCACACCACGCTGACTGACTGCAATCACGGGAGACCCTTCGCTCATGCCGTAACCTTCGAACACCGGCATTCCGATAGCTGAAAAAAACGAAGCCATATGAGGCTGGATGGCAGAACCTCCCGACACTACGATGTCAAAATTTCCTCCGATTGCTTCGCGCCACTTGGAGTATATCAGTTTATCGGCAACCTTCAGCTTATACAGCATCGCTTTACTCATTCCTTCCAGTTGATATTTGGTGGCCAGATCAAATGCCCAGTAATAGATGTTTTTCTTCGGAAAAGACAGATCGCGACCAGCCGAGTGAAGTTTGTCATAAATTTTTTCAAGAAGTCGGGGTACACAGGTCATCATGGTTGGATTTATTTCCTTGATGTTTTCAGCAATAGTAGCCAGGCTTTCAGCATAATAGACCGACATGCCGAGATACTGATATAAATATACAAGTATTCGCTCATAAGCGTGGCATAGTGGCAGGAAGCTTAATGCTCTGTTGCTCCACTTCATGGGTGTGTCTTTCAGGTTCAGGAGTTGGTTAACCAGATTGCTGTGCGAAAGCATTACGCCTTTTTGCACTCCAGTTGTTCCTGATGTATAAATGATTGTTGCTAGTTCATTGGATTCTATACTTGCTTTGATTTTGGTAAGTTCGTCGTTGTGCGGATGCTGACGTCCAAGTTCTATAAGCTCATCCAGTTTTTTGTATTGATTATTTTCTTCGTTGAAGGTGAAAATTTCCTTCAAAGATGAGAGTGTTTCCAAGATTGGTTCAAGCCGGCTTCGCAGGTCTTTGCCTTCGATAAAAATCATTTTTACCTCTGCATGGTTCAGTATGTGCCGATAATCTTCCTGACTGATGGTTGGGTAGATAGGAACGGAAATAGCGCCTACCTGCATCACAGCAAAATCAAGCATATTCCATTCTGGCCTGTTGCCACTTACAATCCCGACTTTATCTCCTTTTTTAATGCCCATTTCAAGCATTCCGAAACTCATCAGATTGGTAAGTTCAGTGTATTTCTGAATGCTGAATTTTTGCCATTGTCCATCCCGTTTGCATGCTAATGCTGCATCCTGATTGGGAAACTTTTCCAAATATCGGTCCAGGATATCAAATATTCTAGTTATTTCCATGTCATTCTATTTTAACAGGTTCTGTACTTTTTCAAAATTCCAAAGGTAGAATTAATTATTTAAAAACTGTTTGATAATAACAAAAAAAATGCACACACAACATGGCAAATGGCTTCAAAATAGCTTCAGAGTTGCTTTAAAAGGAAAAAATCAAAATATTTTTCGATTTTTTTTGTTGTACCTATTGCAGATATCAAAATTTGCCGTATCTTTGCACAGCATTTGAGAAAACAACTACCTAACGAGGTAAACAAGCTTACTCAAATAACAAAAAAGCCTGGTGTGGTAGTTCAGCTGGTTAGAATACCTGCCTGTCACGCAGGGGGTCGCGGGTTCGAGTCCCGTCCATACCGCCAGGATTTAGCGCTAAAACTTTGAAATATGAGTTTTAGCGCTTTTTTATTTTAAAGATTTCTGCCAAAGCTGCGACTGTCACAGCTTAGATTAAAACCAAAACCGCCATCAGGATAATTCCGGAAAGGAATAATAAAAACCTGAAAACTGGTACATCGTCACGAACATTTTTCATCCGATTGTAAGTGATGACGGCCGGTTTTCCGGTGTAGGAATTATTTGTTTTGATTATCAGTTTGTTGTCTTCTGTGATATAGGCGTAATTTTTGACTTTCCGCGCATGGTGATCTAAATATAAGTGTCTGTTGTCCAGAAAAGATTTGTGAATCCTGACTGCTGTTTTTTTTCTGCAGGCAGTAAAAAGAATTTTCGCATCCATCTTCGCGAAAACAATTTCAGAATTTTCCGGTATAAACGGATTCAACCAGCGGTTGAGCCAGTTCGTTATTCCTTTTTTCCGTAAGGTGATATTGATGCACAGCTCTGATTCATCCACCGACCGATAAGAAATAATGGCTCCTTTCTTAAATCGGGCTTTACAGCTCAACAGTATCAGGTAAATTATAAACAATATTCCTGAAAATAATCTGATTATCAATTCAGTAACAGGAACTTTACCTTTTGCTGTCGCGGTTCTGATAATAATTCTGTCATTATCCGCGAAGCAAGTGTTTTCGCTGACTTTTGAATTAATTTTCAGATTAAGTTCGAGTGTATCCGGCATTAATAAAGATATCAGCTGGTTGCGTGGTTCCAGCAGGAATACTGTTTTTTCGGAATCTGACCAGGTGGAAATGTCTTTAAAGTAAAGTTTTAAGCCGGGGTCAAACGCTATTTCATGTTTTTCAGGGTCGAATGAACTGTTACGTCTGATTTGGAGTAAGTATCCGATTCTTGGTTCGTCTTCAGCAATTTTTCTGAAAGTAACGGGCGTAAGAGGCGGAGCCGGAATTACAAGTGATTTTGGTTTCAGGGGTTGAATCTTTGATCTGAATCTGTCATTTGCGTACATGTTTCCTTTGCTGCTTTCAACTGATTTAGTGTTATAAGCGGTTTTCTCAAGCGCTTTGGTAAGTTCATTTTTATTCACAACGATTATATTACCTGATGAAGTCCCGCTTTTTTCTGTTTTGTCGGATTTGGAACTGATCTGTATAATGCTGTCTGACTTCATGTTGAAAGATTTATCGGGAAAGACAAAAACCTTCAGTTTGTTTTGTTCAATTTTCCGGTCAAACTTCAATATCAAAGGTTTCCCGGATTGAATACGACTTTTATTCTCCACCTTCCACAAGGCAGAACTTAGCAGATTAGGATAATTTTTGATCTGCATACCGAAGGTCGAAGGTTTGCCAAGCAATTCAGCTTTCATGGTTACAGTATCCAGGATGGTTGCAGTAATTTCGGGCAGTTCATTTTCATCCCGGTTATCCTGATAGAAAATCAGGTACTTTTTAGCCGGAACCACAGAATTGACTTCTACTGTTTGTTCATCGACAAGGTTCGTTGCCGGTAATTTACATTCTGTTGAGGTGAGGTAATAAATCAATACAACGCAATTGTTAAACACATTACTGAACGAAGTGGCTCCATTCAGGACACGGGCATTTATAACTTTTCTGATGACACCGGTGAAATCGCCGGGGTAATATTCGTTGCTGCCATAGGGAACGAAGAAAATCCTGAGATGATTTTCCATAACCAAATTCAGGAAATTTGCTGTAACAGTCGGAAAACGGTTTGTATTCCAGTTGCCGTCACCGATTACAAACAGCCACTGATCCCTGCCCGGATTTTTCTTGAAAAGTTCGTTGAAGGAAGCGATGTCACCTATTTGACTTCCGAATAATGAGCTTCCCCATTTCCGATTGATGTTTGGCTGGGCTATACGCAGTGATTTGATGTTTTTCGGAGTATCGGGGATTTTTCGGGCAACGCCATTCATTATTACCGTGACATCGTTACCGGCATTGAGCAGCGTAATAAGTTGAGCCGTGTATGCCGAAACCATGTATTTGTAACCGATCATGCTGCCCGAATTGTCCACAGTAATGTAAACCTGTTTCGGTGCAGCCGGTGCAGAGATAAAATAGACTGCAACGGCAAGAATCAGAACAATTATTCGTTTTTCCCCCATGTGACAATCAGTTGGCTTTTGATTATAGCAAATTTACCCGTTGCTAAGGTTTTTTTTCGATCAGGTTCAGTTCTTTACCGATATTGAGCATGTATTCGTAAGCAGCATTGTACTCGTTCGGAATAATACCATCCAGTATGGCATCTTTAATTTTTATTTTAATATCTCCGACGGTTGCACATGCAGGCAACCCGAATACGTCCATGATTTCCTGTCCGCTTACCGGGGGCTGAAAATTACGGATACGGTCTTTTTCTTCGATATCTTTCAGTTTCTGACGTACCAGCATAAAATTCTGTCGGTAGCGTTTTACTTTCTCCTGATTTTTGGAGGTAATATCAGCTTCGCAGAGCATCATTAGATCTTCGATGTCATCACCGGCATCAAACAGAAGCCTCCTTACTGCCGAATCGGTCACTTCATCTTCGCTCAGAACAATGGGACGCATATGAAGCGAAACCATTTTCTGGACGTATTTCATTTTTTCGTTGGTTGGCAGTTTCATTTTCCGGAAGATTTCCGGTATCATTTTTTCACCGATAAAGTTGTGATTGTAGAATGTCCATCCGAGTTTTCTGTCGAATTTCTTGGTACGTGGTTTCCCGATATCATGCAGCAGGGCAGCCCAGCGCAACCAAAGGTTGTCGGTGTGGGTGGCAAGTTCGTCGAGGACAGCCAGTGTATGGTAGAAATTGTCCTTATGTCCGATTCCGTCTTTTGTCTCGGCTCCTTTCAGTGCAAGCAGTTCCGGGAAGATGAGTTCGAGGAGTCCTGTTTTTTCGAGCAGGACAAAACCCACCGATGGTTTGGGTGAGAGCATTATTTTATTCAGCTCGTCGGCAATACGCTCTTTGGTGATGATGCTAATTCGGTTTCGGTTTCGGACAATGGCATCAAAAGTGTTTGTCTCGAGGAAGAAACGAAGTTGTGCTGAAAACCGGATGCCACGCATCATGCGCAACGGATCGTCCGAAAAAGTGATGTCGGGGTTTAATGGCGTTCGAATGACAAAATTCTGCAGGTCCTGCAGGCCGTTGAAGGGATCGACCAGCTCACCGAAACGATCTTTGTTGAGGCAGAGAGCCAGTGCATTAATGGTGAAGTCGCGGCGGTTCTGGTCGTCCTCCAGAGTGCCTGTCTCTACTACCGGATTTCTGGAGTCATGTGAATAGGATTCTTTGCGGGCGCCTACAAACTCCACTTCCCATTCGGGAGTTTTTACCTGTGCTGTTCCGTAAGTCTTGAATACCGCGAATTTGGCTTTCTTTCCCAGTTTTTTTGCTAGCCGTTCAGCTAGTTCGATACCATTGCCAACGACCACAACGTCAATGTCCTTCGACGGCCGGTGGAGAAAAATATCCCGTACAAATCCGCCGATGACGTAACATTCAAGCTGCATCTCGTCGGCAGTTTCTCCTATCAGTTTGAAAATTTTATCCTTTAAATGCTCCTGCATACATTTTTTGTGTTTCTACTGCAAAAGTAGTCCAATAAATTTAAACGGACAAAATACGGGATTTGAGTTCAACGAGCCACCGGGATTTCTTTATAAAATAATGAACAAAAAAATGCTGCATTTACTTATACTGAGTTTCGTTACTTTTTTTACTCCTCAAACAGACTCAGGTTGAACAACTCCTTGTAATTTTTCTGAAGGTATTTGTCCAGCCAGTCGTAGAATTCTGTAATCATCTTGTCGGATTTCTTTCCTTTCTCAAATTCGGATCTAAGTTTCTCTGCTTTTGAAAATATTTCATTCTCAACAGGCTGGAGTTGTTGCAGATAACCGGTGTTTTGCTTGTTAACCACAACGGCCAGGTTGATGTAGTTTTTCCCGTTACCGTAATGCAGCGGAAAACAATTTTCTTTCAGTTTCAGGGCAAAATTGCAAAGCGGCGACTGTTGATTTTCACCCATCTTCACCGATGCTGGCAGGCGGTTATCTGCCGAAATCCACACAGGAACTGCTACAGAAGTCAAAGGAAAACCCAGTATCGTCCACATCATCGTTTCACCGGCATGTGTCTGATCCTGCGCACCGATTATCATCACCACCGACGCAGTGCTGAATCGGGGAATATAATCGGTAAAAAATTTATATGAAGGAATATCTTTATTTGAAGGTAAATCGGTTGTTAAATCGGTCCCGGTGAGCGAGTGAGTGAGATTGCGGGAAACTGCGTTAAATAAATGTTGCGGACTCAGATTTTTTTCAGCAAAGGCTTTGTTCAGGGCATTTTTTGCTGTATTGTATCTGCAAAAGCCGTAACCTTTAGCCGGGTCGGCGCTGTGCGAATAGTTGGTACGGATAAGTACGCCGTCAGGTGCTACAGCCGGATCGTTGGCGTCATATTTTATAAATCGAAAATTTCCGGTTTCGTAGTAAGCAGCACCTCCGGCTGCATCGATAACACCAAAGTTAGCATCCACTCCAAGGGGTTTTGGAAGTGAAAGGAGGAGTTGCTCAAAATCCTCCAGTGTCCGGCAGTTTTGCAGCGCCAGTTTCATCACCACACCTTCCCGGTCGATGAGTTTCGTGCTGTCTCCGATATTGTTGTTATAAGCTGCCGAGTTGATGATGGCAAATCCGGTTTCATTATATCCTCCCCAAACCATGTTCTTACTGGTTTCGGAACAATCCACCAGACCAACATACTTGTATTTCCCATCGGAAAATGATACCAGTGCGTTTTGCAGTTTGTCGGTGTCCCGGTTTTTATATAAGATCGGTTTCCCGTCGGGAGTGGATTTTCCCGAAATCAGAAAAGTGGTGCATGCATCACCGGACTGGCTGGCTGTAAGTATCAGGCAAAGAATTATCGAAAATCTGAATAATTTCATAATGTGTTTTATAAATGCTGATTAATTGTTTACTCGTTATGTCCTACAAATATATAAAAATGTTTACGGAAATACAGTGACCGGGAGTTAAGTCTCCTCGGGATGCAGAAACAACATTTATTAAAACTTTAAGAAATAAAAAATATCTATCTTTGCCACTTGTTAATTTATATCTTAGAATATTTCAGGTATTTTTTTTACTATTTGTCAGGTTGTTACAGTACGACACCCTGTTATAAAAAAAGATATTAAGATAAGAAAATGAAGCGAGCAATATTCCCCGGTACATTCGATCCTTTTACCATTGGTCATTATAACCTGGTAACGAGAGGTTTGAAGTTGTTTGATGAGATTGTCATAGGCATTGGCGTAAACCAGTCCAAAAAAACACTATTTGATACCGAAAAAAGAATAGATATCATTCAGCAGGCATTCAGCAGCGAACCGCGTGTGCAGGTAATGACCTACGACAGTCTGACGGTTGACTTTGCCGTGTCAGCAGAGGCTGATTATATCCTGCGTGGAGTGCGTTCTGTGGCAGACTTTGACTACGAACATACCATTGCCAATTCCAACCGTATGTTGAGCGGAATTGAAACGGTCGTTTTATTTACCGATAAAGAATACTCATTTATTTCATCCACGGTGGTCAGGGATCTGATTGCTTACGGAAAAGATATAACCGCATTTTTGCCCCCTCACGTTAAACTTTAATAATAATCACTTCCCTTATATTTCCGATATGAAAAAGTTATTGATCACCATCATTTCAGTAAGTTTATTTGTTGCAGCACACGCTCAAAGTAATCAGAATTCCGAATACCGGAAATTTGAAATCACTAAAAATCTGAGTGTATTCAATACGATATTGCGCGAACTGGATGCCAACTACGTGGATACCCTGAAATACGATGAACTGGTTAAGACCGGCATTAACAACATGCTGATGAAACTTGATCCGTACACCGTTTATATGCCCGAAGAGATGAATGACGATCTGAAAATGATGACTACCGGAGAATATGCCGGAATAGGGGCTATGATCATGCAGAAAGACGGAAAAGTTGTGATTTCAGAGCCATACGAGGGAAAACCAGCGCAGCTGAACGACCTACGCGCAGGTGACGAAATACTGGAAGTGGATGGTGTGAATACCAAAAATAAAACCAGTTCGGATGTCAGTGAACTGTTGAAAGGTAAAAACGGGACGCAGATTACAATTAAAATTGCACGTCCGGGTGAGAAAAAACCAATCGTAAAGCAGTTTATGCGTCAGAACATTCAGTTTAATCCCGTCAGCTACACCAGTATTATGGGAAAAACAGGATATTTGCTGCTCGATGATTTTACCGACAAAGCTGCTCAAGAGATTAAATCGGTTATTACTGAAATGGTAAAAAAACATCAGATAACCTCTGTCGTTATAGATTTGCGCGACAATGGCGGTGGTTTGGTAGATGAAGCGGTGAAAATTGTTGGTTACTTTGTTCCAAAGGGGACAGAAGTTGTTGTTACAAAAGGAAAATCGAGCCAGATGGACAAAACGTATCGCACACCCTCCGAGCCTGTTTTCCCTGACCTGAAACTGGCTATCATTGTAAACCGTTCCTCAGCTTCCGCTTCCGAAATTCTGGCAGGAGCCATGCAGGATCTTGACCGTGCTGTGATTATCGGTGAACGGACCTACGGAAAAGGACTTGTTCAGAGTATCAGACCGGTAGGCTACGACGGGCATATCAAAATTACTACAGCAAAATACTACATACCCAGTGGACGCTGTGTGCAGGCACTTGATTACAGCCACCGCAACGAGGATGGAAGTGTAGGACGAATTCCAGACAGTCTGGTTTCAACATTCAAAACAAAAAACGGACGAATTGTCCGCGATGGGGGAGGTATTCTGCCCGATACGGTTACTATTGATTCACGTAAACTGAACATCTCGTATTACCTGCTGATGCAAAATATGTATTTCGATTATGCTACTGAGTATGTGCTAAAGCACGAAAAAATAGCACCGGCAGCTACATTCCGCCTTACCGATCAGGAATACAGTGATTTTATGAACTATGTTATCAATGAGAAGAAATTCACCTATACCACTCAGACAGGCAGGTATTACAACCAACTGTTTGAAGTTGCAGGCTATGAAGGACTGGACGAGGAGGCAAAGGTAGAATTCGAAGCACTCAAAGCCAAACTGGTTCCTGATGTCAGGAAAAACATGGAAAAAAACCGTAAGGACATTGAAGATATGCTGAGCACTGAAATTCTGAAAAGATATTATTTCCAAAAAGGACAGATTGAATACACACTCCGCGATGACCACGAAATCAGACTCGCAGTCGATATTCTCGGCAACCAGGAAGTGTACACAAAAATCCTGTCCGGAAAATAGTAATTTAGTAAATCAAAATCAGTTTTCTGAAAATATGAATTATACCGAAATACCTTCACCTTGTTATGTGCTTGACGAGAAAGCCTTCCGGAAAAATCTGGCGCTGATAAGATCGGTAAAAGAACGTGCCGGAGTTGAGATTATTCTTGCCTTTAAAGCATTTGCCATGTGGTCGGTTTTCCCCATTGTGCGGGAATATATTCCCTGCTCAACGGCAAGTTCGCTGGCCGAAGCCCGTCTGGCTTTCGAAGAAATGGGAAGTCCGGCGCATACTTATGCACCGGCTTATTCCGAAACTGAGTTTCCCGAAATAATGAGTTACAGCAGTCACATCACGTTTAACTCATTGACACAATTTGATAAATATTATCCGCAGACCACACAAAAAAATATATCCTGCGGTCTTCGCATCAATCCTGAATTTTCGGATGTGGAAACCGATTTGTACAATCCCTGTGCTCACGGTTCGCGTCTGGGTGTGGTGACTTCACTTCTTGGTGATAAATTACCCCGGGGGATAGAAGGACTACATTTTCACACGCTGTGCGAATCCACTTCTTACGATCTGGAGAAAACACTGAACTTTGTGGAAGAGAAATTCGGAAAATATTTCCCGCAAATAAAATGGTTGAATATGGGCGGGGGACATCTGATGACCCGTGAAGGTTATGATGTGGAACATCTGATAGCTACTCTCCGCAATTTCAAAAAGAAATACCCGCACCTGCACATTATACTTGAACCCGGAAGTGCTTTTGCCTGGAGAACAGGTGTTCTGGTTTCAACGGTACTCGATGTAGTGGAAAACGGAGGAATTAAAACTGCCATGCTCGATGTGTCGTTTGCCTGCCATATGCCCGATTGCCTTGAAATGCCCTATAAACCCGTCATTCTTGGCGCCTGCGATGCGGAACCAGGAAAACCGACGTACCGCATGGGAGGCAACAGTTGCCTGTCGGGCGATTTCTACGGGTCCTGGTCGTTTGATAATGAATTGAAGCCCGGCGACCGCGTCGTATTTGACGACATGATACATTATACCATGGTGAAAACAACGATGTTCAACGGAGTAACACACCCTTCTATCGGCATATGGACAGCTGATGATACCTTCAAAATCATCAGAAAATTCGGTTATGAGGATTATAAAAACCGAATGTCCTGATTAAGATAAGTTTGTAAAGTCAATTAATTTTTTTAATAAAACTGAAACAAATTAATTTGCAACGTTTGAGATATTGACGTACATTTGTATCTCAAAATTTATTATAACAGAACATTTTTTTGACCAACATTAAGAGTGAAATTTTATCTATAAATTTATTACTGACTAAAATGGGAAAAGTATTGATTATTGGCGCTGGTGGCGTAGGAACTGTAGTAGTTCATAAAGTGGCTCAAAATGCTGATGTGTTTACAGAAATCATGCTGGCAAGCCGCACCAAATCAAAATGTGATGTAATTGCTGCCGACGTTAAAAAACGGTACAATGTAAATGTCAAAACAGCTCAGGTCGATGCAGATAGTGTTCCGGAACTGGTAAAACTCTTCAACGAATTCCAGCCGAAACTGGTCATCAACGTAGCGCTCCCTTATCAGGACCTCACAATTATGGATGCATGTCTGGAAAGCGGAGTGAATTATCTCGATACAGCCAATTACGAGCCGAAAGACGAAGCAAAATTTGAATATTCCTGGCAATGGGCTTATCAGGATAAATTTAAAAAGGCAGGTCTGACAGCCATACTCGGATGTGGCTTCGACCCGGGTGTAACCAGTGTATTTACCGCTTATGCAGCCAAGCATCATTTCGACGAAATTCATTTTCTGGATATTGTCGATTGCAATGCCGGTGATCACGGCAAAGCATTTGCTACCAACTTTAATCCCGAAATAAATATCCGCGAGGTAACCCAGAAAGGAAAATACTTTGAAAATGGTAAATGGATCGAAACCGAACCTCATCAGATACATAAACCACTCAATTATCCCGAAATCGGAGCAAAAGAATCGTATGTGATTTATCACGAAGAACTTGAGTCACTGGTTAAAAATTTCCCGACCATGAAACGTGCTCGTTTCTGGATGACATTCGGACAGGAATATCTTACTCACTTGCGGGTTATTCAGAATATCGGTATGGCACGTATTGACGAGGTGGAATACAATGGACAAAAAATTGTTCCGATACAGTTCCTAAAGGCTGTTTTGCCTAATCCGGGTGATCTGGGCGAAAACTACAAAGGGAAAACATCCATCGGATGCCGCATCAAGGGATTTAAGGAAGGAAAAGTAAAAACCTACTATATTTACAATAATTGCAGTCACGAAGATGCCTACAAAGAAACCGGCACGCAGGCTGTCAGCTATACTACCGGTGTACCGGCAATGATTGGTGCCATGATGTTTATGACCG
>Ga0116170_10002092_pt1 | contig 19590 bp, 13 predicted proteins | sample AD_JPNHW1_MetaG_FD_89797 | JGI IMG/M metagenome (GOLD analysis project Ga0116170, IMG submission 89797) | Active sludge microbial communities of municipal wastewater-treating anaerobic digesters from Japan - AD_JPNHW1_MetaG | ecosystem: Engineered > Bioreactor > Anaerobic > Digestate | place...
ATCACAAATTCGTCTCCGCCGTAACGCCCCAGCAGGTCGGTTTCCCGAATGTAGTGTTGCACGGTTTGCGCAAACATTTTCAGCACTTTATCGCCTGTCAGATGCCCGTATGTATCATTGATCTGTTTGAACCGATCGATGTCCAGCATGGCAAGCGTCAGCTTAGCCCCCTGGTTTCGCGCCAGTTCCGCATAACGTTGGATCTGGCTAAGCAGATACTGTCTGGAGTAAACCCCCGTGAGACTGTCTCGTTGTGCCTGCTCCTTGTACAGATTCCCTTCCACCCGATCCGTTACATCCATGCAACTTCCGATATAGCCAGCGAACGCTCCGTCCTCTCCATGGTAGGGTGCGCCGTGATCGCTGATCCACCGCCACTCCCCGTCGTGCCGCCGCAAACGATATTCCATTTCAAAGGGTTTGCGGTTTGCAAACGCTTCCAGATATGTTTGAACGCACCGTTCCACATCGTCGGTAAAAACACCCTCCGCCCATCCTTCGCCCAATTCCTGCTCCATCGTACGACCGGTAAAGGCTAACCACGTTTTATTAAAGAAATTGCACTTTGTATCTGTGCCAGCCCGCCAGATCAGGTTCGGAGCGTTATCCACAATTGTGCGATATTCCTGCAGGGTCAGTTTCAAACCTTACGCCTTCCTTCCGGTTTCACAGGGCATCGGGAAAATCTCCCACATGTTCACTTATAGAACAATTATAAGCGAATCCGGCGTTCAGTTCAATGAAAATCTACTGGGATATCTTGCTCTTGTATTCAGCCTTCTCTTATCAGTCAGCGCTGACGGCAGCGGTTATGTAAAGCAAAGTACTCAGGTTAATCGCGGAAATAGATATCCCGCGTATACACTTTCTCCCGTACCCCCGCCAGAGCATCTTCATACCGATTGGCAACGATCACGTCGCTTTCATAGAGAAACTGGTCTAAATCCTTATATACACGGCTGTTAAAAAACTGATCGTCCATAAGCGTCGGTTCATACACGATCACTTCCACGCCTTTGGCTTTTATCCGTTTCATCACGCCCTGTATGCTACTCTGCCGGAAGTTGTCGGAGTTGGCTTTCATCGTTAACCGATAGATGCCGACCACCTTCGGGTTCCGTGCCAGAATCCGTTCCGCGATAAAATCCTTGCGGGTGCGGTTCGCATCCACAATCGCCCCGATGATATTATTGGGCACGTTGTTATAGTTCGCTAAAAGTTGCTTTGTATCTTTAGGCAGGCAATAGCCACCATAGCCAAACGAGGGATTGTTGTATTGCGTGCCGATGCGCGGGTCGAGGCAGACGCCCTCGATGATGTTTTTCGTATTCAACCCGCGCACCTCGGCATAGGTATCCAATTCGTTAAAAAAACTGACTCGCAGTGCCAGATAGGTATTGGCGAACAGTTTGACCGCTTCGGCTTCCGTGGGAGCCATATAAAGGGTTTCGATCTGCTGCTTCAGCGCGCCCTTCTTCATCAGCGAAACAAAGGTCTCCGCCGCTTCGGTCAACCGCTGGTTTCCTTCCGGAACGCCCATGATGATGCGGCTGGGGTACAGGTTGTCGTAAAGCGCCTTTCCTTCCCGGAGGAACTCCGGCGAAAAGAGGATATGATCGCAACCATACCGTATGCTGACTGATTCGGTATATCCTACCGGCACCGTAGACTTAATCAGGAGAACCGCATCAGGGTTGACAGTCATTACGCTTTCCAGTACGTTCTCAACCGAACTGGTATCGAAATAGTTCTTCACCGGATCGTAATTCGTCGGGGTCGCAATCACAATGAGATCAGCGTTCGCATACGCTGCTTCTGCGTCTGTGGTGGCCGTCAGATTCAACGGATGATGCGCAAGGTACTCCTCCACCTCACGATCCACGATCGGCGATATTTTCGCATTAATTTGCTCTACCCTCCGGGGCAGAATATCAACTGCGGTAACCTCGGCATTTTGCGCCAGCAGAATCGCGTTGGACAAGCCGACATATCCTGTTCCGGCAACAGCGATTTTAATTTTTTCAATCTTCCCTGTCATTTGATCGCGTCCTTTTGTGGCATATTTAGTTCGGTTCATCGCTTCAGTCCTCATCAGGCTGACGCGCTGGATGGTTTGCCCGCATACAGAGTACAAGTCGGATCAGCGGGTTTCTAACGGTGGTTCCGGACTAACCGTTACTTGTTTTCCCGTTTCAGTCGGTTACTCACTTTCTCTAAGAACCTTTTCACCGTTTTCTTTATACCGTTCCTGCGATAATATCGCCATGCCTTTTTAAGCGGTTTCCCGGCATAACTGGCTTCGATCTGCTGAGCAGTCAGACGCTCCTGTCTTTCCTGCGCCCGTGCCTTAATCGCCTCTGTTGTCGCATACAGGTTCAACGTCAGCACTTCATCGTACAGGGCAGGCTCATTCGGGGAAAGATAATCCAGCTGAATCGCCCCCAGCGTAGGGAACGAATTCCGTTCTCCCAGTTTTATCGTGGGCAAGTTATATTGCAAAGCGGCTTCCGCCTCCTGCTCCGACATCTCGCCCAATACCACCAGGTATAACCGATCCACAGATTTTGTTAACCATTCCAATCCCTCGGACGTGAATATTTTATCTGTATTCTGTTTCGCTTTCACGCAAAAAATTCCCATGGCAGTCGGGGGCTCTGCATTCGCCGTTTCCAATATCAGGTTAACTTCGTTCCGCGTTTTCTCGGATACCCATTGCTCATAATTCGGTTTTGAGACATACTCTCTATATATCGTATTCCCCAACAGCCTGCGATAGCGCGGCGCAGCGGCACGAAAGGCTCTTTCCCGTATGCTCAGCCCCTCACGGAATCGCTCTTCTTCCGTCTTCCCCTGCCATACGCCTCCGCTGTGAATTCGGTACACGCTGTCTGTTCGGGCAATAAAGCCGATCGTACCGAGTTGTTCCAGATAAAATGCCAGCGGTATTTCGGAGAGTCTTCCGGTATACAGTGCATCTGGCAGTTGCTGCATGATCTGCGTACGAAACATACAACTGGACAGGTTGATAATCGGGTTGAGGTAACGGTCGGCAATCAAATCATACCCCGACAGACGGTTGTGGAAAATCTTCTGCTGCCGGTCAATTCTAGCTCGGTTCCCTTGTTCGTCCTGTGTCAGAATCGCGTTAAACACCATTGAGCTTTCAGGATAGTTTTCCAGGAAAAGCGATTGTCTTGACAGTTTGTCCTGCGAAAGCCAGAAGTCGTCCCCCTCAAGAACCGCAATATACTGCCCCCGGGCAGCGGCAAAGCATCGTTTGTAATTTTTTGAGATGCCAATATTTTTCTTCTGAGAAAGGTTCCGAATCAATGTCGGGTATTTCTCAGCGTATTCCGCCAGGATGGTCGGGGTCGCGTCTGTAGAACCATCGTCCGAAACGATAATTTCCAGCCAAAATTGACCCTGCTGTTTCAGTACGCTTTCAATAGCTTCCGTGATAAACGCTTCCTGCTGGTAGCACACAATCACTACGCTGATCCGGATAATATCCGGGTCATAAAGCGACGTGATATAGTTATAGGCAATGCGGTAATTTTCCTTTTGAGTAATGCGTGGGTTGGTTTCCAAATCGTCATATTCCATCACAACATCCGGCAGGGAGACAGGCGGATACTCCTTTGTGTAGCGCAGGATCAGCTCCCAGTCCACCAACCGTTTCAGGTTGGTGTCAAAACCGCCCAGCTTTTCATAACACGAGCGGTGATGAACGAATATCCCCATATCGATATAATTGCCTTTTTTTAAAACTTCATACGAAAACGGCCCAAAATACCAGATTCCGTTTTTATCAGTCTTTCTCCGATGCCAGTTCGCATAGAATGTTTTATCCTCTGGATGCTGACGAATCGCTTTAGCAAACACAGATAAAAAGTCGGTATGCAACGTATTGTCCGAGTCCAGGTAACCGATCCATTCGTTCTGAGAAAGCTCAAGGCCAAGGTTTCTGCAGATACACACGCCCTGATTGGTCGCCCGTCGGATATACCGGATTTTTCCCGCGTCGATTTCCGCCTGAAACCGTTCGCGTATCAGAACGTCCGTATCATCCGTGGAACCGTCATCCACGATAATCAGCTCATACCGGTCATAAGTCTGGGATAAAACAGAGAGGATCGCCTGTTCGATACAATATCTGCGGTTATATGTGGGCATAATCAGGGAAAATAGAGGAGAGGTCTTTCCCGCTTGATCTGATTCGCTTTGTATCATGCTGAGGTGTCCTTTTTCTATTAATTTCTAAGGATATACCGCTTTTGCGGAACATATTCGGAGCATGTCGCTGGGCTGATACAAACCAGGCGGCGCAAACCTGTTTCCCCATTTTGCCACAGGAAAGGTTCGCCTGATCATACACGGCTGGTTGAGTGTTGGCCTGATCCGATATTGATTATAACATGTTTGCGACACGGCTGTCACCTGTTAGCCTGTTGCTTGGAAATTTCCTTTATTTAATTGTATTATGCAATTGATGGTCGCGTTGTGAAGAAGGACAAACAACACAATACATATATCCGAAGGGAAAACCCAAAGCGTCGTTTCTTCCAGAACCATCGTCACTATTCACTTTGCAATCCGTCACACGTTCTGTTTGGCAGAGTCGAACGGATCCGTTTGCTGTGTTTCACCTGATACATGCTTTGATCTGCGGCGTTGAGCAACCCGTCTGCTGTTTTCATCTCCCCGGGAAGGAAATATGCCCAGCCAATACTTAGCGACAGCTGAAACGGCTCCGACGTTACCGCGTTAAAATCCCTCATCCGTTCCTCAATCTGTTCGGAGAGCTTCTTGGGGTTCATGTCCTCCTGATCATGACCGATTACCAGAAATTCGTCGCCTCCCAGTCTGGCTAAAAAGTAACCCCGGTGAGAACAAACAACCTTAATAATTTCGGCAATGGCAACCAGTGCACGATCTCCGGCCGTATGTCCGTATCGATCATTGATACACTTAAAATCATCCGCGTCCATAATCATCAGAAACAGAGTCTGGTTTGTTTCCGTCGCGTTGATTTTCATGCCTAAATACTGGTTCAGCTTGCGTCGGTTGTTTAACCCTGTCAGCGGGTCTGTCAGGATCTGACGGCTGAGCACTTTCGTATACACCATGATAATGGACAGCGTCATACATAACCAGATGATGGAGAGCCCATAATATGCCCATTGCAATGCGCCGCCAATAAGGGGCAGGATAATGAACGACGCGATATAGCGAAACTCCACCCGCTCCGCCGACGGATTGGGCTGGCAGGTCTTTCGCGCCACCAGTGACAAAGAGTAAACTCCATACAGGTACATCAGCACCATATATACCCAGAAAAAACGGCCCCGGTGATAAATATGCGCCTCGTCAATCTTAAAAACCAGCGGGATAAAAAGGTTTGCAAAAAGAAGAAGAGCGTTTAGCAAAATCGGCAGAATATAAAGCGGTATCCGCTTTTTCAGTCCATGTTCGTCCATATTCACACGAATATCGCAGTACATGACCCACAGGCATGTAATGACCGGAGCGACCGCAAAACCCAGAGAATAACAGAGCATTTGAAGCTGATACGCCCCGAAAAAATGAACGCCATCCAGTGCCCATTGGCCTGCGTCCATCAGCTGCTCCACAATGGTGAAAATCAGTATATTATTAAATAGTTGATCATCCAAAGAAAGGCTGCCCGAGCGTCGTTGGTTATGCCAGAAAAAGAACAGGACGATGATGCCGAAGATATCCATTTCGACATTTGCAATCATGTTCAATCGCCTTCACCTAGATTCTTTGCAATCAGCCGTTTTATCTGCCGTTCCGCCCTTACGAAGCCCCTGTTTTGCATCGGTCTTGTTACGGTCAACCGAAGATCATCGCTTCTTTTTTTATGAGGCCGGAAAGCATATTTCCCTCATATTGTATATTATCATAGCAGAATCGCGTTTGAAGAACAAGTGTTATTTTATCGGCCTGATAATAAGCTATACCCAATAAAAAACCAGCGCCCGAACGAGAAGTTCGGACGCCGGTAAGTCTGGTGGAGCATAGGAGATTCGAACTCCTGGCCTCTACAATGCGAATGTAGCGCGCTACCAACTGCGCTAATGCCCCCTATTGATTCGTCGTATTGGGTTGCTGTCTTTCTTGCCAGCGGAATATACTATAACAAAAACCCGCCGAAAAAGCAAGAGCGAAATATGAAAAAACGCAGGGTTTTATTCCAAAAAACTGTGAAGATGGAATCTCCTGAACCTCCTTTCAAAGTAGATATGATTGTTTTTGACATATTAATAACAATATCAAAGTGCCCTCAAGCCTTTACATTCATTTGCTCCTGATGCTACAATGGATTCGTTGTATTTTGTGTACAACATTATTCAGGTTTAGGGAGGAATGGAAATGAAGGAAGTTATGTTTACCGCATCCGCGCCAAAAGCGGTTGGTCCCTATTCGCAGGCAATCGCCACAACGGATATGGTTTATACCTCCGGTCAGTTGGGGATTGATATGGAGACCGGGAAACTGGCCGACGGTGTAGAACGTCAGGCTCATTGCTCCATGAAAAATCTGGGCGCTGTGCTTGCGACGAAAGGGCTTGGATATCAAAACATTGTTAAAACGACTATCTTCCTCACGAACATGAGCGATTTTTCCGCTGTGAACGCGGTATACGCCAGTTATTTTGTCAGCGATTATCCCGCGCGCAGCTGTGTACAGGTCGCGGCATTACCGCTTGGCGGGCTGGTAGAGATCGAGTGCGTCGCGGTACGCTAAGGAATACGAGGTTTAAAATGTTTGAAATACTGTCCAGACAGGAACTGAATCCAACTGTAGTACGCATTTCCGTACACGCTCCCCTGATTGCTCGCAAAGCTGAACCGGGGCAATTTGTGATTCTGCGCGCCGGTACGGAAAGCGAACGGATCCCCCTGACCATTGCGGATTATGACCGTATAGGCGGTAGCATAACGCTGATCTTCCAGCTGGTCGGCGCCGGAACGATGGAGCTGGGCCGCCTGCAGGTTGGAGAACGTTTGCAGGATCTGGTCGGTCCGCTGGGCAAAGCAACGGAAACCGAAGGGCTCCGTAAGGTGTGTGTGGTCGGCGGCGGTGTTGGCAGCGCCATCGCCTACCCCATCGCCAAAAAACTGCATATGCAGGGCACGGTGGTACACAGTGTCGTCGGTTTCCGTACCCGTGATTTGGTCATTCTGGAAGATGATTTTCGCGCGGTCAGCGACGAGTTGCATCTGTTGACCGACGATGGCAGCTACGGTGAAAAAGGCCTTGTAACCAACGCGCTGGAATCGCTGATCCTTGCCGGGAACCAGTATGACGAAGTGATCGCGATCGGCCCGCTGGTGATGATGAAATTCGTTAGCCTTACCACGAAAAAGTACAACGTGAAAACCATCGTCAGCATGAACCCGATTATGGTCGACGGCACCGGCATGTGCGGTGGCTGCAGGCTGACCGTCGGCGGCGAGACCAAATTCGCCTGTGTGGACGGACCGGATTTCGACGGACATCTGGTGGATTTTGACGAGGCTCTGCGCCGCGGAGAGATGTACCGCGAATTTGAGCAGCATGCCCGCGAAACCGCCTGCAAGCTTTTCCCCAAGGAGGACCGCCAGAATGCCGGAGCGTAACATGAGCCCTTACCAAACAGCGATGCCCACCCAGCCCCCCGAACAACGCAGCCATAACTTCGACGAGGTTGCGCTTGGCTACACATACAACATGGCTGTTGCGGAAGCCCGGCGATGCCTCAACTGTAAAAACCACCCCTGCGTCAGCGCATGTCCCGTCGGGATCGATATCCCCGGGTTTATCAGCAAGGTTGCGCAGGAAGACATGGAAGGCGCATTTACCGTGTTGAGCGCCTGTACCTCGCTGCCCGCCGTGTGTGGCCGCGTCTGCCCGCAGGAAACGCAATGCGAAGGAGTATGCGTTCGCGGTATCAAAGGGGAAAGCGTAGGGATCGGCCGTCTGGAACGTTATGTGGCGGACTGGCATCGCGAAAACCAATCCAATACACAGCGTTCAGTCGCCAGCAACGGACACCGCGTAGCGGTCATCGGCGCAGGGCCCAGCGGGTTGACCTGCGCGGGGGATCTGGCAAGGCTTGGTTATCAGGTAACCGTATACGAAGCTTTGCATGTGGCGGGGGGCGTGCTGGTATACGGCATCCCGGAGTTCCGGCTGCCAAAAGCCATCGTTCGCCACGAAGTGGAAGGGTTGGAGGCCTTGGGGGTTAAGATCGAAACCGATATGGTAATCGGCCGAACGCTGACGGTAGACGAGCTTTTCAGCATGGGCTTCGAGGCCATCTATATCGGTACCGGTGCCGGACTTCCCCGCTTCATGGGGATTCCTGGAGAAAATTTAAAAGGCGTATACAGCGCAAATGAGTATCTGACCCGAATCAACCTGATGAAAGCTTATCAGCCGGGCAGCCGTACCCCGATCCAGCAGAGCTTCTCGGTAGCGGTCGTGGGCGGAGGAAACGTAGCCATGGATGCGGCGCGCTGCGCGAAAAGGCTGGGAGCCGATCGCGTAACCGTTGTCTATCGCCGCAGCATGGCGGAACTGCCCGCACGCGCGGAAGAAGTGGCCCACGCACAGGAGGAAGGGATCGAGTTTCGGATGCTTTCCAACCCCGTTGAAGTGCTGGGAGATGAGAAGGGCTGGGTAACCGGCGTTCGCTGCGAAGAAATGACGCTGGGCGAACCGGATGCCAGCGGGCGGCGCAGGCCCGTACCAAAACCCGATGGCGGTTTTACCCTGAATATTGATACGTTGATTGTCGCAATCGGCACACAGCCCAATCCCCTGCTTCTGCGTACAACCGAAGGCCTGATCTCCGATCGTCACGGTTGTATTGTGGTCAGCGATGACGATGGATTGACCAGCCGCAGCCATGTCTATGCAGGCGGGGACGCCGTAACGGGCGCCGCTACGGTCATCCTTGCGATGGGCGCAGGCAAGCGGGCCGCGCAAGCCATACACCGGGCGATTACCAAAAAACAAGCGTAATAAAGGCGAGTGATCCGATTCATCAAATAATCGGTTATAAAAAAGCGGGGCCGGGAAATTGCTTCCCGGCCCCGCTTTTTCAGTCGCTTTTAGTTTTTATAGTACGACTGACCATAGATGAACTTCTGCATTTCCTCGATGTTCAGCTTTTCCTTTTCCGCGCTGCGGAATGCCGTAAGCGTCGCTCCGTTATCGTTTTTATACTTCCACGTATCGTCCATCGGCACACGGAATTGTTCCAGCACATTTCCGCCGCTCTTCAGGTTGCTCATCGCGGTTCCGCCGATCACAAGGCTACCGAGGCTGAGCATATCAGCGGCTGTCAGGTTCGTTGCTCCGTAAGGAAGCGCAGTCTTGATCAGGTTCACCATCTTGGTCATGTCAATATCCTTCATCACCTGATCCATCAGGGTTTCCAACAGTTTCCGCTGGCGTTGAGTGCGCATGAAATCGTTGTCGATTCCACGGATGCGGGCGAAGGTTACCGCCTGCATCCCGTCCAGATGCTGTACGCCGTCGATCGCTTCCACCTTAGCGCGCTTTACCTTGTCCATGGGTTCTTTGCGCAGTTCAAAGTTAATCCGGCTGGCTTCCTTGGTGGTCATATCCAAATCTACGCCACCCAGCGCGTCAATGATACTGGCCAGCCCATGGATATTTACGACCACGTACCGCTGGATGTTCATCTGAAAATTGCGGTTCACCGTTTTCATCGCCAGCGCCGCGCCCTTAGCCAAGTCGCCGTCTTTGCTGCCAAATTTGAAAGCGCAGTTGATTCGCTTGGTGTTTTTATAACCGGGGATCACTACTTCGGTGTCGCGGGTAATGCTGGTCAGCTTCACGCTGCCGTCATCCGTGTTCAGCGAGCAGATGATTACCGCGTCGCTCAAGCCGGTTCGGAGATCCACCGAGCGGTTATCCACACCTAAAAGCAGAATGTTGATCACATTGGAGGGAAGCGCGTCGTTCAGCTCAAGATCGCTGATATCCACATCCCCGGTTTGATCGCTGTCGTCAATCGCGTCCTGCAGCGTATCGGTCAGATCGCCGTTGGGATCCGCGTTTGTCGCCTCGTCGTTGGCCCATTGCGTCCATTGCTGCTTTTCAGCATCCGATAAATCCGGGTTGTTTGTGATACTCTGATCCACATCCCCCTGCGCCGTGGGAGTGGTGCTATCGGTGCTGTCCGGAACAGCTGTTGCCGTCGTTTCCGTTGCCAGCGCCGCCATCGGCAGGCTGAACAAGAGTACAGCACATACCATCATGCTGAAAATTCGTTTCGTCATCCAATCCATTTCAGGGTTTCCTCCTTGGCCTTTCAGGCCCGGATGAATCGCCTTCGTCGCGGCGTACGCGTTCCGGCAAGCGTTTTCACACCTCTTGCCGGAATACGGATGAAGTATAGGGCAGGGCAGGCGCGCTGTCAAGCGGAAAAACGTCTGCGGTTTCCTGTGTTTCGTTACTGAAAAGCCTGTTTCCGAGTGTTTCAGGCAACAGGTTGGAACACGCAGACAGATTATGGGGATTATTTTACAATTTGTTTCGGGTCTTCAGCGAAAAGAAGCATTTTCGGTGAACGTTTAAACGCCATAATCATCGAAATGCCCAGTGCGTAAACCACAACCGCCTCGCCCAACCCCACACTGAGAATTGTGGGGAACAGCAACGCATCCGCCAGCGTAAAATGCAACACCACACCGATAATGATCGCGTTGCACAGCACGGGCGCCGCAGCCGCCAGCCACAGGTTCTTCCGCCAACGCCGCGTCAGCAGAGCGGCCAGCAGTGTCGCCAGCGTGCCGAAAATAACGTCCCACGGAGTTGCGCTTCCCAACAGGTTTGCGATCAGGCAACCCAGCGTAAGCCCGGGAATCGCCTGCGGAAACAGCACCGGAAGAAGTGTGAGGGCTTCGGATATCCGAAACTGTACCGGGCCATAGCTGATGGGTGCGAAAAGAAGGGTGATCGCCGCATACAACGCGGCAATAATAGCCGATAGTGTGATGTATTTTGCGCTTACAGAGGGTTTTCTCATGCAGGGGGCCCCTTGTTTCTCAATCGCGTCGGTTTTCGGGCTATTTCCCCGTTTCCAGCCAGTGGTTCCAGGCAACCTCGTCCACGCCGATGGTTACGGCGTTACCGTTACGTACAATGGGGCTTACAATCGCCGCGGGATCGCTCATCAGTTCGCTTACGATCAGGCTTTCGGTTGTCATGTGGGCTACGGGGCGCTCCAGCGCCTTCATACCGTTTCGATCCACCAGCGCCGAAGCGCCGCCTGCGGCGCGGGCGAACAGCTGCAGTTCCCGCTCCCCCAGCTTATGCTTTTTTAAGTCTACCAGCTGATACGGCACCCGACGTTCTTTGAAAAACCGTTCCGCTTTTAAAACATCCGGATTCTTTTTATTCACGTAGATCTGGATGTTCATGCGTTGTTACCCTCCGACTGCCCCAATTTTTCGCGAATATCCTCGCCGATAAATTTCAGGATTTTGCAGCGACGTTCGTCCAGCAGGCGGGAGGTAATCCGTTCGGTATAGCGCGTCTTCATCTCCACCATGTTGAGATTTGTGCAGATAATGGTATGTCTGTCGGCGTTTTGCCGTTCGTTCAGCAGGTTAAACAGCTGTGTGACCGTGATGTTTTCCATCAGCGGTTCGGTGCCCAGATCGTCAATCAGCAACAGTTCCGCGTCCATCAGGGGTTTCAGCAGGTCGGTGTTATTTTCAAAATAGGCCTTGCGCATCACGTCCAGCAGCTTATATGCGCTCAGGTACTGCACGCCGTATCCGCGTTCCGTTACCCGGTGGGCAATCGCCTGCAATAGATAGGTTTTCCCCAGTCCGCTCTTCCCGGTAAAGAGCAGGTCATTGGCATCCGTTTCCGGGTATGTGTCGGCATAACGCTCGCAGATTCTTCGGATGGATTGAATTTGCGTGCGCTGGCTTACCTTGTTGATAATCGGCGTGCTGTCGAAATACACTTCGTTGAAATTCTCAAACGTCTGTTCCTTTTGCAGGCCCAACTCGTTAAGCATCCGGCGGTTCAGTTCGGTTTCAAAGCAGCGGCACATTCTGCGCGTCGGTTCGTACACATACCCCTCGTCCCTGCAGATCTGACAGGTGTACACCGGCGCCAGCGCGTCCGCGGGCAAGCTCGCCGCCCGCAGTGCGTCCGCGATTTTCCGGTTATAATCATTCAACGTTCCGGGCAGCCCCGCATTCGCGTTTTCGCGCTTTTGCTGCGGGTACATTGCTTCCCGCAGACCGTTCATCAGCGTTTCGTGACGCGCGTTCAGCAAGGCACGCAGGCCGGGGCAACGTTCGCAGGCTGCTGTTGTTTTATCATCATAAGCGCGCAGGTTTTCTTCCCGGCGCGCCGCATATTCCTGTTGCATCTGCAACACCAGCTGATCACGTGTCATTCCTCAACGCCTCCTCAATTTCTTTCGGCGTCAGATCCACATACTTCTTCGGGTCGTATTCCCGTTGCTCGTAGCGTTGCTCGATCACGGTTTTACCGGGTTTGCCTGCCGGTTTCTCCGGCTGCTGGTACGCCGCGAGGTGTTTCTGGTGGTCCTCGCGCGCCGCTTCCACCGTTGCGATGCCTGTATCGTGATAATCGGCAAGAATCTTATCCATAAAAGCCATCGGCGCAGTTTTCCCGACCGAGAAGTCGGCAACCGCATCCACCAGTTCGTCGGAAAACTTCCAATCGCTTCGCCATTTTGCAAGCAAAGCCCTGTCAGACGGCGTCGGAGCCGTATCCCGACCGATGCGGGTAAACAGCTCTTTCAGCCGGATGTTTTGCTCCTTCACCTGCGCAAGGTAACGCTGCACCTCCTGCGCGTCGGTCAGTCCGCGCGCACTCCACGCCTGAGCCAGTTCGGCCAGCTTATCCAGCGACTGCGTCTTTTTCTTTCGGCTGATTTCTTTGGCAGCCAGCACAATGGTTTCGTGCGGCAGCTGCTCGCGCATGCTGCGGTAGACCTCGCGCACGGTCGCCAGATTGGCGTTGGCAGTCAGGCCCGCCGCATTGAGCACTTCACGGATCAGCGCCGCTTCGTCTTTCTCTTTTTCCATCTGTCGGTTCAATTGCTCCGCGCTCGTTTTTTCCCGGTCACCGCGCTCGTGTAAACCGCGCAGGATGCTGTCCAGATATTTAAAGCTGGGGTCGCCGCCCGTCATTTCGGCGCAGGCAGCTTCTACCGCTTTGGGCGCAAAACCCCATTCCTTCGTCCATTTCAGGTACAGGTCAATTTCGTCCACTGTCGGCGCGCGAAACTTGCTCATGCGGCGCAGGATTTTACGGGTACCGTCCCATGCGGCCTGGCTGCGTGCAAAAAATTGTTCCGCGTCCTCTACCGTGAGAATATGGCGCTCCGTCAGCTCCACCGCCAGCTTCTGCGCCTCTTTGAAGCTGAAATTAACCCCGCGCGTCGTGGCCAGATGCTGCACCAGCATCAGCACCACCTCGCGGGGTAGGCCCAACTGCTCCACCCACTCGTAGCACAGCTGGGTTTCACCGCCGTGCAGCTTGCGCTTGTCGCCGAATATCGCATACAGCGCCTGCGCAAACTGCATATAGGCTTCGTCGGCAGGCACGGCCTGCCGCCCCATCATTGCCTGTTGCACGTTCAGGTAGGTAAAGCGCGGCGGTTGATCCTGCGTACGGGTAATCAGCCGGCAGCGCTCCCAATACTGGAAGGCCCCCAGCACCTCGTTTTCCTCCACGCCCAGCTCTTTGGCCAGCGCTTCGGTCGTCAGCCCTTCCCCCGCCGCGGGAAAACGGGCATACATCAGCCCGTATAAATAAACCTTCACATATCCTTCCGGCGCGGAAGGCATGTATTCGCAGATAAAGGCATTGGGCAGCGCAACGGCGTCCCAAAGCACGCTCGCTTTGTCCGTATCAAAAAACGCCATGCGCACGCCTCCGTTCTTCCTCTGTTACCCTGCCCGAAAAGGCTGAGTTCAGTATAGCACAGGCGGACGTGCGGCGGCAAGCCGGGCTTGCCGCTTTACAGCGTTTGCGGTATACTCCGTAGAGGCGGTCCATTCCCCCGCTTTGTAAAACCCTGCAGGAGGCGTTATATGGCCTTTGCCCATTTACATCTGCATACCGAATACAGCCTGCTGGACGGCGCCTGCCGCATCAAACCGCTGGTGACGCGCCTGAAAGAGCTTGGGCAGTCACAATGTGCCGTGACCGACCACGGCGTCATGTATGCCGCGGTTGACTTTTATTCCGCCTGCAAAGACGCGGGCATTCATCCCGTTATCGGCTGCGAAGCCTATATTTGTCCCGACCGCTTTGACAAGACGGTGGTCAGCCGGGAATACAGCCATCTGATCCTCCTGTGCGAAAATCAGACCGGATACCGCAATTTAACCAAACTGATCAGTGCCGGGTTTACCGAGGGATTTTATTACCGCCCAAGGCTGGATTATAACCTGCTAAAGGAGCATGCCGAAGGGCTGATTTGCCTGAGTGCCTGCCTGAGCGGCGACCTGCCCAAGCTGCTTTTGCAGGGCCGCCGCGAGGACGCGCGCGCCTATGCGCTGAATATGCAGCAGATGTTCGGTGTGGGTAACTACTTTATCGAAATTATGGATCACGGCATCCCGGAGGAAAAGCAGGTGCTGCCGGAGCTGGTGGCCCTTTCCCGCGAAACGGGCATCCCGCTGGTCGCCACTAACGACTGCCATTACCTCACCCGTAAGGACGCTGCCGCACAGGAAGTACTGATGTGCGTACAGACCGGTAAAACCCTGCAGGATGAAACCCGTATGCGCATGGATACCGAAGAGCTGTACGTGAAGAGCGAACAGGAAATGCTGGCGTTGTTCCCCTCGCTGGCAGACGCGGTGGAACGCTCCGCCGAGATCGCCGCGCGCTGCAACGTGGAGTTTGATTTTTCCACCCGACACTTACCCAATTTCCCCATCGAAACCGGTGAAACGCCGCTTGCGATGCTTACCCGACTTTGCATGGAGGGCATGCGCCGTTTCTACCCCGCGCAGGCGGACGACCCGGAAAGCGAGCCGCGCAAACGCCTTGCCTACGAGCTGGACGTGATCTCCCAGATGGGTTTTGTGGATTACTTTTTAATCGTTTGGGATTTCATCGACTATGCCAAGCGCAACGGCATCATGGTCGGCCCGGGGCGCGGCAGCGGCGCGGGCAGCATCGTGGCCTATACGCTGCGGATTACCATGCTGGACCCGTTAAAATACAATCTGCTGTTCGAGCGTTTTCTGAACCCGGAACGTGTGAGCATGCCGGATATCGACGTGGATTTTTGCTACGAACGGCGTCAGGAAGTGATTGATTACGTCACCCGCAAGTACGGCGCGGATCATGTGGCGCAGATTATCACCTTTGGCACCATGAAGGCAAAGGCCGTCGTGCGTGATGTGGGCCGCGTGATGGGGATGAGTTACGCGGCGGTGGATCAGGTGGCCAAGGCCATTCCCTTCGCGCTGGATATGACGCTGGAAAAAGCGGTGCAGATCAGCCCCCAGCTGCACGAAATGGTCAATACCGACCCCGCCGTTGCCCAGCTGATCGAAACCAGCATGGCGCTGGAAGGGATGCCGCGCCACGCCAGCACCCACGCGGCAGGCGTGCTGATTACCGCACGCCCCGTGACGGATTATGTGCCCTTGCAGGTAAACGATGAAGTGGTGACCACCCAGTACCCCATGGGGACGCTGGAGCACCTGGGGCTTTTAAAAATGGACTTTCTGGGCCTGCGCACCCTGACGGTCATCCGCGACGCGCTGGACCTGATGCGCCAGATTGGCGTGGATATGAAAGCCGAAGAGATTCCGCTGGACGATCCGGCGGTGTACGAGATGATCTCGCAGGGCGACACCGACGGAGTATTCCAGCTGGAATCCGGCGGGATGCGCGCATTTTTGCAAAACATGCGTCCGGAATGCTTTGAAGACATCATCGCGGCCATATCGCTGTACCGCCCCGGCCCTATGGAAAGCATTCCCCGCTACATCGCGGGCAAACATGATCCTTCGTCGGTGCAGTACGCCACGCCGCTGCTTAAGCCGATTCTGGACGTAACCTACGGCTGCATGGTCTATCAGGAACAGGTGATGCAGATCGTTCGCGATCTGGCCGGATACTCCTACGGGCGAAGCGATCTGGTGCGGCGCGCCATGAGCAAAAAGAAAAAAGACGTGATGGCGAAAGAGCGCGAGTATTTTGTGCATGGCATGACGGACGACAACGGCAACGTGATCGTGGAGGGCTGTGTGCGCCGTGGCGTGCCCGAGGCCGTAGCGGAGCAGCTTTTCGACGACATGACCGCTTTTGCCAGCTACGCGTTCAATAAAAGCCATGCGGCCGCTTACGGCGTGGTCGCCGTGCAGACGGGATGGCTTAAAAAGCATTATCCCGTACAGTTTATGGCGGCCATAATGAACAGCGTCATGGACAACACCGGTAAAATCGCCGGATACATCCAGTACTGCCGCGGCAAAGGTATCCCCGTACTACCGCCGGACGTAAACCAGAGCGGCTGGAAATTCACCGTCGGCACCGACGCACAGGGTAACCCTGGTATCCGTTTCGGTATGGGCGCTGTGAAAAACGTAGGTTTCGGCGCAGTCGAGGCGATTACGGCCACCCGGTCCGACGCGCCCTACCGCGATCTGTTCGACTTTGCCGATCGTGTGCCGCCGGAAGCGATTAACAAACGCGTGGTGGAAAGCCTGATAAAGGCAGGCGCGTTCGACACTGGTTCCTATAACCGTGCCCAACTGCTGGCCGTGTACGAACGTGTAATTGATGAAGCTGCCCAGAAACGGAAAAACAATCTGGCCGGGCAGGTAAGCCTGTTTGATATGATGGGATCAACCGCCAAGCCCACGCATACCGACGTGCCCAACGTGCCGGAGCATTCCCGCAAAGCCCTGCTGAATATGGAAAAAGAAATGACCGGTGTCTATATCTCCGGCCACCCGCTGGATGAAGTGGCCGACCTGCTCAATTCCGGGTTCACAACCGTATTGGATGTACAGACCATTGCGGAAAACGAAAACCACGGGTTGGATCACGACGGCGACGCGGTGACCATGGCGGGCATCCTGGCGCTGGCGAAAGGCCGGATTACCAAAAAAGGTTCCATGATGGGCATTATCACGCTGGAAGACCTGACCGGGCAAATCGAAGGGCTGGTTTTCCCAAAAATCTACGATCGCTTTGTGAACCTTCTGGTTGCGGATAATCTGGTGGTGCTGACCGGTAAACTGTCTTTCCGCGAGGAAGAAGACGCAAAGCTGCTGGTGGATACCGTGCAACTGTTGTCTCCCCAAACCGCGCGACAGGCACAGGGAGAGGTTCGGCTGCAGACGCGGCTGAATGCGTCCCTGCAGGACATGGCTGAAGATGATCCGATTGCGGAGCCCACACCGCACTGGTCGCATGACCCGGCCAAACGCTGCGCCCGCCTGTCTGACGAAAACGCAAAGATGATGTGCGGTTATCCCGGTGCCTCCGGTGATATCGTTGTGGATGAAACACTGTTCCGGGGATCACCACGTATCCTGCAATAAAACAATCTGTTACTCCTGTCGCCAAACAGAAACCATGCAAAAGGGCTTTTTCTGCATAGCCTTTTTCATATTATGCTATCGCATAGGCGATCCCCGCCCGTTGTTCACGATGGTTCCGTACACCTAATCTTCCTGTTTTTTTCCAGTGTTCATCACGCCGTCTTCATTTTGAACCGGTATGATCCCCTTGTACCAAACATACGGGGGGCAGCTTATGAAGCGATTACGAAGGAACGGTTGGAAGTTCGCACTGGATTTGATGATGATGGCACTCCTCGCGCTGATGTACAGCAAACACACTTTTGGCCTGGCTTTTCACGAAATCGGCGGCCTGGCGCTGTGCGGACTGTTCATCATCCACAAGCTGTTGAACTGGCCGTGGATAAAAGCTGTTTCAACGGGATTGTTTTCCCGCCACACCCCTGCACGGCAGAAAGTATACTGGGTTTTAGATCTTCTACTGTTTGCTAGCTTCACGTTTATCCTTGTAAGCGGCATCCTGATCAGTAAAGTGGTTTTCCCGGGCGGCAACAGCGGCGGATGGATCAAACCAGCTCACTACGGTGTGGCTGCGCTCGCACTGATGCTTACAGGTGTTCACATCGGCTTGCACATAGGCTGGATATCTCAGCGAATGGCGTTTTTCAAGAAATTCCCCGTTTTTCTCCGGCGTGGGCTTGCCGTATTACTCAGTGCGGTAGTGCTCGCCATTGGTTGTTATCAGTTTACCGCCTCCTCATGTCTCAATTGGGTAAGTAGTTTGGGAACGGTATTGTCCGGCAACAGCATACAGTCGCAACAAGATGGTGGAAAAGGAGATAACGGCAGCCACGGTTCATCGCTCTCGCTGGTGGAAAGCGCGGAAGCGGAAACGGAAACCGGCGCACAGGTAAACGGGGGCATTGGGCCCCGTGATGGTTCAGGCCCTCACGGTAATGGCAATGGTTCCGGGCAATCCAGCAATGCCGCGGAAATCGCGCTTCGTTATCTCAGCATTTTACTGGCGTTCGCCGTTGTAACCGCCTGGGCAGATATGGGGCTGAAGCGGTTAAAGCGAAGACGGAAACATAGTCAAACGGTACTCCCCGGCCCGAACCCATAGGCTTTATCATCACGGCGTTTTCATGATCGGCTCATTAAGTCGGGTGATCGTCCCTTCTGTTTTCGATCATGCTGATTGACTCTGTCCCCCGGGGCTGCGCAGAAAATTTTCTGCACAGCCTGTTTTATGTCCAGAACGAAGAGCTTTCTGTTCTATTTTCCAAAGGAAACTGTGGCAAAGAACTTGACAAACCTCTGTTTTCAAGATAGTATACAAAATACAAAGAAAGAACAAGAGGTGTTCTGATGTCCGTTATGCGCTTCACCCCATCGGTCGAAAGTAAACCCATCCGGGAAATCGCCTACGAAACGTTAAAGCATGCCATTATCACCGGCCAGATACCGGCCGGTTCGCGCATTGTGGAAACAGAATATGCCGATAAGCTGCATATCAGCCGTACGCCTTTGCGCGAAGCACTTCGCAAGCTGGAGCGAGACGGGCTGGTCGAATATATCCTGCGCCGCGGAGTTGTGGTGCGCGCCTTTACCATCGCGGATGTTGAAGAGATTTACACCATTCGTAATGCGCTGGAAATGATCACCCTGCCCGCGATTATCGAGAACGCCACGCCGGAAGATATTCAATCCATGCGGGAAAAGCTTCATCAGATGGATGTTTTTGTTTCAAAAAACGACATTGATGGTCTGTCCCCCTTAGCCCGCAATTTTCACGATCAGCTCACCTCCATTTCCGGACTGAACCGCATTCTACGCGTAATTCAAAGCCAGGACGAGTATATCCGCCGCTTCTCCGCCATGAGCATCGCACGGGAAACAAGGCGAAAATCCGCCCATGAAGAGCATTACAAACTGATTGAATACGTAGAGCAAAAAGACCTTGAGAATTTTACTCAGCTGATGAAGAAGCACATCGAGCGCAGCAAAG
>Ga0116170_10002094_pt1 | contig 19576 bp, 14 predicted proteins | sample AD_JPNHW1_MetaG_FD_89797 | JGI IMG/M metagenome (GOLD analysis project Ga0116170, IMG submission 89797) | Active sludge microbial communities of municipal wastewater-treating anaerobic digesters from Japan - AD_JPNHW1_MetaG | ecosystem: Engineered > Bioreactor > Anaerobic > Digestate | place...
CTTATCAAATTAGTGACTATGCCAATGATATTACTGTTTCAAATCAAATTGCCTATGTAACAACTGATGAGTCAGGTTTACAGATGCTCGATGTTTCGGATCCTCAGAATCCTCAATTTCTAAGTAATTTCGGTGGTTTTTCTGATTTTAATCAACCGCAGGTTGAGGATACCTTGGCTTATGTAATGCAGTACTATGGAGGTTTTAAAATAGTCAATGTTTCCAATCCCCAAAATCCGCAACTAATAGGTTCATATCCTGTGTCATGGCCTGGCGAGTTTGCTATCCAAGGTAATAAAGCTTACTTAACCAGTCATAATGATGGGTTGCAGATTGTAGATATTTCCAATCCCCAGGATCTTCAATTATTGGGATCCTATCCTGTCAATCAGGCTTCACTGGTTAGGGTGGCAGGCAACACTGCTTATGTAGTATATTATAATCATGTACTTACTATTGATGTTTCCAATCCCCAAAATCCCCAGCTTATCAACACGTATGATGCGCCTGACTTTATGTTCGACATGACTTTTATTGGTTCTATTGCTTATTGCGCTACCGGCTCATCGATTGTGATAGTAGATTTCTCCAACCCCCAGAACCCGTCTTTCATCGGGACTATTCAGCTACATCCTACCAATATCTTATATGATATGCATGTATCAGACAATTATCTTTTCGTAAGTGATCGAGTATGGGATGAAATAACTGTTTTTGATATAAGTGATGCAGTTAATCCAACCCTCGTATATACTTATCACTGGAACTTACTTACATTTGGTATGTTTTTTGAAAATGGCAATCTTTATACAGCAAACGGGTATAATAATGTGAATGTTATAGACTTTCATACGATTGTCCCGACCATCGATTCCGTATCTATCCAAGATAATGAGCTTCATCTAACTAATTACCCCAATCCTTTTAACCCTTCAACCTCAATCAGCTTTGATTTGCCTGAAGCGGGTCTTGTGAATCTGGATATATATAACATTCGCGGTCAGAAAGTGAAGAATCTTGTGAGTGAAAATTATACACGGGGTTATCATGCAGTTACCTGGAATGGAACTGATGATAACAGGCATGCTGTTGCGTCAGGTGTTTACTTTGCCAGGATTAACCGTGGCGGGAAGAATGTCAGCAGAAAATTGGTGCTGTTAAAGTAGGGATATACTAGTGTGTATCCTATGAATGATACCTGGAGTTCAAGAAAAATAAAAAAGGCGACCTAAATGGTCGCCTTTAAACTAGTCTCTAGCCTCTAGTATCTATCTGACCAGCATGACTTTCTTTGTATCTGTTTGATCACCTGATTGCATCTTAATGAAATAGACACCGTTGCTCAAGCTGTTGCCACGGTCGTCCTTACCATTCCAGGTCGCAGTATAGGAACCGGCACTCTTGGATACATTGACGATATCCCTGACCTTCTGTCCAAGAATATTGTAAATGGAGATTTTCACATTACCTGAATCCTTCACTCTATATGCGATCCTGCTTTCAGATGTGAATGGATTGGGATAGACAGATGTAATTGCAGATGGAGAAGCAGGCTGAACGACATCCTGATTGGCAACAATTGGTTCTGCTACCACATCGAAAGATGGAAGTGATTCTCCAACACTTGAATCCAATAAAGCTGTTATATGATAATATGTAGCAGCAGTAATCGGTGTAGGGTCAGCATAAGAAGTGGTTGCAGCATCTACGAAATCCAGGAATTCACCATTTTTATAAACAGTATAACCGGTTGTTGTTGTTGTTGGTGGTTGCCAATTCAGTTGAACCAGATTACCGGATTGCACTTGATTAGTCAGGTTGGTTGGAATATATTGGAGATCAGTAAAGGCAAACTTGGTGCCTTGAAGGATTTCCTTCGTTGTCAAATCCTGGAGGAATATCACAACATCCATGTTGTTCTGTACCCAAGCCTGATTCAATGTCAAAGAACCGAGAACTGCTTGTCTTGGAGTTGTGCTGAAACTGACAGCAGTTCCATTCGCGCCATTGTACATGGCTCTTTCAACAAAATCGAGATGATTCTGTCCCTGCCAGGAGATGGTCATATTGGATTCGGTAAGCACGATGAACATCTTGATATTCGTCGATGGATTTGCAGAAACCTTGTTTGCCACAGCCTGGACGCTGATTTGCGTTCCATCCAGCGCTGCAGAGCCTGTTAAGGTAAACGCAGATGGAGTGTTCAAGCGGGTGTTCACTTTTGGGAGATATGAACTATACATGGAATTTGTATGGTCGCCACCGCCGACAGTGAGGATACCATCGAAGAATCCTGTAGGAACTCCGGTGATCGCATAGTAGTTGTTGCGAGCATTACCTTCAGTAGTCGAATATGTATCACCATTATGGTATTCGATAATTGCTGCATGGATACCATTTGCATCTAATTCATCAGCAGCCATGGCTGCACCTGGGCAATAATAGCACCATGTGCCTGTAGCGATCTCAACGATGCACATATCACGGGGTACGGCATAAGCAAAAACCGTTAATAGTATTGAAATGATAAGCAATAAGAACTTAACTTTCATATGGAACTCCTTCGCATGGGTTTATTTATCGTAGCAAAATCATCTTATGGGTTGCGGTTCCGGATCTGCCTAATATCCTACTGAAATAGATACCTGAAGACAGTCTGTTTCCCTGGTCATCCATACCATTCCAGACCAGGTTTCCTGTGCCATTGTCAAAACTGAGAGATGAGAAGTTTCTTACTTTCTGTCCCTTGATATTGTAGATCTCCATATTTACCGCTTCACCCTTTTGAGGCGTGTAGCGATAGGAAATATGGGTATCACCGGCAAAGGGATTCGGATAATTGGAGATAATCGCACCGTGAATCGTTGGTACTGCCTGGTCATCATTTGCCACATCGCTGGTGGAAAATGTGAATGGCATGATTAGTGGTGTTGGGTTATGAGAGGACGTGAATTCGAAATGGAAATGTGCAACACCGGAAACATGCGGGTTCACATCCAGATAAAAACGCATGTATTCACCCCTCGGTAAATTGAAGGGAATGGCAATATTCTGTGGGAAGCATGAACCAGTAGTGTTGCAGAATCCAAGATCCCAGTATCCCGGAGCATCATCCATCACAAGTTTGATAGTGAAATTATCAGCAAAACCGATATTCCATACAGGGAAGGGGACACTCTGGAAAGCGGTATCCAAATCACCGGTCAGTTTCTGCTTGAATGGCAGTACAACCCTGTAATAATAGGGGGGAGTCGGCTTCGAACTGACAGCCTGCAAAATCACATGGTCACCTGTCTGTATGAAGGCGGCAACCCAGAGGCTATCATGATTCACAGTCATGGAAGGTGAAAAATCCTTCTGGAAGGTATTTTGATTCCCGCTTCCGCTCAAATTCACCGTATCAGTCAAAATATCACGGCAGACATTCTTATGTGTTTCTCCAACATTATCCTGCATAAGCAGGAAATAGATTGGAGCATTTGTTAGTGCATAAACGGAATCATACATCGTGACCTGGACCTGAATATGCAGTGATGAGGGATCAAAATCAGCAATTTCCATTTTCACGGGTGACTGCCCGAATTTATAGAGTGCCAGGGTATCAGCATATACTGTCCCGGTTTCCATGCCTGTACCGCCATCGATCTTCTGCATTCCGTTGAAGATGACCGAGGGCACGCCCATCACATTATAATAGGAAAATCTGTCTTCACTGGCGGGAAATGTCCAGTCAGGTCCTGATTGAGTGTAATATCTAACACTGAAGAAATCGCTCGGTGTCAGTTGTGATTCCACAACATCGAGACCTGCAAAGGTATAGGCACAATTTGTGCACCAGGTGGATGTGAAATCTTCAGCGATGGAAGTTTTCGGATAATAGGGCAATTGAGCCCAGACGGCAGTGCCGATCAATAAAATAAAAATGGTTAGGACTACGAACTTCATTTATCCTCCAAACTGTCTATATCAGAATCTTGTGCTTAAACTCAACTTGATGCCGTTGAAAGGCGAAACATACTTGCAACTTCCATTTCGGCAGACTTTACCACCCTTCTGCTTACCGGCAAAGAAAAGCAGGTCGGTATTCTCGAAGATGGTGGTACGGAATTCACAATTGATCCAATATCTGGCTGATGAAAGTTCACTTACTTTCTCTGTCTGGGTTTCTGTGATAATGGAAATTCCGTATTGTTTGTAATGGTAATCTGTTTGCAGCAGGGGTTCATAATGATATGTTGTCAACTGCTGAAACTGCTTTTCAATGTATTCATATTCTGCACGGACATGCGCAGCATTACCGGCAATGTTGAAATCAAAAGAAACAGCAGGGGTCAGGTCTTTTGTCCAATACTGCAAGATATCATCATTCTTTTCAATATGAGAGTATTCAGCGATCATCTGCCAGTTGGAGAATTTCTGGTCAAACTCAGTATAAAGATCGTTCATTCTGCTCTTGAAATCAGACGACCAGGCTTCTGCATAGTTGACCTGGATTGAATTGTCATCGCCGTGATTGTATCTGATCTCACCTTGGGCACCTTCTTCATCCAAGCCGGCAGTGGCATCGTTCAAAGGCTCGCTGTGGTAATTGACCATTGGCAGGTCATGCAATATATAATCAAATTTGTAATACTTACGATAACCGAAACTCAAATTCACAGGGTCGAGATAGACATTGGAATTTGCATAGATACCATAACCATTCCTGGCACTTGTGCTCATGTGGTATTTGGATGATGATGCAGCTTCAACAGAACCATCCATCCTGGCATAGTTCAAGTTCATCCTTCCACCCCAGACATCCTGCTCGGAATAGATGTTCGTGGGATCGATAACTCTCATCGCCACACCGTTTCCCGCCAGGGTCAAACCGGTGAGAAGCTTGTATTCAATTTCACTGCCGTAAGCAATGTTATTTGGGGAATCATCATCATACCTGACGCTGTGCCAAGAACCATACAGGGATTTAATACGGAATTTGGGATAATTGACCTTTACCTGCATACCTTCAAGACGGGTATCAATATCAAAGTCATCATCCTTGAATGAACGGAAGACCATGCCCGAACCGAAGGTTTCCTCAAATGTACCACCATGTAAAAGGAAATGATTCTTGGAATATTCCAGGTAGCGTTCTGCCCATTCCGTGGTGAGTTTATCCGGTTGGAGTTCCTGGACAAAGTTGCTTTCATATTTGTTGTATTTTGGAAGATACATGATGAACTTCATGCCATAGGTGAAATTCCCGTAACCTGCGGTAAATGAAAACTGGTCATCGAAGAAAGTATGCAATGAATCGGCGGAAGTTCTATATGTGTAATTCAATTCGTTCGAACCATTGATCTGCAGATCTGTAGCCATTAAACCGGCTTGTAAGATAACTGTGAACAGGATCAATAACCAAAACTTCATATGCAATCCCTATTCGCTTACAGGAGTTGTTTCAGCTGGAGTAGCAGCAGAAGGTAATTGACCGAGAACCTTCAGCAGTTCTTCTTCCAATACCTTCTCATCACCAACATTGTATCCCATGTGCTCAAATGCAATGGTTCCCTTCTGATCGATAATGAGGTTATGAGGTATGCTGGAAACGTTCAGTTTCCCCTTCACAGTCTGATTCGTATCGAACAGGGTCGTGAACTCATATTGCTTGGATTTGACTTCAGACTTGGCACGTGCAGTGCTTTTGGGGGCGTCGATAGTGATTGCCAGGACTGTGATGTTCGGATATTTCTTCTGGAATTCATTCAAGCTGGGCAATTCCTTCAAGCAGGGCTGACACCAGCTTGCCCAAAAATCCACAATGACGGGACCATTCTTGAGAGCATTCTCGAGATTCACATCATTACCGTTCACATCCTGAAGCGTGAAGTCGGGCATGAGTTTGTCTGCATATACGGAAATGACCGCCAGCAGAAAAAGTAGCATAACGAGTAACCTGATTTTCATGGTTTCTCCTATTTTCTTGTAATTTCTTTTTCTAAAACGTTATATATCAGGGATTGCTGATCCCAGGGTGAATTCATTGTTTGTATCCATACCATGACGGCTGCATCCGAAGGTAAGGCAGTTGGGATTGGAAGACTGAATGACAATGTTCCGGGCAGTGTGGAAGATGAGATATCCTTCTCTCCTCTACGCAAGAGTACATTCCTGCACGGATGCCCACCGGCATTGTTGACTGTCGATACTTTTTCAAACAAGGCATAGTTCAATTTCAGATTAACTTGGGACACGCTTGCTTTCGGTGTGAGATGAACCGTGGCATGCAAAGAATCTGTTCCTATTGTATAAGACAAATTATCCAGGTCAAATCTTGCATCCTGTGTTAACAAATTTTGTATCAAGGAAGTAAATTGAGATAAACTTCCGGTGTTGGTGAGAGTATATTTGGTGATTCCCTGGAAAAGGGTGGTGGGTGCAGAATAGACATTCCCATAATATGAAAGAAAATCAGATATATGATTGATCGGAAGATCGAGAATATCATTTAGGTGATATTCCATATAATAGAACTGACCAGGGAAACGTAACTCACATTCATGTAGCGCTGCCTCAATCTCAGGGCAGTTTGTGCACCAAGTGCCGGTTACCATTTGTGCAAGAACCTTTTGTTTCGGATTGGGTTGTCCGGGATCATACTGGTTCCCGATGAACTGGTAGGTTCCTCTTACATATTGAATCCTGTCGGTGAAAAGCGTATCTACATACGTAGTATCGCCATTTGCATTCTTCAGCTTCAGACGCCACTGGAAGTTATTGGATGAAGCTTCATAGGTATAGACGGAATCAATGGCAAGTACTCCATTGGGATGGTTGATGAACAGATTTCTAAAATACTGCTCGATCTGCATCTTATTCATACCGTTATTCATATAATTATCTGCATAGAAACTGCTGATAGGCTCTGCATTTGTATCTGATACAAGAAGCAAACTATCGGAGAAATTACCATAGAAATGTTCTACTTCCGGGTAGGTGGCAGGAGCAAAGGAATGATCAAAACGGTCACATCCTGTTACGAATATGAAGAGTGATGCGATGGTAAGTAATAATATCGAAAATCTCATATCAAACCTCAGTTTCCTGCATCTTTGATTTGACCGAGTGCATCCATCACGATCTGCTTGGTCAGCACTTCGGGCATGACAATGGGTTCCTTGTTTCCGGGAACGTACAGGATATAGAGAGGAACTCCTGCACGGTTGTATCGTTTTAGCCATTCGGCTATCAATTTATCTCCATTGGTGTAGTCTGCCCTGAACAGGGAGACCTTTTTATCTTTCAACGCTTCCTTGATTTCTTTGGAGTACAGAACTGTATTCTCGTTCACCTTGCAGGTCATGCACCATTTGGCTGTGAAGTCTATGAATACAGGAATTCCCTGATCAGTTAACTGGTTGACTTTATCAGGGTTGAATGGCTGCCATTCCTCGGTTTGATTCTGGACAGTTGCATTCACATCATAGGGTTTGAATTTGAGAAGAATTGAACCTGAGACAACAATCACTACAATACTGAGAATAAAGAACAGCCACTGCATATGGCGCGGGTGTTCAGGTTTACTGAATCTTCCGTATAACCATGCGGCAAAACCGATACAGAGCAGAAAAATGATATACCGGATCAGGTTTTCTCCACCAACCTGGTTGAAGAGAACATCCAGGAGCCAAACCACGGTTGCCAGCAGCAGGAAGCCCATTGCTTCCTTGAATATGTTCATCCATTCACCTGGTTTTGGGAATATCTTGATGGATTTGGGATTAAAGCCGATAATGATGAACGGAAGGGATAAACCCAGCCCGATGAACAGGAACATGGGAAGTATCACATAAGAAGGCTGGCTGAAAGCAAAGCCCAATGCAGCACCCAGGAAAGGTGCTGTGCATGGCGTTGCCAAAACAACAGCAAATACTCCGCTCATGAAAGAACCAGCCAGACCCTTTCTTGTGCTTTGATTGCTGACAAAATTCATTCCGGGCATCTGGATGATGAAAACATCGAACAGCGATAAGGCAAAAAGGAAGATAAAAGCCGTAAGAACAACGACAAATATCGGATTCTGGAATTGGAATCCCCACCCGACCTGTGTTCCCACAGTCTTCAAGACAATGACGATAATGGCAAGGATGAGGAAGGAAACCATGACCCCAAGCACATAAATGAAGGAGTGCTGCATGATCTGCCTATGGTCTTCATGGCTTTGCTTGACAATGCTCATCGCCTTAATGGATAAAACAGGAAGCACGCAGGGCATGACATTGAGGATCAATCCACCGATCAATCCCATGAGCAGGAACTTGAGAATACTCACTTTCCCAATCGGTGCCTGCTTGACAGGTTCTGTCGGCTGTACCGGCTGTTCCTGGACTTGTGCCTGTTTGACGGCAGCAGTGTCAGTAACTTGCTCTGTCTGTGCTACAGCACCATTGGGGTTTGCAGTTACAGTGATGGTTCCTGTGAGAACTTTCTCATCAGGCATCAGGCATGAACCTGTTTCCAGGCAATGCTGCCAACCAGTATTGATCTTTATGGAGAGTTTTCCTTCCTTGGCAGCGGAGGCGACTTTGAAGGGAACAGTGAGTGTCACATTTTTATAATATGTAATGATGCCGTTTTCGTCTTTCTTGCCGGTAGGATAGATGGTGGGTTTGAACTCGATACCTTTCACGGGTTGCGGGTCAGCAAAGAAAAAGTCATTGACTCCTGGTTCATAGGATTGATGATATCCTTCCGGAATGGTAAAGGTGATCAGCGCTTTCCCCGAACTTCCCGCAGGAATTTCGGAAGGTGATATTTTCATTGAGCTGACATTTGCCTGCGCGCTTAAAATACCAACAAAGATAATTAGAATGAATAAAGAGAACAAGCCTCTCTTCATGTTTTTTCCCCCATCTACGGATGCTTCTATGATATTAAATTACATGTTACTATACATTACAATTCACTGCAAGTTTTATTCCTAAATTTAACAAAACGAGATTTGACTTATTCAGAAATGTCACATGTGTTGCTGATGAAATTTCCTTTTATGAATTGGAGTTAAGATGACTATGAAAAAAAAGGAAATATTAGCTGTTGGATGTTTCCTGGTCTCGGATTCAGGAAGCAGTTGCCATGGGTCTGATTCGGATTCTCTCCGCGATGTTGCGGGCGATGATGTATCTTCCGTTCTCGATGGCTATGATCAGGTTCTGCTCGATGCTATCATTGCGCATGATCGTGACCACCGACCCGGGATATAATCCCATTTCAAGCGTTTTTCTGTCAGGATTACACAGAATCAGCACTTGCTCATTTTCCATCACCTGGTTCAGGGTTTGGTAGTCCTTATAGGGGCAATGCACGCCACCATGCCGATGATGTCTTCTCCTGAAGAATCTTGAAAACAGATGATGCTTCATTTTGTTCCTTCTTGACGACGTTTCATGGAAGAACCCCACCTTCTAAAGAGAAAGTAAACGGAAATAAGCAGGAGGCAACAGAATGAAATCCATATCACTGAATTCGCCGGATTCATAAAGAAATGTGTCACCTGGTAGAAAAGTGTGGAAATGATCCATGCCAGTACCGTCATATAGGAAAAAGAGAATATTGTCCACCTGGTTCCAATCTCTTTCTTCATGGCAGCGAGGGAAGCCACACAAGGTGAATACAACAGGATAAACAGCAGGTAAGCAAAAGCAGTGTTTGCATCCGGGAAATGAGAACGAACACTTTCCTGCAGGGGTTGACTGACCACAGCCTTCTCATGATGTTTCCAGATTTGATGGAAATCCTCCGGGAAAGCACGAAATGCACCGATCCATTTATCCTTCATCGTAATTGATGAATCCGGGGTTTCAGGTGTATAGGGATAGAGTGCCTGCAAGGTTCCGATCACAGACTCCTTGTTGAACACACCTGTGATCAAGCCTACCGTAGCAGGCCAATTATCATTGGATATTCCCATCGGATGGAATACCGGTGTAATGACCTTTCCCACTTCGCTCAATACAGAATTGGATGATGGATGCAGTTCGAACTTGCCATCCGTCTTGATCGCATTCAGGAAACTCATGACGATGATCACCAGTAAAATGGTATGTCCCGCTCGCAGGATGAAGTCCTTCAGCCTGTGCCAGGTATGCATGAATACTCCATTCCAGGTTGGAACATGATACGGGGGGAGCTCCATGACAAAATCCGTAGGCTGGGAACGCAATATGGTTTTCTGAAACACCAGCCCGCTGGCGACTGCAAGCACGATACCTGTCAGGTATAGTCCGAAAACCACTACATTGGCAATATTCACAAAGAAGATAGCCGTAAAGAATGCATAAACAGGCAGTCGGGCACCACAGGACATAAAGGGATTCATCAGGATTGTCAGAACCCTGTCCCGCTTATTCTCCAATGTCCTCGTGGATAGAATGGCAGGTACTGTGCATCCGAAACCGACCAGCATCGGAATGAAGGCTTTCCCCGGTAAACCGATGGCATGCATATATCTGTCCATGATAAAGGCTGCCCTTGCCATATATCCCGAATCCTCAAGGAAGGAGAGACACAGGAAAATGATGAAAATAGGTGGAATGAACGATGCCACTGTCTGGATACCCACTCCAATGCCATGAGCCAGGAAAGTGATCGCCCACAAGGGGAAATGCAAATTTTGGAGAAGAATGGTGAGGCCATCATCCAAGAGAATTCCAAAGGCTCGGTTGATGAAATCGACAAAAGGCTGTCCCACTTTCATGGTGAGGGTGAACATCAGGAACATGACAAACAGGAAGAACGGAACTCCCAGGTATCGGTTGAGCATGATCTTATCAATCCCATCCGAGAAAGTTCTGCCGAAAGCCTCATCCTGGTAAACGACTTCCCGAATCAAGCCATTGATAAATCCGTATCTGCCATCGGCTATGACGATATCCGGTTCCATTTTCGTATGATGGCGTATGATTTCCTGCTGCTTCCTGAACTCAACCTCGAAAGTGTCAGGGAATGATACGCCAGGATACTGAATCGATTCAAATCTTTCCAAAATACGGTTTCGTAATGCAACAACATTGGCAACGGAAGCACCTGCAAGAATGGTTTCCAATTTTCCGATGGCATTCTCAATCACCTCATCATACGGAATGATGAGCGGAATTTCCTCTAAATGCTCGATACTGTGCCTGATTCTGTCCATCAGGTCTTCTATACCTTCCCGCCTGCTTGCCACAATAGGGATGATCTCGCATCCCAAGTGTTTCTGCAGGTGTTTGATATCGATTCGGATCTTGTGTTGCTCGGCAATGTCCATCATATTCAGGACGAGGATCATTGGCAAACCAAGTTCCAGCAATTGAGCGCTCAGGTAGAGGTTTCTTTTTAAATTTGATGCATCAGTGATATTGACTACCAGGTCAACTGCCTGATTTTGCAGAAAATCTCGTGTGATTGCTTCATCTGCTGAATGAGGAGAAATCGAATAAATACCCGGGAGATCGGTCACATGGTATGTCCTGTCTTTCCATTCATACTCGCCTTCAATGATGTCGACCGTGACCCCAGGCCAGTTTCCAATGGTCTGGTGTGCACCAGTCAGGGCATTGAATAGGGTGGTCTTTCCACAGTTCGGATTTCCGACAAGCGCAATTCGATTTATCTTTATATCTTTTTCTTCCATCCGCTAACCTTTTCCCGACAGCTTTTACAATATCCCGTCAGATGAATTTCTACTGTTGTTGACTGAAAGTTGCTTTTCTCAGCCAGTTCATTCAGGGATGTCTTCTGTTCCGGAGTTAATCGCTTTTCTATGATCTTCCCGCAATGGATGCATTCAAGATGGCAATGATCCGGATGCCCATACACATGTTCGTATTGCTCTTTATTCGGATTCCCAGGGGAACGCCTGATAAGTCCGGCTTCCAGTAGCAATGGGAGTGTTCTGTATATGGAAGTCAGCGAGACCTGCTCATTTTGACTGGTTTTCTGGATTTGGATGAATAATGACTCTGCATCGAAATGTGAATGAATGGAAAACACCGCATCCAGGATGATGCTTCTCTGGTTTGTGAGTTTTGCCCCACTTACCTTTAAATACGATTTAAATGCGTTCAAGTAATCTTTCATATGACCTTCTAATTGCAAATGATTTGCAATTGGAAATCTGTCAATAAAAATCAGGGAACAGGGAACAGGAGTAGCACAGAGCGGAAGGAAATAGGAATTAGGAAATAGCCCAGAAAGAAAGAGAAAAGCGAATAGCCAATAGCGAATAGCGAATAGCCCGGTATAGCCTGTAAGGCGTCACTCTGTTAGCCCATAGTGTGAGCTATGGGTACATTGAATTCCCTACCTTATCAGTCCCGGAAGGGCGACACATCTTATTTCGTAGCGATGGCTTCAGCCATCGTAGGGACGATTTCAATCTTCCCGTTTCAGCATGAACATGATGAATCCTGTTCCAACGATTGCTGAAGCAATCGCTACGGACAAAATATTCCTTGCCAATTTACGTAGATAACCCAAAAATTGCAGGTTGCAATTAGGAGGCTGGTATGTCAGTAATACTGAAAACTACAAAAATCATCGAAAACCAGATCGACCAATTCCTTGATATCGTGAGTGAATGTGCCTTGTTATTCGGCTTGGGAATTGAGGATTATCTTGCCGAGCGGACATCCCAATTTGAAGAAAGACTGGAAGCGATCCGTCAGAATGAAAGAAAAGCGGATGAACTCCGTGTGCATATAGAAAAATATTTGTATGAGCATACCCTGATCCCTGAGAATCGCGGTGATGTGCTTGCCATATTGGAAAATACAGATGAAGTTGTGGATCATATCAAAGATACCATCCTTCAATTCTCCATCGAACAGCCCAAGATCCTTTCGGAATTCGACGACCTTTTCCTTCAGACCACAAGAGCATCCGTGCAGGCGGTGGAAATGCTTGCCAGCGGAGTGCGCTCCTTCTTCCGTGACCTTTATGCTGTTTCAAATTACATCCATAAAGTCTATTTCTTTGAAAAGGAAGCAGATCATTTGGCAGAAAGACTAAAACGCCAGATATTCTCGACTGAACTCGACCTTGCCAATAAGGTCCATTTACGATACTTCACATACCAGGTGGAGGCAATTTCCGACTATGCCCAGGCTGTCTGTGACCGTTTGGCTATCTACGTGATCAAGCGCCAGTTGTAAATAAGGACTTGATAAAGAATGGGCTTCATATTCCTGACAAGCGGATTGTTCCTGGGTTGGTCACTTGGTGCCAATCATCATGGCAATATCTTCGGGGCAGCAGTTCAAACCAAAATGATCAAATTCAAGTACGCTGCCTTGATTTCCAGCATATTTGTGATCCTTGGTTCGGTTGCTGAAGGAAGCGGAGGTTCTGCCACACTGAATCGACTCGGTAGTGTCAATGCTGCAGCAGGTGCTTTCACAGTTGCTTTGGCTACAGCAATTTCTGTCGCTCTCATGACCAGGATCAAACTTCCGGTATCAACTTCCCAGGCAATCGTGGGAGCCATTATCGGCTGGAACATATTCGCAGGAATGCTGACAGATTACAATTCACTGCTCAGCATCGTCACGAGCTGGGTGGTGGCACCGATACTCGCAGCGTCTTTTGCCTTCGGCTTGTATTTTCTTTTCAAACACTTTCTCAACCGTTCCAGTGTCCATATCCTGGAACTCGATTTATTGAATCGATGGGCATTGCTGATATTTGGGGCATTTGGCGCATACAGTTTGGGAGCGAATAATATCGCCAATGTGGTGGGAATCTTTGTTTCCGTATCTCCATTTCATGATATTAACCTGCTGCCCGGACTGACAATCACCGGGCTCCAGCAGTTGTATTTCTGGGGTGCATTATCTATAGCCGTTGGTATCTATACATATTCGGAACGTGTCATGAGCACCGTTGGGACAGATCTGTATAAGCTTTCTCCCATCACAGGGCTGATCGTTGTTATTTCAGAAGCGCTTGTGCTCTATCTCTTCGGTTCCAAGCAATTGCAGCATTTACTGTTAAGCATGCATCTGCCCACGATTCCATTGGTGCCGATTTCATCTTCACAAGGAGTGATCGGGGCTGTTATCGGGGTTGGTTTGGCGAAAGGCGGGAAGAACATCCATTTCGATACAATGGGAAAAATTTCCATGGGATGGGTGACAGCTCCACTGCTTGCCTGCGGGCTTTCGTTCGTTCTTCTCTTTTTTGTGCAGAATGTTTTTGAACAACCTGTATTAATGAAGACATCCTATGTTTTTGATAAGAATGTTCTGCTGGAATTGAAAGCACGGGGAATCAACCTGGATTACCTTACTGACGTGAATGGTAGGCAATATGACAGCGCTCGTTCGATGCTTGCAGACTTGGATCAGATGAAGGAATATTCGAGAAATGAGAAGGTTATGTTGAGCCAGGTGTCGGAAATAGACAATCTGCAGATCAATTACCAGAATCTTCAGAATACACTGAAGCCGGAGACATTCACGAAAGAGCAGTGGCTTGCCATTTATCAGATAAACGGTAAGAAGTACGAACATGATTGGCAGTTGAAGAATGACTTGGTGAGTCTATCCAATGAATGGAAACTGAAGGATAAGAAATATAAGAATCAGGTATATAATACGGAATTGAATAAGAAATATAATATCCTATATGCGTATAGTAAAGTTGCCAGGACAGTAACTGATACAGACAAGGATGGTAAATAGCCCGCATATTCAATACTAAAATATGAAGATGTGATAATTGCAGCGAATCTTCAGTCTATGTTTTGACTGAAGAGAATGATTCTTACTTCATTGCAATCGTTTCATACAATTAAGGAAAAAACGAAGAATGGGATTCATCTTTTTATCCAGCGGATTGTTGCTGGGTTGGTCTCTTGGTGCCAATGACCATGGGAATATCTTCGGTGCGGCAGTTCAGACAAGGATGGTGAAATTCAAATATGCTGCTTTCATTGCCAGTGTATTTGTGATTTTAGGTGCCATGACCGAAGGAAGCGGTGCCTCTGCCACATTGAATAGGCTGGGCTCAGTGAATGCTGCGGGAGGTGCTTTCACTGTTGCGTTGGCAACAGCCATATCCGTGTTCCTGATGAATCGTATCAAAATCCCCGTATCCACATCACAGGCAATCGTCGGTGCTGTGATCGGGTGGAATCTCTTCGTTGGACTTTATACCGACTACACATCACTTGCAAACATGGTCACAAGTTGGATCGTTACCCCGATTTTGGCAGGTATCATTTCCATCGTCCTGTTTTTCCTCTTCGATTTTTATCTCAAGCGAGCCAGGTTACATCTTCTCAAAATGGACTACCTGAATCGATGGGGACTGCTGATTTTTGGTGCTTTCGGAGCTTATAGCCTCGGTGCGAACAATATCGCCAATGTGGTGGGCATATTCATACCGGTTTCACCTTTTCGTGATGTAACCCTGTTTCACGGTCTCTCAATTAGCGGAATAAGCCAGTTATTCTTCTGTGGAGCCCTTTTCATTTCGGTTGGGATCTATACCTATTCAAGGAAAGTCATGAGCACCGTGAGCGGTGACCTGTTCAAACTATCGCCTGTGACAGCCCTGATCGTTGTCATATCGGAATCCATTGTATTGTTCCTTTTCGGTTCCAAAAGCCTGCAAACCCTTCTTTTACATATGCACTTGCCTCCCATTCCACTGGTTCCCATATCTTCGTCCCAAGCTGTGATCGGAGCCGTTATGGGTGTGGGAATTGCCAAGGGCGGGAGAAATATTCATTATGACGTTCTGGGCAAGGTATCCCTCGCTTGGGTGACTTCACCCGTGATTGCAGGAATCCTGTCCTTTGTCATGCTGTTTGTAGTGCAGAATGTCTTTGAGCAGCCGGTGCAGATGAAGACCACCTATATTTTTGATCGGAATGTGTTGATGGAGATGAATGGAAGAGGCATCGATCTCGATCATGCCACGATTTTGAATGGGCATCAATATCTGACAGCAAGAGCCTTGAAAAGCAACCTGGATCTGATCACGCAATATAACCATAAGGAAAAACTGGCAATCATGCAGGTGGCTGCAGTCGATAAAATTCGCATTGACTACACATTTCTGAGAAGTCAACCTGATATGGACAGATTCTCGGCGGAGCAATGGGATGCCATCAAGAAACTCGATGGAAAGAGTTATTTACATGACTGGCAGTTGCAGTATGATCTCAGCAGGATTTCTGTTTCCTGGATGTTCAGGGTGAAAGGCTATAAGAACCAGGTATATAACAATGACCTTTCGTCAAAATACAAGATGCTTTACGCCAATTGCAAGATCAAAAAGCATGAAATTCCGTATGCAAATGAGATTCGTTAACCACGGTTCAATCTGATTTACAGAAAAGTCATCCATTACAAACCCTGATTAAATCAGGCATTTAAAATATAAATTAGCACTCTCATATTTTGTTTGACAATTTTATAGCAGGTATTATTTTGTCTTTATGTTAGCAGACTTTTTAAAGGTTTGCTAATACTATCATAAGGAAAGGTCCTGATGAAAAAGAACGAAATAAGACTGAACGTAACGCTTCGCTCATTAATCGATGAGTACATCAAGAACAATGAACCGGTATCGTCTCGTGTGTTGTGTGAGAATTATCTCAAGGATGTGAGTTCCGCAACATTACGTATCGACCTGTTCAAGTTGGAGTCGCTGGGTCTTATTTATCAGCCTCATACATCTGCGGGAAGAATTCCAACGATTCTTGGCTATCGAAAGTATCTGGAGACAATCAAACCTGGATTGGAAGACGAGCATTACGGACGTACCGATTTTCTGCGGGATGTTCTTGTCCAGAATTACAAGGATACACCGGTAGCACTGCATTATATCATGCAGACTCTGGCAAAGGATTCCGACCAGTTGAGTTTTGTAGCGGAACCTGAGATATCCAGCGGTGTGCTTTCCAGGTTGAATGTATTTCCCATTTCCGGGGAGAAACTTCTATTCCTGGTCAGCTTGGATTCGGGCATCGATAAGACTGTTCTCCTGAAAGGTAATTATGATATCAATGAAGCGCAGTTAAAGAAGCTGGTTCGCTATTTCAATGATGAACTTGCAGGTTTGAGAGTTTATGATATTTACCAGCAGTTGACCACAGACATCGATGAACGGTTGGGCTCAACAAATCGGCTGGTAAGTCAGTTCCTGAATGAGCTTCGTCATGCGTTCCAGGAGATCAACAGCTATTTCATTCATTTCGATGGGAATCTGACTTTCCTTGAGCAGCAGGAATTCGACAGCAAGGTGAATATTCTGAATATCCTGAATCTGATGCAAAGGCAGGATGTCCTGTTGAACCTGATGCAAAGCCACGATAATGGAGAAGAATACCAGGTGCTGCTTGGAGAGGATTTCGGTGATCCCAAATGGGCAGAATATGCTCTCATTTACGCACGATACGAAATATTCGATATCCCGGGTTACCTGGGTGTATTGGCACCAAACCGGAATCGATATGATAAGAACATCCTGATGGTGAGGGATATAGCAAAAACGATCACCAATACTACTAAGAAAGGAATGATGGTACCGAATTATGTCAAAATCCAAGCATAGATGTGAAGAAGAACAGATAGAAAATCCTGAAGTAACTGAACAGGAAACAACTGTCGATATCGAAACACAGCTGAATGAATTGCAGCAGCAGGTAGAGCAGTGGAAAGATAAGTACATGCGCTGCATGGCTGATTTTGATAATTATCGCAGGCAAATGGCTCTGAAACAAAAGGATTGGGCTTTTCAGGCAACCGAGAAACTGGTTCTTTCCCTGTGTGATGTGGCTGATAATTTTGAAAGAGCGATGATGCAGTTGAACGATTCCCAGAAAGAAGATCCTGTGATCAAGGGAATCCTGCAGATTGAAAAGCAGTTGCTCTCGGTTTTGGAAAAGGAAGATGTCGAGAAGATCGATGCTTTGAACCAGGACTTCGATCCGAACGTGCATGAAGCTTTGGCTCATATTCCTTCTGAAATGGAGGAAGACAAGGTCGTTGCGATCATCCAAAATGGATACAAGATGAAAGGGAAACTTCTCAGGGCTGTCCGTGTGGCAGTTTCAAATGGAGAAAAACCCTCTAACAGCGAAAATAATAAAAACAAGGATAAAGATGGAGGTAATAATGTCTAAAATCATAGGAATAGACTTGGGAACCACAAATTCCTGCGTATCTGTAGTCGAAGGCGGGAAGCCGGTCGTAATTACAAATGCGGAAGGTACAAGAACAACCCCTTCCGTAGTCGGCTTCACCAAGGACGGACAGAGACTGGTTGGTCAGTTGGCAAAGCACCAGGCAGTTACAAATCCGACGAATACCGTATATTCGATCAAGAGATTCATGGGGCGTAATTATAATGAAGTCAGCAACGAGATTTCCCAGGTTCCTTATACAGTAAAATCAGGAGCACATGGACAAGCCGAGGTTTATATAGAGAATGAAAAGAAGAATTTCGCTCCCCAGGAAATCTCAGCAATGATCCTGACCAAAATGAAGGAAACAGCAGAAGCTTATCTTGGCGAAACTGTAAAGGAAGCAGTCATCACTGTTCCCGCATATTTTAATGACGCACAGCGCCAGGCTACCAAGGATGCGGGCAAGATTGCCGGTCTGGAAGTCAAGCGTATCATCAATGAACCCACAGCTGCTGCACTTGCCTATGGCATGAATACGAAGAAATCAGAAAGAGTAGCCGTCTATGACTTGGGTGGCGGAACTTTCGATATTTCCATATTGGATATCTCTGACGGTGTTGTGGAAGTGCTATCCACAAACGGAGATACACACTTGGGTGGAGATGACTTCGATAAGCGTATCATTGATTGGATTCTTTCTGAATTCAAGAAACAGGAAGGCGTTGACCTGAGTAAAGACCCAATGGCTATGCAGCGTTTGAGAGAAACTGCTGAAAAGGCAAAGATCGAATTGTCAGGCACCCAGTCTGCCAATATCAATCTTCCTTTCATCACAGCCGATGCCAACGGGCCAAAACATCTGAATGTGACTTTGTCTCTTTCAGAGTTCAACCGTTTGGTAGATGATCTGGTACAAAAGTCTCTTGGTCCATGTAAGAAGGCGTTGGACGATGCCAAGCTTACCAAGGAACAGGTTGATGAAGTTCTGTTGGTTGGCGGAAGCACAAGAACTCCTTTGGTGATCGATACAGTTGAAAAATTCTTCGGTAAGAAGCCCAACAGAAGCTTGAATCCTGATGAAGTGGTTGCCATTGGCGCATCGATTCAGGGAGGAATCCTTTCCGGTGACGAGAACATGAGTGATGTTCTGCTGTTGGATGTGACTCCGCTTTCACTCGGTATCGAGACACTTGGTGAAGTCATGACCGTTCTCATCCCGAGAAACACAACGATCCCGACCAAGAAGAGCCAGGTATTTTCAACAGCCGCAGACAACCAGACTGCCGTGACCATTCACGTCCTCCAGGGCGAGCGTTCCATGGCATCTGATAACAAATCACTCGGTCGTTTTGACCTTGTGGGTATTCCGGCAGCACCGAGAGGAATTCCTCAAATCGAAGTGACTTTCGACATCGATGC
>Ga0116170_10002095_pt1 | contig 19564 bp, 12 predicted proteins | sample AD_JPNHW1_MetaG_FD_89797 | JGI IMG/M metagenome (GOLD analysis project Ga0116170, IMG submission 89797) | Active sludge microbial communities of municipal wastewater-treating anaerobic digesters from Japan - AD_JPNHW1_MetaG | ecosystem: Engineered > Bioreactor > Anaerobic > Digestate | place...
CGACGACCTGACGGAAGCCCAGCATATCTCACGGCTCGGCATGTGGCGTCTGGACACCGCGACCGGTCAGGTGACCTGGAGCGGCGAGCTTTTGGAGATTTTCGGGTTTGACCCCAAAGGCCCGTCCCCGAGTTTCGAAGAGCGGATGAAAGTCTATACGCAGGAGAGCCGGGAGCGGCTCGCGGCAGCGTTTACGCGCATCAAAACGGACGGGACCCCCTTTGAGCTGGAACTGGAGATCACGAAACCGGACGGCTCGCACGGGTGGGTGTGGGCGCGAAGCGAAGCCGTGAAGGACAACAACGGAAAAATCACGGACATCCGGACCGTGCTTCAGGACGTCACCGGGCGCAGGCAAACCGAAGAGGCATTGCGGGAGAGCGAACAGCGCTATAAAGTGCTGCATGACGCGTCCTTCGGCGGCCTCGTGATTCACGACAGGAAACGGATCCTCGAGTGCAATCAGGGCCTTTCGAAGATTACGGGATATTCGTACGAGGAACTGATCGGAATGGAAGTCCTCCTGCTGATCGCTCCCGAATCAAGGGAGACGGCGGCGAAACACGTCGGGGAGGATTTCGAAAAGCCCTATGAAGTCACGTGCGTCCGCAAAAACGGCGAATTGTATCCCGCGCGCATCGAAGCCAGAATGGTGCCGTACAAAGGCAAAACGGTCCGGTCGGTCGAATTCAGGGACATCACCGAACAGAAAAAGGCCGAAAAAGACCTGCGCGAGAGCGAACAGCGCTACCGCTCCCTGTTTGAATATTCCGGCGTCGGGATCGGTTACTATACGACCGACGGGATCGTGATCTCCTATAACCACAAGGCGCTCGAGCGCAACGGCGGGAAGCCGGAGGACTTCGTCGGAAAATCCATACATGAATTATTTACGAAAGAGCAGGCGGAGCTGTATCTTTCGCGCATTCAAAAAGCCGCGAAAAGCGCGAAGCCGCTGCTGTACGAGGACTGCGTGACGCGCGGCTCCAAACCGGAATGGTATTCGAGCATTTACACCCGGGTCTCGGGCCCCGACGGAAACGTCCTCGGCGTGCAGGTCTCTCTGACCGACATCACCGAAAAAAAACTGGCGCAGGAGAACATCAGCCGGCAGCACGAGCTGATGGCCGTACTCTTAAAACTGCTGCCGGTCGGCGTTTTCATGGCGGACGCTCAAACCGGGAAGCCGCTCGCGGTCAACGACAAAGGGCGCGAACTGCTCGGCAGGGGCGTGAAGCCGGACGCGAACGGCAATACGCTCTCCGAGGACTACAAGGCGTACAAGGCGGGCACCGATATCCCGTATCCCAACGAGGAACTGCCGATCTCTCTCGGCATGAAAGGCATCGGTTCCCATATTGAAGATATGGAAGTCGAGCGGCCCGACGGGTCGAGGATTTTGCTGGAGGTGTTCGGCACCCCGGTCAAAGACGCGCAGGGCAAACTGTGGGCGAGTCTGATCACCTTTACCGACATCACCGCGCGCAAACAGTCGGAAATGAATCTGATCCACATGAGCAGCCACGACGTGATGACCGGCTTATACAACCGCAGATATTTCGAAAGCATCCTCCCGAAGCTGGATACGCCCGAAAAACTGCCCCTTTCGGTGATCGTCTTCGACATCAACGGCCTGAAACTGGTCAACGACTCGTTCGGGCACGAGGCCGGCGACCTGTTCATCGTCAAAGCCGCAAACGCGATTCAAAGCGCCTGCCGGCCCGGCGACGTCGCCGCGAGGACCGGCGGAGACGAGTTTGTGCTGTTATTGCCCGCCACCAAAGGCGAAGACGCGCTGCACATCGGCAACGCCATTAAAGACGCGGCGCTGAAAGAGACCGTCAGCAACGTCGGGCTCTCGCTCTCCTACGGCTACGCGACCAAAGAAAATCCCGGCCAGTCGCTGAACGACGTGACGGCGAACGCGGAAAACTACATGTACCGCTATAAACTCTATGAAAACGCCGGGCGCAAGAGTGACACGATCTCGGTCATCATGAAAGCGCTGTTTGAAAAGAGCCCCCGCGAAGAGGCGCATTCGAGGCGGGTCAGCGCCATCTGCAAGCTCATCGCCGCGCAGCTGAACTTTTCGGAGGACGACGTCAACAAGATGGGCATCGCGGGGCTTTTGCACGACATCGGCAAGATCGGCGCCGAGGAAAAGATTCTGAACAAACCCGGGCCCCTGACCCCCGAGGAGCGCAAAGAGATGGAAAAGCACGCGGAGGCGAGCTGGCGCATCCTCAGCTCCAGCGTCGAATTCAAGGAGCTCGCCAAATACATCCTGCACCACCACGAAAGCTGGAGCGGCGGCGGATATCCGCAGGGCGTCAAAGGGCAGGAGATCCCGCTCGAAGCCCGCATCATCACGCTGGCCGATTCCTATGACGCCATGACCAACGCGAGGAGTTATAAACCGGCGATGAGCCGCGAGGCCGCCATTGCCGAGATCGTCGAAAAATCGGGCATCCAGTTTGACCCCGAACTCGTGGATCTGTTTTTGAATCTGCGGGTGGACGATTCGAAACACGACACCGCCGAAACGGAGAAGCCGGAACCGGCAAAAGCGAAGAAACGGCGAACCGAAAAATAGCGAATTCCGAAATCACGTCCGCAAATCAAAGGGCAAAACCCGGAGGGATTTTATGAGCACGCACGAGCAAAAAGTCCGGGCCCGCGTCGCCGCCGTCATCGTCGCCGTCGCCGTGTTCGGCGCGCTCTTTTTGGTGTTTTCTTACGGGCGTTACAGGCATGCCGCCGAGACGGAAGCGTCCGGCTCGCAGAGTCGGCGGCAGCGCTCATGCCCGTCGAATACGCCGCCGGGCTGACGGGCAGTCTTGCGGACGCCGGAACGCCGGGCTACGAAACGCTCAAAGAGGGCCTCGCGCAGCTCACGCGGACGGCGCAACCCATCCGGTTCGCCTATCTGCTGGGGCTCAAAGACGGCGGCATCGTTTTTTTGGCCGATTCCGAGCCGGCCGATTCCCCCGATTATTCGCCGCCCGGGCAGGTTTACGTCGAGGAGAGTCTTACAACCCGAAAACCTTTTCTGACGGGCGAGACGGTGCTTTCCGAACCGGTAACTGACCGGTGGGGCACCTGGATCAGCGTGCTGGTGCCGGTGAAAAACGACGCCGGCAGCGTGATCGCCGTGTTCGGCGTCGATTATCCCGCGAAAGAGTGGAACGCGAATATCTTTTCAAAAGTGCTTCCCGAAGCGCTGGTCGTGCTTTGCGTCTGCATGCTCGCCGGCCTCGCGGCTTTCGGCCACGGGCAGTATCAGAAGATCAAGCGCCTGAACGCGGAGCTCGATGATAAAAAAGCCGTCTATGAAAGCGTGTTCGAACAGGCACCCGTCGGCATCGCGCTGATGAGCGACAAGCATTTTTCTCACAAGTCCGAATACGGGTCCTTCGCGGTCAACCCGATGTTTGAAAAAATATTAGGCAGGGCCAAAGAGGAACTGGCGGAGGTCGACTGGACCGATATCACCCATCCCGACGACCTGCAGGCCGATTTGGAACAATATAAGCGTTTCAAAGCCGGTGAGATCAAACAGTATGAAATGGAGAAGCGCTATCTGAAACCCGACGGCTCGCCGGTCTGGGTGAACATGATCGTCACGGCGCACAAGCTCGGCAACAACGAGAACAATCATCTGTGCCCGGTCCAGGACATCACGAAGCAAAAAGAGCTCGACGCGAGTTTCGGGCGGTCGAAACTGATGCAGGCGACTTTTATCCAGTCGAGCACCGATATGATCTATCTCAAGGACGAAAACTTCCGCCATCTGATGGTCAACAAAGCGCTCGAGAAATTTTTTGATAAAGACGCCGCCGACATCCTCGGAAAAACCGATTTTGAGCTCAAAGATGAAGTTTTTGCCGAAACCTGCCGGAAAAGCGACGAGGAAGCGATCGCGAAACGCGCGACCGTCACGAGCGTCGAATTCGGAGAGGGCAGGGTGTTCGAAGCGAGCAAATTCCCGGTGCCGCTCGACAGCGGGAAAACGGGCGTCGGCGCCTACATCCGCGACGTCACCGCGCAGTACGAACAGGACGAGTATGTGAGAAAAACCGCCGAGGCCGAAAAGATCATCGTCGACTTTATGTTCGGCAATTTCACCGACGTTCGCGAACGGCTGGATTTTGCGCTGCAGGAGGCCATCCGCATCACCGGCAGCAAATACGGCTATATCTATTTTTACAGTGAGGAAAAGCGGGAATTCACCCTGAACTCCCGGACCGAAGGCGTGATGCGCGACTGCGCGGTGAAAAACGCGCCCGAAAGGTATCCGCTCGAAAAAACGGGCATCTGGGGCGAGGCGGTCCGGCAGCGGAAAGCCCTGATCGTCAACGATTTCGAAGCGGAAAATCCGCTCAAAAAAGGATTCCCCGAAGGCCACGTCCGGTTTCGCAAATATATGACCTTTCCGATCTTCGAAAACGACAAGATCGTCGCCGTCATCGGATTCGCCGACAAAGAGCGGGATTATACCCAAAACGACCTTGCGCTGATGACCGTGTTCATGAGCAGCATCTGGACGGCGGTCAAAAACAAAGAGCGCGAACAGGAAAACGAGCGGCTGCTCGAACAGACCCGCTCGATGTTCAGCGAGCACGACGCAGTGATGCTGCTCATCGAGCCGGAATCCGGCGCGATTCTGGACGCCAATCCCTCCGCAACGGCGTTTTACGGCTATACGAAAGAAGAACTCCGCGGCCTGACCATACAGGAAATCAACGCTCTGCCGCCGGAACAGGTCCGGGCGATGCGGGCGAACGCGATGAAGGAAAAACAAAAATTTTACGCCGTTTCGCACCGGATGAAAGACGGCTCGGTCAAAATGGTCGACGTGTATGCGAGCCCCATCCGCTATATGGGGAAAAAGGCGCTGTATTCCGTCGTCGTCGACGCGTCCGACCGGGAAGCCGCCTACGCGCGCATCGAGGACCTGAACATCCGCGATTTTCTCACGGGGATCTATAACCGCAATTATTACGAGCGGGCGCGCAAAGAACTCGACACCGACGCTTTTCTGCCGCTTTCGGTCATCGTCGCGGACATCAACGGCGTCCGGCTCATCAACGAGTCCTACGGCGCCGCGGCGGGCGACGCCCTCATCAAAGAGACCGCGGGACTGCTGCGCGGGTGCATGCGCGAAGGCGATGTGCTGGCCCGCACGGGCGGCGACGATTTCAGCATTTTGCTGCCGAACACCGATCGTGTGACCGCCAGCGCGATGCTTCATAAAATCGCGGAGGCGTGCGACGCCCGCAACGCCGCGCTCTCCGACGAGGCGTTCAAAATCAGCCTGAGCCTCGGTTACGGCGCCAAAGAAGGCCCGGACGAGCCGTTCGGCGCCGCCGAACAGGACGCCGACGCTTTTATGAGAAAACGGAAACTGCTGGAGCGGATGAGCCATCTGAACGCGACGTTCAACTCCATCATGGCGACGCTGGACGTCAAGAGCCACGAGACCGAGACCCACGCGCGCCGCATCGCCTGGCTGACCGGCATGATGGCCGAAAAACTCGGCCTCGCGCAGCAGGACACCGACAACCTGCGCCTGTTCTCGCTGCTGCACGACATCGGAAAGATCGGCGTGCCCGACAGCATTCTGAATAAACCCGGCCGGCTGACCCCGGACGAGTGGGCCGTGATGCAAAAGCACACCGTCATCGGAAAAAACATCGCGATGACCGTGCCGGACCTCGAGGGCATCGCGGAATATATCCTCTGTCACCACGAGCGGTGGGACGGCAGCGGCTATCCGCAGGGCCTGAAAGGGGAACAGATCCCGCTGCTCTCGCGCATCCTGGCGCTCGCCGACGCCTTTGACGCCATGACCGGCGAGCGGGTCTACCGCGACCCGACGAGCCGGGAGGAGGCCCTCTGGGAAATCGGCCGCTGCGCCGGGACCCAATTCGACCCCGAACTCGCGAAACTGTTCGTCACCCTTCCGATCGACAAAGAACCGGAGGACAAAAAGAGATGAAACCGCCGCGCGCGCCGTCGGGGACGCGAAAACCCCCGAAATACCCCATCCACGCCGATTTCAGGATGCTGAACTTCAGGCCCCGGCTGAATAAACTCACGCTCGCGCTGATGAAAACGACGATGAAGCCGTTGATCTTCAGAGAAAAATCCGACGGCAAGATCAAAGTCAGCCGGCTGTCGCTGCTTGCCGACAACGGAGAGACCCTTTTCGCACTGCTGTACGCGCCCGCCGGAATCGGACCGGACGCGCCCTGCCTCGTCTATTTTCACGGCGGGGGCTTTGTGATGCGCGCCGCGCCGCATCATTTCAAACTCGCGCGGGAATACGCGCTGCGGGCTGACTGCAAAGTGCTGTTCGCCGATTACCGCCTCGCGCCGAAACACCCGTTCCCCGCGGCGGTGAATGACTGTTGGATGACCTATTTTTACGCCGTCAGCCACGCTTCGGAGCTGGGCATCGACCCGAACCGCATCGCGGTGGGCGGCGACAGCGCCGGGGGGATGCTGGCGGCGGCGGTATGTCTGATGGCGAAAGACCGCAAAAAGAAAATGCCCTGCGCCCAGATGCTCGTCTATCCGGCGACGGGCGACAACCGGGAGACCGGGTCGATGCTCCGCTATACGGACGTCCCGATGTGCTCAAGCAAAGACGTCGTCAAATACGCGAAACTCTATCTCCGCGGCCAAAGCGCCGAGAAGCGGGAATACGTTTCGCCCGTCGACGCCCCGTCGTTTGCGGGGCTCGCGCCCGCCTACGTCGAGACCGCGGAGTTCGACTGCCTGCGCGACGGCGGGATTTTATATGCGGAGCGCCTGAAAGCGGCCGGCGTCTCCGCGCGGGTTTTTAACACCGAGGGCACCGTCCACGGGTTTGACGTGATTTCACAAAGCCCGATCACCCGCGCCTGCATCGATTCGCGCGCCGCGTTTTTGAAAGAGGCCTTCAGCCGGAACGGACCGGACAAACCGCATGAATCCACGTAATGGATTTCGAACAGATTGACACGCGGATTGTGTTATGAATCCGTAGGGAGCGGCATCCCTGACGCTCCGTGTGCCCACAGGCACGAAAAATGTGGTACCGCTGCGGCGGGAGCGGCGCGTAAAGGATTCCGCGCCCTACATCGATGGGAAAAACGACGTACATCCGCGGACGGCCGTCGGACCGTGGCCGTGCGGACCGTGGCCCGTGACGCCCATACGGTATTGAAAGGTGAATTTATTCGTGAGCGATCTGCCGCAAAGAAAAACCATGAGATTAAAAGAATATGATTATTCGTCGGACGGCGCTTATTTCATCACAATTTGCGTAAAAAACCGCCGGGAATTGTTGGGCAAGATCAATGTAGGGCGCGGCATCCCTGACGCGCCGTCCAGATTTTCCGAGCCGGTTGTTGAATTGATGAAATTGGGAAAAAATTTAATTGAAACAATTGATTTCATAAATCAAAAAAATCATCAAATATGCATAGATAAATATGTCATTATGCCAAATCATGTGCATTTAATTGCCATTATCGATTTTTTGGATAACGGCGCGGAAATCCGTGCGACGGGAACAGGGATGCCGCGCCCTACTAATGCAATAATTCCAAAACTCATATCATCAATAAAACGTTATACAAATAAACAGGCAGGATTTGATATGTGGCAATCATCGTATCATGACCACATCATTCGGGATGAAGAGGATTATCAGAATCATTTTCGTTATATCGAAGAAAATCCCGTGAAATGGGCGGAGGATGAATATTTTATTGAGCCACGCGAAACCGGACCCGTTATCGGTGCCCCGGGGTGTGAATGATCGGCCCAAAGGCGCATATTTTACATGGGAAAGGCCCGGTCCCCCGCAAAAAATAAATCCGCACAAATAAATCAGACCAAAACCAAAAGGAGGATTCGTATGAAAACCACCCGAAAAGCAGTGCTCAACCTGGTATCCCTGCTCATCACCCTCGCCGTCAACACCCTGGGCGCCATCGGCCTGATCAACGGGCTGACCCAGAAGCAGATTTCGGACATGTACGTCACCCTCATCACGCCGGGCCCGCTCACCTTCAGCATCTGGAGCGTCATCTACGCCCTGCTGCTGATTTCCGTCATCGTGATGATCGCCCGGAAAAAAGACCCGTATTATCAAGAGGCGATCGAACGCATCACGGCGCTGTTTTGGCTGTCCTGCATCCTGAACGTCGCCTGGATCGTGATGTTCTCCTTCGTTCAGGTCGAGATTTCGACCCTGTTCATCGCCGCATTCCTCGTCACGCTGGCTCTGATCGACAAAAAACTGCTTGAGATCCGCCAAGGCAGACGCTGGCTGCTGCCCCTGACGTTCGGGCTCTATTCGGGGTGGCTCTTCATCGCGACGGTCGTCAACGCCGCCGCCGCGCTGACGAAACTCGGCTGGAACGGCTTCGGCCTTTCGAACGAACTCTGGGCGATCATCATGCTGTCGGTTGCCGTCGTGCTGCTGGGGTTGGTGATGCTCAAACTCCGCAACGCCGCGTTCCCGCTCCCCGTCGCCTGGGCGTATTTCGGAATTTATCTGTTTTTAAAAGCCCCGGAGGGCTTTCAAGGGCAATACGGCACCCTGGAGACCGTCTCGCTCGCGGGCGCCGCGCTGCTCGTTGTGATCGCCCTGATTGCGTTCTGGCGCAACCGCTTTTCCGTCCTGCCCGCCGGGGCGAAAAAATAAACCATCCCGAATCCGCCCCCGCGGCGGAACAGAGAAGGCGGACGCGCTGCGGTCAATTATTTTTTTCTTTAAAGGATCGGCCTCTCCCGAACGCGGAGTTTTGAGGCCGATTATTTTTGTGTCTGGCAGTTCCACGACCCCGTCGCCGACAAAGGGGCGATTTTAGCCTTCCGCAGGAAGGAATGCGGGCAGGAAAGCGTTACGGTGAATTTGCAGGATATAATCCCCGGCGGGCAATATGTGTTTGAGGATGCGGACGGCGGGACGGCGCGGACATCGGTGGGCGGGGAGTTTAAAATCACCCTGCCGGAAAAGGGCAGCAGCGGTTTGTGGTTTTATGAGAGCGACGGGAAAGGATTGTAGGGAGCGACGACCTCGTTCCCGTCGCACGGATTGCGCACCGTTTGCGGTTTTAAACGATGGAAAACCCCTCCCGAACGACGAATCCGGAGGGGTTTTAGATTCGGTTATATCAAGGAAAAACGGTGAGAAATTTGAGTTCTGTCGAAGGCCTGATTGAGTTTCAGGTTCGGTTTGATTTTGTTTACTTCCATTCGAGTGAACAAGCAGACCACCTTTTTTGATAATCCGAGCCCTCGATTGCCGCTTGAAAAGGTTCGGCGAGGAAAGTTTTTATCGTTTTCAGGATAACGTCGTAATCATCTGTCGTTATATCAATCTTACGGGTAAAGGCCTTCCACTTTTTATGCATGCCGTTATCGGTATTACAGGTCATGATCTGCGCAAACTGTTCGGCGAAAAAAGAACGATTTCGGTTTTCAAAGGTCTTTTGCAGTGCTTTACACAAGATGCCGCCGTCAAAATCGAATTTACCGGCAAGGTAATAAATATCGTAGTAGTCCTTCATTCTGCTCGAAAATTCCATCAAACTCAAAATCGCATCAAGTTTTTCGGCGATCGTGGTCTCAATTGAGTATGTATTAACCGTCGGCGCGTTGAAATCATTGAGCTGCGTCGGGATTTTTCGCTTTTTCAGTCCCGGAACGATAACATCACCGATGCCGAAATCAATACCGAATGTCGTACGGGTGTTTTTGATGCGGGCAACAATCGAAGCGCTGATTCCCGAATATTTTTTTCGAATTGAAACAGGCGCCACCTCTTTAATTTCAAACGTGATGAAATCGTTTTCGGTAGGTGCTGCGATGATCTGTTCAAGAACCGCTTTCAACCGCTGCGGTGTATTCGGGATCTGCCTGAGAAGGAAATCGACATCCGTGGTGACGCGGCTGTCGAAATCGGTAAGAGCATAGAGGAACAATCCGCCCTTTAAAACAAAATTTTCGGCATATTCGGATTTTTCCAAACGGCGCAAAAATTCTTCTTCGCAAAAAAGCTGCAAGCATAACGGATAGCTTCTTCCGCTTTCAAAAGATTTCTTTTTCAGCCGCGCAAGCACGGACGCTGCCGTATCGGTCATCCCAACAGCACCTCCATCAGCTCGGCCACTTTTTTGTAAAGCTTCATTTCCTTTGCGTATTTCGACAAATTCGCGAGATTTTTTTGGTCATCGGCAGCGTAGGCGTTCATCGCTTTGCCGAAGAGTTCATTGTCCAATTTCGTGCGGTATTTGAAACAATCGCAAATCGTGCGTTCACGGTCATAAATTGCAAGCGTCACGCCGTTAAAATCGGAAGTTTTTTTTCCGAGTTGATATTGCCCTTTTTGAATGTAATAGATTTTCACCGGAACAGCATCAATTTTCGATTTTACTTTAGCAATAGAGCGCGGAACGGCGATCGACCATTTTCTCGGGGCAAAATCGCTGTAACCGTAATGAAACAGCGCGGATTCCGCGCAGACGATGCCCTCCGGCAGCAATGCCGCAAGCAGCTGCTCTTCGCGGACATCGTTTTTTTCGGAAAGCTGATAATAACCGTGGCGAATACGCTGAATAAATCCGCCATGGCAAAGAAAAGCAACGTCGGATTTAGAAAGTCCGGCAGTGATGAGCTGCGCGGTTTTTGCAATACCGCCTGCTTCTGAAATTATTTTTTTTGCGGTTTCTTTTTTTTTCATTGATTTAACACCGACTTTTCAAACACAGTTTATAAAATTTGTGTTCGAAAAGTATTATACCACCGGCAACGGAAAATAACAACATTGATCTAAAATTTTTTTGAAATTGATTGATTATGATGAAACGAATATTCAAATAAACAGTTCGATGTTTCCTAGGACGATGCGGGTGAGGATGGCGGCGTATTCGCAATAGCCGACGGGGCCGGCGGGAACGACTTTGTTGCTCTGCACCATATGATAACGCTCATACCAATAGCCGTCGTGGGCGAGGCCCATCTGACACACGAGTTTCACCGACTCGCGGATGCGGTCGTAATCGCGCATTTTTAAGCAGGCGTTGAGTTCGACGAACCAGACCCTGCCGATGGCGGCGATGTCGTAGATGGGGCCGTTCACCGAGAAATCCACCGGCCGGCCGAGCTCCCATTCGCGGTACAGAAACGGCATCGTGACCGCCTGCGTCGGCATACCGCCCCACCAGAAATTCTTCTGGGCTTTGAGCGTGTTCCACAACTGGTTGATCTGCCCGGCGTCGGCGAGGCCGTATCCGATGGCGGCGAAATCGGTGTCGGTATAGCCGTGGAAGGTGACGGGGCCGTGCTCGGGGTGGATATACTCGGCGAATCTTCCGTCTTTCCAATAGCTGCGGCGAAATGCCCGTCCGAGGGCGTCCGCTTCGGCTTGCCATACTTCCGCTTTCGCGTCGTCTTCGAGCACGCGGTAAAGCTCCGCAATCTCGTTGAACGCCTTATAACAATAGCACTGGGTGATGCCGTCCCACTCCGCGCGGGGCGGCAGTTCGATATAAAAACCCGCGCCGCCGATGAGTCCCGCAGGGCTTTTCTTGGTGAGGATATAGCGGCAGGCGCGCTCGACCGAGGGCAGTTTTTTGGCGAGCCAATGCTTGTCCCTTGTGGTCTGATAGATTTCGTAAGCGGTCAGGGGATAGCAGATCGTGCCGAGCAGGCACAGGGGGTTTTCGACGACCCAATGGGTGAACAGGCCGATCCATTTTTCGGGCTTATGTTTTTTGCCCTTGGGGATGAATTCAAACACGTCGTCGGGGTAGCGCAGACCTCGCGCGTGTGTCTGTCGATTTTTCGGGTCGGCGAAGTCCTCCGCACGCCACACGGCGAACGGGATGTTGCCGTCCTCGCGCTGGGAGGCCTCGACGAAATCGAAATAGCCGAGCACGATCTGCTCCATGCCCATCAGCAGGTAGGCGCCCGCGATCTGCCAGGAGTCGAGGCCCGGCCAGGTGCTGTATTCGCCGAAGCCCTTGCCGTCGGCGCAGATGCCGAAATGGCCGGGATAAGCGCGCTCGTGGCAGGCGGGGATCAGGTTTTTTTCGATGGCGGCGAGAACCCCGGCGCGGATGTCGGGGTCTTTGATTTTTTCGAGGACGGAAAGGTCTTTCATAGGACTTCCTCCGATGCGTGTTATTTGTTTTCATTGTAGCCGAATATGAGGGAAAGTCAAGGTAATTTATTTGTAGGGAACGGTCTTGACCGTTCCGAGCAAACACGGTTCGTTATCGAACCGTGTTTGCAATAAGTTGATTGATTTTGCCGGATCGTATTTATTCAATCAACATTAAAACGAAGCATTTTCGCGAACCAAAGTCCATGGGGATTTTAGGTCGCTCGGAACGGTCAAGACCGTTCCCTACAGGGACGGGAAGCCGGAGGTCATAAACACGGCATGTCAAGGATGCCATGCCCTACGAAAAAACGGAACGGTAATCCGCGCGGCGGGGACGGGAGATTAAAAAGAATCCCATCAACGCCGCGGCGGATACCGGAATGCCGAAGCATTTGAATGCCGAAGCATTTGATGCCGCAGCGTTTGATTGCCGCAGCGTTTGATTGCCGCAGTATTTGATTGTCCCCATTCCCCATCGCATGGATTTCGCATGGATTGTACCCATCACATTGATTGCCGCGCTTCGCTCGCAATGACGGGGGGTACGCGCCGATGACGGGGAGGGGGATAGGGACGGATTTTGAATTTTTTTATTGACTTTACTTGGATGATATGGTAAAATCTTCATAACTGATGATACTCGGCTGTACAGTTGACGGACGATCCGGATTTTAAACACGCTGCCGAAAAAGAAAATCAAAAAAGAGGAGACCGTGAAACAGATGAAAAAACGGATGATTGCGGCAATGCTCTGCCTTTGCCTGGCACTGGTTTTGATGCCCGTTACGGCGTCTGCCAAAAGCGCTGAAACCGCGCCTGCCATTGCGGGCCCGACGGCGATGCGGCTGACCATGGGATACTCCGCGGCATCGACGGACATGTTCACCCTGGAGGGTGATCCCGCCCCGTCGGTGACGCAGGATACATCCTATAACGGCAAGATCCTGTACAACAGCACGACACAGAAGCTCGAAATCGCCGAGGGACTTCCCGCCGGTATGTATCCCGTGGTGCTGACTGCTTCGAACGGGATATCCCCTGCCGCGGCCCACATATTTATGCTGACGGTGTCGGCCGATTCGCTTACAACACTTTTTGAAGGAGGCAACGGGCAAAACGGCGTCATGTTTGATATGGAAGTCATCGGAAACGTACCGATCACAGTTGACTCCTTCGATATCAATCTGTTAAAACTCCCGGAGACAACCTGCACGGTCAGCGTTTTTTACCGCGCCGGCGGATATGCGGGGCATGAGACAAATGCCTCGGAGTGGACGTTTCTCGGTTCTCAGACAGACGTACCCGGTGCGGGCAATAATCTGCCTACACCGCTTGCCGTCGGCGGTTTCTCCCTCCAACCGGGGATCCGTTACGGGTTTTATTTCGTCGTGAGCGGAACCTACAGCTCTTTTATTTATACCGACAAGCCTGCCGGAACCGTATATTCGGACGATCACTTGAAAATCATTTCCGGCATCGGCCGGGGAGAACCAAACTTTTCGGGTAACATATATTCCGACAGAGCCTGGAACGGGACCGTCTACTATACCCCGTATTCCGGCGACGCGACCCTTTCGAATTTGACCGTCGGGGGCGCGACGCTCAACGAGGCCTTTTCGCCCGATACGACCGCCTATACGGCGGCGACAAGAAATACGAGCGTTACCCTTGGAGCTTCCGTAAACAACCCGAATGCCACCATGACTTTACAGGCAGGCACAGGAACGCCTTTTGCCTGGGACGGCTCGGCTTCGATACAGAATCTCAATGTCGGCGTGAATGTGTTCACCATCACCGTCTTCGCGAAGGACGGCATCACTGAAAAGACTTACACCCTCACGGTCACGCGCAATATCGCGCCGACTCTTACGGGTTCGATGAGTATGAACCTGACGCCGGGATATTCTGCGGTTTCAACGGCGGCTTACACGCTGACGGGCACTCCCGAGCCGTCGGTGACGCAGGACACGACTTACGGCGGCAGGATCGTCTGGAATAACGCGACGAAAAAATTAGACATCGCGGCGGGGCTTGCGGTCGGGAGTTATCCCGTAGTGCTGACCGCTTCGAACGGGATATCCCCCGCAGCCACTCTGACCTTCACACTGACGGTGGGCGCGCAAGGCGCGCTGACGACCATATTTAAATCAGACAACAGATATGCCGGCAACATGTTCGACATGGAAGTCGTCGGCGCATATCCGATTCTCATCAACTCTTTCGATGTGAATCTCACTTCGTATAACGGTAATACGACCTGTACGGTCCGCGTTTATTACCGCGAGGGGGGCTATGCGGGTCATGAGTCGAATGCCTCGGCGTGGACGCTTGTCGGCTCGCAGTCGGGCATCACACCTGCTGGAACCGATCAACCCACGCCGCTCAATGTCGGAGGCGTCACCCTTCAACCGGGGATCCGCTGCGGATTTTATGTGACCGTCAGCGATTACTCGGCCACCGGATGTCAAATGCAGTATACCGATATGCCTGTCGGAACCGAATATTCGGACGGGATTTTGAAGATCATTGCCGGAAACGGCAGGGGAAATCCGGACTTTACCGGCAATTTGTATTCGGGCAGAATGTGGAACGGAACCGTTCACTATACGGCGATAACCCAAAACGCTTCGATCTCGGGCCCTGCCGAACTGACGCTTTCGGAGGGGTACGCATCGGCGCCGACGGCGGCTTTTGAATTGAAAGGCATTCCCGCGCCGACCGTGACGCAGGATAAGACCTACGGCGGCAAAATCGTCTGGAACAACACGACCAAGAAACTGGATATCGCGGCGGGGCTTGCGCCCGGGACTTATCCCGTGAAACTGACCGCGGATAACGGCGTTTCGAGTGCCTCGATGACGTTTACGCTGACAATTTTGCCGAAAGCCGGCCTGAGCCGGAATCTGACCGGCATCACCCCGCCGGCGGCGATCACGGGGCTTGCGAACGGCACCGCAAGGACCATCGACGCGCTCGGCCTGCCCCTGACGGCTGCGCTGATGACAGACGCCGGAAGCGAAGTCGGATCTGTAACGTGGGATCTGACTTCATGCGCCTATACCCCTTCGGTCAAAACCGCGCAGACCTTTACGGCAACCGGTACCGTAACGCTGCCGCTCAATGTGGCAAATCCGAACCGCATTCCCCTGACCGTCACGGTCAGCGTGACGGTCAACGCCGCGCCGGCTGTGTCGGCTGCATCGACAACCGCATCCGCATCGGCTCCGACCGGCAGTACGGTATCGGGCAGCACAAGTGCGGCGAGCGTTCCCGCGATGGGAAGCGGCGGCTCAGCGCTGCCTTTCGTTGCGGTTATGACGATGCTGGCGGCAGCGGGAGGGGTTATCACGATTGCGGTGCGCAGGCGCGATAGAAAAGTGAAATAAATAATCGTAAACGGAACGGCCGCCCGCGGATGCGGGCGGCCGTTTGCGTGTGATTTACTCAAATAACTCCATATTGCCGAGGACGAAACGGGTGAGGACGGCGGGGTATTCGCAATAGCCGTTGACGCATCCTGCGGGGACCGCTTTGCCGTCTTCGTCAAGCTGATATCTTTCGCTCCAATAACCGCCGTGGGCGAGGCCCATTTGGCAGACAAGCTTGACCGATTTGCGGATGCGGTCATATTCTTGCATACGCAGGCAGGCATTCAGCTCGGAAAACCAAACGCTTCCGAGCGCGGCGTTCAGATAAGTCGTGAAGTTTCCCGCCCGCCAAAGCCGGGCCGTTTCGAATTCCCGTTTCTCTTCCGGGTCGTCATCGACGGGATCCGTGACCAGCCGGGTCGGCATGCCGCCCGCCCAAAAATCTTGGGTCTTGAGGGCATCCCAAAGCCGCTGTTTTTGCCCCGCGTCGGCAAGGCCGCAGGCGATCGCGGCAAAATCGACGTCGGTATGGCCGTGGCGCGTGATGGCCCCGCGCTCGGGGTGGATGTATTCGGCGAACCGGTCGCCTTTCCAGAAAGCGCGGCGGAAAGACCACCCCAAAACGTCGGCTTCATGCCGCCAAACCTCCGCTTTCAACTCGTCGCCGAGTTCGCGGCAGAGCTCCGACATTTGATAAAATGCAAGATAACCGGCACACTGGGTGACGCCGCCCCACTCCGAGCGGGACGGGGCGTCGATATAAAAAGCCGCGCCGCCGATGAGGCCTTCGGGGCTCTTTTGAGTCAGAATATAGCGATAGGCCCGCTCGAGGGAGGGCATTTTTTCAAAAAGCCATTCCCTGTCGCGGGTCGTCTGATAAATTTCATAAGCCGTCAGCGGATAAGTGATCGTACCCTGCATCGAGAGCGGGTTCTGCGGCATCCAATGACGGAACAGGCCGATGTATTGTTCGGGCTTATAATTTTTGTCTTTCGGGGTGTAGGTGAAGATGTCTTCCGGCCAGCGCATCCCGCGCGCATAGGTCCAGCGGCTTTCGGGGGAGATATGGTCTTCGGCGCGCGCGATGATAAACGGAACGGCGCCGTCTTCGCGCTGAGATTTTTCGACAAAATCAAAATAACCGAGCGCGATCTGTTTCATGCCGAGCAGCAGATAGGCGCCGACCATCTGCCAGGAGATGAACCTCGGCCAGGTGGCATATTCGCCGTAGCTTTTGCCGTCGGCGCAGATGCTGAAATGCCCGGGGTAGGCGCGTTCATGGCAGGCGGGAATCAGGTTTTTTTCGATTGCGGCTCGGACTCCGGCACGGATCTCGGGGTCCCGGATTCTCTCAAGGACGGAAAGGTCTGTCATTGAACTTCCCCCGCTTCGATTTGGCTAAATCTCAATCAATTATGACAAAAAAACAACAAATAATATTCATATTTTACACTTTTTCCAACTGAATGTCAAGCGGTCTGAAGAAAAAAATCGGATAAATAAAATAAATGGGAAAAGGAAAAAGCCGGAATCGGACGGGGTATCCCGGGCAACGGGCAGAGGATAAAAGGCAACGGACAGAAGATAAAGGGCAACGGACAGAAGATAAAGGGCAACGGACTTTTGGGATAATGCCGAAAAACGGCATCGCAAAGCGGAAATTTCGGCTTTTCAACAAAATGCAAAACCGGGTAGCGAAACGGGTAATAGTTGTGCTATTGTATAAAACGTCAAGAGGGGATTATCGATTACCGAAATTACCGGGCTGCGGGTGGAAATTGAGGTGAAAAAGATAATGAAAAAAGCGCCAAAAGAGCCGGCCGAATATTCGGCGGAGTTTTGCGAAACGCTGCTGCGGTATTTTTGCGGCGCGCGGGAGACCATCGCGTACGACGAGGAATATTTGCCGTCCGGCGAAGTGAAACGGAAAAAGCCGGTTCTGTTCGCGCCCGAATATCCGACGCTCGACCGGTTCGCGCGGCAGATCGGCGTGACCGTATCGCGCCTGCTCGAATGGAAAGAGGGCCACCCCGAATTCGCCGAGGCCTGCGCGCACGCCGAAGAGGCGCAGAAGAGCTGCCTCATCGCCAATGCCCTGAACCGGAATTACGATGCCGGGTTTGCTAAGTTTTTGCTGTGCCGAAAGTTCCCGGGTGAATTTTCGGAAGAAGCGCAGCCGCCCGACCCGGGGCTGGACATCCGCGTCACTTACGGGAAAAACAACAATTCAGAATGAAGAATTCAGAATTAAGAATTGAATTGCGGGGCCGCCGATGCGGCGGCCGAATGTCCCGGGGCGTACGATTTATCAATAATCTTCCGGAGGATACGAACATATGGACAAAACCGGACCCGAAATGAAAACCGAAGACAGGCGGCTTTATGACAAGGGGTTCCGATATCTGCAGGCGCAGGGCGTGATCAAGAGATCGCGGGACGCGTGGCAGTTTTTCCACGACCGTCAGTGGGAAGGGCTCGAACAGTCCGAGGTGTTCGGCAAGGACGGTCCGCCGTTCATCAATTTCGTCAAGCCGGACGTGCTTTACAAAATGACGACGCTCGGGCAGCGGTCAACGCGTATCGTATTTCTGCCGGCTGATAACACGCGGCCCGAGTTCCTCGAAAACGCGAAGACGGCTTGTGACAACCTGACCGCATACGCAGCGGCGACGTGGGAAAACACGAAGTTGGATTCGATGCGGTGGAGAGCGATCCGAGATGCGATTGTAGTTGGGGATGGCCTGCTGCATTTCGCCGGGAAGGTCGAGAGCGACGGAGAAGTGAAGCCGGCGCCGGAGATCGTCGACGCGGTCAATGTATTCTACGGCGACGAGAACGAGAGCGACGTTCAAAAGCAGGAATATATCCTAATCTCCTATCGGCGCCCGGTCTCGGAGTTGCGCAAAGAGGCCAAAGAAAACGGCGTCGCGGACGACGAGCTCGAAGCGATCACGTCCGACGAGCAGACCGAGGGGCAGGCCAACGACGCCGGCGACAACGAGCTCGAGACAACGGGCCCGGACGAAGGAAAGGCGCTTGTCATTCTGAAATACTGGCGCGGGGAAGACGGGAAAATCATGATGCGGAAATCCGTCTCGCATTGTGTGATCATGCCGGACAAGGCAACCGGGCTTTCACTCTATCCTATCGCGAAAATGAGTTGGGAAGAAGTCAAGAACAGCGCAAGGGGAAACGGCATTGTGGCCGCGCAGATTCCGAACCAGGTCGAGTATAACAAGACGCTCGCCCGCCGGGCCGTTAAGGTCATGGAGACGGCATACCCGAAAATGGTCTACAACGAGAGCATGATTGACAACCCGGACGAGCTCGACAACGTCGGCGCGAAGATCGCGATTCGCGGGCAGCGACTCGGTCAAGAACATGATCGATTACCTTCCGGCGACGAATATGTCGGCGGACGTCACCGCGCTCTCGAATGACCTTATGAAACTCACCCAGGAGCAGAGCGGCGCGTCCGAGGCCGCGCTCGGCAAAATCGACCCGACGCAGGCGAGCGGCCGCGCGATCTTAGCCGTCCAGGACGCGAGCGCCCAGGTCATGTCTTTGCAGATGCAGCAGCATGAGCAGTTCGTCGAGGACATCGCGCGGATCCTGCTCGATTTCTGGACGACCTACGCGGCCGACGCGGGGAAGACGGTCCGGACCGAAGACGGCACCGGGCAGCCGAAGACCCTGAACGTTCAAAAGGCCGTGCTCGAGCATTTAAAAGTCAACGTCAAGATCGAGACGTCTCCGACGTCGCCTTACAGCATGATCGCGATCGAGCAGACGCTTGAAAACTTCCTTCAGGCCAAGTACATCACGTTTGAGGAGCTCGTCGAAGCGCTTCCGGACAACTCGGTCGCGCCGAAACAGATCCTCAAAAACATCTTGCACAAACGTCAGGAGCTCGCCGCGAAACAGGCAAAAGAACAGGCCGAAGCGCAGGCCCGGGCGCAAAAACAGGCGCAGGCGCAAGCGCAAGCCCGGGCAAGGGAAGAGGCCTTGATGCAGCCGCAGCTGTCCCCGGAAG